>Ga0209810_1005219_pt1 | contig 11889 bp, 12 predicted proteins | sample Coa_R1_7_FD_187159 | JGI IMG/M metagenome (GOLD analysis project Ga0209810, IMG submission 187159) | Surface soil microbial communities from Centralia Pennsylvania, which are recovering from an underground coalmine fire - Coalmine... | ecosystem: Environmental > Terrestrial > Soil > Unclassified...
ACGCCGCGGCAAGCCGGCTGATCGGCCTGACGATTCCGGCGTGACCGCCACGCTTTCCGAGCTCGCCGGGCTGGCCGCGGCGGTGGTGGCCGCCGGCCTTGTCGCCGGCCTGCTCGCCGGGCTGTTCGGCATCGGCGGCGGTGCCGTGCTGGTGCCGGCCCTGTTCGAGGCGTTCCGCCTGTTCGGCGTGCCGCAGGAGGTGCGCATGCAGCTTTGCGTCGGCACCTCGCTGGCGATCATCGTGCCGACCGCGGTCGCCTCGTACCGCACCCACCGCGCCGAAGGCGCCGCGCTGCCCGAGGTGGTGCGCCTGTGGGCGGTTCCGACGGTGCTCGGCGTCGCCACCGGGGCGGTCGCCGCCGCCTACCTGCCGGGCGGCGCGCTCGAAGCGGCGTTCGTCGTCGTCGCCCTGCTGATCGCCGCCAGGTTTCTCGCCGGCAGCGAGACCTGGGTGATCGGCGACGCCCTCCCGGGAGCGCCGGCGATGACCGGGTACGGCTATCTGATCGGCCTGTTCTCGGCGCTGATGGGGATCAGCGGCGGCTCGCTCGCCACCCTGGTGCTGACCCTGTACGGCCGGCGCATCCACACTGCGGTGGCGACGGCGGCCGGGGTCGGCGTGCCGATCACCGTCGCCGGCACGGTCGGCTATGTCCTCGCCGGCTTTGCCCACCAGGCGCGGCTGCCGCCGCTGTCGCTCGGCTTCGTCTCGCTGGTCGGGGTCGTGCTGATCGCGCCGATCTCCAGCTATATCGCGCCGGTCGGGGCGCGGCTGGCGCACCGCGCGCCGAAGCGCTGGCTCGAGATCGGCTTCGCCGGCTTCCTGCTGCTGGCCGCCGCCCGCTTCGCCGCCAATCTCTTCTCCCACGCGCCGATCTAGGCAATGGAGCGCGCGCTGCCGCCGGGCGTTTGCGCTTCCGGGTCAAACAGCCGAGGGAATCGGGCGATGACGATCACCGTCAACCATATCGAGCCGATCGTGGCGCTGCTCGCCGGCATCCTCATCCTGATCGTGCCGCGCATCCTCAATTACGTCATCGCCGCCTATCTGATCATCATCGGGCTGATCGGCATCGGCCTGCTTCGCTGACGGGATCGCGGCCCCGTCAAGAGACGGCTGGAGGCCGGAAGCGGAATCGAACCGCTGTACGAGGATTTGCAGTCCTCTGCATAGCCACTCTGCCATCCGGCCGGCGCGGCTGATATAGGCGTGCCGCATCGCCGGGGTCAAGGCGGCGGGCGATGTGCGGCGATAAACCCGGGAGGGCGCTGTTGCCGCGCGCCCGGGCGCTCCATATATTCACGTGTTTCCGCCAAGCGAGGGAATGGCGATGGCGCGCGTTACCGTCGAGGATTGTGTCGTTCGGGTGCCCAACCGCTTCGAGCTGGTTCTGCTCGCCGGCCAGCGGGCGCGCGAGATCGCGGCCGGGGCGCCGCTGACGGTCGACCGCGACGACGACAAGAACCCGGTCGTCGCCCTGCGCGAGATCGCCGAGAACACGATCTCGCTCGAACATCTCAAGGATGGGCTGGTGCGCGGCATGCAGAAGCATATCGAGATCGACGAGCCCGAAGAGGCGCCGGAGCTCGAACCGAGCCTGTTCGGGGTCAGCGAGCCGCTGGTCCGCACCGCCGAGGAGGACGAGACCGACAATCTCGACGACGTCGCCGCGGAAGAGGAGCTCGAGGAAGATCTGCTCTCGGTCGACGAGGACGGCGAGCTGCCCGACTTGCCGGCCGACGATGCGGAGAGCTTCGAAGACGAGCCCTGACGGCTCGCGGCGCGCCCCTCCGCCGACAAGGCCCGCCGCGCCATGATGCGCCAATTCGAACTGGTCGAGCTGGTCAAGTCGTACGACCCCGGCGCCGACGAGGCTGCGCTCGACCGCGCCTACGTCTATTCGATGAAGGCGCACGGCTCGCAATTGCGCGCCTCGGGCGACCCGTATTTCTCGCATCCGGTCGAGGTCGCGGGCCTGCTCGCCCAGATGAAGCTCGACACCGCCTCGATCGTCACCGGCCTGCTGCACGACACGGTCGAGGACACGCTGGTCACCCTCGACGATATCGAGCGCAGCTTCGGCTCCGAGATCGCCCGCCTGGTCGACGGCGTCACCAAATTGTCGCGGCTCGAACTGCAGTCGGACCAGACCAAGCAGGCGGAGAATTTCCGCAAGCTGGTGCTGGCGATGTCGGAGGACATCCGCGTCCTGCTGGTCAAGCTCGCCGACCGGCTGCACAACATGCGCACGCTGCGCTTCATCAAGGACGACGAGAAGCGCCGCCGCATCGCCCGCGAGACGATGGACATCTACGCCCCGCTGGCCGAGCGCATCGGCATGCACCGGATGAAGGACGAGCTCGAAGACCTCGCCTTCGCCGAGCTGTATCCCGACGCCCGCGCCGGCATCGTCGCCCGGCTCGGCTTTCTGCGCGAGAAGGGCGGCAACATCGTGCCGCGCATCATCGCCGAGCTGAGCCGCAAGCTGAAGGAAGACGGGCTCGACGCCCAGGTCCAGGGCCGCGAGAAATCGGCCTATTCGATCTGGCGCAAGATGCAGCACAAGGCCGTCGCCTTCGAGCAGCTCTCGGACGTGATGGCGTTCCGCGTCCTGGTCGGCACCGTCGGCGAGTGCTACCACGCGCTCGGCACGATCCATTCGGCCTATCACGTCGTGCCCGGGCGCTTCAAAGACTACATCTCGACGCCGAAGCCGAACAACTACCGCTCGCTGCACACCGGCGTCATCGGCCCGGAGCGTCAGCGCATCGAGGTGCAGATCCGCACCCGCGAGATGCACGAGGTGGCCGAGCTGGGCGTCGCCGCGCACTGGACCTACAAGCAGGGCGCCGGCCGCACCGACGGGCCGCAATACCGCTGGCTGCGCGAGCTGGTCGATATTCTCGACCACGCCTCGGGCCCGGAGGAATTCCTCGAGCACACCCGGCTCGAGATGTTCCCCGACCAGGTCTTCGCCTTCACCCCCAAGGGCGACCTGATCGCCTTGCCGCGCGGCGCCACCCCGATCGACTTCGCCTATGCGGTGCATTCGCAGATCGGCGACCAGTGCGTCGGCGCCAAGATCAACGGCCGGCTGCTGCCGCTGCGCACCCAGCTCGCCAACGGCGACCAGGTCGAGATCATGACCTCGAAGGGTCAGACCCCGTCGCCCGACTGGGAGAGCTTTGTCGTCACCGGCAAGGCGCGCGCCCGCATCCGCCGCTTCATCCGCACCCAGCAGCGCGCGCAGTATCTCGATCTCGGCCGCGCCATCGTGCAGAAGGCGTTCCGCCAGGACGGCCAGGAGTTTTCCGAGCGGCCGCTCGAAGCCGTGCTCAAGGTGTTCAACTGCGCCACCGTCGAGGACCTGTACGTCGCGGTGGGGCAGGGCATCGCCACCGGACGCGAGGTGGTCAACGCCGCCTTCCCGCAGCATCCCGACGCCAAGAACAAGATCGTTCCGCTCGCCCGGGCCCGCCGCAAGGCGCAGATCAGCGACACGGCGGTGCCGATCCGCGGCCTCATCCCCGGCATGGCGGTGCACTTCGCCGGCTGCTGCCACCCGCTGCCGGGCGACCGCATCGTCGGCATCGTCATCACCGGCAAGGGGGTGACGATCCACACGATCGACTGCGAGAATCTCGAGAGCTTCACCGACGAGCCGGAACGCTGGCTCGATGTCGCCTGGACCGGCGACGAGGCCGATTCGGTGCATGTCGGCCGCATCAACGTGACCATCGCCAACGAGCCGGGCAACCTCGGCAGCCTGACCACGACGATCGGCAAGCAGGGCGGCAACATCAGCAACCTGAAGATCACCAACCGCTCGACCGATTTTTTCGAGATCATGGTCGATATCGAGGTCGCCGACGTCAAACACCTGACCACGATCATCGCCGCGCTGCGCGCCACGCCGGTCATCAATTCGGTCGAGCGTGCGCGGGGCTGAGCGGATGATCCTCGGCGTCGGCAGCGACCTGATCGACATCCGCCGTATCGAGGAGGCGATCGAGCGCTTCGGCGACCGCTTTCTCGACCGCATCTTCACCGCGGCCGAGCGCCGCAAATGCGACCGCCGCGCCAACCGCGCCGCCAGCTATGCCCGGCGCTTCGCCGCCAAGGAGGCGACCACCAAGGCGCTCGGCACCGGGTTCCGCCAGGGCGTGTTCTGGCGCGATGTCGGCGTCGTCAACCTGCCGTCGGGCCAGCCGGTCGTGCAATTGACCGGCGGCGCGCTGCGCCGGCTCGAAGCGATGGTGCCGCCGGGGATGGTCGCGCGCTTTGACGTCAGCCTCACCGACGAGCCGCCGATCGCCCAGGCGGTGGTCATCATCAGCGCCGTGCCGGTGCCGCATGAATAATTTGTCAGGCGGCCGGCCCTTGACTCGGCTCGCGGCAACCGGCTTGATCGGCGGCCTCTTTCCCTGCCGCGATCGGCCATGAAATCGAACCCCGGCCCGAAGGTCATTTCCAAGAAGAAATCGTCGGGCGGCATCGTCGAGACCATCCGCACGATTATCTATGCCGTGCTGATCGCGCTCCTGGTCCGCACCGTCGCCTATGAGCCGTTCAATATACCGTCGGGTTCGATGATCCCGACGCTGCTGGTCGGCGACTACTTGTTTGTCTCGAAATTTTCCTACGGCTATAGCCGGTATTCGCTGCCGTTCAATCTGCCGCTGTTTTCCGGCCGCATCCTGGCGCACCAGCCGAAGCGCGGCGACGTCGTCGTCTTCAAATTGCCGACCGACACCTCGGTCGATTACATCAAGCGCATCGTCGGCCTGCCCGGCGACCACATCCAGATGCGCCACGGCCAGCTCTATATCAACGGCCAGGAGGTGCCGCGCCGGCCGATCGAGGATTACGTCTACCGCGAGGGTCCGGCGATCGTCACCCTGCACCAGTATATCGAGACGCTGCCGCGCGGCCCGGGCCAGCCCGGCTACGACCACCCGATCATCAAGATCGGCGATGACGGGCCGCTCGACAACACCCAGGTTTACGACGTGCCGCCGGGCCACTATTTCGCGATGGGCGACAACCGCGACAATTCGCAGGACAGCCGGGTGATGTCGGTGGTCGGCTACATCCCGGCCGAGAACCTGATCGGCCGGGCCGAGTTCATCTTCTATTCGACCGCCAGCACGGCGCCGTGGTGGGAGATCTGGCGCGGGCCGCCGGATATCCGCTTCGGCCGGCTGTTCAGCGCGGTGCATTAGCCGGTGCGGCGGTGCCGGCGATGCCCGCGCCCGGCGACGCGCTCTCCCGCCTGATCGGGCACGATTTTGCCCGTCCCGCGCTGCTGACCGAGGCGCTGACCCATCCCAGCGCGCTGCCGCAGCAGACCGGCCGGCGCCGCCGCACGCCGTCGCCGCACGGCTACGAACGGCTCGAATTCCTTGGCGACCGGGTGCTTGGGCTGGTGATCGCCGAGCTTTTGTGGCGGCGCTTTCCGCGCGAGCCGGAAGGCGATCTGACCAAGCGCCTGACCCACCTCGTGCGGCGCGAGGCGCTGGCCCGCGTCGCCGCGGCGATCGGGCTCGAGCACCACCTGGTGCTGTCGCCGGCCGAGGCCGCCGCCGGCGCTGCGCGAAACCCGGCGATCCTCGCCGATGTTTGCGAGGCGGTGATCGCCGCGATCTACGTCGATGCCGGCTTCGACGCCGCCGCCGCCTTTATCCATCGCTGGTGGGAGCCTCTGCTCGCCGAAATGGACCGGCCGCCGCGCGACCCCAAGACCAGCCTGCAGGAATGGACGCAGGCGCGCGGGCTTGCCCTGCCGTCCTACGATCTCGTCGCCGCCGAGGGCCCCGACCATGCCCGCCGCTTTACCGTCGCGGCGCGGGTCGCCGGCCGGGACGAAGCGGTCGCCACCGCTTCGTCGAAGCGCGCCGCCGAGACGGCGGCGGCGGCGCTGCTGCTCGCCCGCCTCGGCGGGGCGAGGCCGTCATGACCACCCGCTGCGCCATCGTCGCCCTGATCGGCGCGCCGAATGCCGGCAAATCGACGCTGCTCAACCGCCTCGTCGGCCGCAAGCTCGCCATCGTCACCCCCAAGGTGCAGACCACCCGCTTCCGCCTGCTCGGCATCGCGATGGCCGGGGCGGCGCAGCTCGTCTTCGTCGATACGCCGGGCATTTTCGCGCCGCGCCGCCGGCTCGACCGGGCGATGGTCGCGGCCGCCTGGGCCGGCGCCGCCGACGCCGACCGCACCGTCCTGCTCGTCGATTCCGCCCACGGCGTCGATCCCGACACAAGCCGCATCGTCGAGCGGCTCGCCGCCGGCGGCAAGACCGCGATCCTCGCGCTCAACAAGATCGACCTGGTGCGCCGCGAGCGGCTGCTCGGCCTCGCCGACGCGCTGTCGCGCGCCGGGCGGTTCGACCCGGTGTTCATGATCTCGGCCCTGACCGGCGACGGCGTCGAGGACCTCAAGCGGCACCTGGCCGAGACCGCGCCGGAAGGCCCGTTCCTGTTCCCCGAGGACCAGCTTTCCGATGCGCCGGAGCGGCTGATCGCCGCCGAGATCACGCGCGAGCAGGTGTTCCTCCAATTGCATGACGAATTGCCCTATGCCGCGACGGTCGAGACCGAAGCGTGGGAGGAGCGCAAGGACGGCAGCGTCCGCATCGACCAGGTCATCTATGTGCGCCGCCCCGGCCAGCGCGCGATCGTGCTCGGCGAGCGCGGCCGGCGGATCAAAACCATCGGCGCCCGCGCCCGCGGCGAGCTGGAGGCGATGCTGGAGCGCCGCGTCCACCTGTTCCTGTTCGTCAAGGTGCGCGACAACTGGATCGACGACCCCGAGCGCTTCGCCGCCCTCGGCCTCGACTACAACGCCTGAGGACGGGCCGGCGGCGATGCAGTGGTCCGACACCGGGTTCGTCCTCGCCGCGCGGCGGCACGGCGAGACCGCGCTGATCGTCGAGCTGCTGACCCGCGCGCACGGGCGCCATGCCGGGCTGGTGCGCGGCGGCCAGTCGCCGCGGCGGCGCGCGGTGCTGCAGCCGGGCAACGCGGTGGCGGCGACCTGGCGCGGCCGGCTCGCCGAGCATCTCGGCACGATCGAGTGCGAGCTGGTTCGCGCCCACGCGGCGCGGCTGCTCGACGATCCCGGCCGGCTCGCCGCGCTCGCCGCCGCCGCCGCGCTGCTCGCCGCCGCGCTGCCCGAGCGCGAGCCGCATCCCGACGTCTATGCCTCCTTCGCCGCCCTCGTCGAGGCGCTCGATTCGGCGGTGGCATGGCCGGCGCACTACGTCGTCTGGGAGTGCGACCTGCTCGCCGCGCTCGGCTTCGGCCTCGACCTGTCGCGATGCGCGGCGACCGGACGGCGCGACGATCTCGCTTACGTCTCGCCCCGCACCGGCCGTGCGATCTCCCGCGAGGCGGGCCGGCCCTATCGTGACAAGCTGTTGCGATTGCCCGGGTTTTTGTGCGGCGACGAGTCCGCCGAGACGGCCGACATCGTCGCCGGACTGGCGCTCACCGGGCATTTTCTCCATGTCCATCTGTTCGCGCCTCAGGGGCGCGGCCTGCCCGAGGCGCGGCTTCGCCTGGCCGACCGCCTGCGGCGCCAGGCCGCCGCTGCTACACTCGCTTCATGAGCGAAATCCGCGATATCGACTTCGCCGACGCGCTCGGCGAGCGCTACCTGTCCTACGCGCTGTCGACGATCATGGCGCGCTCGCTGCCGGATGTGCGCGACGGGCTGAAGCCGGTGCATCGCCGCATCCTCCACGCGATGCGCGAACTGCGTCTCGATCCCGCCTCCGGCTACAAGAAATGCGCCCGCGTCGTCGGCGACGTGATCGGCCGCTTCCACCCGCACGGCGAGATCGCGGTCTACGAGGCGCTGGTCCGCCTCGCCCAGGATTTCGCCCAGCGCTATCCGCTGATCGACGGGCAGGGCAATTTCGGCAATATCGACGGCGATAACGCCGCGGCGATGCGCTATACCGAGAGCCGCCTGTCGGCGGTCGCCGCGGCGATGCTCGACGGGCTCGACGAGGATGCGGTCGATTTCCGCCCGACCTATGACGGCGACGACCGCGAGCCGGTGGTCCTGCCGGCGCGCTTTCCCAATCTGCTCGCCAACGGCGCCGCCGGCATCGCCGTCGGCATGGCGACCAGCATCCCGCCGCACAATGTCGGCGAGATTTGCGCCGCGCTGCTGCACCTGATCGACAACCCGGCGGCCGAGGTCGCCGAACTGGTCGCGCATCTGCCGGGGCCGGATTTCCCCACCGGCGGCGTGCTCGCCGAGCCGCCGGCGGCGATCGCTGAAGCCTATGCCAGCGGGCGCGGCAGCTTCCGCCTGCGCGCGCGCTGGACCAAGGAGAGCCAGAGCCACGGGCTCTATCAGATCGTCGTCACCGAAATCCCCTACCAGGTGCCGAAGTCGCGGCTGATCGAGAAGATCGCCGCGCTGCTCGAGGAAAAGAAACTGCCGCTGCTCGCCGATATCCGCGACGAATCGACCGGCGAGGTGCGGCTCGTGCTCGAGCCGAAAAACCGCAATGTCGATGCCGGCATCCTGATGGAGCAGCTGTTCCGGCTCACCGAGCTGGAGATCCGCGTGCCGCTCAACCTCAACGTGCTCGACAGCACCGGCGTGCCGCGGGTGATGAACCTGAAGGAGGTGTTGCAGGAGTTTCTCGACCACCGCCGCATCGTCCTGCAGCGGCGCAGCCGCCACCGCCTCGCCGCGGTTGCCCGCCGCATGGAAATCCTGCGCGGGCTGATCGTCGTCTACGTCAATCTCGACGAGGTGATCCGCATCATTCGCGAGGAAGACGACCCGAAAGCCGCGATGGTGGCGCGCTGGAGCCTCAGCGAGGTCCAGGTCGAAGCGATCCTCAACATGCGGCTGCGCGCCCTGCGCCGGCTGGAAGAGATCGCGATCGGCAAGGAGCTGGAGGCGCTCGCCAGGGAGGCCGAGGGGCTGGAAGCTTTGCTCGCCAGCGAGAAGCGGCAATGGCGCGCGCTCGCCAGGGAGGTCGAGGCGGTACGCGCCGAGTTCGGCGGCGACACCCCGCTCGGCCGCCGCCGCACCGAGCTGGGCGAGGCGCCGGCCGCGGTCGAGATTCCCGTCGCCGCCCTGGTCGAGCGCGAGCCGGTCACCGTCTTGTGCTCGCAGAAGGACTGGATCAGAGCGGTGCGCGGCCACAACGTCGCCGCCGCCGAGCAGCGCTACAAGGAGGGCGACGGGCCGCGCTTCGCGATCCCGGCCGAGACCACCGACCGGCTCGTCGTGTTCGGCAGCAACGGCCGCTTCTACACCCTTGGCATCGACCGGCTGCCCGGCGGGCGCGGCCAGGGCGAACCGCTGCGGCTGATGATCGACCTGCCCAACGAGCACGAGATCGTCGCGATGTTCCCCTATCGCCCGGGAATGAAGCTCTTGGTCGCCGCCTCGGACGGGCGCGGCTTTGTCGTCGACGGCGACGAGGCGCTGGCCCAGACCCGCGGCGGCAAGCAGGTGCTGACCCCGGGCAAGGGCGCCGCCGCCCGCGTCTGCGTGCCGGTCGAGGGCGACGCCGTCGCCCTGGTCGGCGAGAACCGGCGCATGCTCGTCGTCGATCTCGGCGACATTCCGGAGATGACGCGCGGCCGCGGCGTCATCCTGCAGCGCTACCGCATGGGCGGGCTCGCCGATGCGCGGATGCTGCGCCTGGCCGACGGGCTGTCGTGGCGGCTGAGCGAAAACCGCACCCGCACCGAGCCCGACCTGACGCCGTGGCGCGGCGCCCGCGGCGGCGCCGGCCGCGCGGTGCCCACCGGGTTTCCCCGCAGCGGCCGCTTCGCCTAGCCGCCGGCGCCGGTCAGGCGAATTTCACCGCATCGGTATTGGCGCCGCAGACCAGCACGCCGACCCGCTCGCCCGCCGCCGGCCGGTAACGCCCCGCCAGCAGCGCGGCAAAGGCGGCCGCGCCGCCGGGTTCGGCGGCGATGCGCAGCACCTCCCACAAGGCGCGCTGCGCCGCGGCGATCGCCGCGTCCGGCATCAGCACGGACTGGGCGACAAAGCGCTGCGCCAGCGGGAACATCACTTGTCCGACCCGGCGCGGCGCCAGCGAATCGGCGGCGATGCCGCCGCCCGGGGCATCGACCGGGCGGCCGGCGGCGAGCGCGTCGTGCAGGGTCGGCGCCGCCTCGGGCTCGACCGCGACGATTCGGGTCCGGCCCTCGTACCAGGCGGCGATGCCGCCGATCAGTCCGCCGCCGCCGACCGCGACCAGCACGGTGTCGAGGCCGGGCGCGTCCGCCTCCCATTCCCGCGCCACCGTGCCCTGGCCGGCCAGCGTCTCGGGCTGGTCGTAGGCGTGGATCGGCAGGGCGCCGCTTGCCGCGGCGAAGGCCTCGCTTTCCGCGAGCGCGTCGGCATAGACCTCGCCGGTGACGGTGAGCGTCGCGCCGTAGCCGCGGATGCGCGCCAGCTTTGCCGCGGCGGCCACCTTCGGCACGAAGATCGTCGCCGGGATGCCGAGCCGCTGCGCCGCATAGGCGACCGCGGCGCCGTGGTTGCCGCCCGAGGCCGCGACCACCCCGGCTTTCGGGATTTCCCGGCTCAGCAGGTTGGCGAAGGCGCCGCGCGGCTTGAACGAGCCGGTGTGCTGCAGGCATTCGAGCTTCAGCGACAAGGTCCGCGGCGGCAGGCCGAAATCGGCCGCCGCGACGGCGACGGCCGGGGTGTGGCGGATATGGGGCCGGATCAGCCGCTCCGCCGCTTCGATCCCGGCGCGGTCGGGCGTCAGCATGCCGCGTCGGGCCGGGCCAGCGGAAACCGCCGCTCGATCCAGTCGCGCGCCTCCGCCAGGGCCCGCGCCAGCGCTTCGGGCCCGCGCGTCACGCCCTGCAGGCGCAGGAATTCGGTGCTGTCGATGCCGATCGTGTGGAAGATCTCGCGCAGGTAGGGGGTCAGGAAATCGGGCTGGCCGGGCGGCGCGTCGCCGCAGTAGCCGCCATGCGCGCTGACCACGATCGCCGGCCGGTCGCGCAGCAGCCCGACCTTGCCCTGGGGCGTCGAGGCAAAGGTGCGGCGGATGCGCACGATGTAGTCGACCCAGGCCTTCAGCGTCGACGGCACGGTGAAATTGTTCATCGGCGTGCCGATGACGATCCAGTCGGCGGCCTCGAGCTCGCCAATCAGCCGCTCCGACAGGGCGAAATCGGGATGGTCGGCCGGCGCCTGCGACAGGATCGCGTCGTAATAGCGCCGCTCCGGGTGCGGCGGCGGATCGGCGGCGAGGTCGCGGTCGATGATGCGCGCGCCGGGCTCGCCGGCGGCGATGCGGGCGACGATGTCGCGCGCGATCCGCCGGCTGTGCGAATCCGGGCGCGGGCTGACGAGGATTTGCAGGATCGTGGTCATGATCGCGGCAATAGAGCCTATTGGGGCGGGCGCCGTCGAGAGTAAGATCGCGGCGTGCGGCAGGCGAGGTGAGGGCGGTGAGCGGAACGGCGGCGGATGCGGTGCTCGACGCGACCGGGCTGTTGTGCCCGCTGCCGGTGCTGAAGGCGCGGCGGGCGTTGCGCTCGGTGCCGCCCGGAGGACTCCTCGAAGTGCGCGCCACCGATCCCGGCGCGGTCAAGGATTTCGAGCATTTCTGCCGGACCACCGGCTGCGAGCTGGTCGAATCCGGCGAGACCGGCGGGGTGCTGCGCTTTCTGCTGAAAAAGCCGGGGTGACGATGCCGCGCCGCTTCCTGCGACGACGAGCCCGCTAGCGGCGGCCCTGCGGTGCCGGGGCCGCCGGTGTGTGTGCCTCGTTCCGTTCAGCAGGGTTCCGTTCCATGTCCGACACCGTCATCGCCCGCCGCCTCGCCGGCGGCCACTGCCTCGAAGTCGATACCGACCCGGCGCGGCTCGACCGCGAGCTGATCCATC
>Ga0209810_1005223_pt1 | contig 11882 bp, 9 predicted proteins | sample Coa_R1_7_FD_187159 | JGI IMG/M metagenome (GOLD analysis project Ga0209810, IMG submission 187159) | Surface soil microbial communities from Centralia Pennsylvania, which are recovering from an underground coalmine fire - Coalmine... | ecosystem: Environmental > Terrestrial > Soil > Unclassified ...
GTGAGTGTTCCTCGACGCATAGATGTTACTTCCTCTCACTCTCGTGTTCTCATGGTCTATATAGATAGATAGAGATACCGCAACGTCTGTCTGATAAATCTATGATGGGGAGCATCTTCCCCATGCATCTGTTCCTGTGCAGTATAGCATAGTTGTGCCATGTTGCATATAGGGGTATTTTTGCAAGGGGTAGCAGTAATTCTACACGCAGCAGGCCAGCCGCCGTTCGCAGGCCAGCCGCAAGGGCTGGCCCTACTATATACGAACGGATCGTGCGCCTTGCGAAGCCATCGTATATAGTAGGGCCAGCCCTTGCGGCTGGCCTGCGGACGGCGGCTGGCCTGCTGCGTGGCTACTCTCCAACACTGGGTACACCCCGAAATTGTCGATACGGTACTGTGCCTTGCGGCTGGCCTGCTGCGTGGCTACTCTTCAACACAACCTACAACATTTACGCTGTCTAAGCGTAAGAAGTAGTGGAGCATATACTGTACTCTAAAAGAGGTTTTTTTGCCCCTGGATGAAGTGAAGACGGTGGCGGGGTGGGGAAATGGTCTTTTTTTTGGCTTTTTCTCGCGGCAAAGAAAACCTGAATACATGAATGCATGAACGCAGAGAGAGAAGGAGATAAAGGCAGGTTATGGATGAAATCAAAACGGTAGAGAATAGCGGGACAACTGTTCCGGTGCAGGAGCGCGAGCGGCGCGTGGTGATGGATGTGCGCAACATCACGAAGAGTCTGCCGCTGGGACGCGAGCGCATCGATATTCTCAGGGGCATCAGCTTCCAGATTTATAGCGGCGAGTTTGTCTCCATCGTCGGGCCGTCCGGTTCCGGCAAGAGTACGCTGCTGGGCATCATTGCCGGGCTGGACAATCCGACGACGGGGCAGGTGTTGATCGATGGCGTGGACATTACGCGCATGAGCGAGGGGCAACTGGCGGCGGTGCGCAACAACAAGATCGGCATGGTCTTCCAGGCGTTCAACCTGATTCCCACGCTGACGGCGCAGGAGAATGTCGAGGTGCCGCTGTATGTCGGCAAGCACCCCGGTTCGCCATCGACGCGGGCGAAGGAACTGCTCGAACTGGTGGGATTGTCGCACCGGCTCGGACACCGGCCCAACCAGCTTTCCGGCGGCGAGCAGCAACGCGTCGCCATTGCCCGCGCGCTGGCGACCGACCCGGCCTTTGTGATTGCCGACGAGCCGACGGGCAACCTGGACGCGAAAAATGGCGAAAACATCCTCAAACTCATCGCCTATTTGCGCGCGCAGACGGGCAAGACCTTCATCATCGCCACGCACGACCCGGTGGTCGCCTCGCACGCCGACCGCTCCATCCGCATCGTTGATGGCCTGATTGCCGGGATCGAGAGCAATGCCGGGAGGGCTGCGCAGTGAAAGCCTCGATGTACTTCAATTACACCTCGCGCTCGCTGGTGCGCGGCGGCCAGCGCACGCTGCTGGCCCTCTTCTGCGTCGCCGTCGGCGTGATGGCCATTGTCGCGTTGCAACTGGTGGGCCTGATGATTAACAACGCCTTCACCAGCAACGTGCGCGACGCCAACGGCGGCGATCTCGCCGTCTCTGCCGAAACGGAACCGTTCAAACAGAGTGACCTCGCCTTCTTTGACCGGCTCAAAAATAATGGCACCATCACCAACTACACGGCCTTTTCGACCGTGAACGGCTCGTTGAGCCTGACCGCTTCGCTCACGCAATCCTTCAATGTCATGGTCGTCAACCCATCGACCTTTCCGGTGGTGACGCCGCCGACGTTCGTTAATCCGCAGAGCGGCACCATTGCCAGCCTGCTCGGCAACGATCAGGTCATCGTTGACCAGTCCTTTATCGATCAATATAACAAAAAGCTCGGCGATAGCTTTGATATGCATATCACGATTCAGAACAATGGCGGCGTGAGCATTCCGGTCAAAATCGCCGCCATTGTGAAGGACGATGGGGCGCTGGCGCAGTCCAGCGGCACCATGCTCATTGCCAGCAGCGACTATTACGCGGCCAATCCGAAACTGCCGGTTCTCTATGACACGATCGACATCACCACCGTCGATCAGGCGCACACCGATCAGGCGGTGAAGGCCATTCAGGATCACTTCCCGATTGCGCGCACGCAGACGGCGACGGATGCGCTGAAAAACAATCAGCAGCAGGTGGACTACATCAAGCAGTTTCTGGAAATCGCTGGCCTGCTGGCCCTGCTGATCGGCGGCGTCGGCATCATCAACACCATGCAGGTGCTGCTCTCGCGGCGCAGGACCGAAATCGCCATGCTCAAGACGACGGGCTACCGCCGCACCGACCTCTACCTGCTTTTCGGCCTCGAGACCGGCCTGCTGGGCCTGATCGGCGGCGCTATTGGCGCGGGCGCGGCCATTGGCATCAGCTATGTCGTGCGCAACCTGGTGGAGCAGCTTTTCCAGTTAAACATCCCCTTTGTGCTTGACCCGTTCACCATCGTGGGCGGCGTCGTGATTGGCCTCTTCACCGCGCTCATCTTTGGCCTGATGCCGATTGTGCAGGCAGCCAACATTCGCCCGCTCAACGTGATTCGCGAACTGCCCGAAGGCGGCGCGAGCAGTATCGCGCTGACCATTGGTCTGCTGCTGCTGCTCTCTGTCCTGTTCTGCGCGATGGCGGTCGTCATCCTGGGCAATGTGGCGCTGGGCATCGGCGCGGTCTATGGCGCGTTCATCTTCCTGGGCATCCTGAGCGTCTTCTTCGGGCTGGTGGTCTTCGTCATCAGCGTGCTGCCCGTGCCAGAGCGTTTCAGCCCCGGCTACCTGGCGCTGGTGCTGGCAGCGGTGGCGATTTCCGTGCTGATCTTCCTGGCTCTGCCGCCTTTTGGCGCGCTGCTGCTGATCGTCTCGCTGCTCGGAATCGTGGTGGTCGTGCTACCGCGCTCGTGGAAATCCAACGCGAAGATGGCGTTGCGCAATATCGGGCGGCAGAAGGCGCGCACGACGACGACCATGCTGGCCCTCTTCGTCGGCGTCTTCACCATTGGCCTGATCCTCGTCCTCGGCCAGGACCTGCGCGACAAAATTAACAACGCGCTGGCCCAGAGCCTGACCTTCAACGTCATTACCATTACCTCCAATCGCGATGCGACAACGCTGGATGCGCACCTGAACACGATTACGGGCCTGCAAAGCTCCCGGCAGCATGTAATTGCCAGTACGGTGCCGGTGGCTATCAATGACCGACCAGTCGCGACGCTGTTGCCAAAGGGGAACTCGCAGCCGTCTCCGGGCAATCTGGGCCGGGCCGCGCTCTACTTCCTCAGCGGCATCGAGGGCTATGATGTAGGGCATAATCAACTACCCGCCACGCAGGATTTGACGATTGTACAGGGGCGCAACCTGAACGCCGCTGATGCCGGGACGAACAACGTGCTTATCGCCTGGGTGGTGGCGAACAGCAAGCCGTTGCAGCCCTACCTCAAGGTCGGGGGCACCATTACCGTCGCCAGTCAGGACGGCACGGTTACGCGCACGCTGACCATCGTTGGCTTCTACCGTGAAAAGGGCTTTGGCAGTAATCTTGAACCCATTCTCGGCACGGCCAATACGGTGAAGGACCTTTCGCCGAACGGGACGGGGCAGACCATCTTCTATATGAAGATCGATACCGGCAAAGTGAACAAGGCCGTTGGGGATATCGGCAAGCTGACGCCCAACGCCTCGGTCTTAAACCTGGCGAATATCGGCGACTTCATCAACCAGATACTCAACGATATGCTGCTGACGCTGATCGCCATTGCCTCGCTCTCCCTGCTGGCCGGCGTCATCATCATCGCCAACGCGGTAGCTCTGGCGATGCTGGAACGCAGGCGCGAGCTGGGCATCCTCAAATCGGTTGGCTACACCAGCCGCTCGATTCTCAGTGAGGTGCTGATCGAGAACGGCGTGATCGGCGGCGCGGGCGCGCTGCTCGCCATGCTGCTGGTGACACTGGCGACGAGCCTGCTGGGCCAGTTCGTCTTCCACTCCACCTTCGGCGTCAGCGGCCTCATTGCCCTCGGCCTGATCGTTGGCATCGCCCTGCTCGCCATGCTGGTGGCCGCCCTTGTGGCCTGGGGGGCCGTGCGCGTGCGCCCGCTGGAAGTCCTGCGCTACGAATAAAACTCTTTGACGTGTCATGCTGAGCGGCAGCGAAGCATGACACGTCAAGGTGAGTTTCTCCTGGCATGAGTTAAGCGAGTATATCCACGTAGTCCATTCTGTAATAAGCTCTTATATACCTTTTTCCTATTATTACAGGTATTTCCCTGCTGAGCTTGCACAACTGATGTATACTCCAAACAAGGTTACTTCTGTTTGATATCAGTACCTGAAAGAGATATGACAGTGCCTGTTATGAGCAAGCAAGGACAAATACTCATCGTCGATGATGATGAAGAGATACGCAGTTTCCTGGGAGAGTTGCTGCAAGACGAAGGCTATAGCGTGGAAAGTGCGGAAGATGGCCTGGCAGCGTTGGAAAAGCTCGAAAGGGCCAGACCAGATCTCATCCTTTTAGACATTATGATGCCGCGTATGGATGGCTACCGGTTCGCCGAAGCCTTGCACCAGCGCGGTCTGCCAATCCCCTTCATAGTTCTCTCCGCCAATCTGCGCGAGCAACAGGCAAAGGCTATGGGCGCCTGCTCCTACATCGCCAAGCCCTTTGACCTGCTTGATCTGCTGGAAAAGATCGACCAGTGTGCGGGATGACTATTTTCCACCGGGTCATGGGTGGCCCGCTACGACGGCTGGCCTGCGGTAGTGAGATGATCGTTTGTGCTATTCGCTGGCCGGTCGCTTATCCACCACGCGCGTGGACTTGAGCGTTTTGTTGGGGTCGAAGATGTCGCTCATAGCTGCATATTCGATGGCAGGGCGCATCTCAGCCGCTTCTGCAACCTTAGCCGCGAGTTGCGCGCCAATGCGCTCCTGCTCATCCGGCGGCGCGGCCACGCGCACGATCAGCTGATCGGGCGAATAGGGATCGGCCTCGTTCTCTTTGGTGAAGACGATCTGGTATTCCTCGATGCCCTCAACGGTGGCGATGGCCTCTTTAATGACATCCGGGTTGATGAGCGTCCCCTTTAGCTTGATCAGTTCAGCCGTGCGGATGGTGTTGGTGACGATGCGCGGCCCCTGGCGACCGCAGTGCGGGCAGACCTCGTTACTGATGGCGTTCAGGTCGCCGACGACATAGCGAAGCAGGACGGTGCCGCGCCGGTCGAGGTGCGTGACGGTGAAGAGGCCGCGCTGGCCATCGGGCAGCGGCTCGTGCGTCTGCTCATCGACGACCTCAAAGTAGAATTGATCGGGGGCGGGATTGTGACCGCCGCCCAGTTCGGTACATTCGCCCGTTGACCCTTGCATCTCGGTGAAGCCCAGTCCGTTGTTAATCATCAGGTGCTGCGCGTCGGCTCCCAGGCGCAGCAGGCGGCGGCGCATATCTTCGCGCATGCCGCGCGGGCAGGGTTCGCCCAGCACAACGGCCAGCCGCACGTGCGAGAAATCGGCCCCAAGCTCCTCGGCGCGCATGATGACGCGCCGCACATAGCTCACAATGCCGCTCAGCACGGTGCCGCGATGTCGCTCCACCATGCGCACCGCCTCATCCAGCCGCCGATGCACATTGTAGGCCGGGTAGGGCGTTCCGGTCAGCGCGTTGACGACGGGCGCACCGATGATGGTGGCGTAGTCGCGTGTCCGCAGGAAACCGATATGCGGCACGGGCGTCAGTGGGAACAGATTGATAATGGTATCCTGCTCGCCGATGCCCACGATGTCGCAGAGCCGTTTCAACTGTTCCAGAATGGCGAAATAGTCGTGTGTCGTGTTGTAAAAAGGCGTCGGCATACCCGCCGTCGTGCCGGTCGTGTAGCTGACATCCCACAGGATGCGCTCGTGCGGCGTCAATTCCGGCAGCGGATTGAGCCGGAAGGCCACTGGATTTTTCATATAGTCAGACTTGAAAGTGACGGGCAATTTGTGCAGGTCATCCAGCGTCTGAAAGTCTTCCGGCGTCAAATGCAGGCGGTTGAACATCTCCTGATAGTAGGGATGAGCTTTGAAGCAAAGGGCGATCTGGCGGCGAAAGCGTTCATCCTGAATGGCCCGAATCTCTTCCTTGCTGCGATACAACAGGTCTGCGGTTGGCGTTGTCGCTTCTTGCATGGTGTGTTGCTCCTTCTAAATATCCTTGACCATCTTCCGTTACAGTATACGATATAGATAGTTTGCGTAGATAGTCTCCTTAAAGTGGCAGCAAAGCAAGAGGAATATGCATCTCTTCGGGGGTCAGGCCGCCGTGATTGCCCAGGAAGTGCATGCGGAAACGGCCCTCCTCGTACCACCAGACCGATTCGTATTTAGAGGGCAGGATGACCGCGTTGCCGAGTCTGCTCAGAAACTCCGGCGATGGCTCGTTCAGGCCGAAGAAGTGCTGCGCCATCAGTTCTGCTGTGCGGTAGATTTCGGCTTTGCCCGTCAGCCGCTCTTGCAGATAGGCGATGGCCGTGTCGAGATGCTCGTCTTCTATGTACAGGAACATGTCGCGGGCCGAACCTGCCGGGACAAGAAACTGCCCCTTCTGATTGGTCTTCAGATAACGTTCGATCTCCCGCGCCTCGCGATTCAGGTAAAACGTCTTCTGGGGGCTGACCTCCATCTGTCCGTGATCGGCGGTCATCATGAACAGGGTATCGGGCAGCTTGCCGGAAAGCGGTCTGTAAAACTCGCGCTCCATTGTGTTCAGGAAGCGTTCCACGGCCTGCTCGAACGGCTCTGAATGCGGGCCGTGCTGGTGTCCGGCGGCATCGATGCGATCAAAGTACAGAAAGTAGTATTCCGGCCCCTGCGCTTCCTTTTGCAGCAGTTCCGTCATCTGCGTCAGAGCTTCCGAGAGCGTGCGAAACGGGTGGACAGAGGCGCCGCGGAAATAGATATTGGACGGCGTTGAGGGTGTGTAGCCCTCGTGCTGGAAGATATGCGAGGTCACGCCGGAGCTTTTGAGGTTCTGATAAAAGGTGTGCCGGGGATAGAAGCCCTCGGCGGGCAAACCGGCGCGTTTGAGCGTCTCGCGCTCCTTATCGCCTGCATAAGAAAAAAGCAGGGGTGTAATCAGCTCATCGACCAGCGGCTCGTAATAATGCCATTCGTAGACGCCGCTCTGCCCGACTTCCAGCCCGGTGTGGATGGTTGCGGCGTGCGCGGCGGTGGTCGAAGGAAACTGCGAGGTCAATTTCGAGACCACGCCCTCGTTGAGCAGGCGTTTGAGGAAGCTATAGCGCGGCGCGTAATGCTCAAAAAAGCGCCAGCCAAAGGCATCGACAAAAAACAGGATGACCCGGTTGTAGCGCGTGGGCAGGTTGCCGAACACATCCGGCGGTAGCGCGCTTTGCCCCTCGCCGGTAAGCAGATATTTGACGGTACGCGGAATATTCGCGAAGCAATACGAATCATACAGCGGTCGCACGAAGTCCTGCGAGAACTTCGCGCCGTTTACCGCTTCCACCGAGGCAGCATTAAGCATAGCAATACCTGCTTCCTACCCGTTCGCTATCAGATCAGACCCTCTACTTACCCGATCAATCGTTGTGTTTTTCGCCCCTCTGCGAAAGTATATCACTTTTTCAAGCGGCGGATGGCATGTTCAGGCTTGAGATTTCATCCCCTTGCCAACATCCCCTCTCACAACGTACACTTAACCATGTAACTTCAACCGTGTAGAACTTTTTGTCTGAGCGCAGAGCGTGTGTTTGTTTGCAGAAAGGATCGGGGCATATGGATTTTGAACTGCCCGAAGAGCATCAACTGGCCTATGAGAGCGCGCTGGCCTTTGCGCGCGAGGTGATTAAGCCGCATAATGCCGAGATAGAGCGCAGCGACGATTTCCCCCGCTGGCTGTGGGGGCGGCTGGCCGAGCAGGGCTACACGGGTATCGCCATTCCAGAGGAGTATGGCGGCAGCGGCGGCGATTTCTTGATGGCGGCTCTGGTGGCGCGCGGCATCAGCCGTGTCAACGGGGCCATCTCCATGTCCTTCGGCGCGCATTTGAATCTCTGCGCTCACAATATCCTGCGCAACGGTACCGGGGAGCAGAAGGCCAGATACCTGCCGAAACTGGTCAGCACGGAAATGATCGGCGCGCTGGGCCTGACCGAGCCGAACGCTGGCTCCGACGCCATGGGCATTCGTACAACGGCGCGCCGGGTCGAAGGCGGCTACCTCATTAACGGCTCCAAAGTCTTCATCACAAACGGGCCGATCGCCGACCTGCTGGTTCTCTACACGAAGACGCGCCCGGAAGCTGGAAGTCGGGGCATCACCGCCTTCATTTTCGAGACGAACACGCCTGGCTATCACGTGGCGCGCAAATTGCAGAAGGTCGGCATGCACGGCTCGCCCACCGGCGAACTGGTCTTTGAGGACGCCTTCGTTCCTGAGGAAAACGTGCTGGGCAAGGTTGACGAGGGCTACAAGGTTGTCATGAGCGGGCTGGATATCGAGCGCGCCTTCTTCGCTGTCAGCATGATCGCCGGTATCGAGGCGGCGCTGGAAGTCTCGCTTAAATACGCGAAGGAGCGCGAGCAATTCGGCCAGCCCATCGCCAACTTCCAGCTCATTCAGGCCAAGCTGGCAGACATGTACACCGATCTGGAAGCGGCGCGCCACATGTCCCACCGCGCGCTCTGGCTGGCGCAGCAGGGCAAGCGTGTGAGCAAAGAGGCGGCGGCAGCTCTGCTCTTCACCGCTCGCGCCTCCTCCCGCGCCGCCAACGAAGCCCTGCAAATTCATGGCGGCTGGGGCTACCTGACCGATTTCGAAGTCGAACGCATGTGGCGCGATGCCCGCCTCGGCGAGATCGGCGCCGGCACCAACGAAATTCGCCAGCTCCTCATCGCTCGCGAACTACTGGGTATGAGGTAATTATGATGGTAATTTCTCGCCCGTTTGGTCGGGAGGATGATCTCTTCCGCTTGAAACAGCTTGTCACCGCCTGTATGTCTTCAGATATGCAGTATAGCTTCTGGCACGTGGGTGACCTTGTATGGGGGATGTATCAGAACACTCTATTCGACCCGCGACAGAATGTGCGACTGTGGGAAAACGAGGCGGGCGAACTGATCGGCTTTGCATGGAGAGAGAAGCATGGCACCGGAATGCAGGCCGCGCCTCAGCATCGCCACGATAGCGAGCTTCCTGGGCAGATGGTGGCATGGGGAGAGGTGTGCCAGCGCGAGGCGGTAGCGCAGGAAGGCGCGGAGCCGGTGTACACAGTCTCCGCGTTTGAGGACAATTTCCCCCTGCTCAACCTGCTCGCGCAGCAGGGCTTCCAGCGCGACGAGTTTTATATGCTGCACATGTGTCGTGATCTCAGCCAGCCCATTCCTGAAGCGAAGCTGCCGGAGGGATGGGTTGTACGCGCCGTCGGAGGTGAAGACGAGTTTGAGCAGCGCGTCAACATTCACCGCGAGGTCTGGCATCCCTCGAAGGTCACGCTTGAGGCGTATCGGCGCATGCGCGGCATCGCAGGCTACACACCCGAATGTGACTTCGTCGTCGTCGCGCCAGACGGCACCTTTGCCTCCTACTGCATCTGCTGGCTTGACCCGGTGAGCAAGATCGGGGAGTTCGAGCCGGTAGGCACGCGCGCCGCTTTTCGCGGCAAAGGCCTGGGCAAAGCTCTCATGCTGCATGCCCTGCGCCGCCTGCACGCGCACGGCATGGAGACAGCTATCGTCTGTTGCGTCGGTAGCAACGAACCGGCGTGGCGGCTCTACGAATCGGTTGGTTTCCAGACGTATAACCGCTCGTTTGATTATAGCAAGCGATTGTGAACACGGTGTTCATGATGAGGTGCCTGTGATAAAATTTGTACAGGCCAGTGGTCTTAAGGAGGTGATTTTTCATGATCTCTCTCGAAGATCTTCAGTACAAGAAACGTGAAGATATTCTCAGGATTGCAAAAAGAAATGGTGTGCATAATATACGTGTTTTCGGCTCAGTTGCACGAGGGGAGGCTGATGCTGAAAGTGATATCGATCTGCTAGTCGATATGGAACCGAAGCGTAGCCTTTTAGACCTTGCAGGCTTCTTGCTGGAAGTCGAGGAATTACTAGGATGCAAGGTGGATGCTGTGACAGAAAAAGGTTTGCGTGGTCGCATCCGAGAGCGGGTTTTGAAGGAGGCGGTGGCCTTATGAGAGATACGTCTCAGAGACTCCGCGACATTCAGGAAGCTATTGATCATATTACAAAATATACCGGCCAGGGACGGGAAGCATTTAATCAAAACGAACTCATACAAATCCGGGTTGTTCGTCATCTTGAAATTATTGGCGAGGCGGTTCGCACCCTTCCGCAAGATTTAAAAGATCAGCACCCTGCGATACCCTGGGCAAAGATCAACCGCATGAGAAATATCCTTGTGCATGCCTATTTTGGCGTTGATGAAGATATCGTATGGGAAGTAGTTGAGAAAGATCTTCCTCGCTTAAAAGCCAGTATTGATGCACTTCTGGATATGCAGCAAACTGAGAGTATTGAACAAAATGAGCAGGAGTGAAGGGTACAGAAGAGTATGACAGGCAAAGAGGAGCATCTGCTCGCGGAGATTGAGCGCATTAAGAAGGGCGGGGCGGAGAAGTATCATGAGCGCAACCGGCAGCAGAAGAAGCTGTTTGCGCGTGACCGGCTCAAGCTGCTGCTGGATGATGGCAAGATCGAGTTTGAGGATGGCATGTTTGCCGAGTGCCAGAACCCCGAATTGCCCGCCGATGGTGTCATCACCGGCGTCGGACGCATTCATGGTCGACCGGTGGCGTTCAGCGCCTCGGACTCGACGGTCAAAGCGGGTTCGGCGGGGGAGAAGTCGGTGCAGAAGAATCTGCGCATTCAGGAGATGGCGATGCAAATGCGCATTCCCATGTTCTACCTGATCGATTCTGCCGGGGCGCGCATCACCGATCAGATTCGGCTCTTTCCGGGGCGCAACCAGGGCGGGCGCACGTTCTACAACCAGATCAAGATGTCCGGCGTGGTGCCGCAAATCTCCATCCTCTTCGGCCCTTCACCGGCGGGCGCAGCCTACACACCCGCCTTTGCCGACATCACCATCATGGTCGAGGGCAATTCCAGCGCCTACCTCGGCTCGCCGCGTATGGCCGAGATGGTGACACGCGAGAAGGTCACGCTGGAAGAGATGGGCGGCGCGCGCATGCACTGCACCGTCTCCGGCCTCGGCGACTTCCTGGCCGCAAGCGAGGAGGACGCCATTCGCCTGGCGCGCGACTATTTCCGCTACATGCCCCAGAACTATCTCGGCAGGCCAGCCGACGCCGAGCCGCGCCCTCCAGCCAGCGACCGACCCCTGAGCGAGATCGTGCCGGAGGTGCAGAGCAGGCCCTTCAATATGTACGATTTCCTCAACTCGCTCGTCGATGCCGACAGCTTCTTCGAGATCAAGAAGCTCTTCGCGCCCGAACTGATCACCGGCTTTGCGCGCCTCAACGGCAAGGTCGTCGGCATCGTCGCCAACCAGCCGCGCGTCAAGGGCGGCGTGCTGTTCACCGATTCCTCGGACAAGGGGACGCGCTTCGTCAACATCTGCAACGCCTTCAACATCCCTCTGCTCTTCCTGGCCGATGTCTCCGGCTTCATGATCGGCTCCGCCGTCGAGCGAGCGGGCATCATCCGGCACGGGGCCAAATTCATCGCCGCCGTCTCGCAGGCCGTCGTTCCTAAAATCTGCGTCGTCGTGCGCAAATGCTACGGCGCGGGCCTCTACGCCATGGCCGGCCCCGCCTTCGGCACCGACGCCGTCATCGCCCTGCCCACCGCGCAGATCGCCGTCATGGGGCCAGA
>Ga0209810_1005227_pt1 | contig 11874 bp, 6 predicted proteins | sample Coa_R1_7_FD_187159 | JGI IMG/M metagenome (GOLD analysis project Ga0209810, IMG submission 187159) | Surface soil microbial communities from Centralia Pennsylvania, which are recovering from an underground coalmine fire - Coalmine... | ecosystem: Environmental > Terrestrial > Soil > Unclassified ...
GAAAACGGAAAACCGAAAACCGTTCACGCACTCCGCCGCAGCGGACGCATCGCCGCTTCGTGCACCGCGCGGCGGCGCTCGGCAGCCGTTTGCTCGAACAGTGTGCGATATAACGCCGCGTGCGTCGGGGTGAATTCGATGTGCCGGCGACGCATGACCTTCGCCGCCGTATCCATCAGCAGCGTCAAATCGGCGCGGTCCGTCAGCGCTCCGTTCCACCAACTGGCGAAGGAGGGGATGTACTTGGGTAGCAGACCGCCGGGCAGCAGATTGCAGAAAATGCCGGCATTGGTGCCGGTGTTCAAAAGCGTGCCGAGCCCGGACTTGGTGTGATCGCCGAGGAAACAGCCTACTTTCGTCAATCCCGTTTTCACCCGCCGGCCGTTGGCCATCATCGTCACTTCGCCGTAGTCGTTGCGCAGATCGCTATTGCTTGTGCCGGCGCCGAGATTGACCCACTCGCCGAGGTAGGCGTGGCCGAGGAACCCTTCGTGATACTTGTTGCTGTGGCCCTGCACGATGCAACAATCGATTTCCCCGCCGATGCGGCAACCCGGGCCAATCGTGGTGCCGGCGCGAATGTTGGCACCGTGAACGTGCGTGCCGGGACCGATGGAACACGGCCCCTCCAGGCGCGTGAAAGCGGTCACGACGGTGTCGCGGTCGATGACAATGGGGCCTTGCCGGGCATCGGCGACGATCATGGGATCAAGATATGCCGATGGATGAATCAGGACATGTTCGTGTGGGCCGACGACGGCGAAGCTGGGACGCTCAACGGCGGAGGATTCGACCTCGAAAGGCGGACCAGCCGTTTGCCAATCGGCGAGGATTTGCTCGCCGTTATTTTGCACCAGTTCCCACGGATAGCGGAGCAACCGCCCGCCGGCCGAATGCTGCGGCAATGTCTCTTTGCAAACGCTCAACCACTCGTCGAATGTGTCCAGCGAGCAATCGGCCAGATGTTCCGGCTCGACGACGGCGTAAGCGACTTCGTCATCGACCAGGGCGATGCCAGGACGGGATAGCTCGGTGAGTGGAGCTGGAAGAGACGGCGGCAGCCAACGGCCGTTGATGAAGATAGTTGGTCCCGCTCGCAGCCAGGCAAGATCGTTAATCGGAACAGCGGGAAAATGCAGTCGGCAGAGATCGACCAGGTACGGCCGAACCAGAAAGCCGCGCGGACCAGGCGGAAAGAAGCGACTTTGTTTGGCGGCTAGCGGAGTCAGTCCGCACAGCAGCTCAAAGACAGGGCGCGTGAGGCTCAGCGGTTCGAGATCGAGAACGCCGTGGTCTTCAAACAGGCAGACACGCATGACCCCATCCTTTCGGTCATCAGTGCCGGAACAGGACGTATCACCAGCCTGGTGAAAACGTGGATTATACCCCGATGCCGCTGATTCAGCCAAGAGCGAAGACACGCTAGACGGACGGGGCGGGCCTGGAAGACTCGGCCCATCCGGCTTTGCAACAAAATTCGATTTTCGGTGACAGGTCGGGCTGTTTCGAGGGCAAATCGCTCCAGATCAGGGACGAAATGACAATTCGTTGTAAAGTCCGGCTCACCCTACGATTTTTGCGATTTCTGCATAAATCATCGTAGAGTCATTATCCATCAACCAACCAGCTTGGTTTCCGCAACCTTTGAGGGAGCGAGCGATGCGTTATGCGCTGTTGACCTTCGTGTTGTTCTGGAGTTCCGCACGTGCCGGCACCAATCCGCCGTTGTTGCTCCAAAGACCGGCAGTCAGTGCCAAGCAGGTCGCGTTCGTCTTCGCGGACGATCTGTGGATCGTTGACCGCGACGGCGGCGACGCCCGGCGGCTGACCGCCGGAGTTGGGTTGGAGAGCTACCCGGTCTTCTCTCCTGACGGCGAGACGATAGCCTTTGCCGGCCAGTATGAAGGGAACCTGGATGTCTACGTCGTGCCGGCTTCCGGCGGCGTGCCGCGCCGGCTGACTCATCACCCCGATCCGGACGTGCCGGTCGGTTGGACGCCGGACGGCAAGGCGGTGATTTTCCGCTCTACCCGTAGCAGTTATGGCCGCTTCTCGCAGCTGTTCAGCGTCCCGGTCGGCGGAGGGCAGCCAACCGAGCTGCCCTTGCCGATGGGCGAGGAGGGCGCGCTCTCTCCCGATGGCAAACGGATCGCGTATGTCCCATTTTCCAACAAGCCGCAGTATCCTGGCTCCTATCGCCCGTTGCGAAATTATCGCGGCGGGACCGCCTCGCCGCTCTGGATCGCCTATCTTGCCGATTCCTCAATCACGAAAGTGCCCCGAAAAGATTGCAATGATTTCAACCCTATGTGGATCGATAATCGCGTTTATTTCCTTTCTGACCGCGATGGAATGACCACGCTGTTCGCATACGAGCCGGAATCGAAACAAGTCCGCCGACTGCTTGATCCCGGCCAAGCCGACATCAAGTCAGCGTCCGCCTGCCGCGATGCCATCGTGTACGACCGCTTCGGCACGCTGAACTTATTTGATCTCAAGACGGAGAAGAGCAAGCCGATCTCGGTTCGCATCACAGCCGACCTGCCCAGCGTGCGCACCAAAATGGAGAAGGTGGCCAAAAGCATCCACCGAGCCGGGCTGTCGCCGAGCGGTGTTCGTGCGGTGTTCGAGGCCCGCGGCGAGGTGTTGACCGTGCCGGCCGAGAAGGGAGACATCCGCAATCTGACGAACACTCCCGGCTCCGCGGAGCGCGATCCGGCCTGGTCGCCGGACGGCAAGTCGCTGGCGTATCTGTCTGACGAGTCCGGCGAATACGAGTTACACATTCGCCCCCAGAACGGACTGGGGAAAGTGAAGAAGCTCAAACTCGGCGATCCTCCGTCGTTCTACTACAATCCAACGTGGTCTCCCGACGGCAAGCACATCGCCTATCAGGACAAGCGGTTGAACGTGTGGATCCTCGACGTGGACAGCGGCAAGTCGATCAAAGTGGACACCGCCCCCTACGACGACGATCCGCCGACCGCGCCAGTGTGGTCCCCGGATAGCAAATGGCTGGCGTACTCCCGGCAGCTGAAGAACTATTTGTACGGCGTCTTCCTCTACTCCCTCGATTCGGGCAAAAAGCACCAGGTCACCGACGGCATGAGCGACGCGCGCCACGCCGCCTTCGACAAAGGCGGGAAGTATTTATACTTCACCGCCAGCACCGATGTCGGCCCGACGGTCGGCTCCGGCATGTCCATCCTCGGCCGCGGCGTGACGCGCAGTGTCTACGCGGTTGTGCTGAGCAAGGACGATCCGTCTCCCCTGGCTCCTGAGAGCGATGAGGAAAAACCGAAGACTGCGGACAAGGACAAAAAGGAGCAAGAAAAGACGGACAAAGACAAGAGTCCACCCAAGGTGAAGGTTGATCTGGAGGATCTCGATCAGCGAACACTGTCGCTGCCGCTGCCGGCCAAGAACTACGTTGGCCTGCATGCCGGCAAAGCGGGAACCGTGTTCGTTCTGGAAGGGCCGCCTCTGTTCACGGGCGACGACGTGTCGATCGACCCGTCTGCTCCGCCGGCAACGGTGCATCGCTTCGATATGTCCAAGCGAAAGGCCGAGAAGCTCACGGAAAATGTGTTGCATTTCGCCGTCTCCGGCGACGGCGAAAAGATGCTCTTCAAGCAGGGCGACGGCTGGTTCCTGGTTGGGACCGATAAGCCGGCCAAGCCGGGCGATGGTGCGTTGAAGCTCGACGGACTGGAGGTGCGCGTCGATCCGCGCGCCGAGTGGCGGCAGATCTACCGCGAAGTGTTCCGCATCCAGCGCGACTTTCTCTACGATGCGAATTTCCACGGCTACGACTTGCACGGAGCGTGGACGGAACACGAGCCATATCTGGAGGGTCTTGGCAGCCGCAACGATCTGAACTATTTGCTCGATGAGCTGCTGGGAGGACTGAGTCTTCAACACGTTTACCTGTTCGGCGGCGACGTTCCCAAGGTGGAGAGCCGCAAATGCGGGCTGCTCGGGGCGGACTACCGGATTGAGAACGGCCGGTATCGTTTTGCTAAGGTTTACCGGGGAGAGAGCTGGAATCCCAAGCTGCGTGCCCCGCTCACCCAGCCAGGAGCCGGCGTCAAGGAGGGCGAGTACCTCTTGACCGTCAACGGCCAGGATCTTCGCGGTGAAGATGAGGTGTATCGACTGTTCGAGGGCACGGCCGGCAAGCAAGTGGTGTTGAAGGTCGGCCCCTCGCCCGATGGAAAGGACAGCCGGGAAGTAACCGTGGTGCCGACCGATAGCGAACGGTCCCTGCGGAACCTGGCATGGGTCGATGACAACCGACGGACCGTGGACAAGCTAACCGGCGGGCGGGTGGCCTACATCTACCTGCCGGACACAGCCGTCCAAGGGTTCACTCGCTTCAATCGCTACTTCTTCGCTCAGGCCGGACGCGAGGCGGCCATCGTGGACGAGCGGTTCAACGGCGGCGGTCTGTTGGCCGATCACGTGATCGATTACCTGCGCCAGCCCATCCGCAATTATGCCAGCACCCGCGAAGGAGCCGACCAGGCGTTTCCGACGTCGGCGATTCCCGGACCGAAGGTCATGCTCATCAACGAGCAGGCTGGGTCGGGCGGCGACTATCTGCCGTATACCTTCCGGCAGGCAGGATTGGGGCCGCTGATCGGCAAGCGGACGTGGGGAGGATTGGTCGGCATCGGCGGCTATCCGCAGCTGATTGACGGAGGCATGGTGACGGCTCCGCGCTGGGGCATCTGGTTTCCCAATGGCCGCTGGGACGTAGAGAATCGCGGTGTGGCCCCGGATGTGGAGGTCGAATTTGATCCCAAAGCGGTCCGCCAAGGCAAAGACCCGCAATTGGCCAAGGCGGTCGAGATCGTAATGGAGGAGCTGAAAAAGAACCCGGTCCGGCATCCCGAACGGCCGGCGTTCCCCAATTACTACAAGCGTGGATTGAAGGTGCCCGCCGAGGGGAAGTAATTGATCCGAACAGGAGAGCTATCATGCACAAACCATCGGATCCGAAAGCCATTCTCAATCGGCGCGATCTGCTCCGAGCGGCCGCTGCCGCCGGCTTGGCGTCTTCCTTCGACTCCCTGTCGGCTGGGTCAGAAGATGCTTTCCAGCGGCGGCGCGATCTGATTCGGGCCGAGAACGAGAAGGCGGGTACCACCGACTGGTTGTTGGAAAAGACACGCGTCGATCCGAAGACGAAGTATCGCTGTCCCTGGATCGAGGGCTACTGCTCGCACACCAGCATCCGAGCCGGACAGACGCTGAGCATCATGGTCAGCACCAATCCGCCTTCGCCGTTTGTCCTCGATCTGTATCGACTCGGCTATTATCAGGGTAAGGGCGGAAGGCACCTCACCCGGCTTGGCCCATTCCAGGGCAAGATCCAGCCCGATCCCGAAATCGGCGAGGAGCGCCTGCGCGAGTGTCCGTGGGAGCCTGTGACTACGCTGACCATTCCTAAGGATTGGCCAAGCGGGGTGTATCTGGGCAAACTGACGGCCGAGCGCGAAAAGCTGCAAAGCTACATCATCTTCATTGTGCGTGACGACCGTGCTTGCGATTTCCTCTTCCAGTGCAGCGACACCACCTGGTCGGCGTACAACCGCTGGCCGAGCCAGTGGTCGCTCTACGACGACGGCAAGAAGGTGTGGTACTGGGGGCCGGGTGTGCGTGTCAGTTGGGACCGACCCTACGGTAAATACTGTCAGATTCTGGATGCGCCCTTATCGCAAGGCTCCGGCGAGTTTCTGCTCTGGGAGTTCCCGCTCGCCTTCTGGATGGAAAAAGAAGGCTACGATGTCTCCTACATCAGTAATGTCGATACCCACGCGGACGCCAAAGGACTGTTGCGGGCCAGGAGTCTGCTGTCGGTCGGCCACGATGAATACTGGTCGCTCGATATGTTCAACAACGTGAAGGCCGCCATCGCCGCCGGAATCAACGTGGCTTTTTTCAGCGGCAATACTTGCTGCGGCGTCATCTCCGTGATGCCGAGTGGTTCCAAGGCGCCCAATCGCGTCATCAGCCGGATCGGACAGTATGGCCCCATCCAGGATGCTGCCGTCAACAACGGTTTTCCCGAGCTGCGTGACTTGAAACACAACGGACCCAATGAGGCGACCTTGATCGGCGCTCGCAGTACGTTTCCCGTGACCGGCGGGGCGGACTGGATTTGTGCTCAAGACAAGCACTGGCTCTTTGCCGGGACGGAAATGAAAAAAGGCGATGCCATCCCCGGCTTGGTGGGTTGGGAGTGGCACGGCGACCCGGCCGACATCCCCGGACTGGAAGTGGTGGCGCAGGGGCAGACGTTTAACGGCAAGAACAAAGGAACGTACACGGCCACGATCTACCCCGGCCCCAAGAATAACTTTGTCTTCAACGCAGCGACGATTTTTTGGAGCGACGGCTTGAGCGCCCCGCCGGGTTATCTGCATCCATCGGTTTACGGAGCAAACCCCAAGGGACCGGACGCCCGAGTCCAGCGCATCACCGCGAATTTGTTCAATCGCTTTCGCGGGCACGAATAGGGTGAACCAAGTACGGCATCTGCCTAGGAGCAACCTCGATGAACGCGCGAATTCTGTTGGCAATCTTTGTCATTCTCTCTCTGATGATCGGCTTGGGTCAATCAGCCGAGCATGTCTTTGTCAAAGGCGATGAATCGGAGCAGCCGGGCCGCCCGGTATTGCGTGTGCGTCCGACGGAAGACTTCGAGGTAACAGGAGATGGCAAAGCCGAGGCGTGGAAGAAAGCCGAGTGGCAGCCGCTGCACCGGCGGACGGCCGAAGGCAACGCTTACGAGACGCGCATCAAGGTCCTTTACTCCAAAAAGGGCCTCTATGTGTTGATGGATGCGACGGACAAGAAAATCACGGCCACGCACACAAAAGACTTTGAGGATCTTTGGAAGGAAGATGTCTTTGAAGCGTTCCTTTGGACCGACGAACGCGATCCGCTGTACTTCGAGTACGAAATTTCGCCGCTCAACGTCGAGCTGCCGATTATCATCCCGAACCTCGACGGGAAGTTTCTGGGCTGGCGGCCCTGGCATTACGAAGGCGAACGGAAAATCCGCAAAGCGACCGCGGCGGTCGGCGGAGCACTCAAATCGGGCGCCTCGGTGCAGGGATGGAAAGCAGAGATTTTCATCCCCTACGATCTCCTGACACCATTACGCAACGTCCCGCCGAAGTCCGGCACGCGCTGGCGGGCCAACTTCTATCGCATGGATTACGATGACGGCAAGACCACGAGCTGGGATTGGGCGCGCGTCGGTCCCAGCTTCCATGAGTATCAGAAGTTCGGAACGCTGGTGTTTGAATGACAACCGGGAAAAAATGGCTCGCGCAGCTATTGAGGCATCTGGACGATGATGCTGAGGCGTCCACTGAAAATCGAATTGACTGAACTGTGCTCATAACGTATCCTCGCCCCGGCTTGGGCCAATCAGCCCTCTTCGCTCAAGCCTCGTGCCGAAACACTATCTGTCCAGAGAGCATCTGGACTCGCATCATTCTACTGGGCGTCATCTCGTCCTGTGACCTCCGGTGAACACGTTCGCTCCATTCGTGAGCGTTGGATCCGCCCGTACCTAACTTACTCATGCCCGCAGATTTCGACGCCCATTCCAGACTTAAGAGAGGAGTCAGTGCATGTTCATTCTCTCTCGTCCTCGGATGGAAGCTCGGCCTGTCATCTCGCCACTCGACGGTCGGTCGGGCAAGCGCCTCCCTTTTCGTCCTCGATTGGAAGAGCTGGAGCCTCGCCTGGCTCCCTCAGTCGATCTGCTTGGCAATCTTGCGCTTTCGAATCCGATTCCAAATGTGCAAGTGGTCAAGGCGAATACGGTTACCATGGCCGGTCTTCCGGGGCAGCCTACCGGCTTTAGCCCGCAACAGATCAGCCAGGCCTACAACTTCAACCACATCACCTTCAACGGCGGCGCTATCAAGGGCGATGGTAGTGGACAGACCATTGCCATCGTCGATCCGTACAGCCAGCCCCATATCGTCAGCGATTTGCAGACGTTCGACTCAACTTACGGACTCTCTGCCCCGCCGGCCTTTACGGTGGTCAATCAGTTCGGCGGCACCACTCTGCCGGTTGCTGACGCCTCTTGGGGACTGGAGGAAAGTCTAGACGTAGAGTGGGCTCATGCCATTGCTCCGGGAGCGAAGCTCCTCCTCGTCGAGGCCACCAGCACGAACTGGCCGGACTTGATGGCCGCCGTCAACTATGCCCGCAACCAGCCCGGCGTGTCGGTGATATCTCTGAGCTGGGGCGGCGGCGAAGGCACCGATGAAGCCTCTTACGATAGCTACTTTACCACGCCCTACCGACATAACGGCATCACGTTTGTGGCCGCCAGTGGGGACAGTGGTTCGCAGGGCGGGCCGATTTATCCCGCCGCCTCACCCAATGTCTTGGCCGTCGGCGGCACACGGTTGGGCCTTAACAGCACGGGTAATTATGGCTGGGAGACGGGCTGGAGCGATAGTGGCGGAGGCATGAGTCTCTATGAATCTCGTCCGGGATTCCAGAAAAGTATCGTGACACAACCCGGCACCGAACGCGCCGTACCGGATGTTTCCTATAACGCCTCCAACCTCGCGCCCTACGCGGTCTACGATAGCTGGTCTTATAGCGGTTGGCTGACGGTGTCGGGAACCAGTGCAGGGGCGCCTCAGTGGGCCGCCCTGCTGGCCATCGCCGATCAAGGACGCGCGCTGGACGGCCACAGTACCCTCGATGGCGCCACTCAAACCTTGCCCGCCCTCTACCAATTGCCGGCCTCCGACTTCCACGACATCACCTCCGGCAGTAATGGCGCGTATTCGGCCAGCCCTGGCTACGATCTCGTCACCGGACGCGGATCGCCGATAGCGGACAAAATCGTCTCCGGGCTTGTCTCGTATGGCACGAACAGCTCGACCGGTTCCGCACCTTGGCTGGTGGCGCCGGCCAGCGCTTCGCCAAGCACGGTTACTTCCAAGACAACCATGCTGAGCGTCCTGGGCGGCAGTGATGGCGGAGCCGCCAGTCTAACTTACACATGGTCTGCCCTGAGCGGCCCGGCCTCCGCGCCGTTACCGGCCTACAGTATCAATGGCACCAACGCGGCCCAGAAGACTCAAGTCACTTTCTACAAGGCCGGCAGGTATGTCCTGCGCGCCACCATTACGGATGCCACCGGCAAAACGATTAGCAGCGATGTTTCTGTAACTGTCGCGCAGACGCTGACCAGTATCGCCCTTACTCCCAGCAACCCCAAGGTGGCCGACGGCAGCACGCTGCAATTCCAGGCCACCGCCAGAGACCAGTTCGGCGCCGCCATGAACACGCAGCCGAGGTGGACCTGGAAACTCGCCAGTGGTGTCGGCAGCCTCAGCAGCAGCGGCTTATTTTCCGCCCCAGCCAGTGGTACCGGTCAGGCTACCGTTCAGGCGACGAGCGGGGGATTGACCGGCTCTACATCCCTCACCTTCGGCCCTACCCCCGCGGCCCCCTCGAACCTGAGCGCCACTGTGTTTTCCTCGCACCAAGTGAATCTCACATGGCAGGATCATTCCAGCAACGAAACCGGGTTCATCCTGCAACGCTCCAGAAATGGAGGCGGCTGGGCCACTCTTACGAAAGTCGGCGCGAATGTGACGAGCTTCTCGGACTCCACGGTCTACAGCGGAACGACCTATTCCTACCGTGTGTGTGCTTACAACGGCTTCGGCGATTCAGCATTCAGCAACGCCACAGGGAGTATCACACCGAACACGACCGGAGGCGTCGTGTCGGCCGTACAGCCTCAGCTCGTCTGGAGTGGTAAACCGATATCCTCCGCAACGGGCAGCGATTTTTTCAGGGCGCACAAAGAGGACGCAGCCGGCCAGGAGTTGATCCGATCGATAGCGGAAACCTCACCGAGCGAGGCTCCGAGGCCAGAGGATGCGATCTGGTTAGCGTGGAGTAGCGAACGGATGCAGAACGCCTTCAACCCCGAGTTTCTGCGTCTTCTGGATGCGTTAGAGGCTGTAGCTTTTTGGCGAGCCGAGAGCGCCAGCGACCGGAGCACGCCAAAGAACTCCGGTCGCTGACCCGTAGTTTCAAGGGTCGGCAAGCGGGGCGTGTTACTGAGTCGAGCCGTTTGGCGAGCGGGGTCGCGTAAGCGCCCCGAGTGTGCAAGCACTCGGGGCGCTGACGCGACCCCGCTCGCCAGGAACTTTTGCTACGCTGGACTCAGTAACGTCCCGCTCGCCCGTTTTTGAAACTACGGTTACGCTCCCGGCCCACTATTTTGTTAGCGCCCTTATGGCATGTTTAGAGATGGATTGCGAGGCAGGACATATCCGAGCGAATGGTCGCGGACGATCTCCCAAACGTCACACGAAGCTCAATCCTATCGGTGATCCGAGTGTTCATGGGCAAACCGCAGTAGTTAGCTGCAAAGGCCATCTCGTGTGAGAGGCGAGCTCACACGAGATGGTAGAAGTCCTCACTACAGCCGGGCCGCGCTGAGAACCAGCGAACGAGCGCAGAACCGCCGCTGCAAGAATGCTAGCCCCAGCCCACCCAAGGCCAGCATTCCCAGCACCAGACTGGAGGGTTCTGGCGTTGACTGAGCCGGTACCGGGGATCCGCTGCCCGGCGGAGGACCCTGAACCTGGGGAGTTGGGTGGCCAAGCGGGTGGCCAATTGGGTGGCCGGTTGGGTTTGTCACTTGGACCAGGGCGTTGATTTGCGGCAAAACGGAAGAGCCGGGAGGAGCCAGTGTCATCAGACTTGGATTGATCGTCACGGAGTAGAGATGTCCGCCCAGGAGCAGCTTTTCCGTTGTCGGATTGCTGAACGAATTGGTCAAGTGAGAGGAGGTAGCGCTTACGGTCCCGGAGAGGAGACCGTGGAAGATCAGACTGCCCGACTTGTTGGAATGGTCGTCCTTGAGTTGGAGCATTAAATTATAGCCGACCTTATAGACATCGGGTGCGGCGTTTGTCGCGGAGCTGGAAGTCGTTACCGTTGCAGTCGGGATCGACGAGGCGCCGCGGCCGTCCTGAGCAAGGGTCAGGGCAACGCTGCCCGTTCCACTGCTGAGGACAGGACCGGGTGAGATGCTCCAGTGATACGACCAGTCCATGAAGCCAGCCCGGGATGGGATGGTAGCGCTGAGCGACACCAGGGCCGCAAGCGAGAGTCGGAAGAGCCATTTCATGGTCTGAACTCCTTTCCTTGGAGAAAGCCGTTAGGGCCGATCGCTGGGGATCGTACCGGCGGGGGAAAGATTCCTCAGGGCGTCCTTCCTTGCACTGGGGCGACAGTTAAGGATTGGCGACTGGGAGGCGAGTTGAATCAGGGTTCCAGGTAGGGGCGGGATGCATCAGCGTCGTTGCTTGGGCTTACCGGAGTTGCCCTGACAAGAGTACGCATCTTAATGACGAAGGCATGCAAAAATCAAGGCTTGTTTCTGTATACAGACACTTGCCAATAGCGGCAGCAGCTCCTTGAGCGGTCCCAATACCTCTGGACTGTCGAGCACAAATCATCGAATAGCGGCTCGTGAAATGTGTCTTGATTTGGACTCTGGTTTCAATTAGGATGCCCCTTCCTTCGGGTTGCCGGTACAGCAATCGGTAAGACGGCTGCGCCGTGCCGGACCCGAACGAATCCCCAAGCCCTTTTCGCCTTACCAAAACCTTTTTCTTTCGCCCCGCCCGAAACTACGGGAGGGACCATGTTCAAGAAACGCTTTTTGCTCAGTTGCGCTGGCATTGCCCTGGTGTCGCTCTTTTTGACCAACACCTCGGCCCACGCCGACCTAATCTGGGGCTACAACTGGGAACCGAGCGCCAGCAAAGTCTACGCCAATGGCGGCGGTAGCGGCTACCTGAA
>Ga0209810_1005231_pt1 | contig 11869 bp, 7 predicted proteins | sample Coa_R1_7_FD_187159 | JGI IMG/M metagenome (GOLD analysis project Ga0209810, IMG submission 187159) | Surface soil microbial communities from Centralia Pennsylvania, which are recovering from an underground coalmine fire - Coalmine... | ecosystem: Environmental > Terrestrial > Soil > Unclassified ...
CCGCGCGTGCTCTCGGTGGAGGCGCAGACACTGGTATGATCCGAGTCGTTCTTCCTTTCCACCTTCGCACGCTGGCGCAGGTTGATGACGAGGTCACGCTCGACATTCAAGGCCCTGTCACGCAGCGGTCGGTGCTGGATGCGCTGGAGGCCAAATATCCTGTGCTGCGCGGCACGATTCGCGATCATGATACGGGCAAGCGGCGAGCGTTTATCCGCTTCTTCGCCTGCGAGGAGGACCTTTCGCACGAACCGCCGGACGCACCTCTGCCCGAGGCTGTCGCGAAAGGCGCCGAGCCCTTCTGCGTGATCGGGGCCATCGCCGGCGGATAAAACAAGCGGATTGCCGGGATTCGAACGACAGGGTTTTCCAGACCTTCAACGCCTCGCGCAAAGTCGATGAGACGCAAAGCTGCGGTGGTGTCTTCCCTGCCCGACTTTGTACCGCCGGGTAGGATCACTTCCAGCGGACGTTCTCAGTATTCTACCTTGACCAGGCACAAACCGTTTGCGGGGGCCGTAGGTCCGGCCTTGCTGCGGTCGCGGGCTTCGAGGATGGCCGGAATATCCTCCGGCGAGCGTTTCCCGCTTCCCACCTCCAGCAGCGTCCCCACGATGTTCCGCACCATGTGGTGCAGGAAGCCTGAACCGCGAACCTCATAGACCAGTAAAGCGAGCTTTTCGCGCAATTCGAGGCGCGAAGAGAAAATGCGCCGCACGTTCGAGTTTTCTGAATCTTTCCTGATTGCCTCCTCCGAGCGATCGTCGCCGGCAAATGATGTGAAATCGTGCTCGCCTTCAAACAATCGCGCGGCCTTTGCCATCCCGCACCAGTCGAGCGGATAGGGATGGTGGTACACGTAGCGCGCGAGGAATGGCGGGCAGATCGCGGTCTGGAGGATGCGGTAACGATAAGTCTTTGATTTCGCCCTGTAGCGCGCATGGAAACTTGCCGGGACATCTTCCGCATGCCTCACGCGGATAGCCGGCGGCAGGACATCGTTAAGGGCTTTCACCAGACCCTCGCATGGGATCGGACATTCCGTCCTGAAGTTCGCCACTTGTCCCGAGGCGTGGACGCCTGCGTCGGTCCGCCCGGACGCATGAAGGGCTACCCGGCTGCCGGTAATCTGTGCAATCTTTGCTTCGAGCTCTTCCTGAATCGAGCGAGCATGCGGCTGACGTTGCCAGCCGTGGAAGTCCGCGCCGTCATACGCGATCAGAAGTCGTATGTTTCTCATGCTCACCAAGATTAAGGTGGTTGGCAGTCGAAGCGCAACTTCTGGCCCACACTCTTTCCTCCCGCCTCTTTACCTCAGGTGGGACAACCCGAATGCCAAAGTCCAAGCCATCCTGAAGTTTTCCGATAGACTGCCGATATTTGTAACTTATAGAAACTTTAAGTGTTAAATCAAATCCACAAATGGACGAATTATTTACTTGACAGTAAACCAGCTCAGTATTACTAATAGGTAACTATAGGGTAGGATTCAACGGAGCGGCGGGAAATCGACGGGCGGTGCCTTTCGATCGGAATTCTTCCCGGCTGGCCTTCGCTCCTTAACCGGCGGCAAATGCGGCCGCTGAACGGAATTTTGCAGGCGGTTTGGTCAGGTCGCTTTATACGACCAGACCGACGAGGACCCCCTCCCGCGGCGGACGGAGCCCAGACCCGGTTCCGTCCGCTGCCCCTCGTTTTTCCTTTGCATACGATGGTGCAATCTGCCCGAATATCATAGCGATCGGCATCCTTGGATCAGGCGTGCACCGGTTGGTCTTCATGAAGCATGGGATCGCATGAGTAAACCTGCTGCGCCAAGTTGCCTGACAATGCCTGCTGGCCGCGGGCGAACAGTCTCTTTCGATTCTCTGGCTTATTCGCACTGGATCTCCCCCCATGAGGATCAAGGGCAGTAACGTTAAGGTCTTAATTCTCTGAATTGAAATGTGCGCCGGTTTTACCGAGCTGGTGACGCTAACCGTAGGCAAGGGCCTCCATACGGAAGGCGGGACCGGGATTGCTCCGGGCACGGCGATTTCGATTCCGGGACCTGCAGCCGGCGGGTGAATCCGTTGCCAGAGTGGCGGCGGAGGTGTTAAATTGAGCAGCTAGCCTCATTCAGGCCAGGCGGAACTTCTGCGGCAATCCCTGCATGTTTGCGGCAAAGGTGGACGATGACCTCAGCGGGAGCAGACAATTACCACGCGGATTCACGACTCTGACCGGGTTGGCGCTATCGCTAGTCAGGAGATTTCTCCCACCTTTCGATGAAACTGAACATCCAAAGAGTTCGTAATTAAGTTATTGGGCGTGAGATAGCTGAGCATGTCCCTCGGGCCGGTCAAGAACAAGGGCCCTCGGAAGGAATAACGCGCGTAACAAGACTTTTCCAACAATCCGGTAGATTCTTGTGGAGGGAGCGATTACGAAATGAAATCGGAAAAAGCTATGCGGTGTGCGGGACTGACAGTCCTGGCAATGTCACTACTGGCAGGCGTTTCGCCCCGGGAACTGCGGGCCCAGCAGGCGCCTGGCGGGCAGAGCGAGGCACAGCAGCAACCGTCCTCGCCTCCGACGGGTGCACAGGAAGCACCGGCGGCGAAGCAGGCATTCGACTATTCCAACGGGCCTTCAATTTTCAAGGCCTATTCCTATCCGCATGTGCCGGCCCCGTCGCTCGAAAATACGCCGCAGATAAATCAGTTGATTCAGGGCAATAAGCTGATGCTCTCGCTGAATTCAGCCCTTGAACTCGCCCTCCAGAACAATCTGGACATCGCTGTATCGCAATACGAACTTCCGCTCGCCCGGCTTGACGTGCTCCGGGCGAAAAGCGGGGGCGCCGCACGTGGAGTCCAGGGAGCGATCGTTTCAAACGCCTTGTTTGCGGGTGCTATCGGTGCAGGCATCAGCGGCGTGTCCGCCCCCGGCGGGACGGGCGGCGGCGGGTTTACGGGCGGCGGAGTCACCAGCACAAATTTCGTGGGCTGCTGCGATCCTTTCACCGGGTTCAGCTTTGGGTGGAACAACAGCTCAACACCTCTCAATTTCGAATCGCTGACCGGCGTCCCCGTAGAAGGCAGCCACACCGCCAACTACTCCACCTTTTTTGGGAAAGGCTGGCTTACGGGAACCAGCTTCCTGGCTGCGGTCAGCGGATCGAGGAGCAGTACTACTTCGCCCAATGCGTTGTACAATCCATCGATTCCAACCACTCTTACCGTCGGCTTTAATCAGCATCTGCTCAACGGCTTCGGCCGGCGGGCCAATGAAGTGTTCATCCGCATCGCCAGAAACGACATGAATATTGCTGACACAGTGCTCCGCCAGCAGGTGATCACCACGATCACAGCGGTGCTGAACGCCTACTACACTTTGCTGGCAGACCGCGACCAGGTCCGCGTGGCGCAGGCCGCAGTGCAATATTCGCAGAAACTCGTCGAAGACGACAAGAAGCAGGTCGAGATCGGAACTCTTGCCCCTCTCGATGTCGTGCAGGCTGAGTCCGAACTCGCCAGCGATCAGCAAAGCCTCATCGTCGCCCAGACTACCTACTTGCAGCAGCAGGAAACCCTCAAGACCATGATCTCGAAGCGCGTGACTCCTGAACTGGCCGCTGTTGAAATCGAACCCACAGACCAGCTTCCCGTGCCAAAGCCGAATGACATCCCTTCCCTTCAGGAAGCGATCAACCAGGCCCTCAAGAACCGTCCGGAACTCCGGCAGGATGAGTTGAACCTCCGAAACCAGAACTACACTATCCAGTCCAACCGAAACGGATTGCTGCCGACTCTGGACGCCTTCGCCACCTATCAGTCGAACGGCCTTGCCGGCGTGCCGTTTGCGGGTTTCATTGCCGGGCCGGGAGGTTTTGGCGATTCGATCAGCCAGGTGTTCAGCGGAAAGTATCCCAGCTACTCGCTGGGTCTCTCGCTCCGCATCCCCATCCGCAACCGAAATCAGCAGGCCAATGCGGCCCAGGCGATGGTCGAGCTGCACCGGATGCAGACCAGCATGCAGCGCGACAAGAACTCGATTGAACAGGATGTTCGCAACGCGGAAATCGCCGTCACTCAGGCCAAGGCCCAGATTAATGCCGCAATCAAGGCAAGGGATTACGCCCAGCAGGCGCTGGATGCCGAAATCAAGAAACTCCGCCTCGGCGTTTCGACCACGCTGAACGTCATCCTGCTGCAACGCGACCTGATTACGGCGGAAGGCAACCTGGCCAAGGCCCGCCAGGCGTATGCCGCGGCCATCGTCCAATTTCAGCAGGCAACGGGCACGACGCTTGACGCATACAACATCGTGCTGGCCGACCCGGAAAAGGGCGAATACACACGGCAGCCGAGCATTCCAGGAACGCCCCTGCGACAATCGACCCAGCCATAATGGGCATCGCCGGGCGGCGGTCGGAGTCCTTTCGCAAATGATTGGGAGCATGTGCCTGGCTGACCCCAGCCGTGGCACATGTCGACCCGTCAGACCCGCCCTTCAATTTAATCTGCCCGCCAATTACATTTTTAGTAACCATTGACGCCATCTTGGGTGTACATTATGTGTGTTCCGGGGGCCGATGGCACCAGGCCCTGCGGTACAATTGCGCCCTTCGTCGCGGGACGCGGGATTTTTCCCCTGGGTTGGGTGTCCGGTGGGGAGGAGAGGGAGTTCACATTGGGCCGTTTTTGGACAGTCGCTATGGGCCTCGGAAATCACAAAGACGTTGCTGTAAATAAAGGAGGTCGCAAGATGGTCGAACACGATCACACCACCGTACAGGCGGCTTTCGAGATCCTGCTCGAGGAAATGGAGACGGAGATCGAACTGATCAACCAGGCCGGCGCCAAGGCTTTTGCCGCGCGCAACTACGAAAAGGCCAGGGCCGTCATCGAACGCGCTGATCAGGCCACAGCACTGCGCGAGAAGCTGGCAGCGCTCCGGGCCGAATGGGACAAGCTTACCCCCGCGCTCAACGACATCGCCCACACCCGGAAAAACGGCGCCCACGATCTTTCCCGGTTGCAACGCGGCATCCGCACGCGCGAAACGGCGTACTTCAAGCCGATTCTCCAGGTCCTGAACCAGATGGGCGGCGTCGGCGAGATGAACGAAGTGCTCGAGCGTCTGCCCAGAGTTATGAAGGGAACCCTGACCGACGTGGATTTTGAGCCGCTGGCCCCCAACACGGACGTCCCACGCTGGTGGAACACCGCACAGTGGGCGCAGAACGCAATGATCCAGGCCGGTCTGCTGAAGTCGGATGCTCCGCGCGGCGTCTGGGAAATGACCGAAGCGGGACACAAGCTGATCGCCGAGTTTAGCTCGTAGCCGTAAGGGTGTTGGCATCCCGGGTGTACTATTACGGCAGGCCTGCGCTTGCCGCACCGCACCGACCTTAACGCAGATTGTCAGCGTTCTCAGTGTCCGTCCGCGTGACGTTTTGGATAGAATAGACCTCTTCGCCGGGCTCCTGCAGTAGAGCCAGCGCTGGGAGAGTGTCGTTTTTCAGTCTTCTATCGTAAGAACGCTTCTCGCAAAGTGGAGGGGTTCATGCATAACAGGCGTCAAGGGACCTTGGGGTCCAGCAAGGGATTTCTCTTTTTATCCATTGCTCTTTTCTTATTGCAAGCCACGGCTGTCCGGGCCGCTGACCGCGTGAAAATCGCCGCCGGCATTGTCGAGGGCAAAACGCTCCCTCATTCAAACGTTCGTGCCTTCCTTGGAATTCCCTTCGCGGCTCCGCCGGTCGGCAAATTGCGCTGGCAGCCGCCGCAGCCGGTCGAGCCCTGGAGCGGCGTCCGCAAAGCCGACGAATTCGGCCCGCGCTGCATGCAGCTCAGGGTCTTTCCAGACATGGTGTTCCGCGACAGGGGGCCAAGCGAAGATTGCCTTTATCTCAATGTCTGGACGCCTGCGAAATCCGCCGATGAGCGCCTGCCTGTGATGGTGTGGATCTATGGTGGCGGGTTCCAGGCCGGCGCTACGTCCGAGCCGCGCCAGGACGGCCAGCATTTGGCAACCAAAGGCGTCGTCGTGGTCAGCGCCAATTACCGGCTCGGCATTTTCGGCTTTTTTTCCGATCCCGACCTGACCGCAGAATCGCCCCATCACGCGTCCGGCAACTACGGCCTGATGGACCAGATCGCCGCGCTGCAATGGGTCAAAGAGAATATCGCGGCGTTTGGCGGCGACCCCGACAATGTCACGATTTTCGGCGAATCGGCCGGGGCTTTTTCCGTGAGTGCGCTGATGGCCTCGCCGCTCGCCCAGGGCCTTTTCCAGAAAGCCATCGGCGAGAGCGGGGCGTTTTTCGGCGCCGGACCGGACCTGCACGGTGCGCCATCGCTTGCTGTATCTGAAGCCGCCGGCGCAAAGTTCGCACAGTCGATTGGCGCCGATTCGCTCGCTGAGCTTCGCGCCATTCCCGCCGAGAAGCTTCTTGAAGAATCGAAGAAGGGACAATTCTGGCCGAACATCGACGGCTACGTTCTACCCCAGGATGTAGATACCATCTTTGCTGAGGGCAGGCAGAGCCATGTGCCGCTGCTCGCCGGCTGGAACAAGGATGAGGCTTCCTTCGTTCTCTTCGCGGGACCGAAGCCGACCCCGGAAAGTCTTGTAAAAGCGGTTAAGGCCCGCTTTGGAGATCAGGCCGATGAGGCCCTGAAATTCTATCCGCATGCCACCGAAGCCGAGGCCCGACAGTCCACGGAAGACCTCGCCAGCGAATTTTTCACCGTTTACGACACCTGGAAATGGCTCGAAATGCAGAACAAGACGGGCGGCTCGCCCGTTTATCGCTACCTCTTCACGCGTACGCCGCCTGAACCTCCGGGCGAAATGGACGGCAAAATCCCGGTTATCAAGCTGGGCGCGCGCCACTCGGCGGAAATCGAATACGTCTTCGGTATGCTGAAATGGAAGCCCGCCCCGTATGAACCCGTGGATTTCAGGCTCTCCGACGCCATGATGACCTACTGGTCGAACTTTGCCCGGACGGGCGACCCCAACGGCGGCGGACTGCCCCACTGGCCGCGCTACGACGCGAAGGACGGATATCAGGTGATGGTCCTCGGGCCGCGCATCTATTCCCGGCCCGCCAAACACCAGGCGCGTTTCGAATTCATCGACTCGTATATTGCCCGCTACCGCAAACAGTAAGACCGGCATTCGGACCGCCATTCGACGCGCGACCGCATTCTGCGGCTTTGCGCCCGAAAAAAACTGAGCACCCGGCCGTTCTTTATGACGCCATGAACGCAAGCCCTGTTCCGTGAGTCGTCTCCATCGGCCGGCGGAATTTGCTTGACAACAGAACGCTAGTGTGCTAGTCTACTGTCTGTCGGTGTCGCGGGGCAGCGTTACCTGATGTCTGCCCATAGATCACGGAGGTCCCCATTGGCCATTTGCCGCCCTGGCGTTCGAACCCATGATCGAGGTCATCGCGGGAGACATTCAACCCGTGGGCTGGAACGCCGAGATCTGTCCATCCCGCAGCGGTCCCATTTCGAAGTTACCCGAAGGAAACCCTGCCCCCTGGAGCAATCTACATCCGTAGCCTCGCCGGGACCGTAAAAACGCACCAGGCGGGACAGAAAAATCCATTTTTGCAAAAACGAACCGGAGAAGTTATTGAAAACACAAGATCGGGCTTCGAAAATGGGACAAAACGAACCGGAAAACGAACCGAAGAAGCTCTTTAGAATCAGCGGGCCGATAAAAACGAAGCGGAAAACACTGAAACCCGAAGCGATCTAACTTGTTGAAAATACGTGCTTCGATAAAATGCGTTTGCGCGGTTGCTTCCGGCTACACAACCTTATTTGGATGTCGTGCTCTTGACTACTTGGCTTGCCATTTCTGCCGGCCTTGCCTTACGACGGATGGAAGCTGAACAACTTTCCCTTTGCCGCTTTACCGGGCGGTATATAATCTCTTGCTTGCAGATCAATTGAAAGCATTCAGGGGTCCAATGAATCTCGTGCGAAGCAAAGCTGTTGTCCTTATCGCCGCTCTCTCCGTAACGGTTGTGGCTCTCTTTCTGCTGAAGCAGAAGAGGTCTTCGGCACAGCCCGGCGATGCATCCACCACGGCCAAGTCTGCCCGTGCGCCAGGCGCTGCGGCGATCCAAACATACCGCAACCTTGGCAAGGCCTACTACGAGCAGGGCAAATACGCTGAGGCCGTCGCCGAATTTCAAAAAGTGATCGAGTCCGGACACGCCGTAGCCACGGATTATCTCGACATTGGCCTCGCCTACACGCAGGCGAATAATCTGAACCAGGCGCTCTCCGCCCTGACGACGGCAAAACAGATGGCGCCGACCATGACCGCTGTCGATTACAACCTCGGCATCCTTTATAAACGCGAGCTTCGCTACGGCCCGGCGGAAGAAGAATTCAAGAAAGTCCTCGCCGCCGACCCCGACGATCCTGCTGCGCTGTTCAATCTGGGCACCGTTTACTTCGCCGAACACAAGCTTGATCTCGCACTTGACACGCACGAGCGCCTGAACAAAATCGGGTTTGCCCGCGGCCAGAATTTTTACGTGGCATCCCTTTTCCGCACGTTCACCATCCTCGTCCGCATGGGCCGCAGGGACGAAGCGCAGCGGATGCTGAAGCTCCATCAGGAGTACAGCGACAAAGTGCCCAGCATTTCGCTCCAGAGTCCCGCGCTTGAAAAAGGCAAATACGGGGCCATCCTCATCCCCGCTGTGCCGCCTGTTCAGGTTGCCGGCAGGGCGGCGCCGGCTGTCAGTTTCCGCGATATTGCCGCAGAACTGGGCGTTTCCCTTCGCAACTCTCCCGCTTCGCCCGAAGCAGGGTCGTCCCTAGAAATCAGGAGCGCGGATTACTCGCTCGATTTTGCCCGCCGCAAGCTTGTGCCGCTGTTTGGCGCGTCCGTCGCCGTGGGGGATTACGACGGCGACGGCCATCCGGACCTTTACGTTGTCGATCCCGGCGGCCGCAATCAGCTTTTTCATAACAGCGGCAATGGGGCTTTTACGGATGTTACGGCGAAGGCCGGGGTTGAAGGCCCTCCGGACTCTGTCTCCGCCGCCTTTGCCGATTATGACAACAGCGGCCACATGAGCCTGTTTATCGCGGGGCTCGGCGGCGTCCATCTGTTTAAGAACAACGGCAACGGTACGTTTACTGACGTCACCCAAAAGGCGGGCCTCAAGGCCGAGCCGGACGAGCTTGACACCCGCGCGCTGCTGTTTGACGCGGACAACGACGGCCTGCTCGACCTGATCGTGACTTCATACACAAACCTCAATTCGCCGCCGCATGGCGCCTCTTTCCGCTTCCCGGACGATTTCTCCCCCGCCCGTATCCATTTTTACCGCAACAACGGCAACGGAACCTTCACTGACATCACGGCCGCCTCCGGGCTTGGCGGCGTCAGCGGCCGCTTCCGCGACGTTCTCTTCGCCGACTTCAACGGCGACGGCTATCCCGACCTTGTTTTCTTCCGCGATGACGGCCCGCCCATCTTTTTTGAGAACCTCGGCGACGACAAGTTCGTTGACCGCACTCGCGAAGCCGGCCCGGCCTTGACGCGTCTTACCGCCCTGGGCGGCGCTGTGGCCGATTTCAACCACGACGGTAAATTCGACCTCGCGCTTTGGACTACCGGCGGCTATGAAGTCTTGAAAAACGACGGCAATGCCAGATTCACACCGGTCGCCGGAATGCCCGCCGTCAAGCCGCCCGCGCCGCTTCTGGCTTTTCGCGGCATTGCAGCCGACCTCAACGGCGACAGTTATGAAGACCTGCTGGTGGCGGATGCATCCGGTCAACTGCATCTGCTCGCCAATCGCCTGGGACATTTCCATCAGGAAACCATCCACTTGAGCTCTCCGGCAAACATGGCTTCACTCGAGGCGACATGGCTCGGCAAGCCGGGCGTGCTCGATTTGGTCGGAACAACAGTCCGGGGCAAGCTTTCGGCGTGGGCCGAAACCGGACCGCCCGGGCACTGGGTGGAAATTTCCATGGACGGCTCAAAGAGCAACAAGCAGGGCGTCGGGTCGGAAATCGAGCTGAAACAGGGGGACTTTTATGACAAGGTCCTGATCACGGGCGGCCCGGCCTATGTGTACACCGGGAATCTGGCCAGGCTGGATGTCGTGCGCGCCACATGGCCCACGCAAATCATCGAGAACCAGTTGAACGTAGCCACGGATGCCCCCATCCGCTTCCGCGAATCGGAACGCCTGGCCAGTTCCTGCCCTCTGCTCTACGCGTGGAACGGCCGGCAGTTTGTCTTTGTCACGGACATCCTCGGCGTAGGGCCGCTTGGTGAACTCGCGCCGGACGGCACAAGGATCAGGCCCTATCCCCGCGAATTCGTGCGCCTGCCCGGTTCCTTGCGCCCGCGTGGCGGCGCATACGAATTCCGGATGACGGACGAATTGCGGGAGGTCGATTACTTTGACCGGCTGCGGCTGATCGCGGTCGATCACCCGGCGAATGAAAAAATCTACGCCAACGAAATTTACTCTTCGGCGCCGCCTGCGCCGCAACTCTATGCCGTGGGCGACGAACACGTGCCGCTCTCGGCCGTCGATGATCATGGCGATGACGTCCTCCCGCTGATCAGAAAAGCCGACCATCAGTATCCGCACAACTTCAGGCGGCTGCGCATACCCGGAATGGCTGAAATGCATTCGCTCACGCTCGACCTCGGCAGACTCGACAACGCGCGGCGCGTTTCACTCTGGCTCACGGGATGGGTCTTCTGGACGGATTCGAACGGCTCGCGCGCTCTGATGCACAATTCCGCGCTGCCTATGGTCCCGCCTTACCTTCAGGTGCGTAACACGCAGGGCAAATGGGTCACGGTCATCCGCGACATGGGTCTGCCGAGCGGCACGAACCGCACGATGCGCGTCGATCTGACGGGCAAATTCCTTTCACCGGACCATCACGTCCGCATCATCACGAATTTGTGCGTTTACTGGGACCGCATTTTCTTCAGCACGGACGACCGGCCCGTCAAACCCGCACCTGAGATTGCGCCCGAGTATGCAGACCTCCACTTCCGCGGGTTCTCGGTCCCGGTCAGCGACCCGGAGCACATCCGCCCGGATTATTACGAATACGCATCGCTGATGAAACAGGCCCCGTGGAACCCCATGCGCGGCAGCTACACGCGATATGGAAACGTTGACAAACTACTGGCCCATGCGGACGATCATCTGGTCGTGATGTCCACCGGCGATGAAATGACGGTGCGGTTTAATGCGTCACAGCTTCCCGTCCTGCGGCCTGGATGGGTGCGGTCATTGTTTCTGGACGCGACCGGGTATGCCAAGGACGGCGAACCCAACACCGCGGACTTCGCCACCGTGACGCCGCTTCCCTTCCGCTCGATGTCGAATTATCCACCGGGACCGGAAGACCACTCACCCCAGGACCCGGCCTATCGCGATTACCTTAAAAAGTATCAGACCCGGCCTTCATACCGTCTGATTCCGGCCCTTGCGCCGCCCGGGGAATAAGAACAGGAGGAAGACGCGCAGCGCAAAAGAGAGTTCCGCAGAGTAGCCTGGAGTTCTAGCCCTCCGCCACGGGCCGCGTCTCGCTTCCGCCCGGGCTGAATCGTAGTCGGCAGGAGGCCCGCCGCCGGGTTTTTGAGCACAACACGGGCAGCGCAGCGCCTCAGGGGCAGACCTTTCGGCTATTGAACGCGATTCGAAGGTTCCGCAGCGGGAAGCGAGGCGGCCGGTGCTAAAAGTCCGAGTCCTTGCAGGAGGAAGATCGTCCGCTGCGCGGCGCCGCGCCACACAAGCTGGCAGCTTTCCCCCTGGCAGTTCTGGACGTACACGTCTCCTCCCGAGTACTCCAGGCTGCAATTCTTG
>Ga0209810_1005232_pt1 | contig 11868 bp, 12 predicted proteins | sample Coa_R1_7_FD_187159 | JGI IMG/M metagenome (GOLD analysis project Ga0209810, IMG submission 187159) | Surface soil microbial communities from Centralia Pennsylvania, which are recovering from an underground coalmine fire - Coalmine... | ecosystem: Environmental > Terrestrial > Soil > Unclassified...
ACAGCCCGCTGCCCGCCGCCGCGCTCGCCGACGCGCGCGAGACGACGATCGAGCACCACGGCCGGACGCTCGCGGTGACCGCGGCGCCGCTCGCCGGCGCCGAGCCCGGCGAGGACGCCGGTGCCGTCTGGACGGTGCGCGACATCACCGAGCGGGCGCGTCTGGAGCGCGCCAAGAGCGATTTCGTCGCCACCGCCTCGCACGAGCTGCGCAGTCCGCTGACCTCGATCAAGGGCTTCGTGGAGCTGCTCGCGAACACCCCCGAGGGGATGTCCGAACGCCAGCAGGAGTTCGTGCAGATCATCCTCCGCTCCACCGACCGCCTCGTCGAGCTGGTCAGCGACCTCCTCGACGTCGCCCGCCTCGAGGCCGACCACGTCGAGATCAACCGCCGCGCGGTCGATGCCGGCCAGGCGGTCCGCGAGGTGCTCGAGCTGATCGGTCCGCGGATCGAGGCGCGCGGGCAGCAACTCTCCTCGCGCCTGGCGCCGGCCCTGCCGCTCGTGCTCGCCGACCCGGCACGCCTGCGCCAGATCCTCGCCAACCTCGTCACCAACGCGCACCTCTACACGCCCGAGGGCGGCCAGATCAGCGTCTGCGCCGACACCGACGGCCCGTGGGTCCGCCTCGAGGTGAGCGACTCCGGGATCGGCATGACCGCAGAGGAGGTCGATCGCGTGTTCGAGCGCTTCTACCGCGGCAGCGACGGCCGCGCCTCGCCCGGCACCGGTCTCGGCCTGTCGATCGTCAAGTCGCTGGTCGACCTGCACGAGGGCCGGATCGAGGTGCGCAGCCGCGCCGGCGAGGGCTCCACCTTCACCGTGCGGATTCCCTCCGCGAGCGGCGCCCTCGGCCTCGCGCCGTCGCTCGAGGCGCTGCGCGACCGCCACATCCTGGTCGTCGACGACGAGCGCGAGATCGCGCAGCTGATCGCCGACCAGCTCGCCCCGTTCGAGGTCCATTGCACGATCGCGACGAGCGGCGAGGAGGCCCTCCGGCTCCTCGCCGGGCAGAGCTTCGATGCCGTGACGCTCGACGTGAAGATGCCGGGCGTCGGCGGCCTCGAGGTGCTGCGGCGGATCCGCGCCGACCCCGCGCTGCGCGACCTCCCGGTCGTGTTCGTGTCCGTCCTCTCGGACCAGCACGAGCTCGCGGGCGAGTGGGTCGTGTCGAAGCCGATCGACGCCGACGAGCTGCGCGAGGTGCTCGACGCGGCGGTCAGCTCGGGGCGCTCGCGCGCGCTTGTCGTCGCCCGGCCCGAGATGCGCCCGCGCCTCGACGCCGTGCTCGCGATGGAGCGGATCGAGTACCAGTGGGAGACGAGCGGGGCCGCGGCCGCGCGCGTGTGCAGCGAGCGGCGCTTCGAGGTGGCGCTCGTCGACGTCGGGCTGCGCAGCCCGCAAGCCGTGTTGCAGGCGCTCAACCTGCGCGGGCGCCGCCTGCGCCGCGCGGTGATCCTGTTCGGGGACGGCGAATCCCCCTTGCCGCCGGAGATAGAGCGCCTCGGACTCGAGGTCGTGCCCCTCGAGCGAGCCGGCGAGGCGCTCCTCGGGGCGCTGCGCGACGAGCCCGAGCCCGACCGGAGCGATGCACCCGCCCGGTAGGCTTCGGCCGCGATGTCGGTAGGCGGCGAGACGGGGAGCACCGCGGAGCTCGAGCACCTGCGCGCCGAGGTCGAGCGTCTGCGCTCCGAGCTCGCCCAGCGCGAGCGCGAGGCTGCCGACAAGGAGCGCCAGCTCGAGCGCTACGCCGCCGACCTGCGGGAGACCTTCAAGCAGGAGCGAGCGCGCGCCGAGCAGCTGGAGCACACCTTCAACGCGAGCGTGACCGCGCTGGCCAACGCGGTCGAGCGCCGCGACGTCTACACGGCGAAGCACGCGGAGCGGGTCGCCGCCTACGGGATGGAGATCGTCCACGCGATGCGCTCCTCGCTCGCGGACGATCCTGCCACCCGGTTCGGCTTCCTGCTGCACGACGTCGGCAAGGTCGCGATCGCCGACGCGATCCTGCTCAAGACCGGCCCGCTCTCCACCCAGGAGCGCGAGGTCATGAAGCAGCATCCGCTGATCGGCGCCGAGATCGTCCGCGACTTCCTCGGCGACGGCGCCGCGGTCGTGCGCCATCACCACGAGCGTTGGGACGGCCGCGGCTACCCGGACGGCCTGGCCGGCGAGGAGATCCCGCTGGCGGCGCGCATCTTCGCGGTCGCCGACGTGCTCGACGCGCTCACCACCAACCGGCCCTACCGCCCCGCGTCGCCGATCCCTGTCGCGCGCGCGATGATCGTCGCCGACGCCGGCCGGCACTTCGATCCTGACGCGATCGAGGCCTTCGGTCAGATCCCCGACGAGCGCTTCGCGGAGATCGGAGCGGCGATCCGGTGAGCGACTCGGTGCTGGTCGTCGACGACGACCCGTTCATTCGCAAGCTGATCGTCACCACCCTTCAGGACGTCTCGCACTTCGAGCTGCACGAGGCGACCGACGGGCTCGAAGCCCTCGAGGTGGCGCGCAGCAGCAGCCCGCGGCTCGTGTTCCTCGATGTCGACATGCCGCAGCTCGACGGGATCTCCGTGTGCCGCGAGCTCCGCTCCGCCGAGCCGACGAGCTCGACGACGATCGTGATGCTGACCGCCGCCCATGGCGATGACGTCGAGCGCCGCGCCGAGGAGGCGGGGGCCGATCTGTTCCTGACCAAGCCGTTCAGCCCGCTCGAGCTGCTCCGGCTCGTCGAGCGCCTGGGCGGCCGGGGGTGAGTCCGGAGGGCTTCCGCTGGATCGACGGCGAGCGCACGATCGCGTTCGGGCGCGGAGCGGTCGCGCAGGCGTCCGGGCTGATCGGAGCCTCCTATCGGCTTCTCAGCACCGAGCGCTCAGCGGCTTCGGCGCCGGCGCTGGCGGACGGTGCGGCCGCGGTCCACCACGTCCGTCCCGGACGCGTCGATGAGATAGCCGGAGAGCTGCTCGGCTCGGTCAGCGGAGACTGGCTCGTCGCGCTCGGCGGCGGGCGCGTGATCGACACGGCCAAGGCGCTGGCCGCGGCCGGCGCCGTCGCACGCGTGGCGGCGATCCCGACGACGCTGTCGGGCGCCGAGATGACCGCGATCCACCGCCAGGCGGCGGGCGCCCCGCGCGGCGCCGTGGGCGTGCGACCCGCGCTCGTCGTCAACGACCCCGCGCTCAGCGCCTCACAGCCCGTCGCGGAGCTCGCCGCCAGCGCCGGCAACGCGCTCGGCCATGCGCTCGAGGGCCCGCTCACCCCGTTGCGCAACCCGCTCGCGACGCTGGCCGCGCTCGAGGCGGGCCGGCTGATCGCGGCGGCGCTGGGCGTGGGTGCCCGCGCCGCCGGCGCCGCGTCCGATCCCGACCGCGACGCACTCGCCCTGGCCGCGCTGCTCGCCGGCTACGTGATCGGCTGCACCGGCTACGGGCTTCACCACGTGCTTTCGCAGACGCTCGTGCGGTTCGCCGGGATCGAGCACGGCGTTGCGAACACGATCGTCCTGCGCGCCTCGGTGCCGGCGCTCCGCGAGCGCTTCGCCGAGGGGGTCGCGCGCCTGGACGACGCGACTGGTGGGACCGACGCGCTCGCGTCCCAGCTCGGCGAGCTCGCGGGGTCGACGCGGCTGCGCGATGTGCTCGCAGAAGAGCGCGTGCTCGATACCTGCGCCGAGCAGGCCGCGTCGCGGCCAGAGCTGGCGATGACGCCACCGGCTCCGTCGCGCGAGGAGATCCTCGCGCTCTACCGCTCGCTGTGGTGAGAGGCCGGGCTCAGGAGATCTTGATCAGCACGAACGTGTTGATCACGAACAGCAGCCCGAAGAAGATCGTCCAGCGGTTCAGGTTGCGCTCGACCAGCGAGCCGCCGCCGAACGGGCCCGCGCCGGTGCCGACGCCGAACGCGCCGGACAGACCCGCGTCCTTGCCCGAGTGCATGAGGATCAGGAAGATCAGCATCACGCTGATGAACACCTGAACCACGTCGAGGATCGTGACCATCTGAAGGCGATCTTAGCGGGGGCCGCTGGTCGTTTCGTCGAGGCGGTGGAGGATCTCGACCGCCTCGGCCCGGAGGCTCGAGTCAATCGCGGTGAAGTCCTCGTCGGAGAGCTTGCCCGTCTGATGGTCGAGCTCGGCGTCGCGGATCTCGCGGTACTTGGCGTCCCGGGCCGCCTCGAGCTCGAGCACCTCGGGGGAGCGCTGCTCCGCCCCCCCGGCTTGCGGGCCGAGGGGGGCGGCGTCGATCGGCGCTCGCCTGAGCGGCGACGTGATCACGAACACGACCGCGAACAGGACGACCAGCACGATCACGTAGGTCATCGCGCGCGGGTCAGACGGGTTCGCGGGCGAGCCGCGCCGGGACCACGGCCGCGCTGCGGCGGCGCGCCAGCGCCGGGGCCGGCCACAGCGCGATCAGGCCGCCGGACACGATGATGATCGCGCCGATCCAGATCCACGTGACGAGCGGCGAGACGATCAGCAGGAACTCGACCGGCCACGGGTGGGTGACGAAGCGGCGGGCCAGCCCGGCGACGGCGAGGTCGCGCGCCTGCCAGAACTGCCCCAGCGCGGCGCGCTGCTGGGACGGGCCGAGCGTGGCGAGCTTGCTCATCGCCGAGCTGAGCGCAGCGCCGAAGTAGCGGTCGCCCTTGTTGATCAGGCCCTGGAGCGGCGTGAGCCCGCCGGTGTTGATCACCGTCCAGATGTCCTTGGTCAGTCCGGCGTCGAGGCCGACCGTGCTGTCCGCCTCGCCCGAGAAGAAGCGGCCGATCACGCCGTCGTTCGGATTGGTGTCCGGGTAGTAGCCGCGGTTGGTACTGACTGTCGTCACGTGACGCCCGCCCTTCGAGACCGCGAGCACGGCCCCGAACTCGATCTTCGACGCGGTCGCCGCCTCGGTCGGCCGCACGTAGGTGATCCGGTAGCCGTCGACCGTCGCCGCCTGGCCGGGTCGCAGGACGACGTCGCGGGAGTGCTGGAAGGACGAGGAAGCGGCGACGCCGATCAGCAGCACCGCGATGCCGGCATGGACCGTGTAGCCGCCGTAGCGGCGGCGGTTGCGCCGGACAAGCGCCCCGAATGCGAGTGGCCAGGCGTCGCCGGTGATCGCGCGCCGCGCTGCCGTCCCGCGGGCCAGCTCCTGGAGGACGCTGCCGAGCACGAAGCCGCCGAGCGCGAACATCGCCACGGCGAGTGGCTTGGCGCCGGCGCCCGTGAACGCGAGCACGCAGGCGAGCGTGAGGAGCCCCGCGGCAACCGGGAAGGTGAAGTTGCGACGGAGGTTGGCTGCTGTCACACGGCGCCAGGAGATCATCGGCCCGACCCCGGTCAGCAGCACCAGGATCAGCGCCAGCGGCACCACGAACGGCGTGAATGCGGGCGGCCCGACCGACACCTTCGTGCCCGTGATCGCCTCGGAGATGAGCGGGAAAAGCGTGATCCAGAAGATCACGAACACCATCGCCACGAGGACCAGGTTCTGCAGCAGGAACATCGCCTCGCGGGAGAGCAGCGAGTCGAGACGATGCTCGGAGCGCAGCAGCTCGCGGCGGCGCAGGACGAGCACGATCGAGCCGACCATCATCGCCGCCAGCAGGCAGACGAACGGCACGCCCAGCGTGGAGGCGCCGAAGGCGTGGATCGAGTCGAGCACGCCGGAGCGCACGAGGAACGTGCCGAAGATCGCCAGCGTGCCGCTCAGCAGGATCAGCGACACGTTCCAGACCTTGAGCATCCCCCGCTTCTCCTGGATCTGGATCGAGTGGATGAAGGCGGTGATGCACAGCCACGGCATCAGCGCGGCGTTCTCGACGGCGTCCCAGCCCCAGTAGCCGCCCCAGCCGAGCTCGGTGTACGACCAGCGGGCCCCGAGGATGATGCCGATCCCCAAGAACAGCCAGGCGGCGAGGGCGAAGCGCCTCGTGTCGCGGATCCACTCCGACCCGAGCCGGCCGCTCAGCAGCGCGCCGACGCCGAACGCGAACGGGATCGACATCAGCGTGTAGCCCGAGTACAGCATCGGCGGGTGGAACATCATGCTCGGGTGCTGGAGCAGCGGGTCGAGCCCGTTGCCCTGCGGCGGCGCGCTGGCGGCGGTGGCGAACGGATTGGCGGCGAAGCAGGCGAGCGCGCCGAAGAACGACGCGAGCCCCATCAGCACCGCGGTCGCGTAGGGCGCGATCTCACGCAGCCGGCGGCGCGTCAGGAACAGCACGAGGCTCGACCACAGCGACAGCAGCAGCACCCACAGCAGCAGCGACCCCGCCTGTGACGACCACGGGGCGGTCAGCTTGTAGAACGTCGACAGCGTCGTCGAGCTCGTCTGGGCGACGACGTTGAAGGAGAAGTCGTTGCGCTGGAAGGCGATCTCCAGCAGCACGAACGCGAACACCATCACGCCGGCCAGCGCATAGACGGCGCGGCGGCCCGAGGCGACCCAGTCGGGCCTCCGGGCGCGGGCGCCGTACAGCGAGGCGCCGATCCCGTACAGGCTGATCGCCAGACCGAGCAGCAGCAGCGTGCGTCCGAGCAGGGCCATCAGCGAAGCGGGGGACGGTCGCGCATCAGTTGTAGGAGCCGGAGGCGGCCTGGTACTTGGACGGACACTTCGTGGTCAGCGAGTTCTGCTGGCCGATGAACGTCCCGTGCTCGTCGGTGACGTTGACGAGCACGGCCCGCCCCTCTCGGAACGGGTCCGGGACGATCCCGGTGTAGCGGACCGGGACGGCCACGTGGAGCTTCGGGTCGCGGACGCTGAACAGCAGCGTCGCCCCGTTCTGGTGCACGGAGCCGTCGAGCACGGTGCCGGCGAGGATGTACTGGCCGCCCGGCCGGGCCCTGTGCAGGAGCTGGGAGGCCGTCAGCTCGTCGCGGCCGGCGCTGAAGCTGACGTAGACGAGGGCGGTGGCGAGGAGGAGGGCGGCGCTGAGGGCCACCGTGAGGCGGATCACGCGCTTACGGCTTGGGTCCATGCGACTCCGGATTCTCCCACAGGCGACCCCGTGGCCCTCCGCCTGCTGTCGGCGGACGGACTGTTAGCGGCAGGTGAATGCCGGGGAGGCGGCGAAACCATTTGCCCGTGAAGGCGTTACAGAAGGAGAGGATGCCGGTACGGACGTCAAGGGGCCAGAAGCAGAGGCACAGGCGGCGGCGGTCGCGCGAGGAGGAGCCTGCCGCGGTCGTGGGTCACTCGCGCTCTGGCGCCCCGGCGCCGGAGCGACGCGACCGCGACGCGGCCCAGGACGAGGCCGTCTACAACTGCCAGTGCGGGATGGTCTTCTCGGCGCCGGTCTGCACCTCGGTCGGTTGCCCGCACTGCGGGACGAACCAGGCCTGGTAGCGAGCTCAGACGGACGCGGCGGCCGGGTGCACGGCGCCCAGCAGCTCGTCGAGTGAGCCGCGCAGCCAGCCGATCAGCTTCCAGACGTCGCGCATCTGCTCGCGGTCGGCGACGATCCCGAAGTCGAGCTGGCCGCAGTAGCTCATCACGGTGATGTTGAGGCCCATCCCGTCGGTGATCACCGACACGGGGTAGTTGGCGACGATCTCGGCGCCGGCGCAGTAGAGCGGCACCTGGGGACCCGGGACGTTGGAGACGACCAGGTTCCAGACCGGCTGGCGGACGGCGGCCAGCGAGAACGTGACCCGCGCCGCCTGGGCGAACACGGCCGGGGGTATGAACTGGGTGGCGTCCTGGAGCAGCTTGGCGGGGAGCGCCTTGTGGTGCTCCTTGGCGGTCCGCAGCGCCTCGTGGGTCATCGCGAGCCGCCGCTGCGGGTCGCCCTCGTTGGTGAACAGGGGAACGCTCATCATCCCGATGCGGTTGCCGTACGTGCCGTACTCCTCGAGCTTTCGGACGGATACCGGCACCTGCGCGACGAGCGGATCCTCCGGCAGCTCGTCGTGAGCGAGCAGCCAGCAGCGCACCGCGCCTGCCGCGAGCGACACGATCACGTCGTTGACCGTCACCCCGAAGTGGTTCTTGACCTGCTTGACCTCGTCCAGCGAGAGCCGACCGAACGCGAACCGGCGGTGGGGCGAGAGGTAGCCGTTGAACGAGGTCCGTGGCCGCTTGAGCGAGGTCCGCTCGATGACCCGCCGCTCGCCGCCACGGACCGCGCGCGCGAAGGCGCCGGACACGCGGCCGACGGTCGCCACGCCGGGGATCGTGTTGAGGATCGGCGCGTCGGCGAGGTTCGGAACGGTCGACGGGATCGCACGCACCACGCGCTCGACGTAGCGCGGCCATCCGAGCACGGCACGGCCGAGCATCTGGAGGTCGGAGGGCTCCGGATCGCACTCGTCGGGGAGCGGGTCGGGCGGCTCCCGTCCCTCCGGGGTCAGGTCGAGCAGGACGCTCATGATCTCCGCGCCGGACATGCCGTCCACCGCGGCGTGGTGGATCTTCGTGAGCATCGCCACGTGACCGTCTCTCAGCCCATGGATCAGGTAGAGCTCCCAGAGGGGGCGGGCGCGGTCGAGCGGGCGCGCGAAGATCCGCGCGACCTGTTCGGCGAGCCGCTCGTCGGTGGCCGGCGGCGGGAGCGCGATCTCCCGCACGTGGTATTCGAGGTCGAAGTTGGGGTCGTCGATCCAATACGGGTAGTCGAGATCGAACGGAACCTTCTTCAGCCGCCAGCGGAACGGCGGCAGCAGCGCCAGCCGTTCGGCGATCATCGCCTGGACGATCGCCGCGTCGAGCCGCCCGTCCGGGCGGCTGCTGGGATCGAGGATCGCCAGGCCGCCCACGTGGCCGGCCTGGCGTGGCGACTCCAGCGCCAGGAACTGCGCGTCGAGGCCTGTCAGCTGCCGCATCTCGACCGGGTCTCCTCGCCGCCTGGGCTACCCCGCTCGTTCGGGACTAACCGGTGGGCGGGGGCGACGGCGGGGTCAGCTCTACTTGAGGACCCCGCGGGCGGCCTTCGTCCAGTTGTCGGTCACGTCGCGGATGAACTTCGCCTGTGCCGTGGCGAGGTGCGAGATCCACTCGATGTCGCTGCGGCCCGGCCCCTTCTCGATGCCAGTGGCGATCGCCTTGAGCGCCTTCTCATAGGAGGACAGCGTGCTCTCGCCCGCCTCGCGCCCGGCGTCGATGATCCGCTCGTTCAGCTTGCGCAGGCGCGCGGCCACCGCCTCCACGCGAGCGTCGCCACTCGACGCGGCGCGCCGGGCACGGGTGCTCGCGGTGGAGCGGGAGCGGCTTGACGATGAGCGCGCGCCCGCGGACTTGGTCGTGCGCCCGGACGCCTTGGTCGTGCGGCTCTTCGCCGCCGATGAGGAGCGTGTGGACGGCGAACGGGTGGACCCGGAGCGGCTGGAGCCCGAGCGCGATGTGGACTTGGAGGCGGCGGATCGAGAGGTCGAGCGGGAAGACGTGGACCGGCGAGACGTGCTGCCGGATGAGCCGGAAGCAGCGCGCTTTGGCTGCGGCATCGTGGGTTCTCCTTGCAGTTCGAGGGGGTTTGAGCGCTGACCCTACCGGTTCTCGGCGCCTGCGCGAGGAGGAATGCGAGCCGAGCTCCGCGGTTCCGAGGTGTGCGACATCTGTCACACATGCAGTCACCGCCGTCGAATGGGTAGGTATGTCCTGGCATGCAGGAGCACTCGGACACGCCCGACGCTCTGTCCATGCACGTCCGCGCGGCGGGGCGCCCCGACGCCGAGACCGCCCGCCTGACGCGACAGCTCGTCTCGCTGTGCTGGCCCGGCGGTCTGAGCGATCGCAACGAGCCGATGGCGCGGGGATGGCTGCGCATGTGGGGGCCCTCCACGATCGTCGTCGACGTCCCCCGCTGCGGGTGTGCTCGCGGGCGCTGCCGGATCTGCAACTGACGCTCAGCGCCCGACCACCCAGCTGAGACGGTGGCGAGCGTCGGCGTGCGGCGCGAAGTGGATGGCCTCGATCACCGCGCGCTGCGGGACGGCGAAGGCCACGCAGCCGGAGCGGGTCTCGCCGGCCGCGATGGCGTTGTCGAAGTCCTGCAGGGGCGTCCGGCAGACGCCGCTGGGCTCGAACACGGGAGTTGCCGGCCCGCTGGACGGGACGACCGAGAAGTCACCGGTCGCCGAGCTGTCGTAGACGCCGGGGCCGCGGTTGACGATCTGCACGCGCACGCCGATCGCCCGCGTGCCCGGTTGCAGCGATGCGCCGGAGTCCGTCAGCGGATCGATCACCTGCGTGACCGTCACGGCGAGCGTCACCGTGCCCGCGTGAATCTGCTCGCTGTCACCGACGGGTTGTCCGTCCGCCGCCGGCGGCGGAAGCGGCGCGGTCGGCTCCAGACGTGAGATGCGGGTCGGGAGCGTGAGCGCCGGCGCGCGTCGCTGAACGCCCCCGCCGCACCCGCCGATCCCGACCGCGGCCGCGCTCGTAGCCGCGAGGGCGAGCCAGCACGTCACGCACAGTTCCGTCGCACGCACGGCACGAGGGTACTTTTCGACGCGCCGTGTTCGAGATCCGCACCCGAGCCCCGGGGTCCCGCGCTCGCACCGGAGCGCTGAGGCTCGCCCATGGCGATGTGGAGACGCCCGCCTTCGTCCCCCTGGCCACCCGGGGCGCCGTCAAGACCCTGGAGCCCCGCGACGTCACGGCGCTCGGCTATCAGATGATCCTCGGCAACACGTTCCATCTGTTCCTGTCGCCGGGACCGGAGCTGGTCGCGGGGTTCGGCGGCCTGCACCGGTTCATGGGCTGGTCGGCGCCGATCATCACGGACTCCGGCGGCTTTCAGGTCTTCTCGATGGGGCACGGCGGCGTCGCCGACGAGATAAAGGCCCGGACGCCCCGCGCCCGCGACAACGAGTCGTCCGGGGCGATCCTGGAGATCGCCGAGGAGGGCGTCCGGTTCAGGTCCTACATCGACGGCGCCGAGCGGCTGCTGAGCCCCGAGATCTCGATGCAGGTGCAGGCGGCGCTCGGGTCCGACATCGCGCTCGTGTTCGACGAGTGCACGCCCTTCCACGTCAGCCGCGACTACACGGCGCGCTCGACCGAGCGAACGCATCGCTGGCTCGAGCGCTGTCTACGCTGGCACGCCGCGCACGGGCCCGCTGATCAGGTCGTGTACGGGATCGTGCAGGGAGGCGTGGAGCACGATCTTCGCGTCGCGTCGGCGGAGCTCGTCGCCGCAAGTGGCTGCGCCGGGATCGCGATCGGGGGTTCGCTCGGACAGGACAAGCCGCAGATGCACGAGGTCGTCGACTGGTCGACGGCGGCGCTCGAGAGGGTCGCGCCCGAGCGGCCCCGGCACCTGCTCGGAATCGGCGACATCGACGACCTGATCGCCGGAGTCGAGCTCGGCATCGACACGTTCGACTGCGCGATGCCGACCCGCCTCGCCCGCCATGGCGTGGCGCTCGTGCCCGATCCCGGCGCCCGCTGGCGCGTCGATTTGATGAAGGCCCGCTGGCGCGACTCGCAGGAACCGATCCTCGAAGGATGCCCGTGCCCAGCCTGCTCGGCGGGGCACTCGCGCGGGTACCTGCACTACCTGAGGCGAGCGGGGGAGATGACCGGCGGGCGGCTCCTGACCCTCCACAACCTCAGCTTCGTGGCGCGGGTGATGGCCGATCTGCGTTGGGCGATCGACGCGGGACGGCTGCCCGAGGTGGCGTCGTCTCTGCGCGCCGGCGCGGGGCCCGGCCTGATGGGCTAAATACTTGACATGGATGCACTTAGATTTTATACTCCTCCTTGCAGTCGCAAACTTACACAGGAGGCCATGACATGACACTTATCCGCTGGGAGCCCGCCCGCGAGCTCCAGTCGGTCCAGGGCGAGATCAATCGCCTCTTCAACACGCTCTTCGAAGCGCCCACCACCGCGCAGGGGGCCGTGGCGCGCCGCTGGGTGCCGGCCATGGATCTCGTCG
>Ga0209810_1005233_pt1 | contig 11868 bp, 12 predicted proteins | sample Coa_R1_7_FD_187159 | JGI IMG/M metagenome (GOLD analysis project Ga0209810, IMG submission 187159) | Surface soil microbial communities from Centralia Pennsylvania, which are recovering from an underground coalmine fire - Coalmine... | ecosystem: Environmental > Terrestrial > Soil > Unclassified...
CTCGCCGCAGGGGATGTTTACGCAAATGCAGGCCCACGGCTCGCAGCAGCGGTCCGCGCACCAGGACCGGGTGGACTCCCGCCACCAATTCCTCGCGCAGTTGCAAGGTAAAGCGGCCGTCGGTAAACAACCAGGCCTGCTCGGCCGCCACGAGCAGCATGCCGGCATCGCCGGTGAAGCCGGTGAGATACAGCAGATGAGGGCGATAGACGACCAGCACGGCATCCGCACCGGCCTGCCGGATGCGCTGCCGCAGGCGCTCGAGCCGCTGGGCACAGAGGCTGTCCGTCACGGTTCGACCCGCTGACACTTGTACCCTGTTGATTCTACGGGGCCGGTCAAGCCTGCGATCAGCCGGGCAAAACGCGTGGTGTGAGGAAGAACAGCAACTCCTGCGACTGCCGGCTCACGGCGGTGTGCTTGAACAGGTGGCCGATGACCGGGATGCTGCCGAACAGGGGGACCTGCGAGACATCGGTCCGCTGGGAACTAATGATGATGCCTCCGATGACCACTGTACCCCCATCCGTCACCAGCACTTTCGTATCCTCCGCCTGTGTGTCCAGCGCCGGAATGCCCAGGATACGGGGAATCGCCGGATCGATCGCGGTATTTTCGACATGCACCGTCATGAACACATTGCCGTCAGCGGTAATCTGCGGCGTCACTTCGAGCTGCAGCACCGCATCCACGAACTGCACCGAGATGGTGTTGTTGATCACCGTCTGCACGGGAATTTTTGTGCCCTGCTTCACGACAGCCGTTTCGTTGTTCTGCGTAATCAGGCGGGGCTGGGACAGCAGCCGGCCTACCCCCCGCGTTTCCGCTGCCGTCAGGATCATGTCCAGTGCGAGGCTCGGCTCGGTGTGCGCGAAGGTGATTCCGCTGGTGGCCGAGGTTGCACCCAGATTGGTGTTCAGCGGGATGGGCTGACCGGGAACACCGGGCGTCTGCGCTCCGTTCGGCGGCGTCAACACCAGCGGCGGAGGTGGCAACAGGTTGCGGACCACCGGACTGGCTCCCACGCTGGGCACGCCGCCAAAGACGTTCTTGCCATTGCCGGTGGACGTGGCAAAGCCGAATTGCGTGCCGATTTCCCGCGCAAAAGAGCGGGTGGCCAGGACGACGCGGGCTTCGATTTCCACCTGCGGCGACTTCCGATCGAGCTTTTGGATCAGGCCGTCCAGTGTGGGGATCACCGAAGGGACATCCCGAATGATCAAAGTATTCGAGCGCGCATCGGCGAAGATTTCGCCGCGGCGCGTCAGGAAGCGCTTGAGCGTATCCCGCAGATCGGCCACGCGCGCGTAGCTCAGCGTCCGCGTCACGGTAACCACGTCAGCCGCTTCCTCCTGCGCGCGGGCGAGCTCGCGCCGTTGCTCAGCCTCCTTCCGCAAGGTCTCCCGCGTGGCAATCCGCAGGACATTGCCCTGTCGTTCACTGGCGAGGCCGTTGTTGCGCAGAACAATGTCGAGGGCCTGCTGCCAGGGAACCTGCTCGAGCACCAGCGTCAGAGTGCCGCGCACATTGGGGTCCACCACGACATTGAGTCCACTGATTTCATGAATCAGCCGAAAGAAATCTTTCAGGTCCACGTCCTTGAAGTTGACCGAAATGGGGGTCTCGGCAGTGGTGGCCAGGGCCCCCGGCCCGCCGGCGCGCGTCGGGGGCGGCACCGAAGCCGAGCCAGCCGTACCCGTCTCAGATTCGAAGTGCAGGCGCAGGCGCTGCGCTGCGGGTTGCTCGACCGTCAGGTGAGCAGGCTCGTTCAGCAGAACCTCCAGGCGGAGTTGTCCCGCAACAGGCACCAGCCGAAAACTCGCCACCACCCCACCGACCACGCGGGCCTGTTCGACTCCGCGCGCACCGGGCCCGCTGAGCGCCAGTACATAGAGGTCTGGGCGCGGATGGTGGGTGGTCCACTGGACCGGCGCGGGCGCCTGCAGCTCCAGCCAGTGCCCATCCGGTCCTGCCAGCACCTCGAGGCCAGAGGGCCGATCTTCAGCCGCCACGAGCACACCGACCAGAAGGAAGATGGTCACGCCCAGCGCTGTTCGAAAGCACCCACGCTGTTTTTGTTTCATGGGAGGCCCCCCTGAGCGGATTCGACCCGGCGTGTGACCCGATGCCAGGAAACCCGCCCGGCCGCATCTACACTGCGTGCAAGAAACTCAACACCGCTGTCGGTGATCTCCACCACACGACCGTCGAACAGCACGTCGCCGGGATGCAGAAAGTAAACATGGCCGTGCCGACCCGCCACGACCGCGACAGCTCCGTCCGGACCTCGGACCACGCCCTGCACGACCAGTTCTGAAACTGCCAGTCCGGCCTTGCCGGGGGGCCGGGGTTGCCTCTCTTCCGCTCCCTTCTGTCGGACCTCCAGCAGAGGTGCAAAGGGGTCCCGCAACCGGACGGGCCGCGGTGGGAGAATCCGCTTCCAGGCACGGACGCGCAGGGCACTCTGGGCGTACGCCGATCCTTGCTCAGCCCCCGATTGCCTTCCCGCTGCCGTCAGGGAAAGCACTGCAGCCAGTGTTGCCAAAAGGCTGGTCCAGGTCCCAGGCCTCATCGGATGCCCAGTCGGGCTGACGCCGTCGCCGGAGGTCCCGAACTCTGCCCGGTGCCGTGGCCCCGGAAGTAAGCAACGACCAGCAGGTTGCCACTGACCGTGCTGCCAGCCGCAAGGGCGTACTTCGGCGGTTGCGTCAGACCCATTAAGGTGATATCGGCCACACTGATGATGCGCGGCTCGAGATTGAGCAGATAGAAAAACTGTTCCAGCCCGTAGTAGGAGCCGTCCAGCTCCACCTCAAGTGGGAGCTCGTAGTGATCTTCGGCGGGCAGGACTGGTCGAGCACTGATGCGGCGCAGCGTGACGCCCGACCGGCGGGCGGCGTCCTGCAACTGAAACAGCAACCGATCCGGCTCGGGATCTTCCGGCAAGGCTTCCGCCAGCAGGTCCAACTGGCGCTGGCCGGCGGCCAGAGCTGCTCGCAGCTCGCGGTAACGCCGTTCAAAGCCGCGCAGCGTGCTCAATTGCTGCTCGAGCGATTGCTCCTGCTTTCGGGCGGCAGCCAGTTGACGGTGCAGGGGCTGTAGGCCATGCGGCCACGGAACCAGCTCCCCGACGGCGACGATCGCCGCACCGATGGCCACCCCCAGAGCGACGGCCACCATCCGCCCGCGCAGGCGATTCCCGTTCATGGCCGGCCTCCGGCCATCGCCCCGGCCGTCCCAAGCGGACGCTGGAACTGAGCCTGCAACTCGAACTGAAAGATCGCCGGCTCGCTACCGACCGCCTGTTGCTCGGCCTGCTTGAGCGTGACCTGCTCGAACGCGCCCGAACGTCGTAACTGCGCCATGAATCCGGCGATGCTGTCGAGCGAGGCAGCTTGCCCCTGGAAATGCACGCCGGACTGTTTGCGCGTGAGCGTGGTCAAGCGCAACCGTGGGCTGCGGGCAACGGTGGCCGCGACCGCTTCGAGCAAGTACTCGGCATCCACCCGATTCTGTTCGAGTCGGGCGATCTGGTCGAGCTGCCGTTCCATGGTGGCTTTCTGCTGCTCGAACTGTGCCACCTGCCGGCGCAGGCTCTCCATGCGCGCCAGCTCGGCCCGCATCCCGGCCAGGCGAGCCTGCAGGGCGACGAGCTCATGCTGGCTGCGCTGCCAGTCCCACCAGAGCACGCCTGTCGCCGCACCGATCGAGAGCACTGCCACCGGGACCCACAGCGGGAGAACCGTCTGCCGGGGCAACTCGGCGACACCGGCACGCTCAGCCAGTAGATTGATCCGAACCATTAGTCGAAACTCCGGAGCGCTAAGCCGATGGCCACGGCAAAGCGCGGGGCCAGTTCGGCAACACCGGGAAAGGCCGTAGCCGCAATTCGCCGCAGTGGATCCAGCGGCGCGACCGGCACGCCCAGACCGCGCTCGAGATGCGCCAGCAGGCCCGGCAGCCGGACACTGCCGCCCGTGCACAGCAGCCGGTCCACATGCCGGCTTCCGGCAGAAAAGAACTCCAGTGAGCGGCGCAGCTCAGCGACCAGCAGCTCGGCAAAGCGTGCAACGGCCGAAGCCACCTGCTCGGAAGAGCCGCGCGTGTACGTGTCCGCCGCCAGCTGTTCCCATTCGGTGCCCAGCTCTCGAGCCAGCTGTTCTGTGCAGAGGCGTCCCCCCAGCGTACAGTCGCGGCTGAAGACAGGCGTCGTTCCGCATAGAATGACCACATGGGTGAGACTGGCACCGATATCGGCCACAGCGACGGTCTCGTCTTCGCTAACGGCGTAATTGGCCAAAAAGCAATTCGCCAGGGCAAAGGCTTCGACGTCCATCACGACAGGCTGGCAGCCGGCGGCTTCGAGCACTGCGGTGCGCTCCGCCACGCGCTCCGGCCGGGCCACCGCGAGGGCCATCCACCGCTCGCCCGTCGGGCCGTGGCCGTCCCACGGAGAGTCGAATACCTGGTAGCTCCAGAGAACATCGCGGCTATCAAAGGGGAGATGCTGAGCGGCCATCTGTGCCGCCCAGGGGCCGAGTTCTCCCTGTTCGAGCGGAGGCACCGGGAGATGCCGGACCATGACGGAGTTCCCCGCAACGGCTGCGGCTGCCTGACGTGCCCGCAAATGGTGCTGATCGAGTAGCCGGCCCAGGGCTTCCGCCACCACCTGCGTGTCGCGAATGGCGCCCTCGCTCACAGCGCCCGGGGGAAGCTCCTGAATCGCAAGGTTCCGCAGGCGGAATCGCCGCCGCGATCGGCACAGCCCCACTGCTTTAATGGCGCTGGTCCCAATATCCAGGCCCAGAAGGGGCGCTCTTCCTCGCAGGAGCCGCATACCCTGTTCGTGCCCACCACCCAGGGTTTACATCGGCCCGAACCCACGCCGCCTTTATTACCGGGGAAGAGAAAACCGCCGGACGCTTAGGGCAGAGCAGCCACGCCGCGTGCGCGGACCACGAAGTGGTTGCCAGGTGGATTAGAGGCTTTTAGGAAACGGCAAACCCAGCTTATCCCACAGCTCATCCACGCGCCGCCGCACCGCCTCGTCCATCCGAATTTCCTCTGGCCAGGGTCGCGTGAACCCTTCTTCGGGCCACTTGCGCGTGGCGTCAATCCCCATCTTCGAGCCGTAATCGGGAAGTCGCGAGGCATGATCGAGCGTATCGACAGGACCGAGAACGAACTCGATGTCGCGTTGGGGGTCAATGTTGCACAGGGCCTTCCAGACCACCTCGCTCGAGTCGTGCACATTGACGTCTTCATCCACGACCACGACCACTTTGGTGAGCATCGCCTGGCCCATGGACCAGATGCCGTGCATCACCTTCCGCGCCTGTCCCGGATAGGATTTGCGAATGGAGACGATCATGAGATTGTTGAAGATGCCTTCGGCCGGCATCGCCACATCCACAATTTCCGGATGCACCATTTGCATCAGCGGCAGAAAAAGCCGACCCACGGCATAACCCATGAAAAAGTCCTCCTGCGGTGGGCGGCCGACGATGGTCGTCAAATAGACCGGGTCGCGGCGGTGTGTGATGCAGGTGAGATGAAATGCTGGATAAAGACCTTCGAGAGAATAGAAGCCGGTATGATCGCCGAAGGGGCCCTCGGTCCGCAGATCGTCGGGGTCCACATAGCCTTCCAGGACGATTTCGGCCTCGGCCGGCACCTCTAGATCCACCGTAATGCAGCGGACGAGCTCGACCGGCTCCTTGCGGAGAAATCCTGCCAGCAGAAGCTCGTCCACGCCGGGCGGCGCGGGAAGAACGCCGGCAAGGCAGGTGACAGGATCAGCACCGATGGCGACGGCCACCTCCAGCCGGGAGCGCTGCAGGCGCCGGGTGTGGCGAAAATGCTCGGCGCCGTGCTTTTGCGTTTGCCAGTGCATCGCCGTCGTCCGGGCATCGAGCACCTGCATGCGATAGACACCGACATTCCGCCGTCCGGTCTCGGGATCCTTGGTAAAGACGAGCGGCCAGGTGATGTACCGGCCCCCGTCCTGCGGCCAGCATTTCAGGATCGGCAGCTCGTCCAGGGAGAAGTCTTCCCGACGCACCACCTGTTGGCAGGCTCCGCTGCGGACCCGGCGAGGGAAAACAGCATCCAGCTCCTGCAGGCGCCCCAGGAGTTTCAGTTTGTCCATGAGGCCTGCCGGCCGGGGCAGTTCCAGCAAAGCCCGGAGCCGCGCCGCCGCCTGGTCCACATGGTCCACCTCCAGAGCCAGATGCAGACGACGAAAGCTGCCGAGCAGGTTGGTGACCACGGGGATCGAGGAACCCCGAGGGCGTTCGAAGAGCAAAGCCGGGCCCCGCGCGCGCGTGACCCGATCGGTGATCTCGGTGATCTCCAGTACAGGATCCACCACTTCAGTGATCCGGTGGAGTTCCCCTTCGCGCTCGAGAACATCGAGGAACTCGCGGAGGTTGCGGTAGGCCATTGGTTCGTCTCCCGGCAGCCGCGCGCTAAAATATCTTCTGAAACCGTCCACTCTAGCACGGCTTGTCTTTGTCAGCGCCTCGAGCAGCTCACCGAGCCAAGGGCCGCAACCCAGTCCGGGCGGAACGTGTCATAGCAATGGAGCTAGCCACGGAATTCACAGAGGGCGAAGGATGCGAATGGGCGAGTTCATTCGGAATCATAAGCGGCTGTCGGTCGTCGGGCTGGTGGCAGCCGTCGTACTCGTGCTGAGCGGAATGGTGTTTTCACGGCACGGAGACCAACCCCGCTACATGACCGGCAAGGTCCAGCGCGGGAACATCACCGCTTTCGTGCAGGCGACCGGCACCATCAACCCACTCACCACGGTTCCGGTGGGTTCGTACGTGTCCGGTAACGTGAAATACGTATTCGCAGACTTCAACACCCATGTGCGCGCCGGTCAGGTGCTGGCGCAGATCGACCCCACGCCCTTCGAGGCGCAGGTCATCACCGCGAGCGGGCAACTGGCGGCCGCCCGCGCCAATCTGCAGAACCTGGAAGCCAGTCTACAGGCCATGCAGGCCGCCCTGGCTACCGAAGAAGCCAATCTGAGGAAAGCCGAAGCTGACCTCGCCTATGCGCAAGTGAATGCACGGCGCACCGACGATCTCTACAAGCAGGGCATCATCTCGCAGGATCAAAATGATCTGGCCCAATCCACGCTGGGCCAGAAGGTGGCGGCCGTCGAAGCCGCGCGCGCGCAGGTCAATCAGACACGGGCCCAGATTGAACAGGTCAAGGCGCAGATCGCCCAGGCGCGCGGGCAGGTCCAGGCCGCGACGGGCACGCTGCGCCAGGCTGAGGCGAATCTGCGCTACACGACGATTGTTTCGCCGATTGATGGTGTGGTGGTTGCGCGGAACATCACCGTCGGCCAGGCCGTGGCGTCCTCGCTGTCGGCGCAGACGCTGTTCACCGTCGCGCAGGATCTCAAGCGCATGCAAGTCTACGCCCAGGTGGACGAATCCGACACCGGCAACATCAAAATCGGCACCGAGGCCACGTTCCAGGTCGATGCCTTCCCGACCGAGGTCTTCCGCGGGCGGGTCAGCGCTATCCGCCTGAACGCGACGACCGTGCAGAACGTGGTGACCTATAGCTGCGTGATCGATTTCGAGAATCCCGATGAAAAGCTACTGCCTGGTGAAACTGCCTACGTCACCATCCCCACCGGTTTCGCCCGCAACACGCTGATGGTGCCCAACTCGGCCCTGATCTTTACGCCGGCACTGCCCCCGCAACAGCTCATGGAGCTCTACCGCAAGAACAACATTCCGCGGGCGGCCTATACGAACCATCTGGGCGGCTGGCAGGTGGTCTGGAAACTGGACGCCAACAACAATCCCGTGCCGGTGGCCGTGAAGGTGGGCATCACCGACCTCAACCACACGCAGATTCTCGAGGGCAACCTCAAGGAAGGCGACACGATTATCATCGGTCAGGCCAGCCTTGGGGCTGCCAGTCGGGGCAACGCGCGGCCCGGGATGGGGCCGGGTCCCGGCGGGCCGGTGATCATGCGGCGCTAGTGGTCGGAGGAACGGGCCATGGATCGACGTGAGATTCTGCGCACAGCGCTACAGGCATTGGCCGTGAACAAGATGCGGACCGTGCTCACCATGCTCGGCATCATCATCGGCGTCGCCGCGGTGATCTGCACGGTTGCCATTGGCGAAGGGGCCTCGCAGCAGGTGCAGGAACAGATTCGCTCGATGGGCGAGAACATGATTTTCATCAACGCAGGCAACGTCAATCGCGGTGGCGTCAACTTCGGCGCCCAGGCCACGAAAACGCTGACCGCCGAGGATGCCGACGCCATTCGGCGGCAGATCCCGCTGATCGCTCTGGTCAGCCCGGGCGTCAACACAGGCGCCCAGGTGGTCTACGCCGGTCAAAACTGGTTCACCGAAATCGTGGGTGTGAGCCCGGAGTATTTTCAGATCCGGCATTGGGACATCGCCCGGGGTAGCATCTTCTCCCAGCGCGATGTGGACACAGCGGCGAACGTGTGCGTGATCGGCCGCACGGTCGCACTGAATCTGTTCGGCACCGACGATCCGGTGGGCAAGATGATCCGGATCAAGCAGCTCCCCTTCCTGGTCATTGGCGAGCTGGCGCCGAAGGGCTTGGCCACCTGGGGCCGCGATCAGGACGACACGATCATCGCCCCCTATACGACAGTCCAGAAGAAACTGGTCGGGATCAGCTGGGTTCAGTACATCAACGCTTCCGCGATCTCTGACGAAGCCATCCAGCCCGCCATTCAGCAGATCACCCTGTTGCTGCGGCAGCGGCACAAGCTCCGCCCGAACGAGGACGACGATTTCATCATCCGGAGCCCGCAGGAGCTGGCCGATGCGCGCATGGAATCGGCGCGCATCATGTCGGTTTTGTTGGCCGCGATTGCCTCGGTTTCTCTGGTGGTCGGCGGGATCGGCATCATGAACATCATGCTGGTTTCGGTCACCGAGCGTCGCCGCGAAATCGGCGTCCGGCGCGCCGTTGGTGCTCGCCGCAGCGACATTCGCTGGCAGTTCTTGAGCGAAGCGCTGCTGCTCAGCCTGCTCGGAGGAGCCGTCGGTGTGGTGGGTGGCCTGATCGGATCGCTGGCCGTCTCGGGCATGCTCCGCTGGCCGACCCTGATTCCCCCCGAATCCATTGCGATCGCCGTCGGCTTCTCGGCTGCCGTGGGGATTTTCTTCGGCTATTATCCGGCCCAAAAGGCCGCACAGCTCGATCCGATTGAGACCCTCCGCTATGAATAAGAAAACGCTTTTGCCGTTCTGGCTGTTAACTATCACCGTGCTCGGCGGGTTGTTGCCGTTGGCCTCGCGTCTGGCAGCTCAACCGGCCAGCGATGAGTTTTTCATCATCACCTCAGTAGACATCCGGAAGCACGAGATCGTCCTCAAAATGCCGACGGAGGTGACTGTCGTGGCGCACGTCACGCCAGACACCGTCTACCTGGATGAACGCGGGCAGCGGATTCGCCTGACCGATCTCCGCGCCGGCGACACGGTCTACGCCACGATTCGCCGGGAAGCAGGAGGCGTCGTCCTGCTCCGGCTGCGCAAAGGACCCATGACCGTCGAGGAACTGCACCGGCGCTATCTGAAGGATCAGCCGATCCCTGGTGCGCTGAGAACTACGGCGGAACCGCATGCGGGGTTGAGTGGCTCCGCGCAACCGTGATAGAGTCGCAGTAGCTGCATCCGGCATCGAGCGGGAGTAGTTCAGCGGTAGAACGCCAGCTTCCCAAGCTGGATGTCGCGGGTTCGATTCCCGTCTCCCGCTCCAAATTCGTTTTTGTTGCCTGTTCGTCGTCGGACCCCTACATCACACCGAAACTAGAATGGGGTCTTTGGTGGGTACGCCTGCCGCTTCCAGAGCTCTCTGCAGACGATCGAACCACGCCGGCTGATGCGTTGAATCGTCCGGAAGGCCGGCCGGAACCCAGATCACCATGCCCTTGCGCGCCCGCGTGAGCAAAACACGATAGCGATTCAGCACGTACATCTGTTCGGCCGGTGTTCGCACTGCCTGCCACGCCGTCCCGCGAAACCGCCGATACACCCACCCCTCGTCCCCGGGCAGCAGGTCTGCGCCCCAGCACAGCCCGACCCAGTCCAGCTCCAGACCCTGACATTCAAACTCGGAAGCGGCTACTTCCAAACGGTAACTAGAACGTACATCCTCCTTTGAGTCCAAAAAACAACCTCGGATACGGATATCCGTGTCGAAAACCAGAAGAAACTTCGATTCCGTAAGCGCGCACCCGTTCATCCTCAGAACCAACGACTAAACCGATGCGTGAGCCTGGATCCAGTTCCGCCATCGTTTGAAGCCAACGGCGCGCTTCGTTTAAATCTCGCGTCAGCCAGCAGGGAAATTCTTGGGCGTTGGGAAAATGCTCTCGAGCCTGCTCCCCCCGGCCTTCCAGAAAGGCATTCACCCATGCGTTCCATCTTTCCGCGTGCACAGTACGAAAGTTGACGGAAAGATGGGCACGGGGCTCCTCGCGGACCACCACGCCAGAAGGGGGCTGCGCGGTGAACAGGCGATGCCCTGCTACGCTTTCCCCTCCGGCGAGCGCATCCGGCGAGGCCACAATTTGCCAGCGACCCGGCCGTGCCGCCAGCGCCCGACCCCACTCTTCCAAGCCCGCCTCGCCAAGGTAAATCTCCTGCCCACCTCCGATGAGCGCAATCATGACCGCCCAGTCCGAAAATCGTTCCATGATGTCCGTTAACATTGACGGTTCCGATGCCGTCCGGCGGAACTTTCGCAGCATCTGCTCCTGGTTCTAGGCGCGCTGTGCCTCGTCGAAAACCACGACATGCTCCGCCGGGAGCTCCGCGGAATGCTCCGTGTAATAGCGGATGAACTGATGGACATTCTGGATAAACGTTTTCACCTGCCGCTCGCACTCCGGGCGCAGTCCACCTCTTTCCACACACTGACGCACAAGGGCTTCCTGCATCACTTTCACAAGCGGACCGTTGCCAGAAAGGAAGACGGCTCCTGTACCGGCTTTTTCCTGTAGGGCACGCGTGTGAACCACTTCAAACCCGTGAGCGTCTTGCCGGCGCCAGGAATGCCTGTCACAAAGCAGACGACGTGCCGTTTTGCATCGCCGCGCAGTCTCGATTTCTTCGAGAAGCCACTCGGTCGTCTCCTTCAGATTGGCGGCATGCCGGTGAGAGAGATCCCGGATCTCATGCCCTTCGTAGAGACGCAGAGCTGCTTCAATAATCCCCGGCGTTGGCCGATAGGGAGCTTGGAGCCATTGCCAAGGATCCCGAGGCGCCTGCCCAGGCCCCTTCAGCGCACGGGAAACCTTCAGAAGCAACTCGGCCAAATTTTGCGCAGTGGCGGACAGTACGGGCAAGACTGGTTCGGAGCCAATTTCCGGGACGTGTGGGGCGGCGCAATCAACGTCTTCGCTGCTGCACAGCACAGGAACGATTCGACGGCCCTGCGAGCCTGCATGAAAGTCCCGCAAATCCAGCGCGTAGGTCCCGACCTGCCATCGTGCGGCGGCGTTCAGTCTGTCTGTGCTGTGTTTGAACTCGACGACAAAGATCGAATGTCCGTCCAGCAGGATGACATCGGGGCGGCGGCCACGCCGCGGCAACTCGAATTCGAGAACCAGGAACCAATCTTCGAACCCAGGCGTGGACAGCGTCCTTTTCAAACAGCTCATTTGCTCCTGCCAGACACGCACCTGGGGAGAACTCTGGCTTTCAAAGCCAGCCTCCGAGATGGTTTGTACGAGGCCTCCGATGAGATCGCTGTCGCTTGTAGCCAGAAACTGCGGGACAAAACCTGCGAAACCGTGACTCACTGCTCAGCTCCTGCCAGCAATGATCCAAGACTATAGGAATTTTT
>Ga0209810_1005234_pt1 | contig 11861 bp, 9 predicted proteins | sample Coa_R1_7_FD_187159 | JGI IMG/M metagenome (GOLD analysis project Ga0209810, IMG submission 187159) | Surface soil microbial communities from Centralia Pennsylvania, which are recovering from an underground coalmine fire - Coalmine... | ecosystem: Environmental > Terrestrial > Soil > Unclassified ...
CGTTGACGCGGGCGCCGCGGCGATCCCGGGCGTCGACGGCGGCGCCTCCACCTTCGTGGGCGGCGACGGCATCGGCGTATCGAAGGACTCGAAGCACGAGGCGCAGGCGTGGAACTTCCTGGCCTGGCTGATGTCCGCCGACGCGCAGGTCAACGTGCTGGCCGCCAATGACAGCATCGTCTCGCGCGGCGACCTGGCCAACAACCAGTACGCCGTGAAGGACCCCCGCGTCGTGGCCATCAACAAGGTCGCCGCCTCGCCGGACAGCAAGACCCCGATCGCGGTCGACTTCCAGCAGGCCTTCAACGCTCCGGGCAGCCCCTGGGTCACGCTGCTGCGCGACCAAGTGTTCAACGGCAAGGACAACCTGTCGCAGGACAACAGCGCCATCAACAGCGTCCTCAGCCAGTGACACAGCCAGTGACACAGCCAGTGACACAGCCAGTGACACAGCCAGTGACACAGCCAGTGACACAGCCAGTGACACCCCGCCGCCGGCTCGGCCTCAGCGGCCGGCGCCGCCTGACCGGCTGGGCGTATGCCGCCCCGACCGCGGCTTTCGTCTTCGTGTTCTTCGTCCTTCCGCTGTTGCTGGTCACGCAGATGTCGGTCTCCGACTGGGGCCTGTTCAACGGCGACCAGGGAATCAACGCTCCGCACAACTTCTCCGCCGCCGTCGGCCAACGGCTGTTCTGGCCGGCGGTCCGCTTCACCGTCGAGTACACCGTGGTCACCACGGTGATCCTCATCGGCTGCGCGCTCGGGCTGGCGTTGCTGGTCCAGGAGTCGACGCGGTGGACCGGTTTCCTGCGCACAGCCATCCTGGTTCCCAGCGCCCTGGGCCTCGCGTCGGCGTCGCTGCTGTTCTACGCCCTGTACTCGCCGGACAGCGGCCCGCTTGGACGGGTGATGCGAGATCTCGGAATCACCAGCGGGCCGGTGTCCTTCCTCGGCACCCCCGGCCACGCGCTGTGGTCTACGGTCGCGCTGATTGTCTGGCGCTACGCGGGCTTCTACATGCTGCTGCTCCTGGTCGCGCTGCAAGGTATCTCAGCCGACGTATACGAAGCCGCCGAAATCGACGGCGCCGGACGCTGGAAGCGGTTCGGCCACATCACCCTGCCGCTGATCCGTCCCACCCTCGCCCTGTGCACGATCCTGTGCGTCACCGGCTCGCTGCTCGCGTTCGACCAGTTCTACATCCTGACCAAGGGCGGCCCGGACAACAGCACCCTGACGATCGTGCAGCTCATCTACAACGCCGCCTTCCAGGGCCGCAACGACCTCGGCCTGGCCGCGGCGCTGTCGATCATCGTCCTGGTCGCGCTGCTGGTACTGAATATCGGCCAGTTCCGCTGGCTGCGGGGGAGGGAGGACTGACATGGCGGCGACCTACAGCGTCCGTGCGGCGCGCCCACGCTCTGACGGCCTGGGCGCCCTGGCCCTGCGGACCCCGTACTACGTCCTGACCGGCGGTCTGGCGATCATCTTCCTGTTCCCGCTGTTCTGGGCCGGGATCCGCTCCGTCTCGCCGCAGGCCGGCACCGCGCAGAACCACGGCTGGGGGATGGGGAACTACGACACCCTGACCCACTATCAGGCCGGTATCTGGCAGTACGTCCTCAACAGCGTCATCGTCTCCGGGCTGACCGTGCTCTTCACGCTCGCCATCTCGCTGCTCGGCGGCTACGCCTTCGCGCGCTTCACCTTCCCCGGCAAGAACGTGCTGTTCATGCTGACACTGGCGATCCTGATGGTGCCTTACGCCACCTTGCTGATCCCGCTCTACGTGCTGCTCGACCGGATCGGCCTGCAGAACTCGCTCGTCGGCCTGGCCCTGGTCCTGACCATGTTCCAGCTGCCGTTCGCGACGTTCATGATGCGGATCTCCTTCGAGTCCGTGCCGCGCGAACTGGAGGAAGCCGCGCTTGTCGACGGGTGCGGCACCGTCAAGGCGCTGCTGCGCGTGCTCGTTCCCTCGGTGCGCCCGGGCCTGGTGACGGTGGGCCTGTTCGCCTTCCTCGCCGCCTGGAACGACTTCATCACCCCGCTGGTGCTGATCAGCGACTCCGCCAAGCTGCCGCTGCCGGTGGCGATCGCGAACCTGCGCGCCCAGGTGATGGGGGTCATCGACTACGGCGCCACGGAAGCCGGCGTGGTGGTGCTCGCGCTGCCGTGCATCGTCCTGTTCATCCTGCTCCAGCGGCAGTACGTCCGGGGGTTCATGTCCGGCGCGCTCAAGGGCTGATCAATAACACCGACTCCGTGCGCGTGCGCGTGCCAGGCTGCCAACCGACTGATACGCCGCGCCGCTTTCGGCCGCCGCGCAACGCGGGCTCTTATTCGATGAAGGCCGCGTAATCCTCGCGAAACTTCCGCGTCGAGGCGAACGCTCGCAAAAATTTGTTTAACAAGTCACTGTTGACCATCACACCGCGGGGCGCTAATTTCCCCCTCAGCGTTCGCAGACAGCGACGCGGCGGCCGCCGCGTCGTTACCCACCCTTCGAACACTGATTCAGCCGCTGCCACCTGGCGGATCCTCCGTCCGGGGTGGTGCGGCGCACGCGCCAACAGTCGGATTCGGGCCTGGCTGCTGCACCTCGCTCCGTTTTCCCGGATGTTCCTCCGAAGGTTGATGCTTGCACACCATACGGGCCGCGTCCTGGGGCCAAGCGGTGATCCCGCCGTCCCGTCTCGCGTGCCCGCACTCCCGTGCGGCCGGACGCACCCACATGCGCCGCCGCCACCCGAGATAAGGGGATATGCAGGTGACCCACCCACCCACGGCCGCGGCGCGCCGCCGCGGTCTGAAAGTCCCGCTGGCCGCTGCCACCGGCTTCGCCCTCGCCACCGCAATGACGGTGACCGCGCTCGCGCCGGCCTCCGCCGCGACGACCTCCGCCTCCTCGGCGGTCAATCCGTATTCGCCCGCGTATCAGCATTCCTACCGCCACGGTGTGATCCCGACGATCGGCCAGCTGGCGAAGATGCGCGCGTACGCGGCCGCGCACCCGAACGCCACCACCGCCACCGGCCCGGAAACCCTCTCCTACGGCGGGGGCATCGACGGCATCGGCGTGCAGTCCGGGCACTCGAAGGTCTACATCGTCTTCTACGGCACCCAGTGGGGCACCTCCAGCACCGACGCCAACGGCAACCTGAAGTTCACCGGCGACCCCTCCGGCGTCGCCTCCGTCGCCCAGCAGATGTTCAAGGGCATCGGCACCAACGGCGAAACCTGGTCCGCCGATCTGACCCAGTGGTGCGACGGCCCGAACGTGACGGCCGGCGCCACCAGTTGCCCCAGCAACGCCAACTTCATCCCGTATCAGAGCGGCGGGGTGCTGGCCGGGGTGTGGTACGACAACTCCGCGGCCTCCCCCTCCGCGGCCAGCGGGCACCAGCTGGGCCAGGAGGCGGTCAACGCCGCCGCGCACTTCGGCAACACCACCGCCGCGGCCAACCGGGACGCCTACTACATCATCGCCTCCCCGCACGGCACCAACCCGGACAACTACCAGGGCCAGTACTGCGCCTGGCACGACTACAACGGCGACAGCACCCTGACCGGCGGCGCGGTCTCCTCCCCCTACGGCGACATCGCCTTTAGCAACCAGCCCTACAACACCGACTCCGGGGCCGGCTGCGGGGTCGGGTTCGTCAACTCCCCCGGCACCACCGACGGCTACTCCATCACCCTCGGGCACGAGTGGCACGAGATGATGTCGGACCAAAACCCCGCCGGCGGCTGGACCAACAACACCGGCAGCTCGTATAACGGCCAGGAGAACTCCGACGAGTGCGCCTGGATCAGCCCCGGCAGCGCCGGCGGCGCCGCGAACATCTCCTTCGGCTCCTTCGGCACCTACGCCGAACAGGCCAGCTGGTCCAACGACACCAACAACTGCGCCATCTCCCACGCCATCCTCAACCACGGCGGCGGCGGCAACACCGTCACCGTCACCAACCCCGGCTCCCAGACCGGCACCGTGGGCACCGCGGTCTCCCTGCAGATCAGCGCCACCGACTCCGGCGGCGCGAGCCTGACCTATTCGGCCAGCGGCCTGCCCGCCGGCCTGTCGATCTCCAGCAGCGGCCTGATCACCGGCACCCCCACCACCGCCAACACCTACAGCGTCACCGTCACCGCCACCGACACCACCGGCGCCACCGGCTCCACCTCCTTCACCTGGACCATCAACGGCTCAGGCAGCGGCGGCAACGCGATCGTCAACGGCGGCTTCGAGACCGGTTCACTGTCCGGCTGGACGGCCTCCGGCGTCACCTCGGTGACGACCTCGGGTCCGCACTCCGGCGGCTACGCGGCGCAGCTCGGCAACAGCAGCCCCAGCACCACCTCGTCGATCAAGCAGACCTTCACCGCCGCCTCCGGGAACACCAAGCTGACGTTCTGGTACAACGTCACCTGCCCGGACACGGTGACCTACGACTGGGCCACCGCGACGCTGAAGGACAACACCACCGGAACGACCAGCACGGTGCTCGCCAAGACCTGTGTCTCCAGCTCCGGCTGGGTGCAGAAGACCGCGTCCATCACCGCAGGCCACAGCTACACGCTGACCCTGACCAATGTCGACGACAACTATCCGGGTGACCCGACGTACACGCTGTACGACGACGTAGCCACCTCCTAACCACAGCTCGGCACCATCCCGGATCGGCGGGCCGCACGACGGCCCGCCGATCCGGGCGTGAGCGTCTGCCGCTTCAGGCGGCGTCTGCGGCCATCAGTGCGCCCTGGTGGATCGCGAGCATCCGCTCGACCGAGGCCGACCAAGGGAACTGCGACGCGCGGGTCCTGGCCGCGGCGGCTCGCACGCTCGCAGGGTACGTAAGCAGTTCCAGCACTCCCGTGGCCAGGCCGGTACCGGTCGGGGTGACGGCGATGCCCGCGCCGGGCGGAGCCGCGCCCGGCATCGTCCTGCCACCGTGGACCGCGTTGCGGCACTCAGGTGGCGGCGCCTGCGAAACCAGTTCGGCCGCGCCCGACCCGGCCGCCGCGACCACGGCGACCCCGCAGGCCAGCGCCTCCAAGGCAGAGAGCCCAAAGGTCTCGCACGCGGAGGGCGCGAGCACCAGATCGGCTCCGGTCAGCCGCTCGGCGAGGTCCGCGCGCCGGGCCACATGGCCGTGAAAGACGACCGGGAGCCCCTTGCCCCGCCGGACCAGCGCACCGCACTGCGGCCCGCTGCCGTACACGTCGAGCCGCGCGTCCACACCCCAGCATCGCAGTACCCGTATTGCCTCGACAGCGGCCTGCGGGTTCTTCTCGTTGGACAGCCGCCCGGCGTACACCAGCCGCACGACATCAGGGCTCGTCGAGTTGGCGAGGTCCGATCCGGCGGAGCCTGCACCGCCCGCCCGCGGCTCCGCCGAGTCTCTCTCGGCTGTGTCTCTTTCGGCTGTGTCTCTCCCGGCCGTGTCTTTCTCGACCGTGCCTCTCAGGATTCTGTCTCTCTCGACCGGCGGCCGGAACACCTCGAGGTCAACGCCCAACGGCACCCGGCGGATGTTGCGCGCTCCGGCCAGGGCGAGCTCCCGTTCCCCGAACGCCGAGGTCGCCACGACCTCGTCGAACCCGGCCACCACCCGCCGGGTCCACCGCAGCACCGCCTTCTGCAGCGACTCGGACTGCGCGCCGGTCCGGTTCGCCACCATCTCGCCGAGCCGTTCGTGCGAGAACAGCACCGCGCGCACGCCCCGCTCGCGTGCCCACGGCCCCGCCCCGGCGAGGGTCGCCTTGTCCGACACCTCGATCGAGTCGGGGTTCAGCGCGGCCAGGGTCTCAAGCACCTTCTCCGTACGCAGGATCATGCGATAGCCGCCGGTGACCGGAGTGCCCGGCACCGTGATGACGGTGCCGTGCCCGTCCTCGGTCACCGAGCGTTTCGCGCCGGGTACGATCAGGACTCTGTCATGTCCGGCCGCAGCGTAACCCCGGCCGAGCGTGTCCACCACCGTGCGCAACCCTCCGGAGCGCAGGTGGTACATGTTCGCGAGCTGGACGATCCTCACCGGGCCGCCGCAGGCTTGGCCGTCGCATCCTGGCGAAGGCCGGCGAGCAGGTGGCTGTACGTGGTGGCGCGGGCGCCGCAGCGCAGCGCGCGCTCGATGGCGCGCAGGGTGACCTCGCGCAGCCCGGGTCGGTGCAGGTCGTCCGGATGCAGCGCCAGGCGCAGCGGGACGCGCGGCCGGGGCAGTGCCCGCGAGGCGTTGTCGATGAGCAGTTCCCCGGAGCGTTCGAGGACGCGATGATCAGAAGCGCTCGAGCCGGCATCGCGGACCCGGGCAGGGCGGTGTGAGACTGAGGGTGCGAACAACCGGGAGCCGTCCGTCAGGTCGTGGATGAAGAGGTGGCTGGTCCAGTAATGCAGCCCGCTGGCCGCGAGCGCCTGACGGGCGCCGGGGGAGGCGAGATAACCCGGCGGCACGAAGCCCCGCACGTCGAGTCCGGCCGCGGCCAGACTCGCTCGTCCGCGCTCGATCCGGTCCCGCGCCGCCGCCTCGTCGAGCGCCCAGAACTCTCCGGCCCCGCGCGCGGCGAACGCCCCGCTTAAGCGCCGGGTCCTGCCCCCGCCCGGCTGCGCGGTGTGCGTCCAGCCGTGCAGCGCGATCTCGTGCCCGCGTGCCGCGGCGTCACGCAGCAGTGCGGCCGACTCTGGTGCGTCGGCCAGTTCGCTTCCGCGCCACGGGCCGGGCACGGCGAGCAACACGCCGCGGACCCCGAACGTGTCGAGATCGGCGAGCCATCGCCGGGTCTCCGTCGTGGTGGCGGGTGCAACATCGTGGACTGAGACGACCAGGGCCCGTTCAACGGGCAGGGTTCTGCGCACACCGGGAGCGTCACCGGTTCCGGTGACAGGACCGTGACGCGCTCGCCGGGAGCGGGTAAACGCCGGAAGACGAACGCGCCGCGGCGTGGGCGGGCTCAGTGTGCGGCGCCCGCTTCGGTGCTCATCTCGGTGTTCGTCGCGCTGCCCGGCGCGGGCGCGGGCAGCGAGTTGGCGCGCATCCGCGTCACTTGCGGCCAGCGCACGTCGTAGGCCCAATGCAGCTTCTCGAAGATCCAGATGAGGCGCGCGCTGGGGTCGAGCTGCCCGGGCAGTACGCCGTGCCGCGCCGAGGTCGGGTCGGCGTGATGCGAGTTGTGCCAGCTCTCGCCGAAGGACAGCAGCGCCAGCGGCCAGAAGTTGGTGGCGCGGTCGCGGCAGGAGAACGGCCGCTTTCCCGCGACGTGGCACACCGAGTTCACCGACCAGGTCAGGTGGTGCAGCACCGCCATCCGGATCAGCCCGGCCCAGAAGAACGCCTCAAGCGCGCCGGCCCAGGAGCCGGTCACGAGACCGCCCACCAGGGCCGGGCCGAGCAGCGAGATCGCGGCCAGCGGGCCGAAAAGCCGGCCGATGAGGCGCAGGTCCGCGTCGTCGGCGATGTCCGGCGCGAATCGGGCCCGATTGCTCAGCTCCCGGCGCAGCATCCACCCGACGTGCGCGAACAGCAGTCCCTTGAGCAGTGCTCTCGCGTCGGTGCCGTAACGCCACGGCGAGTGCGGGTCGCCCTCGCGGTCCGCGAACGCGTGATGGCGCCGGTGGTTGGCGACCCACTGCACCGGCGAGCCCTCGACCGCCAGCGAACCGGCGACCGCGAGGGCGATGCGCAGCCCGCGCCGCGCCTTGAACGAGCGGTGGGTGAAACAGCGGTGGTAGCCGACCGTCACACCGAACCCCGAGACCAGGTAGGCGCCCACGGCGAGTGCGAGGTCGAGCGCCGACAGGCCGCGGTCCCAGGCGAGCGGGACGGCGACGGTCAGGCACAGCATGGGGCCGACCACGAATATCCACATAGTGATGCCCGCCGCGAGATTCTGCGGGGCGTCCAGCAGCGGTTTGACCTCCCCGTCCGCGACGACCGGACGGGTATAGCGGTTAGGCGCGTCGGCGGCCACGTCCATGGCTGTATCCCCTGCTCGTGGTAGGGCGCTGCGATGGTCGGTCTCGGCACGCCCCGGGTGCCCCGGGGCGGCCCGCCCCAGTGTCGGGCACCGCACCCCATTTCCCGTGAACACCGGCAGCCACACGTCGGCCGACTCGATGAATTGCGAGGCGTCAAAGTGCCCCGGTGTTCGCGTGCTCCGCGATCCAGGCGATGACGGGCCCCAGGTCGACAGCGCCGGCGGTCGCTACGCGCAGGGTGGGGCCGAGATTGAGCGGTTCGGCGGTGCGGCCCCAGCGTTCCCACTCGCCGTCGTCGGGCAGCGCGCCGTGGATCGGGTGGCGGGGATGCCGCTTCTCGAAGCGGCTGCGAGCCTCGGCGAGCGGGACGTCGCAGTAGATCTCCAGCGGGTGCCCGACACCGGCTCGGGCCAGGCCGGCCGCGGCCAGGTCGCGGAATTCGGCACGCCAGCAGGACTCCAGGATCGCGCCGCCGGGGGAGTCGGCCAGCAGGGCCCACATCGTGTCGCCGGCCGCGGCGCCGAGGCTCGCGTTCCAGCGGCGCTGCGGTCCCGGCCGCGGAGGCATCGCGCCGAGGACGTCGGCGTGTGCCTCCTTGATGACGTCCTTGCTGAAGAGGGGCAACCGCAATCGCTGGGACAGTGCCCTGGCCAAGGTGGTCTTGCCGGCGCCCGGCAGCCCGTTGACGAGAATGACCGGCGGCCCGCTCACGTGGTGCCCCAGTGCGCCTGACACCGGCGGAGGCGGACGCGCGCCGGGTCAGTGCGAGTCGCGGGCGACGTTCGATCCACTGGATCCCACGAGGAAGTCCAGATCGGCGCCGGTGTCAGCCTGCTGCACGTGGTCGACGTACAGCCGTTCCCAGCCGCGCCGGGGATTGGCGAAGCCCGCGATGGCGGACGGGTGCGGTCCGCGGGCGGCGAGCTCGTCGGCGGGTACTTCCACGTCGATGCGCCGGGCCTCGACGTCCAGGTTGATGATGTCGCCGGTGCGCACGAGCGCGAGGGGGCCGCCGGCGGCGGCTTCGGGAGCGACGTGCAGTACGACCGTGCCGTAGGCGGTGCCGCTCATCCGGCCGTCGCAGACCCGGACCATGTCGCGAACGCCCTGGGTCAGGAGCTTCTTCGGCAGCGGCATGTTGGAGACCTCGGGCATGCCGGGGTAGCCCTTCGGACCGCAGCCGCGCAGGACGAGCACGGAATCCGCGTCGACGTCGAGGTCGGGGTCGTCGATGCGGGCGTGGAAGTCCTCGATGCTGTCGAACACCAGCGCCCGACCGCGGTGGCGCAGCAGGTGCGGCGAGGCGGCCGCGGGTTTGATGAGCGCTCCATCGGGCGCGAGGCTTCCGCGCAGCACCGCGATGCCGCCCTGCTCGACCAGCGGCTGGGTGCGTGTCCTGATGACCTCGGCGTCCCAGATCGCGGCGTCGTCGAGGTAGTCGACCAGCGGCCTGCCGGTCACCGTCAGCGCCTCGGGATCTAGCAGTTCCCTGACTTCGCGCAGCACCGCGAGCAGGCCGCCGGCCCGGTGGAAGTCCTCCATGAGGAAGCGGCCGGCGGGCTGGAGATCCACGAGCACCGGGACGCGCGAGCCGATGCGGTCGAAGTCGTCGAGGGTCAGCTCGATGCCCAGGCGGCCGGCGATGGCCAGCAGGTGCACGACGGCGTTGGTCGAACCGCCGATGGCGGCCAGCGCCACGATCGCGTTGTGGAAGGACGCCTTGGTCAGGAACGTGCTCGGCCGCCGTTCGGCGGCCACCAGGTCCACGGCCAGCCTCCCGGTGCGATGGGCGGCCTCCAGCAGGCGGCTGTCCGGAGCGGGAGTGCCGGCCACGCCGGGCACGACCGTGCCCAGGGCCTCGGCCACCAGGGCCATCGTGGAGGCGGTTCCCATGGTGTTGCAGTGCCCGCGGCTGCGGATCATCGAGGATTCCGAGCGGACGAACTGCTCCTGGGACAGCGTGCCGGCCCGCACCTCCTCCGACAGCCTCCAGACGTCGGTGCCGCAGCCCAGGGGCGTGCCGCGGAAGGTGCCGGTCAGCATCGGGCCGCCGGGCACGACCACCGCGGGCAGGTCCACCGAGGCGGCGGCCATGAGCAGCGAGGGGATCGTCTTGTCGCAGCCGCCGAGCAGGACCACCCCGTCGATCGGGTTTGCGCGCAGCATCTCCTCGGTCGCCATCGCCGCCATATTGCGCCAGAGCATGGCCGTGGGCCGCACCTGGGTTTCCCCGAGGGAGACGACGGGCAGATCCAGCGGGATGCCGCCCGCTTCGTGAACGCCGTCACGCACCGACGCGGCCACCTCGTTCAGGTGCGCGTTACACGGAGTCAGATCGGAGGCGGTGTTCGCGATGGCGATCTGCGGCCGGCCGGCGAAGGCGTCGTCCGGCAAGCCGCGCCGCATCCAGGCCCGGTGGATGTAGGCGTTGCGATCCTGACCCGCGTACCACTGAGCACTGCGAAGCTTCACCGCCGGCCCTTTCCAATAATCGGTACGAGGGTCTAATCTCTGGACCGCCATGGAGCATACACACGCGTCCGCGGGACCGGCAGCCCCCAACGCCGACGACGGCCGCCTGGTGGGATCGGATCGGGTGCTCGCCGTGCTCAAGCAGCTCGCTCGGTATCCGGACGGCGCAGGACTCGAAGAACTGACCCGGGCGATCGGCAGCCCCAAGCCGACCGTGCACCGGGCGCTCGGCGCGCTTCGCCGGGCCGGGCTGGCCGACCAGGACGCGCGTGGCCACTACCTTCTGGGCGACGAGCTGCTGCGCATGGCCTTCGCCCATCACGAGGCCCGGCCCGACCACGTCCGGGTGCGCCCCGCCTTGGAGGCACTGGCCGAACGGTTCGGCGAAACGGCGCACTACGCGGTGCTCGACGGCCGGGAGGTCGTCTACCGCGCCAAGGTCGATCCGCCCAGCGGCGCTGTCCGGCTGACCTCCACGGTCGGCGGCCGCAATCCGGCGCACGCCACGGCCGTCGGCAAGCTCCTGCTCGCCTATCAACTGCGGAACCTGCGACAGGTCGAGGCCTGGGTCGCGGGCGCGCCGTTGATCCGCCGCACACCGAATACCTTGTGCACCGCCGAGGCTCTGCACGTCGAATTCAAGGCCACGCTTGAGCGCGGATACGCGCTCGACGCCGAGGAGAACGAAGCAGGGATCGGCTGCATCGCGGTACCCGTATATGCGACCTCGCCGACAGCCCCATCCGGAGCCGTAAGTGTCAGCACTCTTATCTACCGCACGCCCTTAAGCGCGCTGATCGATGCTGTCGACGCGATCCGTGATGCGCTCGGCGGCCTGCAGGATCCACACCGGTGAGCGGCATCCTCGCCCCCGCGACCGCGGAAACGTTCCAGTTGGCCGAAGGCCCGGTATGGGACGCGGCGCGCCGCTGCCTGCTGTGGGTCGACATCCACGCCGGCCTGGTGCTCGAAGGCAGCCTCGAAGCCACCTCCGGAGACATCCGCATCACCGTCACCCGCCGCCACGCATTCGACTGCATGGTCGGCGCGGTCGTCGCTGCGGACGACGGCACGCTGCTCGTCGCCGCGCAAGAGCACCTCGTCGCGCTCGACCCTGACGGAACCCGGCACGACGGCCCGCGGATCCTCGCCCCCGGCCAGCGGCGCCGGCTCAACGACGGCGGCACGGACCCGGCGGGGCGCTTCCTCGTCGGCTCCATGAGCCTGGACGGCCCGTCGGAGCGTGAGTCACTCGTCCGGCTGGAGTCCGACGGCCGGTTGACTGAGTTGGATAGCGACCTCACGCTCTCCAACGGTCTGGCCTGGTCCGCGGACGGCCGACGCATGTACAGCGCCGACACCATGCGGCGCATGGTCTTCGTCCGCGACTACGAGCCGTCGACCGGCGAAGTCG
>Ga0209810_1005242_pt1 | contig 11849 bp, 12 predicted proteins | sample Coa_R1_7_FD_187159 | JGI IMG/M metagenome (GOLD analysis project Ga0209810, IMG submission 187159) | Surface soil microbial communities from Centralia Pennsylvania, which are recovering from an underground coalmine fire - Coalmine... | ecosystem: Environmental > Terrestrial > Soil > Unclassified...
CCTGCGCCGCGTCCGACGCGGTGCCGATGCCGGCGTCGAGCACGACCGGCACCGGGCTGCGCGAGCAGATCAGCTCGATCGCCGCCGGGTTGGCGATGCCTCTGCCCGAGCCGATCAGCGAGCCGAGCGGCATCACGGCGGCGCAGCCGACATCGGCGAGCTTCTGGCACGTTACCGGATCGTCGTTGCAGTACGGCAGCACGATGAACCCGGCCCGCACCAGCTCGTCGGCCGCCTGGACGAGCTGCTCGACATCCGGGTAGAGCGTCTCGCGGTCGCCGATCAATTCGAGCTTCAGCCAGTTGGTTTCGAGCGCCTCGCGCGCCAGCTCCGCGGTCAACAGCGCGTCGCGTACGGTGACGCAGCCGGCGGTGTTCGGCAGCAGCCGAGCGCGATGGCCGAGCACATCGACGAGGCTCTCGGCGTAGCCTTCGAGGCTGATGCGGCGGATCGACATCGTGACGATCTCGGCCCCGCTCGCCTCCAGCGACTCCAGCATGACCTGCTGGTTGGGATAGCCGGCGGTGCCGAGAAACAGGCGCGACGAGATCGGCGTGCCGGCAATCAGAAGCGGATCGCTCATGGGGGACATCCTGTACAAAAACTCAGCCGCCCTGGTTGGGACGGACGATTTCGACATCGTCGCCGGCGGACAGGCGCGCCGCCGGCCATTCCGCCCGCCGCACCACCGCGCCGTTGACGGCGACGGCGAGGAAGCGGGCGGCGGGGTCGATGCCGCGGTCGGACAGCAGCTCGGCGATCGTCGTCGCCGCGCTTTCCTCGGCGACGCCGTTGATGCGCAGCCGGATCATTGCGCCACCGCCGGCGCAAGCCGCCGCCGCGTCTGTGCTGCGGCGAAGCGCTCGGGGCCGAACGGCCGCGCGACCTCGGGCACGCGCCCGTTCAAAACCAAATCGGCGATGACGCCGGCGCTCACCGGGGTCAGCAGGATGCCGTTGCGGTGGTGGCCCGTGGCGACGACGAGGCCGTCGATGCCGCTCGGCCCGAGGATCGGTGCGTCGTCGCGCGAGCCGGGACGGAAACCGACCCAGGTTTCGGCGATCGCCAATTCCTCGATCGCCGGCACTGCGCGCCATGCGCCCTCCAGCAGCGCCAGCATGCCGCCGGCGGTTAGCGAGTCGTCGAAGCCGCGCTCCTCGACGGTGCCGCCGACGATCAGCCGGCCGTCGCGGCGCGGCACCAGATAGCCGCGCGGCAGCCAGACGACGTGCCGCAACAGCGGGTCGCGCGGGTCCATCCGCAGCGCCAGCATCTGGCCCTTGATCGGCCGCACCGGCGGCAGCTGCGCCGGCGGAATACCGCCGATCTTGCGCGACCAGGCGCCAGCCGCCAGCACGACAACATCGGCCGCCTCCTCGCCGCGCTCGGTTACGATCCCCGTCGCGCGGCCGGCGGAAACGAGGACCTCGCGGACCGCGCAGTTCTGCAATACCTCCGCGCCGGCACGGCGCGCCGCGACGGCGAGCGCCGCGGCCACCTTGCGGTTGTCGACCTGGTGGTCGCGCGGACTCCAGACGGCGGCGGCGATGCCCGGCTTCAGGTGCGGCTCGCGCCGCCGCGCCTCGGCCGCGTTGAGCCAGGCGAGGTCGAGGCCGAGGCCCTTCTGATAGTCGTACGAGTGGCGCAGCTGCTCGGCGTCGTCGCGGGTCAGCGCGACGACGATCGTGCCCTCATCGCGGTAATCGACCGTGATCCCCGATGCGGCTTCGAGTTCTCGGGCGAAATCCGGCCACATCCGCTGGCTTTCCAGCGCCAGCGGCAGCAGCGCTTCCTCGCCCGGTTCGGCCTCGGCGGCGGCGGCAAGCATTCCGGCCGCCGCCCAGCTGGCGCCGCTGCCGGCCTCGCCGCGGTCGTAGACGGCGACGCGGCACCCGCCCTGAGCCAGCCGCCAGGCGACGCCGAGCCCGATGACGCCCGCGCCAATGACGACGGTCTTGGGACGCGGCGGTACAGCTTTTGTTGCGGTAATGACGGACTCCCTCCACCGGGCTCGCACCCGGCCAGGTTCATTGGGTCTGATCTCAGCCGACCTCGGTCAGCACCCCAGCCTGCGCTGAATTTCGGACGGCTCCCCGAGCGATGCAAGATTTTTCTCCGATTTCCGCCGGCAGTCTGCGCCGTTAACCTTTTGTTGACATCTTCGCGGGATCATGCGGCATGCGCGCCCTTGGCGCGCTGCCCGCAAGGGCATCCTCCCCTCGAACTTCGAGGCCGCTTCGCGGCCTCTTTTTTTGCCCGCTTCCCGGCAGACCCGATGCTGGCGATCGGGCGCGCGGCCATTGCCGCGCCCGGACGTGGAACGGACGCGACGCCGTAAGGGTTCGTAAGCCGACGGCGCCTCGGCCTTCAACAGCCGTAGCGGCCGAAGTGAACCAGCTCCTCTCCTGCGTACGAGCCTGGTGGCCATGAAGCGATCCGACGAATTCCAGAAAGGGCAGGCGGGGGTCAGCCGCCGCTCGCTCCTCACCTCCGGCGCGGCGCTGATGGCGGCCGTGCCGGCTGGCGCGGCGGCGCAAACCGGCGGGCCGGCGATGGCTCCGCCCGACCCTCGCGCCGTGCTGACGCTGGACCTGAAGGTCAACGAGCAGCGCCGCCGCGTCGCGGTGGACCCGCGAACGACCCTGCTCGACGCGTTGCGCGACCGCCTCGGCCTCACCGGCACGAAGAAGGGCTGCGACCACGGCCAGTGCGGCGCCTGCACGGTGCTCGTCAACGGCACGCGGGTGCTGTCGTGCCTCACCCTCGCGGCGGCGGTGCGCGGGCCGGTCACGACGATCGAGGGGTTGGCGCGGCCCGATGGCGATCTGCACCCGATGCAGCAGGCCTTCGTCGAGCACGACGGGTTCCAGTGCGGCTATTGCACGCCCGGCCAGATCATGTCGGCGATCGGCTGCATCAACGAGGGGCATGCCGGCAGCGATGCCGAAATCCGCGAATACATGAGCGGCAACCTCTGCCGCTGCGCCGCCTACCCGCGCATCGTCGCCGCGATCAAGCAGGCGAAGGGCGTCTTGAGGAGCTGACAGATGCGGCCCTTCACGTATCGCCGCGCCGGCAGCCTCGCCGGCGCCATGCAGGAAATCGGGGCGCCGCCGATGGCGGCGCCGCCGACCGCCGCGCCGGTGCAATATCTGGCCGGCGGCACGACGCTGCTCGACTTGATGAAGCTCGACGTGATGCGGCCGCAGGTGCTGGTCGACATCAACGACCTCGACCCGGGGTACCGGCGCATCGAGGCCGCCGGCGACCGGCTGCAGCTCGGCGCCCTGGCGACGATGGCGCAGACCGCCGACCACCCGCTGATCCGGCGCGACTATCCCGTCATTGCGCAGTCGCTGGAGCTCGCCGCCAGCCCGCAATTGCGCAACATGGCGACGCTCGGCGGCAACGTCTTGCAGCGCACCCGCTGCAACTATTTCCGAGATACGTCCTGGACCGCCTGCAACAAGCGCAACCCAGGCAGCGGCTGCGCCGCGCTCGACGGGGTCAACCGCAAGCACGCCGTGCTGGGGGTCAGCGAGCGCTGCATCGCGGCCTATCCCGGCGACTTTGCGCAGGCGCTGGTCGCGCTTGATGCGCTCGTCGAGATTGTCGGCCCGGCCGGGCCGCGGGTGCTCCGCTTCGAGGAGCTGCACCGTCCGCCGGGCGAGACGCCGCATGTCGAGACGGTACTGGCGCCAGGCGACCTGATCGTCCGCTTCGCGGTGCCGCGCGCGCCGTGGATCCGGCGCTCGTCCTATCTCAAGATCCGCGACCGCGAATCGTACGAGTTCGCGCTCGCCTCCGCCGCGGTCGTGCTCGACATGGCCGACGGCATCGTGCGCGACGCGCGCATCGCGCTCGGCGGGGTGGCAACGAAGCCGTGGCGGGCGCGCGAGGCCGAGGCGGCGCTGCGCGGCCAGCCGCTGAACGAGAACACCGCCCGCGCCGCCGCCGACGCCGCCTTCGCCGTGGCGCAGACGCGCGGCGAAAATTCGTACAAGCCGGAACTCGGGCGCCGGACGCTGGTTCGCGCCCTCCTGCAAACCGCCGCTTTGAGCATCTGAGCATGTCCGACCCGCACCGCATCGACGCGACGATCGGCACGCGCACCGAGCGCGTGGACGGCCGCCTCAAGGTTACCGGCGGCGCCCGCTACGGCGCCGACATGATCGTCGCCGAACCGGCCTACGCCGCCCTCAAGACGAGCGTGATCGCGCGCGGCGAGATCACCGCCATCGACGAAGGCGCGGCCCGCGCCGTGCCCGGCGTGCTCGACGTGCTGACCTACCAGAACGTCGGCGGCGCCATCGAACCCGGCAAGATCTTCAGCTCCGGCGGCTACATGGGCACCTCGATCGCGCCGCTCGCGTCGGCCCGCGTCTGGCACGACGGGCAGATCGTCGCCGTCGTACTCGCCGAAACCTATGAGGCGGCGCGTGAGGGCGTGGAGCGGCTGACGGTTGCGTACCGCGAAGACCCGCCCGCCGCCGGCTTCGACAGCCCCGGCGCGACCGTCCAGGCGGCCAAGGAAGCCTCGGAAAAGCATGAGGACCCGGCGGTCGGCGACGCCGCCGGCGCCTTCGCCGCGGCGCCGGTGCAGATCGATGCCTGGTACGCGACGCCGACGCAGCACCACAACCCGATCGAGCTGTTCGCGACGACCTGCGCCTGGACTGGAGACGAGCTGACGGTGTGGGAATCGAGCCAGAACGTCTACGGCGCGAAGAACGGCCTGGCGCAGCAGCTGCGCATGGACCCGGACAAGATCCGGGTCATTTCGCCGTTCATCGGCGGCGCGTTCGGGTCGCGCGGCTCGCTGACCCAGCGCACCGCGCTGATCGCGCTCGCGGCGCGCCGGCTCAACCGGCCCGTGAAGCTGGTGGCGACGCGCCAGCAGGGTTTCACGATCGCGACCTACCGCGCCGAGACCCGGCATCACATCAAGCTCGGCGCCGACCGCGACGGCAAGCTCGTATCGCTGACCCACGACGGCTGGGAGGTGACGAGCCGGCCCGACAACTACATGGTCTCCGGCACCGACGCCTCGACCCGCCTCTACGCCTGCCCCAACGTGGCGTCGAACGTGTCGATCGTGCACGCCGACCGCAACACGCCCGGCTTCATGCGCTCGCCGCCGGAGGTGCCGTATCTGTTCGCGCTCGAATCGGCAATGGACGAGCTGGCCATCGCCTTGCAGATGGACCCGATCGAATTGCGCCGCCGCAACGACACGATGCGCGAGCCGATCAAGGGGCTGCCGTACACGAGCCGGTCGTTGATGGCCTGCTTCGACCAGGCCGCCGATGCGTTCGGCTGGAGCCGCCGCGACCCGAGGCCGGGCGCGATGCGCGACGGCGACTGGCTCGTCGGCTGGGGCTGCGCCGCGACGATGTACCCGACCCAGGTGGCGCCGGCGGCGGCGCGCGTGTGGGTCAACCCGCGCGGCCAGGTCAAGGTGCAGAGCGCCGCCCACGACATCGGCACCGGCGCCTACACCGTCGTCGCGCTGACTGCCGCGACCGAACTCGGGCTCGGCCTCGACAAGATCGCGGTCGAACTCGGCGACACCGACTTGCCGCCGGCGCCGGTCGCCGGCGGCTCCAACACGACCGCCAGCGTCTGCACCGTCGTCGCCAAGGCCTGCCGCGATATCCGCGACCGCATCGCCCGCGCGGCGGTGGCGGCGCCGCAGGGGCCGTTCGCCGGCGCCGATCCTTCCGCCCTCGCCTTGCGCGACGGCAAGCTGGTCGGCCCGAACGGCGCCAGCGAGCCGATCGAGGCGGCGATCGCCCGCGTGTCGAACGGCGCGATCGAGGCCTATGCGGAAAACATCCCGCACGGGGCGCCGCCCGACGGCATCCAGAGGCTCTATCGCGGCACCTCGTCGCTTGCCGGCGGCGCCAAGCTCAAGGACCGCATCCAGTTCGCCTTCGGCGCCGAGTTCGTCGAGGTACGGGTGCACGCCTTGACCCGCGAGATTCGCTGCCCGCGGATCGTCGGCGCGTTCGCCGCCGGCCGCATCGTCAACCCGCTGACCGCCGAGAGCCAGTTGATGGGCGGGCTGATCTGGGGCGTCTCGTCGGCCTTGCATGAGGCGACGGAAATCGACCGCCGCGCCGCCCGCTATTACAACACCGACCTCGCCGAATACCTGATCCCGGTCAACGCCGACATCGCGGAAGCGCGCGTCATCCTGGTGCCGGAGGAAGACCACGAGGTGAACCCGCTCGGCATCAAGGGCCTCGGCGAACTCGGCAACGTCGGCACCAACGCCGCCGTCGCCAACGCCGTCTACCACGCGACCGGCATCCGCATCCGCGACCTCCCGATCCGCCTCGAAAAGCTGCTCGACGCGACGCCGATCTAAGCGTCAGCGCGGCTCTTTTCGGCTTATCGCCTCGGCCAGCGCCAGAGTGCGCCGGGCCTGGGCGACGTGAAGGTTCTCGACCAGCCGGCCGTCCACGACGACGATGCCCTTGCCGGCGGCTTCCGCCTCGGCATGGGCGGCGACGATGCGCCTCGACCGTTCGACCTCCGCCTCGCTCGGCCCGAAGGCGGCATTGGCGGCGGCGATCTGGCTCGGATGGATCAGCGTCTTGCCGTCGAAACCGAGATCGCGGCCCTGGGCGCAGGCGGCGGCGAACCCCGCCGCATCGGCGAGGTCGAGATGCACACCGTCGAGAATGTCGCGCCCGTGCGCCCGCGCCGCCAGCAGCGCCAGCCCCAGCGCCGGCAACAGCGGCAGCCGGTCACCACGGTCGCGGCCGCGCAATTCCTTGCCGAGGTCGGACGTCCCCATGACGAGCACCGCCACGCGTGGATGGGCGGCCGCGATCTCCGCCGCCGCAAGCACGCCGCGCGGCGTTTCCACCATGCACCAGACGGCCAGCTCAGCCGGCACGCCGGCGGCCTCCAGCGCCGCCACCGCGCGCCCCACCTCCTCGCCGGCCTCGACCTTGGGCAGCAGCACTGCGTCGAGCGGCAGGCGGGCGGCGAAGGCCAGGTCCGCCTTGCCCCATTGGGTATCGAGGCCGTTCAGCCGCAGCACCCGCTCGCGGTCGCCGTAGCCGGCGGCGGCCAGCGCCGCCGCGACCGTCGCCCGCGCGCCTTCCTTCGCTGCCGGCGCGACCGCGTCTTCGAGATCGAAGATCAGCCCGTCCGCCGGCAATTCCCGCGCCTTCTCCAGCGCGCGGGCATTTGCCCCGGGCATATAGAGCACGCTGCGGCGCGGCCGGATCCCATCTTTCATCGGCAGCTGTCCGGCATTGCGTGATCCTCTGCCGCCGTGGTTCCCACTGTCATCCGCAACAAACCCACATCGACCCGAAGTCGATGCACGCAAAAACCGCGAATATGGCGGACCTCAGCAGATGAAATACTGAGCGGGTGTGGCCGGTGAAGGCTCGTGCGACGATCGACCAGCCGTTGTCGCACAAACGGGCTTCCCAGGCGCGCAACGGGAAATCGCGATATCCGACTTCCCATTGATGGCCGCCGGCGGGCTGCGCGACGAAACGGCGCCGCCCCGACAGTTTTTTCAGTGAAAAGTAGTGCTCAAACTTTCGCGCGTTCAGATACAGGTCGAGAGTAAGCTGGAAAGCCGCGTAGGGCACCGACACGATCAGGTGCCGCGCACCGCTTGCCCGAAAGGCTTGCAGCGCCGCAGGCACCTTGTCCCAAGCGAGGTGCTCCAGCGTCTCGCAGCATAGGATTGCGTCGTATCCTGCGATCGCTTCGCCGGAGAGCTCTGCGAGGTCTTGCACGATATGGGGCACCCGCGGATGGGCGAAGCGCGGCGGCACGTGGTCCAGCGTTTCGACCTCGTACCCCGCGTTGGCCAGCATCGCGGTTGCGAGGCCCAGACCCGGGCCGACCTCGAGCACGCGACGGCATTCGACGCGCGACAGCAGCGCCAGCTGAGTCCATTGGTGAATGATCCGCTTGCGCGAATAGACGCCCAGCCATTCAGTGGGCGACAGGGTTGGCATCACGGGCTCCGCAAATGCGCCAAGGTCTCGCGGCGGAAGGCGGCGTAGTCGGCGCGCAGATCGACGAAGGCTTCCTCGAAGGTGAAGCCGCCCTGCCAGAACAGCCCGAGGCCGCTTTCGGCTTCGCTCAGGGGACGGCCGACATCGCCTCGGGTCAGGTAATGCCGCCGGTCTTCCAATAGGGCGGTCGTCTTGGCGGTGAATTTGAGGTGGCTGCCCTCCGCCTCGACAAACCAGCGGTGATGATAGAAGCCGACCTCGGGGACATTGCCGCGGAGCGCCCGTAGCGGGAACAGCCGCCGCTTCGAATAGATTTCGCGCAAGCGCGACGGCGTCTCGATATAGCCGGCGCGGCCGACCCGGTTCAGCTCGCGGCACACCGCGAGCGGGTCGCGCACGTCCTCCAGCAGGTTGGAACACACGACGAAGTCGAAATGCTTATCGGGATAGGGCCAAGGGGGCGCGCAGACATCGGCGACGTGCCAGGTATCGGCATTGAAGCGCTCCTGGTCCTCGGGGTCGAGCGCCTCGACGCGCCGCCGCGTCGTATAGGGGCAGAGGTCGAGAACATGGGTCGCAAGGTTGAACGGCTGATACCAGCCGCCGATGTCGAGCACGCGGTCGGCGGCAAGGGCGCACTGGCGCAGGCGCGGCAAGTTCGAGCGCAGGATCAAATCGGCTCTACCCTCGAAGGCGGCGGCGACCTTGCCACGCGCCGCCGCTCCGGACAACAGTGGCGCCTCGGCTTGGATTGGCGGCGAGGCGACACGAATGGCGATCCTGTTCTATTCGAACGTCGATTCCGGGCCGCGCTGGCGCACCCAGCTACTGCGCCAGATGCCGGAGCGCGAGTGCCGCGTCTGGCCCGACATCGGCGACCCGGCCGATATCGACTACGCGATCGTGTGGCGCGCGCCGCCGGGGCTGCTGGTGTCGCTGCCGCGCCTGCGGATGATCCTGTCGCTGGGGGCCGGCATCGACCATGTCTTGCGCGACTCGACGCGGCCGCCTGGCGTCCCGATCGTGCGGCTGGTCGATCCCTATCTGACCGGCGCGATGAGCGAATACGTCGCATTGCAGGTGTTCCGGTTGCACCGCCAGGACGTCGACTACCAGGAACAGCAGCGGCGCGAGCAGTGGATCGAGCACCCGCAGAAGAATGCCGGCGAGCGCACCGTCGGCATTCTCGGTTGCGGCGTGATCGGCCGCGAGGCCGGGCGCCGGCTCAAGACGTTCGGCTTCGACGTGGCGGGCTGGACGCGGACGGCGCGGCAGCTGCCCGAATTTCCGACGCATGCCGGCGCGGCGGGCCTCGACGAGCTGCTCGGGCGCAGCGAAATCCTCGTCTGCCTGCTGCCGCTGACCCCCGAGACGGAGGGCATTCTCAACGCCGGCACGTTTGCGCGGCTGCCGCGCGGCGCCGGCATCGTCAATGCCGGCCGCGGCCAGCATCTGGTCGAGGATGACCTGATCCCGGCGCTCGATTCGGGTCAGCTTTCGGCGGCGGCGCTCGACGTGTTCCGCGAGGAGCCGCTGCCGCCGGGCCATCCGTTCTGGCATCACCCGCGCATCGTCGTGACGCCGCACATCGCGGGGATCACCAACCCGGCAACGGCCGCGATCGTCCTGTGCGACGCCATCCGCCGCTTCGAGGCGGGCGAACCGGTGCCGAACCTCGTCGACCCGTCGCGGGGCTATTGAGCCGCTGCTATCGCGCGCTGCCCCGGTTCCACCCCCACCAGGCGCACACCCCCTCGCCCATGACGAGGTCGAGGTCGCGGCCCTTGAGCCAGGGCAGCTCCTCGGTGAACATCGTTACGCACTGACGCCACGAGCACGGCATCTTGGTGATGTCGGTGCCCCAGAACATGCGGTGCGGCCCGAACGCGTCGTAGATCTGGCGCAGATAGGTTTGCATCGTCGGGTAGGGGTACGCTTCGGCCGAATAGCCGGGCGCGCCGGTCGCCTTGACCGCGACGTTGGGCAGTTTCGCGAGCGCCAGAAGCTGCGGCATGTGGGTCATCGCGGCGTGGTCCTTCAACGTCGTCAACCCGCCGCGGCCGCCGAGATGGTCGATCGTCAGCCGCAGCCCGGGGTGACGCTCCGCGATCCGCCCGAGTTCGGCGAGCGAGTCCGTCGCCAGCGCCGCGACCGGAACCCCGGCCCGCTCGGCCGCGGTCCACAGCCACTCCAGCTCGCCGTCTTGCAGCCAGCGCCGCGCCGGGTCGGCGAGGAACGTGTAGCGCAGGCCCAGCATGCCCGGCTGCTTCCTCCAGTCGGCGATGCGGTCGCGCGAGTCCGGCCGGTCGAGCGGCAGCGACCCCATGACCGCGAAGCGGCGGGGATAATCGCCCACCGCCTTCAGCGCCATCTCGGTCGAGTTCGGGTCCCACCCCGGCGGATGGATCACGGCGGCATCGACGCCGCCCTCGTCCATCAGGCCGATGGCCTCCGCCGGCGTGAACGAGGTGACCTGGCGGTGCGACAGGTTGCTCGGCAGGCCGCTGCCCCAGAGGTGGATCTGCGCGTCGACGATCTGCATGCCGGTCGCCCCCTATCCGCGGTGCCGTGCGCCTTCCTCGATCTCGGCCGCGGCAATCGCGCGGACCAGCGCGGCGCTCAGCTCCTTCGCCGCGTCCAAGGTCAATTCGACCGCGACCCGGGCCTCGGGGCCCATGTCGCGGTTGACGAAGTCGATCGTGATCGCCTCCTCCAGGAGGGCGTGGTGCGGGTGGTCGTACGACACAACCGAGTGGGTCAGGTCGATCCACCCCGCACCCGTCTTGCCCGCGCCCGCGGCGGGGACGATTTCGACGATCGACGTGCACATGCCTGTCGCCCGCAGGGGTCAGGACAGGTGCTTTTCGAGGAAGGCGAACACCTTTTTCCAGCCGTCGAGCGCCTGCTCGATGCGGTAGGCCGGGCGGTCGTAATAGAAGAAGCCGTGGCCGGCGCCGTCATAGCGGTGGAACTCGTAGTTCTTGCCGTGTTTCTTGAGTTCGGCCTCGTGCTGGTCCACCTGCTCCGGCGTCGGCGCCCGGTCCTCGTTGCCGAACAGGCCGAGCAGCGGACAGGACAGGTCGCGGGTGAACTCGATCGGCGCGACCGGCTGCTTCGGGTTCAGCTCCTCCTTGCTCATCACGACGCGGCCGCCCCACAGGTCGCAAGCCGCGTTGATGCTCTTCGTCTTGCACGCGAACAGGAACGTCTGGCGGCCGCCCGAGCAGGTGCCGAAGACGCCGACCTTGCCGTTAAGCCAGGGTTGCGATTTCAGCCACTGCACCGCCCCCTCCGTGTCGCCGATCACCTGCGCGTCCGGCACTCCGCCTTCGGCGCGCACCTTGGCCGCCACGTCGTCGGCCTTGCCCGGTCCGGCGCGGTGATAGAGGTTGTGGCTGATCGTGGCGTAGCCGTGATGGGCGAAGCGGCGCGTCGCCTCGCGGTACCACTCGTCCCAGCCCGGCGCGTGATGCAGCAATACCATGCCCGGGAACGGCCCCGGCCCGAGCGGCCGCGCGACATAGGCCGAGATCGGCTCGTTCTTGTCGCCGCTGATCGAGATCGTTTCCGCAATCATGCCTTCGTAGGCCATCGTTCCCACCCCTTTCTCGGTCGGTGCGTTGAGGATCGGGCGTCATCCTGCCCTCCCGCAATCGGCGCGACAAGCGCCCGATTGCCAGCCCGGCGGCGCCGGCCCATCATGATCCGCGACCGGCTCCCCAGAGGACCCCGCCGATGAACCTTTCGCCCGACGCGCTGCGCGAGATGCTGCGCCGGATGCTGACGATCCGCCGTTTCGAGGAGCGCGCCTCCGCCGACTACCTCGCCGGCAAGGTCTATGGCGTCGTGCACAGCTAC
>Ga0209810_1005246_pt1 | contig 11843 bp, 10 predicted proteins | sample Coa_R1_7_FD_187159 | JGI IMG/M metagenome (GOLD analysis project Ga0209810, IMG submission 187159) | Surface soil microbial communities from Centralia Pennsylvania, which are recovering from an underground coalmine fire - Coalmine... | ecosystem: Environmental > Terrestrial > Soil > Unclassified...
CCGTCGGGGAGCTGGACCGCGCACACCACGGCATCGAATTGCAAGGAACGGAGCAGCGCGTTGGCCTGCACGCGGTTTTTCGCGACCTGCGGCCTGCAGCCGTCACTCTCGAGCGCGCCGGAAATCTGACGGCGCAGCGCCTCGTCCGCTTCCACGACAAGAACTCTGGCACCGCCCGGCATTGCCCCACTCCAACGCCACAACGCGTTTACGCAACGGCGCGCCGGTCTATTCTTGTTTTCCGCGCGCCTCCAACCGGTAACGTTCGCTTCCTCGTATCGTTCGATCTGTCGCCGGCCGAGCTATAGCACGGGCACGCGTTAAGAGGAAATTGATTCAAAAGCTCGCTGCCAGGTTGAAGGAAATCAAGCCTTTAGCGGTCCGCCACAGGCCCTCCGTTAAATGAATGAAACCGGCGGTTAGGATGATTTTACCTAACAGGCGGTTGACGCTCTCGATGAAACGGCCTGTGCTCGGCTCGCGGTCAAGCCTGTGCCTGGCCGAACCATGACGCGTCGGCCATGGCTGACCATGAAGGCACGACGCGCCGACATCCAGGGAGGAAACGCGACAGCAAACCAGCATAGCGACGCCGTCATCGGCGTCGGGGCGCGAGCGCCTTGCGGCTTTGCGGGTGCCGGCTCCATCACCGGACTGAAATTGAAACAGTGAGTGAAACCAAAGCTTCAACCGGCGTGAAGTCCGACCGCAGACGGCGCGGGCAATCGCAGACGCAGAAGATCAGCGATTGACGAAACCGGGCGGGGTGTCTTCACGCAGACAGGAGACACGACCGTGACGATCCATAACAATCCGCATGATGATGACAATGGCTCGAGCCAGCAGCAGCAAGAGCAGCAGCAGCAGCGGGAACAGCAGCAGCAGCAGCAGTCGAGCTCGAGCTGGAATGCCAATGCCAACTGGAACGGCAATGGCAACGGCAACTGGAACGACAACGACAACTCCAACCACAACAGCAACTGCAACAGCAACGTGAACGTCAACGCCAACTTCACCAGCGTCTGCGTTGACGTGAAGGTCGATCTCAGTGCGAGCCTCGCGCCGCCGGTCGATCTCGGCGAAGGCGCAATCTACGTGCCGCAGACCATCGACCAGTACATCGATGGCGGCCATGCCGGCGTCAACACCGAGATCGCGCTCGATCAGATCAACAGCCTGATCTCCAACGGGACTGCCAACGGCGACTACGTGTCGAACTGGGGCTCCAGTATTTATACCTCCGCCCATGATTCGGGCGATGCCCAGGTCGGCGACGTCTCGCAGGGTGCGCTCGCGACCGGCGTGCTCACCGCCGGCGCGTCGACCGCCGCGACGGCCGATGCGTTCACGCAGAGCATCGTTCTCGGGGCCAACCTGCAGAACAACACCTTCACCATGACCATCACGGGCCACGACTCGCACGTGGACGTGGGGGGCCATCACTGATCGGCCCTGACGAAAAGCCCGCGCGGGTCCACACCGCGCGGGCCATCTTCTCGGAACACGGGCGGCATCGGAGCGTGATTCGATGACACCGGATCGACAGCAGCGACAACCCGCCGGGCGGGCGCAGGCGCTCTGTCGCAACGCAGCCAAGCGCGCTGCGAGGGCCAGCGACTCGGCCCGCCCTGCGCCTCGACGCACGGCGAACGAGCTTTCGTTGCATTGAGCGGTCTGCAAGTCCCGTGACTTAGGGTGACCCGCGCGAGCGCGCGGTGCCGCCGCGTAAGGAGCGCGAGTATCATGGCCTCCTCTGCTAGCGTGACCGAGCTGATCTGGCACTTCGCCGGCTATCTCAAACTCCCTCCGGTCGACACCTTCGTCATAAAACTCATGTTCGAGGGCGGCGGCAGCGGCCCCGCGGCCGCGCCCGACGACGGCGCGGCACCCGCGCATGCACCGGGCCTGCCCCCGCCGGGCGAACTCGCCGATCTCAATCTCGGGCTGCCGTGGCTCCTGCCGCCCAGCCCCTATGTCTGGCGGCTTTCGCCGATCCACAAATTCGCTCCGCCGCATCCGCATGAGGCGCAGCATCCGGTGACGATCCCGCATGCGCCGCTCCCGCCCCCGCCCGCCACGAGCGACGGCGGCGACGGCGGCGGCGGCGGAGAGCTGCAGATCACGGTCGTCTATCAGAGCGGCGGCGATCAGGAGCTGATCGACGTCCGCCAGATCAACGTGATGATCAACGACAACCAGGTCAACGCGCCGGCCGACGTGGCGATCGCGAACGACGAGCATGCCGATCATCTGCTCGCGACCATGCTGGACCAGGCGCAGGACACGGTTCCCCCGGATCTCGACCTCGCCGCGGCCACGACCAACGAACTCAAGGCCTTCGTCGACGCGAGTGACGCGCACCCGCTGCTCGTGCAGGCCGAGAATGCTTCCTACGCCGTCCAGCCCGGGCAATATGTCAACGGCCAGCCCGTGACCGACGGCTCGGATCCGCACCAGGTGACCGACGACCTCTTCAACACCACGATTATGGACGCGATCAACAGGGCCTTTGCCGGGCCGCCGGGGCTGCCTCCGGGCGATCACTACGGCCAGAGCATCGACCACGTCTCGGTCGGCTCGAACATCGCCGCCAACGATGCCGTGCTCGTCAACGACGAGGGACTTTCCGTCTCGCTCGCGGTGCTCGGCAACTATTACCAGACCCAGGCCATCATCCAGACCAACGTGTTCAACGGCATCGACAACTTCATCGGCAACGGGACAACCGCGATCGCCCAGAACACGATCGCGAACATCGCCGATTTCCAGAACCAGATTCCGACGTTGACCTTCGGCACGTCGGGATCGACACCTGTTACCAGTCTCACCTGGTCGGTCGACGTGCTGAACGGCGACCTCCTGCAGATCCATTCGCTGATCCAGACCAACTATCTTTGCAACAACAACGTCGTCTTCCAGACGAGCTCGACGGGCGAGAGCGAGATCATCGCCGGCAGCAATACGCTGTTGAACACGGCGCAATTCCAGAACCTGACGGCGAACTATGACCTGATCATCGTGGAGGGCAGCTATCACCAGGACGATTTCATCTATCAGAAGAACGTGCTGCTCGATTGGAACAACATCACCTTCAACGGATTGGGCCTCGCCTCGCAATCGGCGACCGGCGGCGGCAACAGTCTCGTCAACGACGCGAGCATCGTCGACACCGGCAACCATGATTACTTGCCGTTCAACAGCGACGCGATGGCGATCATCCAGGCCCTGGAAAATCAGCAGGGAACGGTGGATCCCAATGCGGTGATGAACGCGTTTCCCGATCTGTTCGGCAACATCCACGTGCTCATCGTCACCGGCGACTATTACGACATCAATTACATCTGCCAGACCAACATCATGTCGAACGCCAACGTCGTCGAGCTCAGCGGCAGTCCGTCGGCTCCCGCGGGCGCGACGCAATCGGTCAACACCGGCGACAACGTGACGGTCAACGCGGCGACCATCGTCGACGGCGGCAGCATCGAGTCGCCCTATCTGCAGGGCAACTACTACCACGACATGATTCTGATCCAGACCAACATCATCGGCAACGATCCGAAGATCGCCGCGCAGGATCCGGGTCAGCTCGCGCCCGAGCTTGTCGCCTTCACGCCGGCGCTGGAGTCGCCGGACCAGAACCAGCAGACATCGGTCACATCCTCGACCGACCCGCAACACCACAATGACGGAGTCGCGAGCGTGTTGCACTAGTCGCGAATCCGTCAACGCCCCAAAAAGACGCCATCATGCAGGACATTGCCGCGAGGCTGCCATGAAGAACGGAGGCTCAGGACCGACGGCCGATCCGTCGGACGCAAAGGCGATCAACGGCGACGTCGAATCCGCCGCGTCCGAGCCGGCAAACGGCGGCAACGGGGCGAAGGCCGGCGCCGCATCGGCGCTGCAGCAGCGCGCCGTCGACCGCGATTTCCAGCAGGTGCTCCGCAGCGGCTTGACGGCGGCCCGGCGCAAGCTCGTCGTCGTCGCGGTTTTCTCGCTGTGCGCCAACCTCCTGATCCTCTCGCTGCCGATCTATCTGTTCCAGCTCTCCGACCGCGTCTACACGAGCCGCAGCATCGATACGCTCGTCATGCTGTCGATCGTCGTCGTCGCCGCGGTCGGCGCGCACGTGTTCCTCGACATGATGCGCCGCTTGATTTTGACGCGCGTCGCGGTCGAGACCGAGGCGAAGCTCGGCGCGCCCGTGCTGAGCGCGGCCGCCAAGGCCTCGCAGAGCGGCATCAGCCGCGAGTTCCAGACGCTGGGCGACCTGCAGCAACTGCGCGCCTTCATCACCGGTCCGGTCATCCTGATGATGCTGGACGCGCCCGTGTCGCCGTTCTATCTGCTCGCGGTCTTCCTGATCCACCCGCAGCTCGGCGCGATCGTGTCCGTGACGGGCGTCGCCCTCATCGGGCTCGCCCTGCTCAACCAGAAGCTCACCGCCGTCCCCTTCGCGCAGGCGAACACCTATGCGACCCGCGCGAACCTCGCGGCGGACGCCATGGCGCGCAACTCGCAGGTGATCAACGCCATGGGCATGATTCCCGAGGGCGTGCAGATCTGGGGCCGGGAAACGGCCGAGTCGCTCAAGGCGCAGGTGACGGCGCAGGACCGCAACACCTATCTCGCGGGACTCTCCAAGCTGGTGCGGCTTTGCACGCAGGTCGCCATCCTCGGCTGGGGCGCCTGGCTCTCGCTGCACGACGAACTCACCGGCGGCATGGTGATCGCCGCCTCGATCGTCGGCAGCCGCGCGCTCGCGCCGCTCGAGGGCACGATCGAAGGCTGGCGCGGATTTGTCCATGCGCGGTCCGCCTATGCGCGGATCAAGACGCTGCTGCAGAACTCGCCGCTCAATATGGAGCGGCTGCGCCTTCCCAAGCCGTCGGGACTGCTGTCGGTCGAACGCATCCTGTACGTGCCGCCGACCACCAAGAAGGTCGTCCTCAACGGCGTCTCGTTCCAGCTCGAGCCGGGCGAATCGCTGGCGATCGTCGGGACCTCGGGCGCGGGCAAGTCGACGCTCGGCAAGATGCTGGTCGGGTCGATCACGCCGACCGCGGGCAATGTACGCCTCGACTGGATGGATCTGCGCAACTGGGATCCGCGCCAGTTCGGCGAGAACGTCGGCTACCTGCCGCAGGACGTCAACCTGTTCCCGGCCACCATCAAGGCCAACATCGCGCGCATGCGCGAGGACGCGACCGACGAACAGATTTTCGAGGCGGCCGAGCTTGCCGACGTGCACGAGATGATCTCCGAATTCCCCGCCGGCTACGAGACCCAGGTGCTGATCGACGGAAGCCCGCTCTCCGGGGGGCAGAAACAGCGCATCGGCCTCGCGCGCGCGTTCTTCGGCAATCCGCGCCTGGTCGTGCTCGACGAGCCGAACTCCAATCTCGACGCGGCCGGAGAGATGGCGCTCGCGCGCGCGCTCAGCCGCGCCAAGGAAAAGAAGATCACCGTGGTCGCGATCACCATGCGGCCGTCGCTGCTGCACAGCGTCGACCGCATCATGATCCTCAGGGACGGAACGGCGCAGGCGTTCGGCAAGCGCGACGACATCATGCCGCTGCTCAACGGGCGCGGGCCTGGCCACACCGAGGTCGCACCCCACGGCGGCAACGGCAAGCCGCGACTCGACGCATAAGGCGTCGGCGCCGGAAGGAGGACAGACATGGCGGAGACGGCGACAGCGGTTCGCGAATGGTATGCGGACGTGCCGCGACGCACCCGCGTGCCGACATTCCTGGGATTCCTGGCCGTCGGGTTGTTCGTGCTCGTGTTCGGCTACTGGGCAAACAGCGCGCCGATCGCCGGCGCCGTGGTCACCTACGGCACCTTCGTGACCGTGGGTGAAAACAAGATCATCCAGCACCTCGAGGGGGGCGTCATCCGCGATATCCTGATCCACGAGGGCGATCTCGTCGAGGCAGGGCAGACCTTGATCCGGCTCGACGAGACGGCACCCAAGGCCGAACTGGAGCGGCTCGTTCTGCGGCGCATGCGTGCCGAAGCCATGGAGGCGCGGCTGCTCGCGGAAATCAACGACGAGCCGCAGGTCATCTTCCCGCCCGACCTGCTGGCGCGCCAGGAGCTCCGCGACATCCAGTCGATCATCAGCGCCCAGCAGTTGACGTTCGAGGCCTGGCGCAAGAACCTTGACGTGGATACGGCCGCGCTCAAGGACAGCATCAGCGCCATCGTCGAGCGCATCAACGCCGCGGAGGCGCAGAAGCGCGCCGTCAAGCGGCAGATCGAGCTCATCGAAGAAGAGCTCGCCAGCAAGAGCTCGCTGCTTGCCGGCGGGCTCGTGCGCAAGCCCGAAATCCTCGCGCTCCAGCGCGCCCAGGCCGCATTGCACGGGGAGGTCGGCAAGCTCGAAGGCGGGATCGGCGAAGCCAAGGAGCAGATCGCCCGTACGCGCCAGCAGATTCTCGGCATACGGGCGGCGGCGATCAAGGAAGCGGTGGAGCAGCTCCACCAGACGCGGGCCGAGCTCGCCGACGTGCGCGAACGCATCCGCTCGCAGCAGGGCGTGCTCGACCGGGTGAACATCACGGCCCCCGTCCGCGGCATCGTGGTCAAGCTGCGCTACCACACGACCGGCGGCGTGATCGAACCCGGCAAGAACATCATGGAGATTCTTCCGCTCCCCGACAGTCTGGTGATCGAAGTCAAGGTACGGCCGCAGGACATCGATCACGTCAAGGTTGGCCAGGATGCGTCGATCCGCCTCACGGCCCTCAACCGCCGCACCACCCCGACCCTGCTCGGCAAGGTCGTCTACGTGTCGGCCGACGCCCTGCCCGACGACTTCCCGACCGTCCAGGGCAAGGGCGTCTACATCGTCCGGATCGCGCTCGACGCCGAACAACCGCCTCCGATGGAGAACTTCAAGCCCACCCCGGGAATGCCGGCCGAGGTCTACATCAAGACCGCGGAGCGCACCTTCTTCGAATACCTCATGCAGCCGATCAAGGACAGCATGGCGCGCGCGTTCCGCGAGTCATAGGGCTCTCGCCGATCGGACTCACTCGGCGCCGTCCCGGCGCGGCGGCGCATTGGTCACCGTCATTGCGAGGCGGCGGAGCCGCGGAAGCAATCCAGGCGGGCCGGCCCGCAAGTCATGCGCGGGAGGCGTACCGTGCGGCCGCGCCGTTTCTGGATTGCTTCGCCCGCGCTTCGCGCGGGCTCGCAATGACGGAGGGGCGGCCGCGTCACGCGTCATATGCGGGAGAGGACTCACGTTTCCGCATTGGGTCCGGGCGCGCCGAGATGCGCCTCGAAATAGCGCGACCAGAGTGCCGTTCCGACATCCCTTTCGACGGATCGCGCCGACGTCGCGCCGCCGCCGAGCCCCTCCTCGCTGGCGCGCCGCGCGACATCGAGGCCGCGGAAGAACAATTCCGCATTGCGGCAGCCGGCGGCGAACCGCCCGTCGCCCGCCGCGTCGTAGTAGCAGACTTCCTCGCCGAAGAGATCCGCGGACATTCCGGTGATGTCCGCCCATGCACGCGCCTGGACAGCGGCGAGATCGTCCCGTCCGAGCGCCCCCGCGCTGCGTCGCGCGATCAGGGTGATGAGCATGGCGAGGAAACCGACGATGTAGGGATCGCGCCATGCCGAGTCGGGAATGCCGCCGAGGCGACGCCGGGTGCCATCGACCAAGGGGGTGATCTGGGCGGCGGCCGCCCGGCGCCCGCGACGGGCCTTCCATGGAGCGAGCATGTACCCTCCGCCGACGCGCCGACCTTCGGACGGTGCCGCTTTCTTTCGCGGCCGATTCTACGCTATGTTGGATCGCCCTTACAGACCCGCGTGTTGCGGGACCCGGCGCATGTTCCCGAACGGCGGACCATGGTTCTCGGACAAGGTCGCGCGCTGGCCGACCGGCAGGGCGCTCGTCGCCTGCCGGCGGAGCAGGACATGCCGGGACGCGGGAGTGCGCCGGCGCTGCGCACGGGGCCGCGCCGGATCGGCATGAGTGGAATCTTCCCTGCGCCGGCGGCGAAGGACACAGGCTCTCCGCTCAGCGCCGTCGACGAAACCGAGGCCTGAAGGGGATGGCCATGTCGCAATTGCCGCCGAAACCTGATTTCGCCGCGATCGAGGCGGCCGCGCATGAAACCGCCGACCGGCGCACCTTCATCATGGCGCTGATCGGCAACCTCGTCTACAGCTGGGCGAACAACGAGAGCATGTTCATCTACGTGCTGATGATCCTGATGAACACCGACGAGACCTCGGCCGCCGTCGTGTTCGCCACGCTCAACACCACGCGCGCCCGCCTCGATCTGGTCGAACGGCTGGCACGAATGAAGATCCGGGAGAGATCGGTGCAAAAGACGCTCGAACGGATCATCGCGCAGTTCAACGAGCTCACCAAGATCCGCAACGAATTCAATCATTGCATGTACACGCTCGACGAGCGCGGCGAGATCACCCATACGCAGTCCATCCGGATGCAGGAAGTTCAGGGCAGGCTTCAGCTCGGCGTCGTGCGCAGGATGGACGAGGCCCGGATCAAGGAAATGCTGCAGGCGATCCGCGCCATGATCAAGCTCAATCGCGAGATCTGGGACTTCCTCCCGCGCCTGCAGGCGAGCCTCCGGGGATCGACGGACGCGGCCGGCGCGCGGTGATCCTGCGCATGGTCGGAAGACCGCGCGCCTCGTCGCAGGCCGGGCGGTCGCGGCCCCCATGCGAGGCACCGCGCGTTGTGCGCCCGCCATGGCCGGCTCACGGCGCGGGTCGACGGCGCCGCAGCGCGCGCAGCAGTTCGGCGGCGAGGCCGACGACGGCGAGGGACCAGGCCGCGAGCGCCGCGGCGAAAAACACCGGCGGCACGGAGGAGAGAAAGGGCAGGTCGAGCGCCGCGGCCATTTGTCGGGTCGCGACGGCATACATGCCCAAGGGGAATACCGCGCCCCAGCAAAGCGGGTCGTAACGCAACGGAAACCTTTCGACCAGGTGCTGCCACGCGCCCAGCACGAGCAGCATCGGGATCCACCAGGTTCCGGTCGCCCAGTAGAGCACGGTGAAGCCCTTCAGGAACGGCACCAACGAGGCGAGAAGCGGCGCATTGGCCGCGTTCCGCACCAGTTCCGCGCCGGCCAGCGCCGAGATCGCCATGGCGCCCATGTTGATCCAGTAGGGCGGGGCGAGGTCGCCCGGCGAGAACGAGAAGAACGTGTAGCGGTAGAAGATCAGCGCGATGATCCAGATATAGAGCATCCCTCCGCCGAGCCACATCGACAAGGCGAGAAAATCCAGCACCGGTCGCAGCGACGCGGGCGAAGCCTGCGCGAGCGGCGTGGCCAGGGCGGCGACCGATTGCGTCGCGACCACGGCGATCAGCCAGCCGCCGGTGATGCCTTTCTCGAGCGGCGGCTTGTCGCGCTTGACGGTGAGCACGGCGAAGACCGTGTAGGTCAAGCCGATCCACAGGAGGATTCCCAGCGTCAGGAAAACCGTGGCGGCGGCCGCGCTGTGCGCGACCAGCAGAAACTGGGTCCCCAGGATGCAGGATCCGGCCACCGCGGTGAAGAAACCGGGCGCGAGGCGATGGTCGGTCATGTCGGCGCGGAACAGTCGCGGATAGCGGGTCAGTCGCAGTACGGTGAGACCCGTAATCGCCGCATAGGCCGCGACATTGACCACCAGCAATGTCAGCGCAAGAAGCGAAAGGCCGAAACCCCGCGCCGCGACGGAAATGATCCCCGTGGCCATCACCAGCGCGTAATAGGCGGGCGACAGATGTTTCATCCCGGGGCAGAAGACCTCTCGGTTGCGCCCGCAGGCGGGACGCTCAAGCCTTGGCCTTGACCGGCAAGCGGCGACGTTCGCGCCCGAAGACGGCGCGATCATAGAGCGGCCGCGCCTCGTCCGTCCACCGCTCGATCGCGCAACGCGGCGCCGGCGCGAATGCGCGGTGCCCGATTCCCCCCGGGCGGCTTTCGCGGCAGCCCGCTACCCGATCGCCGCCGGCAGCCAGGTGGCGATCCACGGAAAGACGAAGATGGCGACGAGCAGCAGCAGGCTCATCACGATATAGGGCATGACGGCGCGGAAGATGTGCAGCATCGTCACCTGCGGCGGCGCCACGCCCTTCATCGTCATCAGGAGCAGGCCGTGCGGCGGCAGCAGCAGGCCGAGCTGCATGCAGATGAGATAGAGAACGCCGAACCATATCAGGTCGACATTGAGCCGCTCGACCACCGGCATGAATACCGGGAGCGTGATCAGCATCATGCTCACCTGATCGACGAAAATGCCGAGGAAAATGAGCAGCAGCAGCATGCCGGTGATGATCGCGGCCGGCGGCAGGCGATGGCCGAGGATGGTCGAGACGATTCCATCGGTCGCGCCGGAGAAGCTCAGGATCTGCGAGAAGGTGGTGGCGCCGAGAATGATGAACAGGATCATCGCCGAGATGCCCACGGTACCCTTGAGCGACTGCGCCAGGGCCTCGAGCGACAGCGAGCGGTAGACGACGGCAAGGCCGATGGTGGCGATGGCGCCGAGCGCTGCGGATTCGGTGGGGGTCGCGAAACCGCCCGACATCGCGCCGATGACCACGACGAAGATCGAGATCAGCGGCAGTACGTAGAGCACGAGCAGGCGGTATTTCTGCCAGCCGACGCGCGGCTCGATCGGGGTTGCCGGCGCGAGCCGCGGATCGAGCAGGACCCGCGTCACGATGTAGCCGACGAAGGCGACGCTGAGGATGAGGCCGGGCACCACGCCTCCGATCAGCAGCCTCGAGATCGAGATGCCGGAGAGGCTGCCGAGCAGCACCGTGAGCGCCGAGGGAGGGATCAGCATGTCGACCGCGCCGATCGCCATGATCGGCCCCGTGGCCATGGTTGGGGCATATCCGCGCGCCAGCATCACCGGCAGCATCAGCGAACCGAGCATCGCGGTCGTGGCGATGGTCGAGCCCGAAATCGCCGAGAAGACCGTGCCGGCGACGACCGCAACCACCGCAAGGCGCCCCGGCACCTGCTTGATGAGCCGCTCGATGCCCTCGATCACCTTGAGCGCGAGCCCGGTGTGGAACAGCACCTCGCCCATCAGGACGAACAGCGGGATCGGCGTCAGCGCGAAATTCGCCACCGCGATGACGCTGTTGCGTACCACCTGTTCGATACCGACCGCACCGCCGAGATAGAGCACGGCGCCGACGATGTTGACCGCAATGAAGGTGATGGCGACGGGGATGCCGAGCAGCAGCAGCACGGTGGATCCGCCGAGAAGCAGGAGCGCGGAGATTTGCCAGGACATGGCACGCGGCTCGCGGAAAATCGTTCAGGACGCCGACACGGCGTCCGACCGCGGCACCCGCTCGGAGCGAGCAAGCTGCCGCATCCGGAAGAGGAACTCGACCGCCACCATCAGGAAGCAGACCGGCAGCGGCGCGAAGATCCACCATTCGGGGAAGACGAGCGTCTTGATCGAGTAGGAGCCCGCCGCGTAGCTCATCTGCGTCACCCGCACGCCGTACCAGAGGAAATACAGGCAGCAGACGATGCCGGTGACGTCGCCGATCCACTCGAGCATCCAGGCGAGGCGCGGCGGGATCGCGCGCAGCACGATATCGACGCGGATGTGCTGGCCGCGCCGCAGCAGCCCCGGCGCGGCAAGAATGGTGATGAGGTAAAGCCCGTATTCCGACAATTCGTTGCTCGGCGGGATGCCGCCGGCGCCGATATTGCGCAGCACGACGTCGCAGCCGATCATGAAGGTGATCACGAGCAGGATGATCGCGGCCGCCCCGATCATCCCGTCGAGCAGGCGCCCGTAAAGCTGCGACAACCTTTCCATCGCACCGACGCTCC
>Ga0209810_1005249_pt1 | contig 11841 bp, 9 predicted proteins | sample Coa_R1_7_FD_187159 | JGI IMG/M metagenome (GOLD analysis project Ga0209810, IMG submission 187159) | Surface soil microbial communities from Centralia Pennsylvania, which are recovering from an underground coalmine fire - Coalmine... | ecosystem: Environmental > Terrestrial > Soil > Unclassified ...
CAGAGCACGGCCGCGTTCAGCGTCTCGGTGAAGGTGCCGTGGTTGGCGGCTCCCTCGCCGGCGAAGGCCACCGCCACCCTGGGCTCGCCCCGGTGACGGAAGGCGAAGGCCGCGCCCGCGGCCTGGGGGAAGGACGCGCCCACGATGCCGCTGCAAGCGAAGTTCCGCTCCCGGTCGAAGAGGTGCATGTGCCCGCCCTTGCCCCGGCAGAGACCGCCCTCGCGGCCGAAGATCTCCGCCGCCAGCCGGTTCGGATCCACCCCCTTGGCCAGGGCGTGATGGTGCGGCCGATGGGTGCTGACCACGACGTCTTCCGCCTCGAGCAGCGCGCAGACGCCGACCGCCACCGCCTCCTGTCCCACCGCCAGGTGCATCTCGCCCCGGATGGGCCCGCTGGCCATGTCGAAGCGAGGAGACTTGCCCACCGCATAGCGCTCGGCGATGGCCTCCTCAAAGGCGCGGATCGAGCACATGGTGCGGTACGCCTGGAGGAGGTCGTCCTCACTCAACCCGTCCTGCTCGACCAGATACCGCAGGTCGACGTCACTGGGCTCCGGCTTCCACATGCCACACCTCCACCCGGCCCCGGACCCTCCACCCGGGGCACGGCCCGATCACTTCCAAGCTAGACCCGTCCTCTCGACACGTCAAACCGTGAGCGCGGGGTCTCGGCGCCGGCGCCACCCGGGCCGCCCACGCCTCGGTCGCTGCGGACCACCGTCACCGCCGGCGGATCGGGGCGGCCGCGCCGTGCCCCCCTTCGGCCTCGATCGCCAGCAGGCGCCGCTTCCAGCCCAGACCTGCCGCGAAGCCCACCAGCCGGCCGTCGCTGCCGAGCACCCGATGGCAGGGCACGAGGATGGGGACGGGGTTGGCGCCGACGGCGGCGCCCACCGCCCTGGCGGCGGTTGGACGCCCCAGGGCCAGGGCCAGGTCGCGGTAGGCGCGCACGCCCCCGTAGGGGATGGCGAGCAGCTCCTGCCAGACCCGGAGCTGGAAGGGGGTCCCGCAGAGGTGGACGGGGACCGAGAAGCGTCGCAGCTCGCCCCGAAGGTACGCCTCCAGCTCGGCGGCGAGGAGCCGGCGGCGGGGATCGGCGGTCGGGGCCGAAGCCCCGACCGGCGGGGTGACGTCCGGGCTCGGGAAGCGCAGAACGCGGAGGCCGAGATCGGAGAAGCCGGCCAGGAACGTGCCCTGCGAGGTCGGGATCGGGGTGAAGGTGGGGACGGATGACCCTCGCCCCGTGGTCGTCGTCATCATGAGCCTTTGAACCCGGTGACGAGGGCGTCGGTTGCGGCCGGGGCGACCACCGGGGGTGAGCCCCGGAATCCCGGCCGGCTCCTGGGGACCGGCTCGACCCCGCGCGCCGGGGGAGGGATTGGCCCGCGGCGGATACCATGCGGACGAGGATGACGGCGGCAGGGGATCGGCGCCGACGTCTGCTCGATGCGGCCGTGGAGGTGGTGGCTGCCGGAGGGCTCCGGGCGCTCACCCACCGGGCCGTGGACGCACGGGCGGGGCTGAGCGCGGGGAGCACGTCCTACTACTTCCGAACCCGCCTGGCCCTCCTCGACGCCCTGGCCCGGCACATCGGCCGGCTGGACGCCGAGGACCTCGCCGCCTTCGACCCGGGCGCGGTCGAGGTCTCCGCGCCCGGGGCACGGGAGCGGCTGCTGGACGCCATAGCGGCCCTGCTCGAGCGTTGGGCGGGTCCCGGTCGGGCTCGGACGCTGGTGCGCTACCAGCTGCTCCTGGACCACGCCGCCCGCCAGGGCGGCGACGCCGGCGGGGGCTGGAAGGCCCGCTTCGCCGAGCGGCTGGCGGGCCTCCGGGGGTTGGATCCCGCCCGGTGCCGGCTGCTGGCGGCGGCCGTGGACGGGCTGCTGCTGGAGGCGACCTCGGAGGCGCGACCGGCCGACCGGGGCGAGCTGCGCTCGCGCCTGGACCTGCTGCTGGGCGGGTTGCTGCCGCGCTCGTGACCCGGCCCAGGACCGGGGTGGGTCAGCCGGCACCGAGCCGGGCCCGTACCCGCCCCGCGGCCTCGGCGGCGGTGGCGATGCAGGAGGAGATGCCGCCGCCCCGGTAGCCGCCCGCGGCCAGGGCGAGATCCGGGGGCAGGGCCGCCTGGGCTCGGTCGGCGCACCCCGGGTCCAGGCACCTGGGGTCGGGAACCGCACCCCGCCAGCGGGTGACCTGGGTCAGCTCGGGCGGGGGGGCCGGCCCCAGGGCCAGGACCAGCTCCCGGTGCACCCTGGCCACCAGTGCCGAGTCGTCCAGCCGCATCCACTCCCGGCGGCCGGAGCCGCCCACGGTCGCGCGCACGGCGGTCCGTCCCGGCGAGCGGAGGTGGGGCCACTTGGACGACAGCCAGGTGCAGCCGCTGATCAGGCGCCGGTCCTCCTCCGCGACCAGGAAGCCGCTGCCCTCCAGCGGCCAGGGCCGCCCCGGGTAGACCAGGTTGACCACGGCCAGGGCCAGGTAGGGGATCCGGGCCAGCTGGGCGGCAGCCTCGGGGGCGATCGAGGCCACCAGGCGTGCCGCCTCCGGGGCCGGGGTTGCGATCACCGCCGCCCCGGTCTCGATCGTCGCCCCCGACCCGAGCCGGAGCCGGAGGGCCGCCCCGGCCCGCTCCACCCGCTCCACGGCCGCGCCCAGGCGGACCTGGACCTCGGGGGACCGGCCGTCCAGGTCTTCCTCCAGCCGCTCCACCAGCCGCCGCAGCCCGCGCCGCAGAGAGAGCAGACGCGGGGGCGGAGAGCCGGCCCCCGGCCGGCCGGGCTCGGCCCCGAGGGGACGAAGCCCCGCTCCCTCCCAGCGGAAGGCGCGGGTGGTGAGCGTCTCCACCAGCTCCGGCTCCAGGCCCAGCTCGCGGCAGAGCGCGATCGCCTGGGGGCGGTCCAGGAACCCATCGGGCCCCGCCTCCAGGGGCAAGCCGGCCAGGGGCCGGGTGAGGATCTTGCCGCCCAGCCGGGAGCCGCGCTCCAACAGCAGCACCTGAGCGCCCGAGCGGGCCAGGAGACGGGCCACGGTGAGACCGCTGACGCCGCCCCCGATCACCACCGCTGGCCAGCTGGCCGGCTCCGTGGGGTCGTGGAGGTCGCGGCCGGCCTCCGCCGGTGGGAACGGAGCCGGTCGGCCGGGGGTCGGGCGTGCGGCTCGGGGAGGATTCGGCTCGAACGCCATCCTCGCATCTTGCCATCGCCGGCCCGGCGGGACGCCATCATCCGGCCGGGATGGGATCGACCACCACGCGCGCCCCGCGCCCGGGGACCAGCACCACCGCGTGCAGCGCCACTGGCTCCGGCGACGCGGAGGCGGGCCGGAGCCGGACCGAGCCCAGGACGGTGCCGACCACGACCGACATCTCGAAGCTGGCGAAGGCCGCCCCCAGACAACGCCTGATGCCCCCGCCGAAGGGGATCCACGCCCCCGTCTCCGGGGCGGCGTGGAGGAAGCGCTCCGGGTGGAAGCCCTCCGGGTCGGGGTAGATCTCGGGGCGCCGGTGGGCGAGGTAGATGGCCGCCCCCACCGACACGCCGGGCGGCAAGCGATACGGGCCCAGCTCCAGCGTCCGCCGCAGCCGCCGCGAGGCCATCCGGAAGATGGGCCGGAGCCGCAGGGTCTCCCGGACCACCGCCTCCAGGTAGCGCTCGTCGGTCCGGGCCCGCTCCGCGGCCTCGGGGTGGCGCAGCAGGAGCTCGAAGCACCAGGCCAGCGTGGTGGCCGTGGTCTCGTGGCCGGCCACCAGCAGGGTGAGCAGCTGGTCACGGAGGTCGCCGGGGGCGAGCCCGTGGTTCCCGTCCGCCAGCAGCTCGGCCAGGAGACCGCGTCCCGGCCCCGACCGCCGCCGCTCCCCGATCTCCTCCTCCAGCAGGGCGTCGATCCGGGCCTTGAGGCGCACGAACCGGCCCCAGGGGCTCCACGGGCCCAGATCCAGGCGGGTCCCGGGGAGGACCATCCAGCTGCTGCCCATGGCCAGCAGCTCGACCAGCAGCCGCCGGAGGAGGTCCAGGCGGGGGCCGGCCTCGAGCCCGAAGACCACCCGAAGGATCACCTCCAGGGTCAGGGCCCGCATCCGTGGCAGCAACGGGAAGGGCGCCCGCCGGGGCCAGCGCGCCAGCTCACGACGAGTGAGCTCGACGATGAGGTCCCGGTGAGCGCGCATGGCCTCGCCCCGAAGCGGTGGTCCCAGGAGCCGGCGCAGACGCAAGTGCTCCGGCCCGTCCAGCATCAGCAGCGACCGGGAGCCCAGGAGCGGGGCCAGGAGCGCGTTGGCCTCGCCCGCGCTGGCGACCTCGGGTCGCAGCCCCAGCACCCCGGGGACCAGGGTGGGGTCGGCGGTCAACACCAGGTCGCCGCTGAAGGCGAGGCGCAGCCGGTGGGGATCGCCGTAGCGGCGCGCGGCCCAGATCGGGAAGGCCGTGGGTTGGGCCAGCCAGAGCAGGGTCTGGACCGAGGCCGGGAGGGGCGGGCCGGGGGGAAGCCGGCCGGTCATGGCCCGGGGGTGCTCGCTGGGCCGGGCGACCCCGTACCCGGTGCGACCGCCGGACGGCGGCGGATGCCGGTTCGCGGGCGGCCCCGTTGCCGCATCTCCTCGCCTATCGTAGAGCCCGTTATGGACGAGCGCAGCGGCGATCGGCATCTGTCGGCACGGGCCGGCCGGCTCGCCGGCCGTGCCGTGAGCGGGCTCGGGCGGCGGCTCCTGCGCTGGACCCCGGTGCGCGAGGCGGTTCGCCGGGCGGCCGTCGAGGCCGGGCGCGACGGCCCCCAGGGGTCGGCTCCGGAACGCTGATGCCGGCGGCAGCAGCCGGGGGGAGCTGAGCGCCCGATGCGGCCGGGTGTGGCGTGCGGCGTGGAGGCGCGCCTGCGGGAGCACTTGGAGCGGCGGATCCTGGTCCTCGACGGCGCCATCGGCACCATGCTCCAGGCCCTGGGGCTGGACGAGGCGGGCTTCCGCGGCGCCCGGTTCCGAGATCATCCCCGGCCGCTGCGCGGCGACCACGACCTGCTCTGCCTCACCCGTCCCCAGACGGTCGAGGCGCTGCACCGCGCCTACCTGGAGGCGGGGGCCGACATCGTCACCACCAACACCTTCACCGCCCACCCCGTCTCCCAGACCGACTACGGGCTGGAGGGCCTGACCTACGAGCTCAACCGGGCCGGAGCCGAGATCGCGCGGCGGGCGACGGCGGGGTACCGGGACCGGTTCGTGGCCGGCTCGCTGGGCCCCACCACCACCACCCTCTCCCTGTCTCCGCGGGTGGACGACCCGTCCTACCGGGCCGCCACCTGGGACGAGCTGTACGCCGGCTACGCGGAGGCGGTCCGCGGGCTGCGCGACGGGGGCGCCGACCTGCTGCTGGTCGAGACGGTCTTCGACACCCTCAACGCCAAGGCGGCCATCGCCGCCGCCCGGGACGTGGCCCCGGAGCTGCCCCTGGTGGTCTCGATCTCGGTCGTGGACCGATCGGGCCGCAACCTCTCCGGCCAGACCGTGGAGGCGTTCTGGATCTCGGTCGAGCACGCGGAGCCGCTGGCGGTGGGCATCAACTGCTCGCTGGGCGCGGCCGAGATGCGGCCCTACCTGGCCGACCTGGCCAGGGCCGCCTCCACCCACGTGCTCTGCTATCCCAACGCCGGCCTGCCCAACCCCCTGGGGGCCTACGAGGAGCCGCCCGAGATCACCGCCCGCCTGCTCGGGGAGTTCGCCGCCGAGGGGCTGGTCAACTTGGTCGGCGGCTGCTGCGGGACCACGCCCGAGCACGTGGCCGCCATCCGCCGGGCGGTCGAGGGCCTGCCGCCCAGGCAGGTGCCGCCCCGGGCCCGGAGGCCGCGCTTCAGCGGACTGGAGCCGTTCGAGGTCCCCGAATCGACCTTCGTCGTGGTGGGCGAGCGGACCAACGTCACCGGCTCCAGCCGCTTCCGGCGCCTGATCGAGGCCGGGGACCACGCCGGGGCGCTCCAGGTAGCGCTGGACCAGGTGCGCGGCGGCGCCAACCTGCTCGACGTCAACATGGACGCCGACCTGCTCGACGCCGAGCGGGCCATGACCGATTTCCTCAACCTCCTGGCCACCGAGCCGGAGGTGGCGCGGCTGCCGATCGTGGTCGACAGCTCCCGCTGGGAGGTGCTGGAGGCCGGCCTCAAGTGCCTCCAGGGCAAGGGGATCGCCAACTCGATCAGCCTGAAGGAGGGTGAGGGACCGTTCCTGGAGCGGGCCCGGGCCGTCCGCCGCTACGGCGCCGGGGTGGTGGTCATGGCCTTCGACGAGCGCGGGCAGGCGGACACCGTGGAGCGGAAGGTCGAGGTCTGCGAGCGGGCCTTCCGGTTGCTCACCGAGCGGGCCGGCTTCCCGCCCGAGGACATCGTCCTCGACCCCAACGTGTTCGCGGTCGCGACCGGGATCGAGGAACACGCCGGGTACGCGCGGGCCTTCATCGAGGCCACGCGCGAGATCAAGCGGCGCTGCCCGGGGGCCCTGGTCTCGGGCGGCATCTCCAACCTCTCCTTCGCCTTCCGCGGCCACGAGACGGTGCGCCGGGCCATGCACACCGTCTTCCTCCACCACGCCATCCGGGCCGGCCTGGACATGGGCATCGTCAACGCCGGCCAGCTGGCCGTCTACGAGGACCTCCCGCGCGACCTCCTGGAGCGGGTGGAGGACGTGGTCCTCGACCGCCGGCCGGACGCGACCGAGCGTCTGGTGGAGTTCGCCCGCGGCCTCGCCGACCGGCCGGCGGCGCCCGAGCAGGACCTCGCCTGGCGCCGGGGCACGGTGGAGGAGCGCCTCACCCACGCGCTGGTGCACGGGATCCCGGACTTCGTCGAGGCCGACACCGAGGAGGCGCTGCACCGGTACGGCCGGCCGCTGTCGGTGATCGAGGGGCCGCTGATGGCGGGCATGCAGGTGGTGGGCGACCTCTTCGGCGCCGGCAAGATGTTCCTGCCCCAGGTGGTCAAGAGCGCCCGGGTGATGAAGCGGGCCGTCGCCCACCTGCAGCCCTACCTGGAGCGGGAGCGGCAGGGGGGCGGGGCGCGGAGCCGGGGAACCGTGGTCCTGGCCACGGTGAAGGGGGACGTGCACGACATCGGCAAGAACATCGTGGGCGTGGTGCTGGGCTGCAACGGCTACCGGGTGGTGGACCTGGGGGTGATGGTCCCGGCCGACCGCATCCTGGAGGCGGCGGCGGAGGAGCGGGCGGACGCGGTCGGCCTCTCCGGGCTGATCACGCCCTCCCTGGACGAGATGGTGGTGGTGGCCCGGGAGATGGAGCGCCGGGGGCTGCGCCTGCCCCTGCTGATCGGCGGGGCCACCACCTCGGGCCAGCACACCGCGCTCCGCATCGCCCCGGAGTACGGCGGCCCCACCGTCCACGTGCCCGACGCCTCCCGGGCGGTCCAGGTGGTCTCGGAGCTGCTCGACCTGGAGCGGGGGCCGCAGGCGGCGGAGGAGAACCGGGCCCGCCAGGACCGGCTCCGGGCCCTGCACGGCACCAGGACCAGGCGGCGGCTGCTGTCGCTGGAGCGGGCCCGCGAGAACCGCGCCCGCCCCGCCTTCGACGACCTCCCCGTCCCCGCCTTCCGGGGGGTGAGGCTGGTCGAGCCGCCCCTGGCCCTGCTCTGCGAGTACATCGACTGGACCTACTTCTTCCACGTCTGGGACCTGAAGGGCCGCTTCCCGGCCATCCTCGACCATCCCCAGCAGGGGGCCGCCGCCCGCGAGCTCTACGCCCAGGCCCGGGAGCTGCTCGACCGGATCGTGACCGAGCGCCTCCTCTGCGCCCGGGGCGTCTACGGCTTCTGGCCCGCCCGCTCCCGGGGCGACGACCTGGAGGTGGGCGGCATCACCTTCCCCATGCTGCGGCAGCAGGTGGACCACGGCGACGGGCGGCCCAACCTCTGCCTGGCCGACTTCGTGGCCCCTGCGGGCGACCACCTGGGCGCCTTCGCGGTCACCGCCGGCATCGGCTCCGAGGAGCTGGTGGCGCGGCTCGAGGCCGAGCACGACGACTACCGGGCGATCATGGTCCGGGCCCTGGCCGACCGTCTGGCCGAGGCCTTCGCCGAGTACCTGCACGAGGTGGCGCGCCGGGAGTGGTACGAGCGTGGTCCCCGGCGCCGCCTCGCCGACCTGATCGCGGAGCGGTATCGCGGCATCCGGCCCGCCTTCGGCTACCCGGCCTGCCCCGACCATGCCCTGAAGCAGGAGCTGTTCCAGCTGCTGGACGCGGGCCGGGCCGGGCTCCGGCTCACCGAGTCGGGGGCGATCCAGCCCGCCGCCAGCGTGGCCGGGCTCTACCTGGCGCATCCGGAGGCTCGCTACTTCACGGTGGGGACGATCGGCCCCGACCAGGTCGTGGACTACGCCGGCAGACGCGGGCTGTCGGTGTCGGAGGTGGAGCGGTGGCTGCGACCCAACCTGGCCTACGAGCCGGACGCGGTGCCAGGGTGAGCGATGAGCGCTCCCGGTCGGGCCGGGTGGCGCGGGCCGCGGACGTCCGGTCGAGGCCCCGGGCGTGAAGGCCACCGGCGCAGGCCCCTCGGACCCCGCTCCCGGCCTGCTGGGGCGGGCGCTGAGCGCGCTGCGGAGCCTGCCCGTGCAGATCGGGCTGGCCGTCCTGCTGGCAGCCGGGCTGGTGCTGCTGGGGTCGCGCCGGGTCTCGCTGCCCGAGGTGTCCCAGGCCCTGGGCCACGCGCGCCCGGCCGAGCTCTTCACCGCCGCCCTGGCCGCGCTCGGGTTCATCGCCGCCCGGGCCTGGCGCTATCGGGTGCTGCTCCCCTCCCGGCCGCCGGCCGGGGGCGGCAGGGCGCGGCCGGCCTCGGCGCTGGCGACCGGGGTGGTGACGCTGGCCGCCTGGGGGCCGGGCCTGCTCCTCCCCACCGTGGCCAGCGACGCCGCCTTCGTCTGGTTGGCGGCCACCCGGCTGCGGACGCCCCTGGAGCTGGGGCTGGGGGCGACGGTGGTGGCCCGGCTCCTCGACGTGGGCAGCCTGCTGCTGCTGGCCCTGCTCGCCGCCAGGCTGGGGGGCGTGGACCTGGCCCCCGCCCTCGGGGCGGCGGGCGCGCTGGCCGTCCTCGCCGTGGCCGTGGCCCTGCTCGGGCTCGTCCTGGGCGGCCCGCGGGGGCGGCTCCTGGGCTGGCTGGCCGGCCTGCCCTGGCTCGGTCCCCGTCTGCGGCCGCGGTTGCGACGGCTGGACGCCGGGATGGCGCACCTGGGGCGTCCGGGCCCGGTGGTCCAGCTGCTGGCCGGCACCGGCCTGGCCCGTCTGTTCACCGCCTTCCAGTACCTGGCCCTGTTCACCGCCGTGGGGCAGACGTTGAGCTTCTGGCAGGTCTGGTTCGCGCTCAGCGTGCGCACCCTGCTCCTGGCCCTGCCCCTCCAGGGGGTGGCGGGCCTGGGGACCACCCAGCTCTGGTGGATCACGGCCCTGCTCCTGCTCGGGCGTCCGCTCCAGCAGGCGATCGTGGCCGGGACCAGCGTCCATCTCCTGGACCTGTCGGTGAGCCTGGTCCTGGCCGGGCTGGGCTGGGCAGCGCTGCCCCTGCTGCGGGGGGGTGAGGCCGCTCCTCCGGCGATGAGGCCGGGCCGGGCCGACGAGCGACCTTAGGCGCGCGCCCCCGGCCGGTAGGCGGTCTCCGGCTCCAGCGACCGCCGGATCTCCTCCCGGAGCTCGGACGTGTCCTCGTGGCCGTGAACCGAGACGGCGTGCTCGCTCGCCGCCCTGACCACCTCATCCTCCTCGCCGATGATGGTCAGCGTGCAGTTCGACTCGCTCGGCATCCTGCGGCAGTCCGCCATCACTCGCGCCATGGGATCACCTCCGTTTCAGGTCGGACCCCGTGCGGGCCCGAGGAGGCCCAGTCTGCGCCCCGAGGTCTGCCGCGACCAGAGGCGTTGGTCCCGCCCGGCGCGGGACCGGGGCGCGTCGCGGCGCCCCCGACGGTCCGGCGCTACTCCCAGTCGATCAGGCAGGCGGCCCAGGTCAGCCCCGCCCCGAAGCTGGCCAGCAGGACGCGATCGCCCGCATGCAGACGTCCCTCCGCGGCCGCGTCCCGGAGCGCCAGGGGGATGGTGGCGGTGGAGGTGTTGCCGTACCGGTCGATGTTGATCACCACCCGGTCCACGGGGATCCCCGCCCGGCGCGCGGCCGCTTCGATGATGCGGCGGTTGGCCTGGTGGGGCACGAACAGGTCCACCTCCTCGACGGTGAGGCCGGCGGCCTGGGTCACGGCCAGGGCCTGACGGGCGAAGTTGTCGACCGCGAACAGGTAGGTCTCGCGGCCGTTCATCTTGAAGTGCGGGTCGGGGTCGCGAGCGGCGTAGGCCCCCTTGTCGGCCCGGTCGCCGTACACGAGCAGATCCCACTGCCGGCCGTCCGCCCCCAGACACCAGCTCCTGATCCCGGCTCCGCGCCGGGCCGGTCCCACCACCAGGGCGCCGGCGGCGTCACCGAGCAGGACGCAGGTGGAGCGGTCGCCCCAGTCGAGGATGCGAGAGAGCACCTCGGCGCCGATGACCAGCGCCGTGCGTGCCCGGCCGGAGGCGATCATGGCGTCGGCGATGGCCAGCTCGTAGAGCAGGCCGGTGCAGGCGGCGAGCAGGTCGAAGGCCCAGGCGTTGACCAGGCCCAGGCACTCCTGCACCCGGCAGGCCATGGCCGGGAAGGGCGCGTCTGGAGAGGAGCTGGCGACCATGACCAGGTCGATCGCCTCGGGCTCCACCCCGGCGGCGTCGAGCGCCTCCCGTCCCGCCTTCACCGCCAGCTCGAAGCTGGCCGTGCCGGGCTCGGCCAGGTGTCGCTCCCGGATGCCGGTCCGCTCCACGATCCACTCGTCCGAGGTGTCCACCATCCGCTCCAGCTCGGCGTTGCCGAGCACCCGCTCCGGGACGTGCACTCCGAGGCCGAGGATGGCGGTCTGTCGACCCAGGGTGGGGAAGGCGCGCACGGGGACGTCCTGGGGACGCGTGCGCTTGGTCAGGCTGGTCGTGTGATCACCTCCGCTGCAAGCGTATGGAACCGGGGGGCCAGAGGTCATCGAACGCGCGACCGAAATCGTCCGCCCAGATTTGGACCCGACGGCCAAACGACCCCGAAACCACCCGTGTTAGCCTCGCAACCACACACACCAGGGGGTCGACTTGCGCATCGGTCTCACCGTGCCCTTCGAAGGGCTGTCGCTGGATCAGGTCCCGGGCCTCTTGCGGGCCGCCGAGCGTCTCGGCTACCAGGAGGCCTGGAGCTACGAACGCAACCTCTACGACGCCTTCACGCCGTTGGCCGCCGGTGCCCCGGCCACGGAGCGCATGCGGCTGGGGGCCTCGATCGTGCCGGTGTTCACCAGGCCGGCGGGGCTGGTGGCGATGTCGGCGCTGGCCCTGGCCGAGCTGGCGCCGGGCCGGTTCGTGCTCGGTCTGGGAGCTTCGACCCGGACCATCGTCACGGACTGGATGGGCCTCCCCTTCGCCCGGCCGCTGTCCCGGGTGCGGGAGACGGTGCTGGCGGTGCGGGCCCTGCTGGCCGGCGAGCGGGTGGGTGGCATGCGCCTGCACCGGACGCCGCCGCAGCCGGTGCCGGTCTACCTGGCCGCCCTGGGCGAGCGGATGCTACGCCTGGCCGGGGAGATCGCCGACGGGGTGGTCTTCTTCCTGGCCGGCCCCGGCGTGATCCCGGAGCTGACCAGCATGGCCGGCGGCCGGCTGGACTCGGTCGCCCGGGTGGTGGTTGCCGTGGGCGAGACGCGCGAGGAGAGCCTGGGCTTCGCCCGTCGCTTCATCGCCGGGTACACCACGGTGCCGGCCTACGCCCGTTTTCTGACCCGGCAGGGTTTCGGCGAGGAGGT
>Ga0209810_1005250_pt1 | contig 11839 bp, 11 predicted proteins | sample Coa_R1_7_FD_187159 | JGI IMG/M metagenome (GOLD analysis project Ga0209810, IMG submission 187159) | Surface soil microbial communities from Centralia Pennsylvania, which are recovering from an underground coalmine fire - Coalmine... | ecosystem: Environmental > Terrestrial > Soil > Unclassified...
GCCGATCGGCAGCACGATCCGGTCGTCGCGGGTCAGGTACTCCTCGAGCTGGAACCAGTTCAGGTCGCGGACCCGCACTCGGGCAGAATTGCAGCCCGATGGGCAGCGCGTTGATCGCATATCTCGTCGCCGCCGCCGTGGCGGCCTCGCACGCTGCCGGCCCGCCGAACGGCACGGCCTCCGCCCTGGCGGCGAGGCCGGTGCACTCAGGCGTCGTCCTTCGCGCTCGGCCGGGCGGGAAGCCGCTCCTGCGGCTCGGGCCACGTGGCCCGCTCGGCGGCCCGCTCGTGCTCGGAGTCGTCACCGTGCGCGGCCGGTGGGTGGAGGTGACGGCCGAGGCGCTCCCGAACGGCCGCTTCGGCTGGGCCGAGTTCGGGCGTGATGTCGGGGTCCGGCCGGTCCGGTGGGCTCTCCGCGCCTCGCTCTCCCGGCGGCAGCTCTACGTCCTGCGGGACGATCGAGTCGTGCGGACGATCCCGGTCGGGATCGGCGCTCCCGACTCGCCGACGCCGACGGGCCGCTTCGCAGTCGGCGAAAAGGTAACCGGCCCATTCGGCCCCGCCTACGGCTGCTGCATCCTCGTCCTCACCGCCCGCCAGCCGCATCTGCCGCCGGGGTGGAACCGAAGCATCACGTACTACGTCGCCATCCACGCCGGTTTCGACCAGGGCTCCGCGGTGTCGGCCGGGTGCCTCCACGCGACCGAGGCCGAGGTGCGCTACCTCATGCGCACTCTGCCACTCGGCACGCCGGTTCGGATCTCGCCCTGAGCTGTGCGATGATCGGCGTCCGATGAGCGCTGCGGTCGAGGTGCACGAGCACGAGCAAGAGGAAGAGGAGGACCTCCCGGCCTGGAGCCTTCCCGCCGAGGCCGTCGACCGCATCCGCGTCCCGGTGGCCCTGCCGGACCAGGTGACCCGTGAGTGGGCCTGGGGCGGCTCGACCGGAGCCGGTGTGAAGGTCTGCATCCTCGACAGCGGGATCGAGTTCGACCATCCGCTCGTCGGCCACGTCGACCGCTCGGTCGCCGTGCTCCGCGACGAGGAGGGCGAGCTCCAGGTCGTCGACAACGACGAAGGCGACCTGTGCGGTCACGGGACGGCATGCGCGGGCGTCGTCCGCGCCCTTGCGCCAGACGCCGAGCTGACGAGCGTCCGAGTCCTCGGCGCCGGCTACACCGGCGGCGGCGAGGTGATGTTGCACGGACTGGGCTGGGCGATCGAGCAGGGCTTCCAGATCGTGAACATGAGCCTCTCGACGACACGGACGAAATACGTGGAGCGGCTCCACGAGCTCGCGGATCGCGCTTACTTCCGACGCGTCCTCCTCGTCGCGTCGGCCCACAACATGCCCGTCGAGAGCTTCCCGTGGCGCTTCGCGAGCGTGATCTCCGTCGGGAGCCACGAGGAGGCCGATCCGCTGACCTTCTACTACAACCCCTCGCCGCCGGTGGAATTCTTCGGCCGGGGCCTCGACCTCGACGTCGCCTGGCTCGACGGCGGCACGCTGCGCTGCACCGGCAACAGCTTCGCCACACCGCACATCGCCGGCATCTGCGCGCTCATCCTCGGCAAGCACCCCGAGCTGACGCCGTTCCAGCTCAAGAGCGTCCTGTCCCAGACGGCTGCGAACGCGAAGGGAGCGACATGAGCGATCTCGAAGCGGCTGTGGCAGCTGGTGTGCTCGGGGCGGACGAGGCCCACCGCGCGCTCCTGCAGGCGACGGTGGAGGTGGCGCGGGCGATCTTCGGCGCCAAGGCCGCGTCCGTCTTCCTCCTCGACGAGGAGGCGGAGGAGCTCGTCTTCGAGGCGGTCTCAGGCGAGGGAGAAGGCGAGCTGATCGGGATGCGCTTCCCGGCCGGCAACGGGATCGCCGGCTGGGTGCTGACGACACGGCAGCCGCTCGTCGTCGACGACCTGAGCTCTGACACGCGCTGGTCCCGCTCGCAGGCGGAGTCGACAGGCTACGTGCCGAAAAGCATGATGTCGGTGCCTCTGCTCGTCGAGGAACGCGCGCTCGGAGTTCTCCAGGTACTCGACCGGCCCCCGGAGTCGAAGGTCAAGCTGAGGGAGATCGACCTCCTCGGTTTGTTCGCGAACCAGGCAGCGATCGCGCTCGATCTCCTGCAGCGGGCGCGACGCGCACGCGAGGCGCTCGCCGGCGAAGGCCGCCTGGCGCCCCTGGCCCGCGTCGCCGGCCGCCTGGAGGAGGGAGAGCGCGACGCGGCGTTCGAGCTCCTTCGCGCCCTCGAGCGCGTGCTCGTGGAGACGCCCTAGCCCGCGAGGGCGCCGGCCGGAAGCCGCGACACGACGACGTTCTCCGTCGCGGCGAGCGTGGGCGCGTGCCCGGTGACGGCGGCAATGAACTCGTCGCGCTCGAGGGCGTAGAGATGCAGCGGCTCGAGCGCTCGCACGGTCGCGGTCCGAGGGACGTCGCGTAGGAGGGCGATCTCGCCGAAGAAGTCGCCCGGCCCGAGCTCCCGGGTGGTGCCGTCCTCGAGCTCCACCGCGGCTCTCCCGGCAGCGATCGCGTAGAAGTGGTTCCCGGCCTCGCCGCGGGAGACGACGATCTGGTCCGCCACCACCGAGACGGACGTGGCCGCCGCCGCAAGGCGCTCGAGCACCGGTTCCGGGAGCTGCGCGAAGATCGCGATCCGCCGCAGCAGCTCGAGCGGCTCCTCGGCGATCACGGCCTCGTCGTCGATCTGCCGCAAGCCCGGCCAGAGCCCGATGAGCAGCACGGGAACCAACGCTCCTGCCGCGATCAACGCGCCTCGCGGCCCGAGCCAGCTGACGAGGCCGGGCGTGACGATCGAGCCGATTGCCAGCCCCGCCAGCATCAGGCTCTCGAGCACCGCGAACACCCGCCCCAGCACCTCGTTCTCGGTGGAGCGTTGCAGCAGCGTCACGCTGTTGACCTGGCAGAAGACTCCGCCCACCCCGATGGCGCCCATGAGGATCAGCGCCGGAGCGAGGGAGGATACGGCGGCGGTGGCCACGAGCGGCAGGGCCGACAGCAAGAGCCCGATCGCAAAGCCGCCGGCCAGTCGGCGGCGCCTGGCCAGGGCCGCGACGACGAACGCACCGGCCACACTGCCGACGCCGACGGCGGTGTTGAGCCAGCCGAGGGCGCCGTTCCCGCCGTGCAGGAGGCGCAGGGCGAGCACGACGAGCAGGACCTCGAGCGCTCCTTCGACCAGCGCCAGCACGGCACTCAGCCCGATTACGAGGCGAAGTGCCGACACCCGGGCCACAGTCGTGAATCCGGCCGTCAGCTCGGCCAGGAAGTGTGGTCGCTCCACACGCTCGGGAGGCGCGTCGCGCGGCACCAGGAAGACGAATCCCGCCGACCAGAGCGTGAGCGCCGCGGTGAGGGCGAAGACGGCCGCCGGACCGCTGAGCGCGAGGAGGACGCCGCCGAGGGCCGGTCCGGCGAACATTCCGACGCTCGAGATCGTGTTCTCCACGACGTTCGCCGCGGTCAGCTCGTCGGGCGAGTCGACGAGGGAGGGCATCAATGCCGCTTGGGCGGGCGTCCAGGCTGCGGCGACGAGGGTCGACGTGACCGCGAGGACGTAGACGGCATAGGCATTGCCGCCTGCGACCGCCACTGTCGTCATAGCGGCCATGAGTCCGCAGCGGATGAGGTCCGATGTGAGCATCACTCGCCGGCGGGACCAGCGATCGGCGAGGAGGCCTAGCCACGGGCTCGCAAGCGCCGCGAGGACGAAACGTGCGAAGAACAGGACGCCGACTGCGCGCGCTCCGCCGGAGTGGTACGCGTAGACCGGAAGCGCCACGCCGTACGCCCACGCGGATAGCGTCGCGCCGGCCCCCGCCAGCTGGAGGTTTCGGACACGAGCATTCGCGAATACCCTGCTGAACGCCTGCAGCTCCGCAGCGAAGCGGCCCATGCGACGCAGGATCGCAGGCGCAGTTGCGAATTTGAAGGGCCGGTGGGAAGATTCGTCCCCCCAGGCACGTCTAGAGAGTTGATAGCGCCGACAAGAGAGGCGCGACAGCTTCTAAAGGAGGAGCAATGTCCGAGGAGCAGCGCAGAGACGAGGAGACCGAGGTCGAGGGCCATTCGATCCCGCCGAAGTTCCACGCGGACGACGAGCCCGAGGTCGAGGGCCATTCCATCCCGCCGAAGTTCCATGCGAACGAGGACGAGGACGAGGTCGAGGGTCACCTCAAGAAGCGGCTCTAAGCACAGCGGCACCAGCTTTGAAGGGCCCGGCCACGCCGGGCCCTTTGTTTTCTCGCTGGACGCCGGGAAGCAGGAAGATCGCGACGCCGCCGCACGTCTTGGAAAGTAAGAGTGCGGAAGCCAAGGAGGAGCGAGACATGTCGGATGAGCAGCGGAAAGACGACGAGATCGAGGGCCATCTCAAGAAACCGCACGCCAGCGACGAGCCGGCCGAAGATGCCGAGGACGAGGTGGAGGCACACCTGAGCCGTATGTCGAGCGTGCGCATGGATTCGCCCGGCGAGAGCTAACGGTTCCTGACCCGTCACGCGAGAGGGCCCGGCTCATCGGCCGGGTCTTCTTGCGTCGAGGCTCCTACACCGACCTGGCCGCGCCTTCGGCGGCGGCGACGAGGCGATCGGCCTCCTCGATCCGCATGTCTCCCGGGAGCGCCGTCAGGTTCGCCGCCACGAGCGCCCGCGCACCGCGCGCTACGGCTGCCGCGAGCGCCGCTGCCGCGGCCACGTCGGCGTGCACGCGCGGCTCCACTCGGCCACCTGCGGCGGCGCAGAGCACGGCCAGGTCCGCGGCGAGTCGGGCCAGCGCAAGGGGCGGCTCGGCTGCGGCCGCGGTGACCCGTCCCAGCGCCCAGTCACGCTGCTCGGGCTTCGCCTTCTCGTCCGCCGCAGCCCGCGCCTCGAGCGCCTTGCGGTACGCCTCTGCGTCCTCGTCGACGAGCTGCACGGCCCGCTCGCGGAGCGCGTCGGCCTGGGCCGCAACCCCGGCCGCGTCAGCCCAGCTGTCCGGCGACAGTCGCGCAGCCATCTGCACGACGGCCGCTGCCGTCGCAAGCGCCACGGCTAGAGCAGAGCCGGCGCCCGGGACCTCGCGCGGCGCCGCCAGCTCCTCGAGTAGCGCGGGCAGAGGGAGTCCGGTGAGCACAGACGGAGTGTCTCACCGGCGCAGACCCCGCGCGTATCTACACCTCGAGGAGCCGGCGCAACCGGGACACGATGAACGGCGAGGGCTCGTAACCGGCAGCCGCCACAGCACGTTCGAGGTCGGCTTGGAGCTGAAGCCGGAACTCGGCGTCCTGCTCGGCACGCGCGACGAGCTCATCAAGTGCCGCGCGCGCAGCCGGCAGCTCCTGCGCCGCACGCACCCAACCCTGGGGTGCAGGCGGAAGGAGGCGTAGAAGCCGGCCGATCCGTTCCTCGTCGAATCCGTTCATCTCAATCATCATGACGGGCGAGAGCCCCGACTCCTTCCATCGAGTTCGGCGCGCACCTTTTCGAGGCAGCGCGAGATCCTGCTGGCGATCGTCCCTGCCGGGATCGCGAGGAGGTCGCCGATCGTGCGATAGCTCTCGTCGCGGCAGAAGAAGCGGTCGAGGAGCTCGCGGCAGGGGTCACCGACCTTGTCGAGGGCGGCCCGTACCGTCATCGCGTCGTCGAGCGTGGCGAGGACGTCGTCCACCTCTCGCTCGTCGGGTTCCGACTCGGAAGGCGTGTCGCGGGCGATCAGACGCAGTCGATCGATGCAGAGCCGCCGCGTCAGCTGCGCCAGCCACGGGCGCACCGCGTCGTCGCTCCGCAGCTCGGGGAGCCGCTCGAAGGCCCGGGCGAAGACTTCCTGGAAGACGTCCTCCGCATCCGGCTGCGCGAGCCGGAAGCCGCGCGCGCAGATCGCATAGACATAGCGCGAGAAGCGCTCCACGAACTCGTTCCAGGCGTCGGCATCGCCCGCACGGCAACGCGAGACGAGCTGCGCGTCGGTCTGCTCCACGGCCATTGCACGAAGACGATACGACTTCATGGCCCAAAGGTCAGCCGAGGATCCGCAGGAGGGCGGCCACGAGCAGATCCGCGTGCTCGTCGCGAAAGACGAGTGGCGGCCGGATCTTGAGCACCTCTCCGTGCTTACCCGTGCGCCCCACGAGGATCCGCTGCTCGCGCAGCTCGTCGACGACGCGGGCCGCCAATCCGCTGCTCGAGAGCTGGACGCCCGCGAGCAGGCCGCTGCCGCGGACCTCCACGATGTCCTGCTTCCCGAGGCTCTCGAGCGCCCGGCGCAGGCGCTGTCCGACCTCCGCTGCCCGTTCCGGGAGCCGCTCGTCCTCGAGCACCTCGAGCACGGCGAGCGCCGCACTCGCCGCGACCGGATTGCCGCCGAAGGTGGAGAACGTCCGCCCCGCGTAGGGAAACCGCTCGGCGAGGTCCTTCCGGGTCACGACCGCGGCCACGGGATAGCCGTTGCCCATCGGCTTGCCGAGGGTCACGACGTCCGGCGCGATCCCGTGATGGACGAACGACCAGAGCTCGGGACCGAGGCGCCCGTGGCCCGCCTGGACCTCGTCGGCGACGTACAGACCGCCGGCTTCGTGCGTCCGGTCGACGAGCAGGCGGAGCTCGGCTGCCGCCGGCGTGTAGATCCCGTCGCTCATGAGCGATCCGTCGAGGAACGTCGCCGCGAGGTTGCCGCCGAGCGCAGCCAGAGCCGCATCGAGTGAGGCGGCGAGGTCCCCGCCGCTGCCGGGCGGCACGATGACCGCGACGTCGGCGGGCCGGTGCGCTGCCGGCCAGTCCTCCGGGGAGAGCGCGGCCGTTGCCTCGGTGACCCCGTGATAGGCGTTCTCGGTCACGAGCGCCCGGTCGCGGCCGGTGACTGCGGACGCCAGGCGCCAGGCGAGGTCGTTCGCCTCGGTGCCGGAGTTGACGAGCAGCACCGTATCGAGGCCCGCCTCCGGCGGGAAGGTGGCGAGCAACCGCTCGGCGAGCTCGACGAGCGGATCAGCGAGATAGCGGGCGTTCACCGCTCCGAGCCGTGACTGGCGGACGACGGCCTCGGACACCCGCGGGTGGCAGTGCCCCACCACCGGCACGTTGTTGTAGGCGTCGAGGAGCCGGTTACCGTCGGGCTCGTAGATCCAGACGCCTTCGGCCCGGATCGCGTGGACCGGCCGGCCGTAGGTGAGCGGCGTCAGGAGCGTCCCGAGTGCCTCGTTGCGGCGTCGAGCGAGGTCCGGCGTCGCGGCGGCCGGAGGGGGTGCGCCGAGCTCTTGAGCGACGTCCTCCGGCCCGAGCGCATCGAACAGCGCGAGCAGCTGCCAGGAATCCTCGTCCCAGGCCTCGATGTAGGCGGCGTTCTCAGGGAAGCGACCGGAGCGCCATGCGCTGATCGCGACGATCGCCGTGAGCCGCGCCGCGTCGAGGTCACCCAGGAGATCGAGCTCGAGAGGCTCCAGGGGCAGCCGCGACTGGAACCCGTCGAGCGCGATGCGTGCCACCCGGAACGCATCGTCTCCCTGCCGCCCACGCAGGAATGACGCAAGCGCCACGGCGAGGTCGGCCACGAGCGCGGTGTGGCAGCAGTCGCCGAAGTCGAGGATCCCCGTGACCCGCTCGCGCTCGTCGAGCAGGAGGTTGTCGAGGTTGAAGTCGCCGTGGACGACCTGTGCCCGCAGGCGCTCCCACTCGGGTAGCACCCGCTCGGAGAACCGGTCGAGTGTCCGCTCCGCGAGCGCCCGTCGGTCGGGGTCGCGGATCTCGTCGAGCAGCGGGCGCAGCCGAGGCGCGGCCTGCGCGCTCCACAGCAGCTCCCGTCCTGCGGCCGGGTGGAAGAACGACCTGAGCGCGAGGCAGAGGCGGGCATGCATCGAGGCGATCTCGCGCAGAGCGGAGTCGCGTAGCTCGAGGCCCGGCTTGCGGCCGCGGAGCCGCTCGAACAACCGCACCTGATGGCCGTCGAACGCTGCGCGGGGCTCGAGCAGCCCGGCGACCGGCAGGTCACGGTCGACCGCCGCTGCGTGAGCGATGGCGGCCTCCTCCAGCTCGAGCACTGCCTCGTCCTCGGCGCGGTTCGAGATCTTGAGCACGGCGCCTGCGCCGCCGTCGTCGAGCAGGAACGCCTGGTCGCGCTCGCTGCCGAGCTCCGAGGCCGTCCCGCCGACGCCGTAGAGCTCCGCCGCGATCCGCGCAGCCTCGTCCGCGGTGAAGGCGGGCGGTGGTGTCTCGAGCACGGAGCTCACGCCCGCCGATGCTATTGGTCGGGCGTTCAAAATCCCTCGTTCGAGCGAATCGTCTCCCCCTTTAGCGGGAGGATCGTGGTGCGATCGCCGCCTACGTTGCGCCCACTGACTGGCGGCTATTGCGGCTCGTTCTGCGGCATCGGGGCGGTCGCGACAAGGAGGTAGACGTGGGGGCGACCCTCACCAGACGCGACAGGTCTCGTCTCAAGGCTTGGCACCTCGGGCTACTCGCATTCGTCGTGGTGCTGGTGTTCGGCATGCTCCGCCCGGGCGCCTCGTGGGGCTCTTCCGCGTACAACCCGGCGTCCGACCCGTACTCGATGCAGAACATCACGGCCGCCGACGGTGCCCAGGCCTGGTGGAACGCCGGCGCGACCGGCCAGGGCGTCGACGTCGCCCTCATCGACACCGGTGTCGCGCCCGTGCCCGCGCTGAGCGGCTCGGACAAGATCGTGAACGGCCCCGATCTGTCGTTCGAGTCGCAGAACTCGTCGCTCCAGCTTCTCGACACGAACGGCCATGGCACGTTCATGGCCGGGATCATCGCGGGCAACGACGGGCGGGACGGCGGCTACCGCGGTGTTGCCCCCGACTCGCGGATCCTCTCCGTGAAGCTGGGCACCGCCGACGGCAGCGTCGACGTGAGCCAGGTGATCGCGGCGGTCGACTGGGTCGTCCAGCACCGGCACGACGACGGTATGAACGTTCGGGTCATCAACTTGTCGTACGGCACGCACTCGCTGCAGCCGTACACGGTCGACCCGCTGGCGTACGCGGTCGAGCAGGCCTGGAAGGCCGGCATCGTCGTCGTCACGGCGGCCGGCAACACCGGCCTCGGCACGGGCCTCGCCGATCCGGCGTACGACCCGTGGCTGATTTCGGTCGGCTCGGCCGATACCGAAGGGACAGCGTCCCTGGACGACGACCAGCCCGCACCGTTCACGGCTGGGTCCCCCGATTGCCAGCCGCCCACCTGCCTCGGGCCGACGCTGCTCGCTCCGGGTATGCACATCCAGGGCTTGCGCGATCCGGGGTCGTACATCGATCAGAACAATCCCGGCGGGGCGCTTAGCGACCTCTACTTCCGCGGCAGCGGGACGTCCGAGGCGGCCGCCTACGTGACCGGCGCCGTGGCGCTCCTGTTGCAGAAGTACCCGCAACTCACGCCCGACCAGGTCAAGCAGATGCTCGAGCAGAGCGCGCGGAAGCTGCGCGGAGCTCCGGGTTTCGTGCAGGGATACGGCGAGCTCGATCTGGGCAAGTTGCTGAAGACGCAGCCGCCTGGCACGCGTCCGCACCCCGGCCCCGGCGCCCCGGCGGGCCCGGGGCATGGCCGTCCCTCCGCCCTCAATCTCCTGTGGTCGACCGGGACCGGATCACTCGAGCTCTCCCGCGGCGGCTTCCACCTGACGATGGACGGCGTCGTCCTCCAGGGTGACGAGGACATCTTCGGCATGCCGTTCGACTCGACGGCGATGGCCGCCCTCGAGGCCGCCGGCTCGAGCTGGTCGGGCGGGACGTGGAACGGCTCAGCGTGGACGGGCAGCTCGTGGACCGGCAGCTCCTGGAGTGGCTCGAGCTGGTCCGGCAGCTCCTGGAGCGGTAGCTCGTGGAGCGGATCGAGCTGGAGCAACCTCGGCTGGTCCGGCAATACGTGGAACGGCTCCAGCTGGTCGGGAAGCTCCTGGAGCGGCAGCTCGTGGAGCGGAAGTTCGTGGAGCGGCTCGAGCTGGAGCAGCTTCGTCTGGGCAGGCGACCAGTGGCTCGGAGCGAGTTGGGGCTGACCTTCAAGGGGAGGGGTCGGTGATCTCCGGCCGGCCTCTCACCTACCGACTCCGCGCACCGGGGGAGCTCCTCCGGCCGTTTGGCGCGTCAGTCCGGGAGGCCCTGCACGGGCCTCCGCGCGTCTGGATCTTCAACGGCGCCGTGGCCCTCACCTGTGCGGTCGTCTGGGCGTTCGCGATCGACTCCTTCGGCGCCCCGTCGCTCGTGCGCGGCCCGCATCTCGCGTGGTGGGCGCTGGCGCTCGCGTTCTGCCTCGCCGAGGTGTTCGTCGTCCACCTCCAGTTCCGCAAGCAGGCGCACACGCTGTCCCTGACGGAGATCGGGCTCACGCTCGGCTTGCTGCTCGGGGCACCGGGCGGGCTCCTGATCGGCCAGCTCGTCGGCACACTGGTCGCGCTCGTCGTCACCCGGTGGAAGAGCCAGCGACAGCTCGTCAAGTTTGCGTTCAACCTCGCCGAGCTGCCGCTCTGCAGCGGAATCGCGCTCGTGATCTTCCGCTCGGTGGCGACGCAAGGCGACTCGGCGCCGCACATCTGGGCCCTCGTCCTCTTCGCATGCGCGGTCGCGCACGTGCTCGGCATCCTTCTCGTGTCGGCCGTGATTGCGATCAACGAGGAGCGCTTCCATGCGCCGCAGCTGCTGAGGACGCTCATCACGTCGACGATCGGAGCGCTCGCGACGGCGTCGCTCGGCCTCGCCGTCGTCCAGCTCCTCGAGGCTCGCCCGCTCGCGGTCATTCTGCTCGTCGTCCCCGTGCTCTCCTGCGTCGCGGCGTTCCGCGGCTACATGGAGCAGAGGGAGCAGCGCGAGCACGTGGAGTTCCTCTACGAGTCCATGCGCGCGACGCAGGGCGCCCCCGAGTTCGGGCTCGCCGTCGGGCAGCTGCTCGTCGCCGCGCGCCGGCTGTTGCGCGCCGAGTATGCGGAGATCCTGCTCCTGCCCGCATCCGACGCCGAGGGGCCGCTGCGCAGCGTCAGTGGGGCGGAGGGCGAGCTGCTCATGCATCCCGAGGAGCGGTTCACCCCTGAGGACGCCGCGGCGTTCAGAGAGCTCGCCTCCATCGGCTCGGCGGCGTTGCGCACTCGCCTGCGCGCCGGCGACACGCTGGAGGCGTTCCTTCGCTCGCGCGGACTGGAGGATGCGATCGTCGGGTCGCTACGCGGCGAGGATCGGACCTTCGGGCTGCTCGTGGTGGGCGAGCGCCTCGGGGACGTGAGCGCGTTCGCCGAAGCGGACCTGGAGCTCTTCGAGACCTTTGCGGGGCACGCGAGCATCCTGCTCGAGAACGGCCGGCTGGAGCATTCGCTGGCCGAGGTCACCCAGCTCAAGGAGCAGCTCCGCCACCAGGCGTACCACGACGCGCTGACCGGGCTCCCGAATCGCGCCAACATGCTCGAGGCGATCGAGCACGAGCTCGCGCGCGGCTCCGGCTCGATGGCCGTCCTCTACCTCGACCTCGACCGCTTCAAGACGGTCAACGACACGTGGGGCCACAGCGCCGGAGACGAGCTGCTCTCGGAGTTCGCGCGGCGGCTTGGGGGCGCGACCCGGGCCCAGGATCTCGCAGCCCGCATCGGCGGAGACGAGTTCGCCGTGCTCGTGCGAGAGGCGAGCGCCGAGACGGCGGTTGCCGCCGCCCGGCGGATGCTCGACGCGCTCGACGGGACGTACGCGCTCAGCTGCGGCGAGGTCGCCTGCCACGTGAGCGTCGGAATCGCCGTCGGCACAGCCGGCGCGACGAGCGCCGAGGATCTGCTCCGCAACGCCGACATCGCGATGTACAGCGTGAAGCACTCCGAGCGCGCGTACACGCTGTACGAGGCAGATCTGCACGAGAAG
>Ga0209810_1005254_pt1 | contig 11835 bp, 8 predicted proteins | sample Coa_R1_7_FD_187159 | JGI IMG/M metagenome (GOLD analysis project Ga0209810, IMG submission 187159) | Surface soil microbial communities from Centralia Pennsylvania, which are recovering from an underground coalmine fire - Coalmine... | ecosystem: Environmental > Terrestrial > Soil > Unclassified ...
AGGCCGGGTCGACGACGCTGAGGGTGAGGGCACCGAGATCGACATCCGCTGACCCGCGACGCCGGAGGCCGAGCGTCTGTGGCTGATCATGAAGTGGCCGTGACCGGGTACGGGTCACGCCGACGGCGTCGCCAGGCGAAGGTCTAGGCCGTCGCGGCGGGCATTGCCTCGCGGCGTTGCGTGCTCGAGCCCTCCGGCAGCACGTTGAGCAGGGCGTTCAGGTCGACGTCGCGCCGGGCGGGATGCGAGACCGGCAGGCTCGTCTGGACCTGGTAGCGGTTGCGGCGCCCCACCCGTTCCCGATCGAGATAGCCCGCCTGGACCAGATCGGCGACGATCCGCTGCGCCGCGCGCTCCGTGATCTGCACCTCCGCGGCGATGTCGCGGATCCGTACCGCGGGATCGTGAGCGATGCACAAAAGCGTCAGGCCGTGGTTGGTAAGGAAGCCGAAGGGTGGCATGGGGTGAATCGTAGCGCATGTCGCGATCGTACTTTCGCGACAAGACAATCACGCTAACGAATACACGTTTTGAAATTCGTGTATGCTCAGTCGTACGCCTCGGAACCTCGGATCATCGTTCAGGCCCTATGCGCTGCCACCGGTCGCGCAGGCCGGCTCGATCGCCCTGGCCCCGCGGCCGCTAACAGCATCACCCCTCGATTCGGGAGCCAGCAGCTTGAGTAGCCGAGAAGCCCATCCTTATCCCCAAACGTGCCAGCTGGAGATCGACCGCCAGACTGGGGCCGATGGCCTCACCCTGACCGTCCGCGGCGAGATCGACCTCGGATCGGCCCCCGCTCTGGAACGAGAGCTTCGGCACGCAGAGAGCCGGGCCCGACGCATCGTGCTTGACCTCGCCGGTCTCGAATTCATCGACAGTGCTGGAATCCACGCGCTTATCGGAGCGCAGGAGCGTGCCGCCATCCACGGTCACGAGCTCGTGCTCACCCACGTTCCCGCGCACGCTCGGCGACTATTCACCCTGATCGGAATCAGCAGCCTGTTCAGGATCGAATAGCGCGATCGCGCGGCTGAGATCGAGGGCGGGCCCAGCTCGCACTCGACCGCCGTCCGGAGCTCGGTGTCAACGACCGACACCCGGGCCACCGGCGATCCGCAGCGGGAAGTGGCCACGGGCCCGGGCTGGCCATCGTCAAGGCCATCGCCCAGGCCCACGGACCCGAGCGCGGCGCGTCCCCGCTCGACAGGGGCGCTCGACGTCGAGGTCAGCTCCCCCTCTCCCCCGGCCTCGACCGCCGGCGGGTGGGGATTCCGGTGCCGCCCTACGCGCTGCGCACCCTCCGAAGGGCCAGCCTGCCAAGCGCGCGGGCGCTTCCGCGTCCGGGGTCGAGCTGCTGCGCACGCACCCGCAGCAGCTGCACGATCTGTGCGGTGGCCACGAATGGGTCGGCGATCACCCTCCCCTCGGCAAGGGAGAGGGCCGCGACCGCTCCGCCCGCGCGCTCGGCGATGAGCGCTTCGCCGGCCAGGCTCTCGCTCGAATCGAGCTCGGCCAGCCGTTCGAGCGCCGGCCGATCGCTCGCGGTCGCTGTCCGGATCACGATCGCGTCGATGCCGGTCACCGTCGATTCGGCGGCAAGCCGCCTGCGCGCGGCGGCGTCCCGCAGGTCCTGCTGGCGGGAGCGCGCGAGCGCCTGATTGAGCTGGGGGTTCATCGTCCGGTCCTCCTGGTGGGGCGCTGGTTCATCGTGCGTCCCAGAATCGGCTAAGACGCGCAGACGCACATCGGGAGAACGGCGCGAGCTGATCGCCACTGCCCCTTAGCTCTCGCCGCGGGTGCCTTACGGCCCCCGGCGCAGCCGCGGCCGACGCCCTCAGCGACCGTCGGCCGGTGGCACTGGGCGGTAGGTCACCCGCACGACGTCCTCGCGCTGCTGGCTCAGGTACCAGTCGGCCACCTCGCCTGCGTCGACCGTGGCCCTGACGACGCAGCTCGCGCCGGGCGGCGCCTGCGCCACCACCTCGCCGCGCGGAGAGACGATCATCGTCGGGCAGTGCTGGTCGGGGTCGCAGACGTTGGCGGCGAGCACGAAGCGCTGGGTCTCGGCCGCGCGGCTGACCAGGTGGCTGCGCCACACGCCGGCCGGTGCCCCGGCGTCGGCGGCATGGGTCAGGTAGGCGAGCAGTTGCGCGCCCGACCGGGCCAGCGCGTGCCACTGCTCGGGGAATCGCAGCTCACGGCAGATCTGGCAGCCGACCGCGATCTGCTGAGTGCCCGCGTCGACCGTGAACACGGGCAGCTCCCCGCCGGCGGACAGCCGGCCGCGCTCCGCGGTGGCCAGGTTGACCTTGCGGTAGATGCCCCGCCGGCCGTCGGGCGAGAAGTGGACCGCGGCGTTCCACCACCGGCCGCCCTCGGCAAGCAGCGAGCCGCAGAAGACGTGCAGGCGCTGGTCGACGGCGGCCGCGGCCACCGTGTCGATCGCGCGGCTGACCGCGGCGGCGTCGAGGGTCGCCAGGCCGGACAGCTGCGCGTCGTAGCCCGAGATCGCAGCCTCCGGCAGCACCACGACCTGGGCGCCGCGGGCCTCGCGCAGCGCGCCCTCGATCGCGGCCAGGTTGGCCTGGATGTTCCAGCTGATCGGGATCTGGGCGGCCGCCACCTCGATCGCCATCGGCCATGGGTAGCAGAGTCCGGGGTCGCCGCGCCGTGGACGGCGCCGGTGGGGCGCCCGGGGCCTCCCCGCGGCCGGCGGCGTTCCCGCGGCCAGCGGCGTTGCCGCGGTCGACCCGAGGCCCGCGGCGGGCGCGGCGGCGAGATGCCCGCCGGCGTCCCCTGCGCGGCCCCCATAACGTTCCTCTCGGCCCGCCGGTGAACTCGAGAGGCACGAACCGCGCGTTATAGCCGCCTCTTTGTACCTCTCGGGACCCCGACCGGCTCGAGAGGAACGTTGTGAGCGCCCGCGCTCGCCCGCATCGGCTTCGCGGCCGGCTGACACGGCACCCGCGCTCGCCCGCATCGACTCGGCGGCCAACCGGGCGACCAGCGCGCACGGGCCCGCCCGCCGCGGCCGGCAAGCCCCCGCCCGCGCCCTCAGGCGACGTACGCGGCCCGCGGCCCCGGGTCCGCGGGGGCGGCGGACCGGGCAGACGGCGTCAGCCCGGCGAGGACGCCAACGGCGCGCTCCAGCTGATCCGGAGCAAGCGTGAAGGGCAGCCGCAGGTAGCGCTCGAGCAGCCCGGCCCCGCCGAACCGCGGGCCCGGCGTGACGTGCAGGCCGCGCTCGGCCGCGCTGACTGCAAGGCTCGTGCTGATCGGGCCGGGCAGCTCGGTCCACAGGAAGAGCCCGCCTGCCGGCAGGGTGAAGCGCCAGGCGGGCAGGTGCGCGCGCAGCGCGCCGGCCAGCGCCTCGCGGCCCCGGCGCAGCGCGGCACGCCGCCGGGCCGTGAGCTCGTCTAGGCGCTCGAGCACGCCGACGGCGAGCAGCTGCTCGAGCACCGGGCTGGCCATGTCGGAGGTCGCCCGCGCGAGGGCGAGGCGCTCGATGAGAACGGGATCGGCACGCGCCCAGCCGATCCGCAGCCCGCCCCACACGGGCTTGCTCAGCGAGCCGATCGTGATCGTCGAGCGCTCGGCGAAGCTCGCCATCGGCGGCGGCATCTCGACACGGTCGAGGTCGAGCTCCACGAACGTCTCGTCGATCACGACGTACGCGCCCGTGCGCTCGAGGATCCGCGCCACCGCGCGCCGCGACGGCGCGTCGATCAGTGCACCGGTCGGGTTCTGGAAGTCGGGGATCAGGTAGGCGAGCAGCGGGCGCTCCGAGGAGGCCAGCGCGGCGAGCGTGGCGATGTCCCACCCGGCGTGCGTGGTCGGCAGTCCCCGTAGCCGCAGCCCCGCATTGCGCAGCACGTCGAGCGCCGCCGGATAGCCGGGGATCTCGACCACGGCGGCCTGGCCCGGGCGCGCGATCGCTCTTACCGCAAGGTCGAGCGCGTGGAGCGCACCCGAGGTCACCATGATCTGCTCGGGCCGCGTGGGCAGCCCCCGGGCGCAGAAGCGCTCGGCGATCGCGCGGCGCAGCTGCGGCAGCCCGAGCGGGTCGTAGCCGTGATGGTCGAGCCAGCGCGGCAGCTCGTCCGCCGCGGCGCGGGCCAGCTCGTCGAGCGCCGGCGGCGCGGGCAGCGCGGCCACCCGCATGTCGAGGCCGTCGACGCGCACCCCGGCGTCGGGCGCCGCGCGGTGCCCGCCGGGGATCGCAGCCCAGCTGCCGGCGCCCTGCCGGCTGGCCACGTAGCCCTGCGCCCGGAGGGTTGTGTAGGCCGCCGTGACGGTCGCGCGGCTCACCCCGAGCGCCGCCGCCAGCGCGCGCTCGGGCGGCAACCGGCTCTCGAGTGCGATCCGCCCGTCGAGCACGAGCGCACGGATCGTCGCCGCCAGCCGCTCGTGCGCCGGCCCATCGAGCCGCCAGTGGCCGAGCAGGTCGACCATCCGCGACGCCGTGACGATGCTCATCAGACCACTGATATCAGATTGGCCTGTTCCGGCATAGGCCAATCTGTGCGAGACTCGCGGCGTGCCTGCTCTGAGCCGATTGGTGCCGGCGCCGCGGGGGCGCCGGGTGAGCCAGCTCTACGCCGGGATCGTGCTCTACGGGATCAGCGACGGCCTGCTGCTCCTGGCCGGGCTCGGGGTGGACCCGTGGGATGTGCTGCACCAGGGCCTTTCGCGTCGCCTGGGTCTCGGTGTGGGCACGTGGGCGCTCATCGTCGGCGCGTTCGTGCTCCTGCTCTGGGTGCCGCTGCGCCAGCGCCCGGGCTTCGGCACGCTCAGCAACGCGCTCGTCGTCGGCCCGGTCATCGACCTCATGCTCGCCGTCGTACCCGCCCCCCACGCGCTCGGGCTCCGGGTCGCCTCGCTGCTCGCCGGCGTCCTGCTGAACGGGGTGGCCACGGGCGCCTACATCGGGGCCGGCCTCGGGCCCGGGCCGCGCGACGGGCTGATGACCGGCCTGGCGGCGCGAGGGCACGCGATCCGGGTCGTTCGCACGGGAATCGAGCTGACGGTGCTGGCAGGCGGCTGGCTGCTGGGCGGCACCGTCGGCGTCGGCACCGTCGTGTACGCGCTCGCGATCGGCCCGCTGGCGCACTTCTTCATCCCCCGCTTGCGCGTCGCCGGCGAGGTGAGCGTTGGGCCGGTACCGGCCGGCGCCGTGCTGGCCGGCGAGACGCCAGCGCCAGAGTGACGGGTGATGGGGGGGGTCATGGCCCCGGCGTAGCTCCCTTGGCGACGAAGCAGACCGAGCGACTACGGGGCGAGGAACTCGTGGTGGGGCTCGCGCGGCCCGAGAGAGGTCGCCGAGGTTCCACGACGAACGAATTCGAGCCCATCTGGCCAACGCGCGACGAACTGATCGCCGGTCTCGTCCTCGTAGCGGATGAAGGTCACGTCGGCGATGTCGACCCGAAAGAGGTGAAAGCGCCCGGGCTCCGGCTTCCAGCCCATCCGCGCCGTGACCTCATCCGCGTAGCCGCGCTGCCGATCCAAAGAGTCCTCCATGATCGCCCGGCCCCGGACCTTGTACTCCCCAGCTGAGCCGTCGCGAGAAGTCACAATGCCGTGCACGAGCACGCGTGAATCGCGAATGAGATCCGCGGCCTTGAAAGAGCCGTGAAGCATTGACAGCCAGAACTCTCCGTCCCACAGAAGCGGCTCGACCGGACTGATGCGCGGCATCCCATCCCGACGGATCGTGCCGACAAGGACGACGCCCGGCTCGATCAGTCGCTCCCTGCCCAGCGCCGCCAAACGCGGTTGCTGCCGCTCCAGCTCGCTCCAGCGCATCATGCCTCGCTTGGTAGCTGCTCTCGGTTCTACCCGAGCATAGGTCGAGGCTCGGACTTCTCTCAAGCCTAACGCTGCTGCATTCGCCTCGGAAGCGGCCTCAGCTCATCGCGCTTGGGCCGAAGGTGTTTTGGCCGGGCCGGTCGGGCGGCGCCGGCCGGCCGGGCGCTCTTGCTCGCCACCGTCTGATCTGCAGGCCCGGCGCGCCCGGCAACAACTGCTCGATCTCGACTGGCCCCTCATAGACGCCGTCGAGGAAGCGCTCGGGCTGCTCGAGGGCGAGCCTCAGGCAGGGCACCCGCTGCGCGGCCGGCTCGGCGGCCTACGCTCGCTGCGCCTGGGCACCTACCGCATCATCTATCAGCTGCCAGACAATGACCACACCGTCCGTGTGGCCGCGATCCGCCATCGCTTCGTCGCGTACCGGACCGCCCCCCGCTAACCCCTGCGGCGCCGCCTGGCTGCCTTCACTGCCTCCTGGTGTCCTGCGCCCAGCCAGCGCATTGTCGCCGTTGAAGTCGCTTCGCCGGTCGATGTCGGCGCCGGCGGCGACCAGGAGCCCAACACACTCGATCGCCCCGAAGGCTGCGGCGAGGCGCAGCGCGCCGCAGCCTTGCTCGACGTTCGGATCGGCGCGGTCGTCGCGGGGCGCGCCGTGCCGCTTGCGCGGCGGGGTCAGTGGTGCACGCCGCGCTTACCGTGGGGCTTGTGGGCGGTGAGCTTGATCTGCTTGGTGATGATCACCGGAGCGTGACCGCTGGTGATGTAGGCGATCACCATTGTGGCTCGCTGCGTTTTGCCGGTGCCGAGCAGCTTCTTTGCACCATTGGTGAAGCGCAGAACAATGCTTGCCCGCCCCGCCCGGGCGAATGTGTGCGCGCCCGATGCCAGCATGGTCGGCTTGGCCTGGCGATGCTTGTGCTTGGCGGCTGCCGGCATCGCGCGCAGCGGTGCGTGCAGAAGGTGCGTCGATCCGCATGTGAAAGGCCCGGCCTTCGATCCCAGCAGCACGATCGTGCAGACCGTCCCAGCGCCCGGCACCGAGACACCGAAGCTCGTCGACCACTGACCTACCGTGAGCCGCTTGACCGCCCGGGCCGCGGCGCTCGCTATCGCCGCTGCCGCTTGCTTGAGCTGGTGCATGGTGGGCGGCGTTTGGCCAGGCGTACCGACGCCTCCGCCACCGCCTGTGCCGCCTCCACCGGTGCCGCCTCCGCCTGTGCCGCCTCCACCGGTGCCGCCTCCGCCGGTGCCGCCTCCACCGGTGCCGCTCTGGTTGATGACCTGCGTGACGGTGCTGGAGCTCGAGCGCGAGTAGTGGCCGTCGCCTGAGTAGCTGGCCGTGATCGAGTGCGATCCGGCAGTGCTGTAGGTCACCGGGCAGGTGGCCTCGCCGGTTGTGGTGTTGACCGCCACGGACCCGCAGCCGAAGATCGTGCCGCCGCCGTCGCTGAACGCGACGGTGCCGCCGTCCGGCGCGGGGCTGACCGTCGCCGTGTAGCTCACCTGCTGGCCGACCGTCGCCGGGTTCGGCGACGAGGACAGCGCCGTGGTCGTCGTTGTCGGCGCCGACGGCGGGTAGTCAAACTCGTACGCCGCCCCCTGTTGGGAGTTGCTCCCGACCTGGTGATAGGGCGCACCGGCGACGACGGTCGACCCGGACAGGCCGACAAACTCGAGGAGGTCGCCGCTGGCGCCGTCGGAGGCGGTCAGCTCCGCGGTCTCGGTGGAGTTCGCCCACCCGCCCGCGGGCTCGCTGAACACGTAGGCCGCCCCCTGTTGGGTGTTGCCCCCGACCTGGTGACCGCCTGCGCCGGCGACGATCGTGGAACCGGACACGGCGACCGAGATGCCGAGTCCATCGCTGGCGCCGCCGTCGGAGGCGGTCAGCTCAGCGGTCTCGGTGCTGTCCGCCCACCCGCTCGCGGGCTCGCTGAACACGTAGACCGCGCCCTGATAACCATTGCCGCCAACCCAGTGTTCGTTGGCGCCGGCGACGACCGTCGAACCGGACACCCCGACAGACCAGCCAAGCTGGTCATAGGCCGCTCCGTCGGAGGCGGTCAGCTCGGCTGTCTGGGTCCCATTCGCCCACCCGCTCGCGGGCTCGCTGAACACGTACACCGCCCCCTGCGTGTTGTTGCTCCCGACCTGGTGGTGCGGCGCGCCGGCGACGATCGTCGAACCGGACACCCCGACAGAGTTGCCCAATTGGTCAATGTAGGCGCCGTCGGAGGCGGTCAGCTCCGCGGTCTGGGTGGCATCCGCCCACCCGCTCGCGGGCTCGCTGAACACGTATACGGCCCCCTGGCCCTGGTTGCCCCCGACCGCGTGGCCGGGCGCGCCGGCGACGATTGTCGAACCGGACAGGGCGACACGCTGGCCAAGGAAATCGCCCACTGCTCCGTCGGAGGCGGTCAGCTCGGCGGTCTGGGTGCCGTTCGCCCACCCGCTCGCGGGCTCGCTGAACACGTACACCGCTCCCTGCCCGACCTGGCGGCCGGGCGCGCCGGCGACGATCGTCGAGCCGGACACGGCGACTGACAGGCCGAGGTTGTCGTTGGCGGCTCCGTCGGAAGCGGTCAGCTCGGCGGTCTGGGTGGCGTTCGCCCACCCGCTCGCGGGCTTGGTGAACACGTACACAGCCCCCTGGTAGGTGTTGCTCCCGACCTGGTGCTGCGGGGCGCCGACGACGATCGTCGAACCGGACACGGCGACCGAGCTGCCGAAGTTGTCGTTGGCGGCTCCGTCGGAAGCGGTCAGCTCGGCGGTCTGGGTCACGGTCGGGTCGACGGTCAACGGGTAGCGCGCGCCGTGGTCCCGGATCGAGATCTCGATCCACCCATAGGAGAGGCTCAGTCGGGCGGGGAGCCGGCGTCCGGTGGCGTCGGTGACGCTGAGCTGGTCGTAGCGCAGCCGCGGACGGTCGTGCCCGCCGACCAGGAGCAGGCCGTTACCCCGAAGACGAGCACGCAGGGTTCCGGTCAGGCGGACAGCGAGCGTGACCGGCAATTGCGCCGCCCCGGCCGGGCGGCTCGTGAGCGAGAAGCCTTGCTCCAGTCCCAGCGGCCCGTTGGCGTACCACACGCCAACGCCAGGGTGTTGGTAGACGACGCGGTTGGACCGCACGCGGAGACGCACCGCCCCAAGCGCGCGCAGCGCGGACCCACGTCCGACCGCAACGGCGCCAAGCCCAATCCAACCGCCGCGCACGCTGATGACCGCACCCGTCGACGCGAACGTCACCGCAAGCCGCTGCTTAGCGTTGCTTGCTCGCCATCCCGCCGGAGAGCTGCGGATCCAATAGCCCGGATCGTCCCGGCCCAATCCTCGGGACATGGCCTCCCGCGCGGCGACCGGCAGCCCGACGACTGTTCGCCGGCTCGTGGGCGATGAAGGCGCAGCAGCGGCGGCGGAACGAGCCCGGGCCGCGCGCGCCGGGGGCGAGGTCGTTCGTGTCGCGGCGAACCCGGCAGCCACGCAAAGCAGTGCACAAACCACCACCAAGACCGTGCCTCGCGCGCCGGCAGGGCGGCCGGGGCGAGCACCCCGCACCCGATCCACCAACAGCCAAGGGCTCGCGCACGCCGATGAGTTCATCGCACCAGCGCCCGCAGAACGCAAACCTGCAGTGATCCTCACAGCAATACCCCCAGGGGTTTCAATGCCGACCGTCTCTGGCGGCGTGCGCCATTGAAACGCCCCCGGCCCGCCGTTCGCACCAGGGAGGGACCCTAGGATTTGGGCCGCCGCCGTTGCCTGTCCACGGGAACGGGGTCGGCCCAGCCCCCCAAATCCGCCAGATTTCGAGCTGGTGGAGGTCATCTTCCCGCGCTCGCGCATGGCCAGCGCCGCCGCGGCAGCCTTCTCGGGCGTGAGCTTGCGCGGCGCCCAGCCGCGTGACCCCGTGACGCTGTTCGCGTGGACCGCGCGTGAGCGCCGCTAGCGTTGGGAGCCGGCAGCCGCGCGGCGACGCCGCAGCAGCCGACCGGCCATACTGAGGGCTCGGTCAGGGGCCCGGCGACTGCCGGAAGGAACGTCAAGCCGAGATGGAGGGGTGGAGATGTCAGCCAGCAGCCGCGCTGCGCGCAGAGGTCGACTTGGGGTCGTGGTCGTGGGACTCGCACTGCTCGCGGTCGGCGCCGTGCCCGCCGACGCCGCCAAGCGCGGCCGCCCGCAGCTGTCGATCTCGGTCCTCTCGGGCCGCGCCGACCTGGTGACCGGCGGCTCGGCTCTCGTGGCGATCAGGCTGCCGCGCTCCGACCGCCGGCACGTCAAGGTCACGCTCGGGCGCCGCAACATCACGCGGGACTTCGCGACGCGCCGCGACGGCTCCTTCGAGGGCCTCGTCACGGGCCTCAGGCGCGGACGCAACACGCTCCAGGCCACGCTGCCCGACGGCTGGGCGACGCGGATCACGCTGGTCGATCATCCACTTGGCGGGCCGCTGTTCGCCGGGCCCCAGCTCGAGCCGTGGACCTGCCAGGCCGGGGCCCGCGACAGCCACTGCAACCAGCCGGCGACATTCACCTACGTCTACGAGTCCACCGATCCGGCCAAGCGCGGCTTCCAGCCGTACGACCCGTCGAATCCGCCCTCCGACGTGGCGAGCACGACGACCGACCAGGGCGTGACCGTGCCGTTCATCGTGCGGACCGAAACGGGCTACATGGATCGCGACCAGTACCAGATCTCCGCCCTCTACCAGCCCGGCAAGCCGTGGAGCGCGGTCGCGCCGCAGCCGCAGTTCGACCACAAGCTCTTGATCCTCCACGGCGCGTCCTGCGGCGTGAACTATCAGACGGGCACTGCACCCGCGACGACCGGTGACCGCGCCGGCGACTACGCGCTCGGCAAGGGCTTCATCACGATGTCGACCGCCCTCGACAACACCGGCCACAACTGCGACCTGCCCCTGGAGGCGGAGTCCCTGGTCATGGCCAAGGAGCACGTCATCACCTCCTACGGGACGATCCGCTACACGATCGGCACCGGTTGCTCGGGCGGCTCGCTGGCGCAGCAGTGGATCGCCAACGCCTACCCCGGCATGTACCAGGGGATCCTGCCCACGTGCTCGTTCCCCGATGCCTGGAGCACGGCGACGCAGTTCCTCGACTACCACCTGCTGCTGGCCTACTTCATGAACACCGCGAAGTGGGCGGGGGGCGTGGCGTGGACCTCGACCCAGATGGCGGACGTTCTCGGAGGCCCCGACGGCGTCAAGAACGCCGAGGTGTCCGACGGCGCGCAATTCCACGTGGCCGTCCCGACCGACGCGTGCGCCGGCACGACGGCGGCAACCCGCTACAACCCGACGACGAACCCCGGCGGCGTCCGCTGCTCGATCCAGGACGCGGCGATCAACGTCTTCGGGCCCGAGCCCAAGGCGCTCTGGTCCGCGGTCGAGAAGAAGCTCGGCCGCGGCTTCGTGCGGCCGCCGATCGACAACGTCGGCGTGCAGTACGGGCTCGACGCGCTCAAGCGGGGCGAGATCACCCCGGCCGAGTTCGTCGATCTGAACGCCAAGGTCGGCGGCCTGGACATTGACACCCAGCCGATCGCCGCCCGCGACAACGCCGGCGGGACCCCGGCGCTGGCCCGGGCGTACCGCAGCGGAATGATCAACGAGGCCAACAACCTCAACCAGACGGCGATCATCGACTGCCGCGGCCCCAACCCGGGCCTGTTCCACGACGCCTACCGCGCCTTCGCGGTCCGCGCTCGCCTGGACCGCGCGCACGACACCCATGCCAACCAGCTCATCTGGGAGGGCCCGGTCTCGCTGACCGCCGACCGGTACTGCGAGCTGAACAGCTTCATCGCCATGGACCGCTGGCTCACCGCCGTCGAGCGCGACCACAGCCGCGCCTCGCTCGCGCGCAAGATCATTCGCGACCGGCCCGCCGGCCTGAGCGACGAGTGCTGGGACGGCCAGGGCCACAAGCTCTCGAACCGCCTGTGTCCGGCCGGCGAGGTGAACGTCGAGGGCACGCCGCGCACGGTCGCAGGCGATCCGATCACGACCGA
>Ga0209810_1005255_pt1 | contig 11835 bp, 11 predicted proteins | sample Coa_R1_7_FD_187159 | JGI IMG/M metagenome (GOLD analysis project Ga0209810, IMG submission 187159) | Surface soil microbial communities from Centralia Pennsylvania, which are recovering from an underground coalmine fire - Coalmine... | ecosystem: Environmental > Terrestrial > Soil > Unclassified...
CCGTTGCGGGTGTCCAGTACTCGCTCCGGGATGGCCGGCGCGTAGAGACTTGCGCCTGAGAGTGAGTAGTAACCGCTGACGTCGGCGATCAGGTCGACTGGAGCGGATCCGCCGTTGTAGAGGTAGACGTAGCCGTCACTGCCGACGGGCATCGTCACCAGGTTCGGCACCGCCTTCCCGGCGCTGTAGTCGAGGCTGGACACGGTGGGCACCGTAGTGCCGCCGCTTGGATACACCGTGATGTAACCGTCGCCCGTGGTCGCGACCACAGTGACATTGAGTACCGCAGCCGTCACACCGCTCGACGGGATCGGTCCGGCGCCCTCGACGCGCAGCTTGACGATCGACTTCGCGCCGACCTTGCTTTTGCTGGCGCCGGTACCGTTGCGCGTGTCGAGGATCCGAGTCGGAGTGACCGCGGAGTATGCCGAGCCCAGTGTGGTCACCGTGACTTCGGCGGTGGCGGTCGCACCGTTGCTGTCGGTCACCGTGTCGGTGACGACAAACGAGCCTTGGATGAGGTAATCGAAGGCACCGGTGTAGACGTCGCCATCCTCATTCAACCAAGCGATGGTGTTCTCGTTCGCGTCGTTCGTGGTCGCAGTGTTCGAGGCCAGCGTCGCACCCGAGGTGCTGTCCGAGAACACGCTCTTGATAATGAACCCGAGCGCACTCGACTGCGTGACCGTCAGGGCCACATGCGCTGGTGAAGTGCCCGACGACGACGCTGTAAAGGCCTGGAGCTGCGGTGGCGCAATCGTTCCTGTCGCATTGATCCACTGCTGCGACAAGCTGTTCGCGGACGCGATGCCCGGGGCGTTGACGGCACCCGTTGCTACCAGCGTGCCGAGAACCAGTGTCCGCAACGCGGCACTACCACGGTTGATCAAGCTGACTCCCCCAAAGTTGTAATCACTGTGCGCGCCGAATCTATCGACTACTTCGTCACAGCCACGTCATAGTCCCGTACCGGTTGCCTGCGGGATGCCATGGCCCACCTGCACGCGCAAACGCTTCGTTAGCACTGCATCGGTTCGCGCAGATCAATGGCGACGAGAGTGGGTTCAGCAGTCCACGTCAGATTTGAGTAGGAGGCAAACGCCATCTCCACTGTGTCCATATGTATCCGAGTTTGGGCGGCATCGCCTTGGGTTGCGATGCCGCTTCCCTCTCCTCAGTCGTCGGGGATCCGATCGTCTGGCACGACGAAGAACTCGGTGAGGAAGCAGGCGGGGTTTCCGTCGCTGTCGCGGCCGACCCATGTCGGATAGACCCCGTCTCCCCAACCGGAGGGGAACGCCACAACAGAGTGCTCGGCGGAGGGATCGCTGAGCGTCACCAGCTGGCGCTGCTCGACTCCGTCGAACATCGCGTCCATGAGGGCGTCGGTCTCTGCGATGTAGGCGCCGAGCGGCTCTGCCGCTGATACGTCGACGAAGCAGCCCGTGCCGGCGTCAACGCCGTATCCGAAGAAGCTGTCGTCGTCGAGCTCGTCGACGTCCTGGCCGTCGACGACAGCGAGTTCCCAGTGGTGAATGGCACGATCCGATATCTGGAGCCGGGCGGCGGCGACCCGCTGGTGACGATGGGTTGGAGCCGATTCGCCTGGCACGGTGATGTCGACGACCGACGCGGTGACCAGATAAGTGCCCGGCGCGACTGTGGCTGTGAACGCTCTGGCCTCGCCATCAAGGGCAATGAAGGGATCGCAGGCGAAGACTTGGCCTGTCGGAAGTGCGAGCTGAGCGGTTGGCAGTTCCGTGACCGTACCTACTGATCTAGAAGGTTCAGGGTTTCGCCAGGCTTCGCCCTGCTGACAGGGCACTGTCGCGGCGGTTTCGTGATCAGTGTGAGGTACCCGGACGGCGGCGGGCTGACGGCGGCGCAGCGTGAGAAGCGTGAGCGGCTGCGGCTGGAGGCGGCGGCGCTGTTCGCAGACGGTCTCGAGCCGCCGCAGGTCGCGCTGCGGTTGCGGGTCTCGCGCAACTCCGCCTATCGATGGCGGCGCGCCTGGGTGGCCGGGGGCACCTCGGCGCTGGCTTCGAAGGGTCCGAGCGGATCGCCGTGCCGGCTGAACAGGCGGCAGCTGGAGCGACTGGCCGCCGCCCTGGAAGCCGGTCCAGCGCTCTACGGCTGGGATCAGGACCAACGCTGGACCGGGGCCCGGGTCGCGACCTTGATCGGGCGGCTGTTCCACGTGCGCTACACCGTGCGCGGTGCGACCTACCTGCTGCACCGCCTCGGGTTCAGCGCACAGGTCCCGGTCCACCGGGCCGCCGAACGCGACGACGCGGACGTCGAGGCACGGCGAGAGTCGACGTGGCCTGAGATAAAAGGCTAGCGTCGCAGGACGGCGCGTGGATCTGCTTCCAGGACGAGGCCGGCGCGAGCCTGCGCCCGCCCAAGGCGCGCACCTGGTCGAGACGCGGGCTCACCCCGGTGGTCAAGGTCAACGGCGCCGGCTCCGGGCGCCTGTCCATGGTCGGGCTGATCGCGACGCGCCCCGGCTCGCGCACCCGGCTGTGCTACCGAGTCAAGGCGCACCGCGGGCGCAAGGGCGAGCGGCGCAGCCTGTCGGAGGCCGACTACATCGCACTGCTCGACACGGTGCACCAGCAACTGCGCGCCCCGATCATCCTGGTGTGGGACCGGCTGAACACCCACCGCTCCGCCGTGATGCGCCGCATGATCGCCGCCCGGCCCTGGCTGAGGGTGTTCTCGCTGCCCGCCTACGCTCCTGACCTCAACCCCGTCGAGGCCGTGTGGTCCCACGTCAAACGCAGCCTGGCCAACCCGACCTCCGGCAGCCTCACCCGGCTCGAGACCCTCGTACGCAACCGCCTCAAGAGCCTGCAATACCGGCCACGCATCCTGGACGGCTTCATCGCCGGAACCGGACTCGCCCTCCAGCCCCCGTAACCCCAACCTTTCGAGATCAGTAGCTGACCTTTCGGGAATTGGTACGTGCGCCCGAGGGTGAAGAGCTGGTCGATGTCGGTTGGAGCGGCAAAGGCCATGGCAGGCCCTTCTCATTGTGAGCGGTGATATGCGAGCTCACGGTAGTGCGCCGTTCTGACGTCAGCGCCTACAAGCTGCGAAGCCAGGAAGGTGAGCTCATCATGACCGGCTATGTCGGGGTTGCTGCGTACGCTGCATGCCTATGGGCGTATATCTCGTGAGCGCGAGCACGTGGTACTTCGACGAGGAGTCGTGCTGGCCGAAGGTGTTCGAAGCGCTGGTCACGGAGCTTGAGAAGCGAGGCGTCCGCACTCCGCTGCACATCCCTGAGCCGCAGCAGCTTCCGCGCGGTTCAGGCAATGAATTCGAAGAGAAGCTCATACCGTCCATGGACGGCTTCTCGGCTCTCTGCGCGGACGAGTTGGAGGCTGGGGAGTCCGAAGTCTTCGAGTGGGACCTTCTGATACCAATCGACTTTGAAGGAGCGATCGACCTTCCGCTTCCGTCGAGCTACAGCAGCACGACCACCGTAAGGAGCGCACAGCCCATGTTGCCCGTCGCCAGGCGCCTTGCGGCGGTCATCGATCTGCCCGACGACGTTCCGGCGTATTGCGACAATCTTCAGTTGACGACGTACTTCATGGACCGTGAAGAGCCTGAGCCTGGTAATTTGAACCGCGCGGCGCGCTGGCGAGACGACCTCGGTACAGCCTTCTATGTGGCGATGTACCTCCGAGCCGCTGAGAACTCGATGAGGCTTGACTGTCCGATGTTCTACACCTAGCAGTGGAAGGTGAGGTCGGCCGTCAACGTCAGACGCGGTTTGAGTAGGCGAGCGCCATCTCCACAGCACAACCCCGGTCGGAATCGGCCGGGGTTGTTTTGCATCCAAAGCCGCGTCGGCAGCGGCACTAGGTGCACGGCTCTGGTGCCGGACGCGTGGTCGGACAACGCCTTGGCCGACCTGCTAGCACGATGCGCTCGCTGGATCGGCCGTCCGCTTCAGTCGAAGGGCCGGTCGCGGTACGAAGTTACCGTGCCATGCAGCAGCTCGTCTGGCCGAGTCGGGGTTACCGCGCCTAGTAGCGCGAGCATGGCCAGGTCGTCGCGGATCGCCCACCGATCGGTGATGAGGCCGTTTCGCACGCGGAACAGGAACGCACAGTCCCGGCGTGCACTGCCGGCGGGAACGTCAAAGCCTCTGAACTTTCCGCCGGGCCAGTCGTAGGTGCGGGTGCCGAACTGCACGACGTACTCGCCTCTCGCGACCACGACCACCTGTTCCCACTCGCCGACCCCGCCGGTCGCCTTGCGCGCGCTGACGAACTTGCGCATCCCTTCGATGCCTTGTGGCATGGAGGGGCCGAAAGAGTGAGTGATCATATCGGGGTCGCATACGGCGTCGAGCGCATCTACATCCCCGGCATCGACAGCGCGGTCGAATTCGGCCACGACCTGCTCAGGGTCCATCGATCGCATCCTCCGCTCCACGTCGGACGCCGAGCCGTTCTTCGAGCGGCGCTGCCGGTGACGCTATGACAGCACTACCGGCTCGAGCGCACAACGACGACGCGCCCGAACCGGAGTTTTCGGCGGATCGCGGCGGTGGTGGGTGGCCGTCAGGCCCCGACGTAGGCCGCCAGGTGCTCGCCGGTGAGCGTCGAGCGCTTGGCGACGAGGTCGGCGGGCGTGCCCTCGAAGACGATCCGGCCGCCGTCGTGGCCGGCGCCGGGGCCGAGGTCGATGATCCAGTCGGCGTGCGCCATGACCGCCTGGTGGTGCTCGATGACGATGACCGACTTTCCGGAGTCGACCAGGCGGTCGAGCAGGCCGAGCAGCTGCTGCACGTCGGCCAGGTGCAGGCCGGTGGTCGGCTCGTCGAGGACGTAGACGCCGCCCTTCTCGGCCATGCGGGAGGCCAGCTTCAGCCGTTGCCGCTCGCCGCCGGACAGCGTCGTGAGCGGCTGGCCGAGGCTGAGGTATCCGAGCCCGACGTCGGTGAGCCGGTCGAGGATCGCGTGCGCGGCCGGGGTGCGGGCCTCGCCGCGGCCGAAGAACTCGCCGGCCTGCACCACGGACATCTCCAGCACCTCGGCGATGTTGCGGCCGCCGAGCGTGTACTCGAGGACCGACGCCTGGAATCGCTTGCCCTCGCAGTCTTCACACGTCGTCGCGACCCCGGCCATCATCGCCAGGTCGGTGTAGACGACCCCGGCGCCGTTGCAGTTGGGGCACGCGCCCTCGGAGTTCGCGCTGAACAGCGCCGGCTTCACGCCGTTGGCCTTCGCGAAGGCGGTGCGAATCGGGTCGAGCAGGCCCGTGTACGTCGCCGGGTTGCTCCGGCGCGACCCCTTGATCGGAGCCTGATCCACCGACACGACGCCGTCCCGGCGGGATACCGAGCCGTCGATCAGCGAACTCTTTCCCGACCCGGCGACGCCGGTGATGACGACCAGCACACCGAGCGGGATGTCGACGTCGATGTTCTGCAGGTTGTGCGCGTTGGCGCCGCGGACCTCCAGCGCTCCGGTCGCCTTGCGCACCGAGGGCTTCAGGCGCGCGCGGTCGTCGAGGTGCCGGCCGGTGAGCGTGCCGCTGGCGCGCAGCCCAGCCACGGTGCCCTCGAAGCAGACCGTGCCGCCCGCCGCGCCGGCCCCGGGACCCAGGTCGACGACATGGTCGGCGATCGCGATCGCCTCTGGCTTGTGCTCCACGACCAGCACCGTGTTGCCCTTGTCGCGCAGCCGCAGCAGCAGCTCGTTCATCCGCTGGATGTCATGCGGATGCAGCCCGACGGTCGGCTCGTCGAAGACGTACGTGATTTCGGTCAGCGCCGAGCCGAGGTGGCGGATCATCTTGACGCGCTGGGCCTCGCCGCCGGACAGCGTGCCCGAGGACCGATCGAGCGAGAGGTAGCCGAGCCCGATCTCCACGAACGAGTCCAGCGTCTGGCCAAGCGAGGTGAGCAGCGGCGCGACCGACGGCTCGGCAAGCCCGCGCACCCACTCGGCCAGGTCGCTGATCTGCATCGCGCAGGCATCGGCGATGCTGACCCCGTTGATCTTCGAGGAGCGGGCCGCCTCGCTCAGCCGGGTGCCGCCGCAGTCGGGGCACGAGGTGAAGGTGACCGCGCGCTCCACGAAGGCGCGGATGTGCGGCTGCATCGACTCCTTGTCCTTGGAGAGCATCGACTTCTGGATCCGCGGCACCAGACCCTCGTAGGTCATGTTGATGCCGGCGATCTTCATCCGGGTCGGCTCGCGATACAGGAAGTCGTCCAGTTCCTTCTTGGTGAACTTGCGGATCGGCTTGTCCGGGTCGAAGAAGCCGGACTCCGCGTACAGCCGGGTGTTCCAGCCGCCGCCGGTGTAGCCCGGGGCGGTGATCGCACCCTCGTGCAGCGACTTGCTCTCGTCGTAGAGCTGGGTGAGATCGATGTCGGTGACCGTTCCGCGACCCTCGCAGCGCGGGCACATGCCGCCGGTGATGCTGAAGGAGCGGCGTTCTTTGACGGTCTTTCCGGCGCGCTCAACGGTGACCGCGCCCGCGCCGCTGATCGACGCGACGTTGAAGGAGTACGCCTTGGGCGAGCCGATGTGCGGCTTGCCGAGCCGGCTGAACAGGATCCGCAGCATCGCGTTCGCATCGGTGGCGGTCCCGACCGTCGAGCGTACGTCCCCACCCATGCGCTGCTGGTCGACGATGATCGCCGTGGTGAGACCTTCGAGCACGTCGACTTCCGGCCGCGACAGCGTCGGCATGAAGCCCTGGATGAACGCGCTGTAGGTCTCATTGATCAGCCGCTGCGACTCGGCGGCGATCGTGTCGAAGACCAGGGAGCTCTTGCCCGAGCCGGAGACTCCGGTGAACACGGTCAGGCGGCGCTTGGGGATCTCGACGCTGACGTCCTTGAGGTTGTTCTCGCGTGCGCCGTGCACGCGGATCACCTCGTGACTGTCCGCCCCGGCCGACGCGGGAGAGTCCGTGTCCGTCCTCGTGGCCTTGCTCATCGTGTCTCCGTCTCTCACGCGGGGGCGCTTCCTCGATGCTATGAGGGACTGGAGTGGCTTCGCTTCTCGATTCCTGACCGGGCCAGTCGCCGCCGGACGGCAGGTGTCGAAGCGTCAGCCGCCGAGGACGGTCAGTTCCACCTCGACCATGTCACCGAGTTCGACCGACTCGGCGCGGCGTACCGAGTCCTTGAGCGGCAGCACGTAGCCGCCGTCCTTGGGGAAGAGCGAGGTCTTCCAAGCGGTGCCGCCGAGCCGCACTCGCACCGGGATCATGCCCCAGCCGTACGTGACGTCTGCCGCCAGCGCCTGGATGTCTGCCGCCTGCTCCTCCGGAACGGTGACGAAGTGAAACGGCGACGGACCGCGCCAGTGCCAGATCTCGCCGGTGAACGCGAACTCCACTGGACCTCCCCTCGACTGCCTCCATGCTTCCATCGGCCGGTGACACGTGCGCGCCGTTGGAGCTACTTCACCGAGCCGGCGGTCAGGCCGGAGACGACCTTGCGCTCGATGAGGGCGAACAGGATGATCACCGGGATGGTGGCGATGACCGAGCCGGCGAACAGGTGCTGCCAGTCCACCGAGTAAGCGCCGATGAAGTTGTTCAGGCCGACGGTCAGCGGCTCGTTGCTCGGCGTCGAGGTCAGCGTGAGCGCGACGATGAACTCGTTCCACGCGGCGATGAAGGTGAAGATCAGGGCCGTGACGATGCCGGGCAGCGCCAGCGGGATGATCACCTTGAACATCGCGCCGAGCCGGGTGCAGCCGTCGACCAGCGCCGCCTCCTCGAGCTCCTTGGGGATCGCGCCGAAGTAGGCGTTGAGGATCCAGATCGCGAAGGCCATGTTGAAGCCCGCGTTCACCAGGATCAGCGCGGTCGGGTCGTCGATCATGCCGAGCTGGTTGAACTGCCCGAAGATGCCCACGACCAGGGCGGTCGGCTGGAACATCTGGGTCACCAGCACCAGCAGCAGGAACACCGACCTGCCGCGGAACCTGCGGCGCGCCGTGTAATACGCCGCCGGGATCGCCACCAGCAGCACCAGCGCGGTCGCACCGCCGGCCACCATCAGCGAGACCCGCAGGTTCGAGCCGAGGCCGGTGGACCACAGCGAGGTGAAGTTCGACCAGGCGAAGTGGTGCGGGACGTAGTCCGCGTCCAGCAGTTCCTTCGGCGGGCGCAGCGCGGTCAGCGCCATCTCGATGTAAGGCAGGATGAAGATCAGGGCCACGACATACGCCGCGGCGGCCACGATCACGGTGCGCAGCCTCGGCGGGTTGCGGCGGGCCTGCGGGGTGCCGGTGCGGTCGGCGGCGGCCCGCGTGGCGGCGGGTGCGGTGGTCGCGGCCATGCTCAGGCCACCTCCTTCTTCCAGTTGCTGACCCGCAGGAACACCAGCACCATCACGATGATCACGGCGAAGTTCACCACCGACATCGAGGCGGACTCGCCGATGAAGTTCTGCTTGAGGTTGAACATGTAGACCGTCGAGGTGTTCGTCTCGTAGCCGGGTCCGCCGCGGGTCATCTCCCAGATGATCGGGAACGAGTTGAACACGTTCATCACGTTGATCAGGGTGGCGACCAGGATCGCCGGGCGCAGCAGCGGCAGGGTGATCGCGAAGTAGGTGCGCAGATGCGAGGCGCCGTCGATCTTCGCCGCCTCGTAGACCTCGCCGGGGATGGTCTGCAGGCCGGCCAGGATCGTGTAGGTGGCGAACGGGACCGAGACGAACACGGCCACAGCGATCATCCAGACGAACGCGGCGTCGGGGCGGCCGAGCCAGTCGGCCTGGCTGGTGCCCAGCCTTGAGATTAGGCCGAGATTGCGCAGCAGCAGGTTGATCGCGCCGGTGTTCGGGTCGAGCATCCAGCGGAAGATGATCGCGGTCATCATCACGGACGCGGCCCACGGCGCGATCAGCGCCCAGCGCGCGATCCGCCGCCCCGGGAAGCGCTGGTTGAACAGCTGCGCCACGCCGAGCGAGATCGTCATGGTCAGGCCGACCACCGCGACCACCCAGATCAGGCTGCGCATCATGATCGGGCCGAAGTTCGGGTCCTGGAACAGCTTGGTGTAGTTCTTGAAGCCGGCCGAGCCGAGCAGGAAGCCGTCCGGGCTGTAGTGCTGGAACGAGATCCGGAACATCTCGTAGACCGGCCAGATCACCGCGAAGCCGATCAGGGCGACGGCGGGGCCTACCCAGCCGAGGGGAGCGGCCGCCCGGCCGAGCCGCCGCAGCGGGGGGTTGGGGGGTAGTGACATGGTCTCTCCGCCGAGTTCGGGAAGGGCCGGGGCGGCCAGGCGGCCGGCGGGTGCATGCGCCGGACGGTTTAGTGGGCCGGACGGTTTGCTGGGCCGGACGGGTTCACCGCGCCGGACGCACATGCGGGTACGTCCGGCGCGGCGCCAGTGAGCCGTGCAGCGGGCTGGTTGGCGAGGTGTCAGGGGCCTTCGGGTCCCGGCCGATCAGGACCGCCCGCGCCGAGGAGGGGGACGGCCGGGACCCGAAGCTTTGGCGGGCGTGGCCCGGATTACTGACCGGAGGTCGCGGTCTGCTGGATCTGGTCGAGCACCGACTTGGGGTCGCCGGTGATCGCGGTGCCGATCTGCTTCTGGATCGCGGTCAGCACGGTGCTCCAGTTGGCCTGCGAGCTCGGGTACAGCGTCGCGGTGCCCAGGTTCTTCACGAAGCCGGCGAACTGCGGGTTGCTCGACATGCTGTTGGTCGCCGAGGTGGTGGCCGGCAGCAGGTCGTACTCGTTGTCGAAGGCCAGCTGGTTCTGGTCGTTGTAGGCGAAGTCCAGGAAGGACTTGATCGCCGCCTGGTGGTTGTTGTTGTTCAGCGCGACGACGTAGTCCGCGACGCCGACGGTAGAGGTGAGCGGGGCGGTCTTGCCGGGCACCGCGACCACGCCGTAGTCGGCGGGCTGCAGCACGCCGGCCTTCTGGATGATCGGGATCAGCGCCGGGGAGCCGTTGATCATGCCGATGTTGCCCTGCGCGAACTGCTGCCACAGGTCGGTGCGGTTCTTGGTGGCCGGGTCCGGCTCGGTCGCGCCGGACTTGGCCAGGCCCTGCAGGTACTGGTAGGTGGCGATGTTCTGCGCCGAGTTGATCGCGTACTTGCCGGAGGCGTCGGTCAGGCCGCCGCCGTTGCCGAGGAACCACAGCAGCGACTCGGCCTGCGCCTCCTCGGAGCCGAGCGGCAGGCCGAAGCCGGTCTTGCCGGTCTTCTGGGCGATCGTCAGCGCGTCGGCCTTCAGCTGGTCCCAGGTGGTCGGCGGGGTGCTGATGCCGGCCTGGGTGAACAGCTTCTTGTTGTAGAACATGGCCCGCGAGGAGGTGGTCCACGGGATGCCGTACTCGGTCCCGCTCACCTCGCCGGCCTTGGCGAAGATCGGGTTGATGTTCGAAAGCGTCGCGGCGTCGAGCACGTCAGAAGCCTTGTACGCGATGCCGTCCTGGACGTACTGCGCGTAGGTCAGGCCCTCGAGGACGTCCGGGTACTGCTTGTTCTGGATCATCGTCTGGACCTTGGAGCTCAGGTCGTTCCAGTCGATGGTCTGCACCTGGACGGTGATGTTCGGGTTCGCCTTGTGGAAGGCGTCCGCGACACCCTGCCAGTAGGTCTGCGAGGTGTTCGACGCGCCGGTGCCGTAGTCGGCCGCGACCAGCTTGATGGTGACCGCGCCGGAGGCCGAGCCACCCGAGGAGGAGGAGTTCGACGAGCTGCTGCAGGCGGCGAGCGCCAGCGTGGCGCTGAGCCCGAGGACGGCGGCGGCCGCGAGGCGTTGCTTCATGGGGGTTGCCTTTCACCGAAGGTGGCGTCAGTCCGGACCGGGAGGGAGTGGAGCGCCGAATTTTCCGGAGTGCGGTCACCGTAGGCCCGCCGGTTCGGTCTGGTCTAGACCAGAAGGCGGACCGGTCTATACCAGTTATGAAAATGTTACCTTCGGGGGAACGTAGGCGATCTTTCGGTGGAACGGGTAGGGAAGATCGACACCGCGGAAACGCCGCGGCGCCCGGCCTTCAGGCCGGGCGCCGCGTGAGGACTCTGCCCGGGTCAGAGCAGGTTCGCCAGGTCTTTCGCAAGGGCCTGGAAAGCGCGGGTGCGGTGCGAGATCGCGTTCTTCTCCTCGGCCGGCATCTCGGCGGTGGTCCGGTCGTAGCCGTCCGGGAGGAAGATCGGGTCGTAGCCGAAGCCGTTCGTGCCGCGCGGAGCGTGCAGCAGCGTGCCGTCGATGCGGCCCTCGCGCACTACCTGGCCGCCGCCGGGGAGGGCCAGCGCGGCGGCGCAGGCGAAGTGAGCCTGCCGGTGCGTGTCCGCGACGTCGGCGAGCTGCGCGAGGAGCAGGTCCAGGTTCGCCTTGTCGTCGCCGTGCCTGCCGGCCCAGCGCGCGGAGAAGATGCCGGGAGCTCCGCCGAGCACGTCGACGCAGAGCCCTGAGTCGTCGGCGATGGCGGGAAGACCCGTGCGGCCCGCCACGTCGACGGCCTTCAGCAACGCGTTCTCGGCGAAGGTGACCCCGGTTTCGCGCACGTCCGGCAGGTCCGGGAAGTCGGCGACGCCGAGCAGCTCTACCTCGATGCCGGTGGCCGCGAGGATCGCGTGCAGCTCGTCGATCTTGTGCCGGTTGCGCGTGGCGAGCACCACGCGCGGCCTCGCGGCGGCGGCCGGGGAGACAGGGCTCGAATCGGCCACCGGATCCGCTCCGCTCACTGTCCGAGCGCCTTGTGCTGAATCGCCGTCAGGTCGGCGCAGCCGGCCGTGGCCAGGTCCAGCAGCGCGGCCAGCTCCGCACGGTCGAACGGCGCGCCCTCGGCCGTGCCCTGGACCTCGACGAAGCGGCCGTCGCCGGT
>Ga0209810_1005261_pt1 | contig 11829 bp, 15 predicted proteins | sample Coa_R1_7_FD_187159 | JGI IMG/M metagenome (GOLD analysis project Ga0209810, IMG submission 187159) | Surface soil microbial communities from Centralia Pennsylvania, which are recovering from an underground coalmine fire - Coalmine... | ecosystem: Environmental > Terrestrial > Soil > Unclassified...
ACGCTCGCCCTACTGGTTCTTCCAACTGAGGACGTCGGCATTGATGCCTTCGCCGCCGGGCTGGCCGTCGGCTCCGTAAGAGATGATGTCCGGCTCGTCGCCGTGTTCGCCCGGGTACTTATAAACATAGTCGTGGCCCCAGGGGTCCTTGGGAATTTCCTGCGGCATGTAGGGGCCATTCCAGCCATTGATGTCGTCGGAGGGCTTCACCCGGAGCGCTGCAAGCCCCTGCTCGGTTGTCGGGAAGACGCCGGTATCCAGCTTGTAGGAGCCGAGCGCGGTCATGAAGCTGCGGATCTGGTCGTGCGCAGCGGTAATGCGCGCCTTATCCGCCTGCTTGAACATGTTCGGCGCCACGATGGCCACGAACAGGCCGATGATGGCGACCACCACCAGCATTTCGATCAGGGTGACGCCGGCCTCGCGGCGTCGGAGGATTCTTCGTTTGCTCATATTTGCACGTCGTTGATGCTGGTAATCGCCAGCAGCATGCTCAGGATCAGAGAGCCTACCACAATCCCCATGGTCAGGATGATCAGGGGCTCGAACAGGGCGGTGAAGCGCCGGATGGCGGCGCGGGTATCGGCTTCGTAGATATCGGCCATACGGGCGAACATGTGGTCGAGCCGGCCGGTCTCCTCGCCGACGGTGAGGAGGTGCGCGGCAAGGGGCGGGAACACGCCGGCCTTGCGCAACGGGCTGGCGATTCCCTCGCCGCGCTTGACCCCCTGCGCCACGCCCTCGAGCGCCGCTGCAATCGTGCAGTTGTTGAGCGTCGCGCCGGCAATTGCAATCGATTGCACCAGCGGCACGGTGTTCGCCACCAGCGTCGCCATGGCGCGCGCGAAACGCGCGGTTTCGGCTTTGAGCAGCGCGGGGCCGAGCAGCGGAGTTTTCAGCCGGAATCCGTCCCACCAGAAGCGGCCCTGCTTCGTCGCGGTATAGCCGCGCCATGCGGCGGCGAAAGCGGCCAGCGCCCCCGCCCCCGCCCACCACCACGCGCGGATCACGTTCGAAACCTGCAGCATGATCTTGGTGGGCGTAGGGATCTTCATCGTCGTGTCATTGAAGATCGAAGCGAAGCGCGGCACCACGAAGGTGAGGAGCAGGAGGATCGAGGCCAGGCCCACGCAGGCGAGCAGCGCCGGGTAGACCATCGAGGAGATGATGTAATTGCGCAGGTCGTCGCGCGTGCGCTCGAATTCGGCCAGGCGCTCGAAGATGACCGCCAGCGCGCCCGAGGCTTCGCCGGCGCGCACCATGTTCACGTAAAGGTCGCCGAAGTATTCCGGGTGGGTGGCCAGGCTGTCCGCCATCGACTTGCCGCTCTTAAGGACGCGCAGCACGTCGAGAACGACGAAGCGGAACGAGGGCCGCACCGTGATTTCGGCAGTGATGGAGAGCGCGCGGTCGAGCGGGACGCCGGAATTGAGCAGCGTCGAAAGCTCTTGGGTGAAGAAGAGGACATCGCGCCGCCGCCCCGTTTTACCGAAGGTCGGCAGCTTGATCTCGATTGAGCTCCCCTTGGGAGCGACCCCGACATAGACCGGCGTGAGCCCCTGCTTGCGCAGTTCCCGCGCAATCAGCTTCTCGTTTTCGCCCGTGAGCGATCCCGTGCGGATCTTGCCGTCCGAGGCGACAGCCCGAAAAAAGAAGGTCGTGGCCATTTATGCCGCCTCGGCAAGCGCCGCACTGCCGCTCCCCAATCCCCAACCCCCAATCCCCAGCCCCCGCATCCTACAGCTCCTGCGTGACACGCATCACCTCTTGCACGGTCGTCACGCCATCCCGCACCTTGAGCCAGCCGTCCTCGCGCAGGTTCCGCATGCCGTTGCGGCGGGCGGCCTGGGTCAGGACAGACGCATCGGCATTGCTCACGATCAGCTTGCGCATATCGTCGGTCACGGGCATCATCTCGAAAATGCCGACCCGCGAAACATAGCCGCGGCCGCCGCATTCGGAGCACCCGGCGCCGCGGAAAACCTCGATCAGCTCGCCATCCGGCGCGAGCGCGTGGCCGGCCGCCGTTTTGCAAGCCGGGCAGATCACGCGCACGAGCCGCTGCGCCAGCACGGCGACAATCGACGAGCTAAGCAGGTAATTCTCCACGCCCATATCGGTGAGGCGCGTAATGGCGCTCGGCGCATCGTTGGTGTGCAGGGTCGAAAATACCAGGTGGCCGGTGAGGGCCGCGCGGATCGCGATATCCGCGGTTTCGCGGTCGCGGATTTCCCCGACCATGATCACGTCCGGGTCCTGGCGCACGATGTGGCGCAGCCCGGCCGCGAACGTCAGGCCGATCTGCGGGTTCACGTGCAACTGGTTGATGCCGTCCATCTGGTACTCGACCGGATCCTCGATCGTGATGATCTTCTTGTCCGGCAGATTGATGCGCTTGAGAGCCGAATAAAGCGTCGTGGACTTGCCGCTGCCCGTAGGCCCGGTCACCAGGAACATGCCGTAGGGCAGGCTCGTGAAATGCTCCATCTGGGCCAGCATGCGGTCGTCGAAACCGAGGCGGCGCAGGTCGTAGAGGTCGCCGGTGGAACGGTCGAGCAGGCGCATCACCAGGCTTTCGCCGTAAAGCGTCGGCAGCGTGGAAACGCGCAGGTCGACCTCGCGGCCCAGCAGTTTCAGCTTGATGCGGCCGTCCTGCGGCAGGCGCCGCTCGGCGATGTTCAGTTTCGCCATCAGCTTGAGGCGGCTGATCACCGCGGCTTTCAGCTCGCGCGGCGGCGCTTCCTGGTTGTAGAGGACGCCATCGATGCGGAAGCGCACCCGGAATTCTTTCTCGAACGGCTCGATATGGATGTCGCTGGCGCGCATCTCGATGGCGGAGGCGATCATCGCATTCACCAGGCGGATGACCGGCGCCTCGCTGGCCATATCGCGCAGGTGTTCGAGATCGGCGATGGCGTCGGTATCGAGGCCCTCGGTGGCCAGCGCGCCGGAATCGGCCTCGCCGTAGTGCTTTTCGATCGCGTCGACCACTTCCTGCTCGGCGACCAGCACGGGGCGCACGTCGAAGCCGGAGAAGTTGCGCACCGCGGCGATGGTCTCGAAATCGAGCGGATCGGCCATGCCGAGCGTGAGGGTGGAATCGGCGATGGCGATCGGGAACGCTCGCGCCTGCCGCAGAAATCGGTGCGAGAGGCTGTCGATCTCCGGCGCCGAGGGCGGCGGACCGTCGATCGTGACCAGCGGAAGCCCGATCTGGTCGGAGAGCGCCGCCAGCATGTCGCGCTGGGCGACGAGGCCCATATCGACCAGGATCTTGCCGAGTTTGTCGCCGCGCTCCTGCTGGAGCTCGAGGGCGCGGGCGAGGTCGTCCGGCCCGATCTTGCCTCGCGCGATCAGGATTTCGCCCAGGCGCTCGAAGGCGCGCGCGGGGGCCTCGGGCTGGCCGGTTGCGTCCGGCGTGGGCTGGACATCGCCGGCCCCGACGGGCTCGGATTGCGGGAAGGCGGACACGGTTATTGCTCTTCGACCGTAACGTCGCCGCTGAGGGCCGACTTGCGGTCGGCCTTCATGAGAATCATGGCGGGCAGGCCGGAAGTGTCTTCCCACTTCATATAATCGAGGCGGACGGCCAGCACGATCTGCTGCGTATCCGGCACGCCGGCCAGGCTGCCCGCGGCGGAGCGCAGGATCTCCCGCATCGTGGTCCGGAGGACCGGCAGCCGCTGCAATTTTTTCTGGTGGACCTGCAGCTTCTCCTGCGCAGTGATGGTGGGGTGAAACGGGTAAATGGCGGGGGGCGTGACCAGACCGACTTCGGAGGTGAAGACCACGCCGTAGCCATCGAGATACAGACCGCGGGTGGCGCCCAGGATATCCACGGTATTGGGCTCGCCGATGCCGCGCAGGCGGTCGTCGCACGCGCGCTCGATGGTGTAGAGATTGCTGATCGAAACCCGCTGGGCCGCGCCGCCGGCGGCCGGCGGGACAGCAGCGCGTGATGCCATCTGGGCGCCCAGCGGCAGAGCCAGGAGGGCGAGGGCGTAGAACCGGTGGGGGGCTTTCATCGAATTTCTCCTGTGCCGTGCTGCGGCGGGGCGTACAAGCCGGCGCTGATCATCGCGGAGGCTTCTTTCTTATGGTTGTAATCGTATTCCTCGGCGGCCAGAATCAGGCGTTGACGCGCGCCTTCGAGATCGGCCTTGACCTGGCGCATCTCGGCTTCGTGGCGGACTTCCATCGGCGCCACCGCCTTGGCCACGGCGGCATCGATGCGCGCCTGAATCGCCGCCTCCGAAACCGCCGGCGCGGTGACGACCGCCGGTGGAGCCCCTGCCGCGGCCACCCTCACCACCGGTGCGGGAGCCGGCCGGACGAGGGCAAACACGACGAGCGCCGCCGAGAGCATGGCGGCCGAAGCGAACCCGAGCCGCGGCCCGGAATTCCAAAATGAAGCCAATGCGCGGCGCCACGGCGAGGGCTCGAACACCGGATCGGAAACGAAGCCGATCCGCTGCGGAATCTCCTCATCCCGGAGCGCGAAGAGAGCATGTTCCGTCTGACCCAGCCGGTCCAGCTCTTCGCGGCAGGCCGGGCAAACTTTGATATGCGTTTCCACCTGGAGCTGCTGCGGGTCAGCCAGCTCCCGGTAAAAGTAATCTTTGAGATCGAATGGCGAGCAACTCGGGGCACTCATGACAAACCTCGTGCTTTCACGGGAGCCAGCTCGGCCTTCAACAGCTCGAGCGCCGTATACAGGCGGGACTTGACGGTGGATACCGGGCAGCCCAGGATTTCCGCCATCTCCTCGAACTTGAAGCCTTGGTAATGCTTGAGGACGACGGCCTCGCGCTGATCGTGCGAGAGGCGATCGAGCGCGGCGGCCACGGCCAGGCTGAGTTCGATGGGAAAAACGGACGTCCCGGCGATGCTGACGCCGGTTTCCGTGGCTTCCGGTGTGACCTCTTCGCTATCGCTCTCCGGCCGGCGCTTGCGAAAGAGGGAATAGGCCTCGTTGTGAGCGATGCGGTACAGCCACGGAGCGAACCGCGCCGGATCGTCGAGCTTTTTGAGGTTCTGGTAAGCCTTGAGGAACACGTCCTGCGTCAAATCCAGAGCATCTTCGCGGTTGCGGGTGAGGCGCAGGAGGTAGTTATAGACACGTTTCTCCCACCGGGAGACGAGGAGGTTGTAGGCCTCCACGCTGCCCCGGGCCGCCTGGCGGATCAGGTCGCTGTCCTCGACCGCCCGAAAGATCAAGTTCTCTGGCTCCTGGTGGGTAGACGCAATCCGGCCGCAAAAAGACGGTTGGGGCTTCCCGCGGCTCAGCCTCTAGTGTAGCCCGAGGTGGCGCAGCCCCATCGCCGTAATGTCGAAATAGCTTGACAATCTGTAAAGTATGCTTTACATTCCGGCCAGGAGGACTTTGACGCCAGAAAGTGGCTCCCCTGGAAGCACGCCGCCCACCGAGGATGCGGGTTGGCCCGCCCGCCTGATTCTCGGATGGGGAATTCTGGGTGCTGGTCCTGCCGGACGGCGCTACCGGAAGCGCTGCGCGATCGCATTGGGGCTTTGGTGGTGGGGACCGTCGGGGGAGGCGCGCTCAACCTTAAGCCGGTTACCGCGATTGTCCCCGGCCTGGCGATCCTTTATATTGCTTCGGAGCTTCGGCGTTACCTGGCGGCGGTGGACGAGTTCACCCGGAAGTTGCTGCTGGAGTCCGTACTCTGGGCGTATCTGTTCGCCGGAGTCGCGATGATGTTCGCGATGGGCATCATCCAGGCCTATGACCTCAGCGTTCATCCCCTGCTGCTGATCTGGGGTCTGGGGTGCGTGGAGGGACTGCGCGGCACTTTTCTCTATTTCCTCGCGCGGCGGCACCGGTGACGAACGAACTTCGCGTGCTGCGCGCCCGGCGCAACTGGTCCCAGGCGGATCTCGCCGAGCGGCTGGGAGTCTCGCGCCAGACGGTCAACGCCATCGAAACCGGCCGCTACGATCCGAGCCTGCCGCTGGCGTTCAAGATCGCGGCCGTTTTCGGCGAACCCATCGAGAAGATCTTCCACAGGGAGAACGGCTCGGGCGAGCCGCCAGCCACCACATAAAATGAGCATGGATGGAGACCGACCGCAAGAACACGATCCCCGCGGCGGCGGAACTGCGGGAAAGGGCGCAGGAAGGCGAGCGGCGCAGTAACACGCAAACCGTTCGCACCGGGTTGCAGCTTGCGTCCGCATCGCGTGCTTCTGCGCGGCTCCGCCGGCTTCGGGGGAAAGTCCGATTTTCTCAGACCCTCCCTGAACTGAAGGCCGACCGGTGAACGCGGCGGATACCAGCACCTGGGTCGCATATCTGCAGGGCGACCGGGCTGCGGATACCGGCCTTCTGGACAAAGCGTTGGCGGACCGGCAAGTTGAGATGATACCCGCGGTCCTCACCGCGGTCCTGAGTGATCCCAGGCTGGATACGGCTCGCATAAGCTAGAATGTGGCTGTGGAAGAAGTTGGCACGATCGAAGCGAAGAATTCGCTCGACACGCTTCTCGACCGCGTCGAGCATGGCGAGGAGATCGTGATTACCCGGGAAGGCAGGCCGATCGCCCGTCTCGTGCCACCGGACATCGTAGTTGACGCGGCCGCTGCCGAGAAGGCTCTTGCGGCCATCGATCGCATCCAGGCGCGTGCGAAAGAGGCAAAGCTCGGGCCGTTCGACTGGGAGGAATGGAAGAAGTATCGGGATGAAGGCCGGCCGTGAGCCTTGTATTGGATAGTTCCGTGGCTGTGGCCCTGGTCAACCGAGACGAAACGACGACAAACATCATCCAGATCTTCTACCGGGTTGCCCGCCAGGGCGCGTGGGTGCCTGCCATTTGGCACCTGGAGGTGGCAAATAGCCTGGAACTGGCGGTTCGGCGAGGCCGTTTTCAGCCCCGCTTAAGGGACAGCGCCTTGGCCGATCTCGCGACACTCCCCATCAACATAGATCCCGAAACCGACCGCCACGCCTGGGGCGCCACGCTGCAACTCGCGGTTCGCCACCGCCTCACGCTGTACGATGCCGCGTTTCTCGAACTTGCGCAACGACGCCGCCGGCCGCTGGCCACGCTGGATCGCGAACTCCGCGCCGCTGCGGAAGCCGAGGGCGTACCGGTGTTGGGCTGAGGCGCGTCGCCTCTAGGCTAAAATAAAGTTGCAAATTCATGAAACAAAAGATTCGGTCGACGACCGTCCTGTGCGTGCGGCGGGACAACAAGGTCGTGATGGCGGGCGACGGGCAGGTGACGCTCGGGCACGAGGTGCTCAAGGGCTCGGCGCGCAAGCTGCGCCGGCTGTATAACGACAAAATCCTGGCAGGGTTCGCGGGCTCCACGGCCGATGCCTTTGCCCTCTTCTCGCGCTTCGAATCGAAGCTCGAGCAGTTCAACGGCAACCTCTCGCGCTCGGTTGTCGAGCTCGCCAAGGAGTGGCGGACGGACCGCGTGCTGCGCCACCTGGAAGCGCTGCTGCTGGTGGCGGACAAGCAGGCCACCTACCTGGTGAGCGGCAACGGCGATGTGATCGAGCCCGACGAGGAAGTGGCGGGCATCGGCTCCGGCGGGCCGTTCGCGGTGGCCGCGGCCACGGCGCTGCTGCGCAATACCAAACTTTCGGCGCGCCGCATCGTCGAGGAATCCATGTCCATCGCGGGCAAGATCTGCATCTACACCAATGAGAACGTGACGTTCGAGGAGCTGGGCTGATGGTCATCTATCTTCCGGGCCAGTCGGTGGACGAAGAGCCGTTGCTGGACGAGCTGACGCCGCGGGAAATCGTCCGCGAGCTGGATAAGCACGTGGTCGGGCAGGCGGAGGCGAAGCGCGCCGTCGCCATTGCGCTGCGCAACCGCATCCGGCGGCAGAAGCTCGCGCCCGAGATGGCCGATGAGGTGATGCCCAAGAACATCCTCATGATCGGTCCGACCGGCGTCGGTAAGACGGAGCTGGCGCGGCGCCTGGCGCGCCTCGCCAATTCGCCATTCCTCAAGGTCGAAGCGAGCAAGTTCACCGAAGTCGGCTACGTGGGGCGCGATGTGGAGTCCATGATCCGCGATCTCGTCGATATCGCGATCGACATGGTGCGGGAAGAGCGGCTGGATGAAGTCGCCGACCGCGCCGAGTTGAACGCCGAGGATCGCCTGCTCGATCTCCTCATGCCGCAGACGCCGGAGACGAGCGAAAGCGCCGAGCGGACGCGCGAAAAACTGCGCGAGCGGCTGCGCGAAGGCAAGCTCGACGAGCGCCTGGTCGAGCTCGATGTCAAGGACCGCGCGCCAACGCTCGAAGTCACCACCAACACCGGCATCGAAGAGATGGGGATCAACCTCAAAGACATGCTCCCCAACCTTTTCGGCCAGAAGACGCGGCGGCGCAAGATGCGCGTGGCCGAGGCGCTCGACTACCTGGTGCAGGAAGAAGAGCAGAAGCTCATCGACATGGACCAGGTGACCCGCGTGGCTCTGGAGCGCGTCGAATCGAGCGGCATCATCTTTCTGGACGAAATCGATAAGATCGCCGGCCGCGAGTCCGGCCACGGCCCGGATGTCAGCCGCGAAGGCGTGCAGCGCGACATCCTGCCCATCGTGGAAGGCACCACCGTCAACACGCGCTACGGCTTCGTGCGCACGGACCACATCCTGTTCATCGCCGCCGGCGCGTTCCACGTTTCGAAGCCCAGCGACATGATCCCGGAGCTGCAGGGCCGCTTCCCCATCCGCGTCGAGCTGAAATCGCTTTCGGTCGAGGACTTCATCCGCATTCTCAAGGAGCCGAAGAACGCGCTCGCCAAGCAGTACACGGCGCTGCTCGAAACCGAGGGCATCAAGCTGGTCTTTACCGACGACGCGCTCGAAGAAGTGGCACGCTTCGCCGCGCAGGTTAACGAGAGCTCGGAAAACATCGGGGCGCGGCGCCTGCACACGATAATGGAGAAGCTTCTCGAAGAGGTCTCGTTCGAAGGGCCGGACCTGAAGAAGAAAACCGTCCGGGTGGACGCGGCTTACGTGCGCAAGCAGCTTGCCGAGATCGTCAAGGATCAGGATCTGAGCCGGTACATTCTGTAAATCCCCGGCCTCCGCACCAAGCGCCGGCAACCCGGCCGCAACGCCGGCGACTATGACAGATTCATATCTGCTGGCTTTGGTGCTTCATAACACTTTTCCGAAATTCGGTACTATTTACAGACCAGCGTCCTATGGCTCATAGTACTTCTGTCGTGCACGGGTATTCCAGCTACAGGCCCAGACCCCGAAGGCCGCCCGCAGGTACTTAGCGCTCTGTCTCTCCAGGATGCACGCACAGGAGGAACCACGAAGATGAGAAGACGCGAAGACGCGAAGACGCGAAGACGCGAAGACGCAGTTGGGCAATCTCTGTCATTACAATTTCGCTTAGTCTACCGGTAGCGATGGCTGCCTCGATGCCAATGCCGTCGGTGGCGCCCCTCTTTATTGAGGATCAGCAAAGGACCAGCGTCATCACGATGGTGAACGACGCTCCCGACCCGCTCGGCCTCGACGTGCTCCTTTACAGCCTGAGCGGACTTCAGCTTGCTAAGCAAGCGGTATCGCTCCAGCCGCATTCGCAGCAGGTACTGGCGGTCGCCAGCTTACTACAGGCCTCCGGAAATCAATACGGTTCGGTGGTTCTGATGCCGCACCGGGCCACCACGATGGCGGCTCAGTTATCGATTAGCGGCCGGAACGGCACAGAGGCCGGCGACATCGAGGAGGAATTTCAAATGCTCATGAGCCCGAAGCCTGCGAACTACCGGGCCGTGAGCCTTTCGGCGAGCCCGGTCGTCGCTATCACCAGCTTGAGCGCAACGAAGCAAGCGGTTTCTGTTTCTTGCCTGGGCGGCGGTAACCCAAATGTGGCGCCGCTATCGGTCGGCCCGAACCAGACATTGCTGGTAGATGCCTGCGCTAAAGGTGGGCCGGTAACTCTTTCGGCACTACCGCCCAATCAGCCGGATACCGGCGGCGGACAACAGCCGGCCGCAGTGACCGTGTCCTCCTCTGCCCCGTCAATGGAGTTGGCGGTGTTCGGGGTTGGGTTAGTCCCACCCGCATCGAAGGGCCATCTCGCCGCGATTCCATTCGCGGATGTAAACGGCTTGCAATCGTCGACTGCCCTCTATCCTGGAGTATCGGGCGCCGGGCTCGACTGGAGTGCATTCCGCGGTGCAGTCGCCAACTTCGGGGCGCAGGAGCGGCAAGCGACCGTTTTGCTCAGCCAGGGCGCTGGTCCGGCCGCCGGAACACAGCGGACATTAGCGACGATCAAACTCGCGCCCCACACAGTGTCCCTGATCGACGGTATCAATCAGCTAAACGGAGTGAATTCCGATGCATCGCTGGTCATTGCAACTAACGGCGCACCAGGCGAGGTCCTTAGCGGCATTCAGGCCGGACGAGCGTCCGCTAGTTCAGGTCCGGTGGCGCTCCCATGGAAAGATGCCGCTCAAAGCGCGAACGGCGGACAGCATCCATGGCGGACGGACCTTGGCGCCACTTCCACGCTGATACTCTACAATCCGGATAGCAGCCAGCAAGCTTCCTTGCCGGTGACGATCTATTCGGGCACCAGCGCCTGGACCAAAACCATCAGCATTGGCCCGCTCTCGACCGTGCCGATTCGGATCAATGACATCGTGAACGGCCAGGAGCCCGACGATCACGGGTACAGGCTGTCAGCTGGGGCTAGTCAAGGCATCGTGCACTGGTTCACCCTGATGACGCCGAAGATCGTCGGGTTCATGCTACAGAGCGATCCAGCCACCGGGGTCGCACGGCCATTCGCCTGCGCCTCAATTACGATGGCATGTGCGATGATCCTTCCGAACGCCACGATCCCTGTAGGGGGCTCGACCGGCAACCTGAATCCTATCGTGTCAACGTGTGGCAGCAACGGCGGTTGCACTTGCTCCGACAGTTGCGGGGGGACCGGTGGGAATCTTGCCACGTACGCTTGGTCGTCATCGAACTCGAACATCGCTCTCCTGACCAGCCCTCCCAATGCCAACTATGGAGTCTACCAGGGTGCCGGTATCGGCATCGCGAACGCTTTTCTCTCCGCGACCGACAATAACGGTTGCGCGGTCAGTTCAAACGGCGGCGGGGAGATCACAGTGCAAGGCCAGGTGCAAATTTCGTCGACGACTAATGCGGGGCAGAATAATATACATCTGAATTCACTCAACGGTCCGAACTGCGGAATAGCCACCGTTCAGGTGTATGTCAATGGCTTGAATACGGGACTAACTCCCCCGACGGTTAGCGTAAGTATGATAGAAGCCTCCAGTAACCCGCCAGGCTTTACAGTCAGTATCGCCCCTCTAAGCCCCGATACCGGTCAAGAGACGGTTTCCTCCTCACCGGGCACCTTCACTTTCAACGTGTGCGCAACGGGTGGCAGCGGCACCGGCTCGGTAGTGGTGCAAGCCGCCATCAACGGAGTTTCTCCTGCGAACCAATGGCAGATCCTGAGTTCAAGCAACACTCAGGCGACCTTCAACGTCTTCCCATGAGCGCCGGCGTTGCCTGAGATTCGTCCCGAGGTGTTTCGATGCCTTCACTCGGGCACCTCGGGATGGACTAGCACATAAATCCTTAAGAGAGGGTACACGAATGCTCAGTACTTTGCTTAGAGTCGTGGCATTGATGGCCTGCTTTGGGTCCCTCGCAGTCTGGGCGCAGACGCAGGAAAACCAGTTGGTGTAACATCCTTTCTGTAAATTCCGTTTGGAGCGCGAGCGACATAAGTTGAGTTGGGGCCGGAAAGCCAGTGTGAACTGGTTGAGTTCTTGTTCTGGGCCGGAGCGGAGGGCGCGCAGTTCA
>Ga0209810_1005263_pt1 | contig 11827 bp, 9 predicted proteins | sample Coa_R1_7_FD_187159 | JGI IMG/M metagenome (GOLD analysis project Ga0209810, IMG submission 187159) | Surface soil microbial communities from Centralia Pennsylvania, which are recovering from an underground coalmine fire - Coalmine... | ecosystem: Environmental > Terrestrial > Soil > Unclassified ...
TCCGGTGGCCGACCCCATGTTCCCTCTGGGCGTGGGCATCATCGCGTTCAGTACCGCCCACCTGCTGCCCTATCTTCCCACATGGCTCTATACGAGCCTTGAGGCCGGGGCCATGCTCGCCATGTTCGTCTGCTACTGGTCGCTCTGCCGCAAACGCCCGCAGGCCGCCCTGCTGTTTGCCATGCTGCCGCTCTTCCTGGCCTGGCGCAGCCTGCCCTCGTACTTCTATTGCATCGCCTATCCCATCTTCATTTTACTCGTTCATTCCGCTCGTGGGAAGGTCGCCCTGCGCGTTCCACAGTTGTCCACCCTTGCCAGCCCCCAACCCACGTTGCCGGATAAGGCCCTTCCAGAGGCAATAAGATAGGCGCCGATTGATCGCGCACGCCGATCAATCGGCCACTGACAGAGCGACGGATACCCTCTCGACTCTTTTGCCACTTCGTGGTACAATCGTCATACACAAAACCATCTCACTTCTTTATAAAGAGGGAAAAGATAGATTATGCCTGCTAAAAAAGAAACAAAGATCGCTCTTTCAGCGCAAGAGGAAGCGCACATGCAGCAGTTGCTGGCGCAATATCATCAGATCGCAACAAACCTGCATAGTAGCCAGACACAGGATGAGGCGGAAACAGCCATTACTGATATCGATGAGCTATCAGAAGCGGCGCAGATGGCGCTGCTCAAATCGCTGGCGCGCGAACAGAACAGCGACGCCGCCGATGTTTTGCAAGCCCTGCACGAACTCAGCCCCAACAAAGCGGTACGGAAAGAGGCCAGACGCGGGCTGATTCGACTGGAAGGATCAAAAGTCTATCCTCGCTGGGAACCGCCGATCGACCGCACGCTGGTGGTGCAACTGGTGCGCCAGCAACCGCGCTTCTGGAAAGGCTTTGTCACGCAATCGCGTGAAGAGGGCGAAGTCCAGCTTATCCTCGCCTGGGAAGAGGGCTACGAATACAACGAAGTGCGCATGCTAACTTTCCTGCTCGACTTCTGGGAGCAGGGCGTTAAAGATTTCTTTGTTGAGAACTTCACCAAACGCAGCTTTGATGAGCATATGCGCGAATTACAGAGACGCCTGTCCGATATTACTCTTGCCGAGGCGACGCTGGCCGAGGGACGCCGTCTCATCGAGGACGCGCTCTCCGTGAACAGGTGGCGCGGCACCACGCCTCATAAGGAATACCGGCACCATCTGCCCACCATCAACCAGTTGATCCTTCAGGCCCCCGATGTGGGCGAAGATCGCGGGCAGACGTTTATCAGCCCCACACTGGAGCCTGACGAGGTAGCGGCTACCTTCATCGGCGGCTGGGCGCTGGGCGATTATGGCCTGGACTTCGATATGCTCAGCAGTGAGAGCAGGCTGCGCGAGGGGCTGACGCGCGACGAATGGATCGAGCGGCGGCGCAACTGGGTCAATGAGGCTCACCCCACGCGCTTCGAACTCAGCGTCGTACACGAACGCGAACCGCAGGCCATACAAAGCTCCGGGCTGTGGGTGCCAACGCTCTACAGCAGTCGCACGATCACGCGCAAAGAGATTGAACTGGGCTGGTCGCTGGAGATCAGCGATACCCCGCTCAGCGGCACGCTGCCGGAGATGCCGATGGGGACCATCGTCTACAAAGAGACCGGGCGGCACTGGTACTGGACCGTCTTCACGCTCGTGCAGGAAGAGGGCCGCTGGCGCGTCCAGAGTATCAACGACGAGGGCGCCAGCATGCAGGGCCTGACCATCGAAGAGTTGCAGCAGCGTATCGAGGAAGAGAATAAGCGCATCGAAGAGATCACCAGCCGTCCCCGTTCCACTAACGAAGAGGAGGTAGAGGCCAATTTCGAAGAGGTTGTCCGACGCATCATCCACAGCCTGGCGTATGTCGACGCCCTGCTCGTCAAGCTGCCGCTCGATGAGACCATCTACGAGGAAGCTTTCGGGCGCGCCATGACATTGAACAATTTTGAGCGCGCTGCCGCCTACCTTGAGCGCATCGTCCAGCGTTTTGGCCAGGGGCGCGCGGAACATTTGCAACGCCTGGGCATCCTGCAATCGATGCTGGCCGAATGGTACCAGCAGCGCGGCCTGCGCGAGCGCAGCGAACATTTCTTCGAGCTTGCCGAGTCCACGCTTAACCAGGCGCTGGCGCTCAACAATACCGTCATCGGCCACGTGCGCCTCGCCGAAATCCTGATCAACCATAGTGTGCGGCTGGATGAGGCGGAAACGCACTTGAATCTGGCCGGAGAACTGGCCGTCAGCAATGCCAGCACCGGGGATCAGGCGATGGTTGAAGCAAATCTGGGCAGCCTCTTCATGCTGCGCGAACAGCCGGAGAACGCGCTGCGCCACTTCCAGCGCGCCGCCGAACTCAACCCCGGCCTGGAGAATATCTGGTTCAGCATCGGCATGGTACAGCGCACCCTCAAACGCTTCGAGGAGGCAGAGGCCACCTTCAAGCGCGCCATCGAGCTTGAGCCGCGCGATTTCCGCACCTATGCCGAACTTGCCGCTATCTATATGAATCGCCGTCAGTTCGCGCAGGCCCGCGAGACGCTCGAACAGGGCATCCGCGCTATCCCGGAATCCGCCTACCTGCGCGCCCTGCTCGCCTCTGTCTTCCTGGAAAGCGGCGACCGTCGGCGCGCAAACGCTCTGCTGCAAGAGGCCGAGCGCATCAATCCGCAGGACGCGATGGTGCAGGCTATGCGCGAAGAAATGGAGAAAAGGAAAAAATAACCCCTTAACAGGTTGAAAGGGGGAAAGCACAATTCTATGACAAAGAAAAAAGACGCTCCCTTCCAGCTCTCTCAGGAAGAGAATGAGCAAGTAGAGAGCATAATGCAGGGCTATCGCCAGCGCGCCCAGACCCTGCGTGAAACCACAGATCGCCAGCAGGCAGAGACTGCGCTGGCCGATATCAACGCCCTGCCGGAAGCGGCGCAAATGGCCTTGCTGGACGCACTGACGAAAGAAAGCACCAGCCAGGCCGCCGTTATCCTGCTCGCTATTCACCAGTTCGGAGCGCTCAAAGCCGTGCGCAAAGAGGCAAAGCGGGCGCTCATCCGGCTCGAAGGGACCAGGGTTTACCCGCACTGGCAACCGCCCACCGGGCAGGCCCTGCCCCTCATCGAACTCACACCCGCTGAACTCGATTCGGCCCGCTTCTGGCAAGGCCTCGTCACCGATAGCTTCGAGGCCGGTGAGGTTCAGTTGATGCTCAGCTGGGAACTGGAACCCGACTACAAACGCGCGCGCATAATGGGCTTCCTGCTCGACTTCTGGGGCGGCGGCGTCAAAGATTTCTTCACCGAGGTGAGCAGCAAACGGCATATCGAAGACCGCATCGCCCAGTTGCGGGCCATGACGAAAGACCTCAATCTGATCCCATGCTCGCTGGCCAGGGGCCGCCATCTCATCAAAGATGCCCTTGCCATCAATAAAAAACACGGCACCCGCCCCCACAGAGATTATCGTTTGAACGAATCCCTCATCCGACATATGGTGCTGGAGGCCGTCGAGAACGAGGAAGACGAGGAGGAGGACGAGAGCGATATCGATAGTATCGCCCCCGGTATGGAACCCGCAGGGGTCGTCATGAGCTTCATCGATGCGCTGTTTGCCAGCAGCTACAACCGGGCCTACGATCTGCTCAGCCGCGATAGTACGCTTCGCGACGGGCTTTCGCGCTCCGAGTGGGTAGCGCGCTGCCAGGCATGGGAAGAGGCCGCCGAACCGGAGAACTTCACCCCCGGCTTCTGCGTCGAAAGTAAACAACAGAGCAGCGGACTCTGGCTGCCCAACCTCTTCGGTGGCAAACGCCAGGAAACCGAACGCAAAAAGATCGAAGCCTCCTGGTCGCTCGAACTTAACGATACTCCGCTTACTGAAGGGCTGAAGGCCCTGCCCACGCCCACCGCTGTCTATCCAGAGACAAAGCGCCACTGGTTCTGGGCAACCTACATTCTCACGCAGGATGAGGGCGAGTGGCGTATCCAGGACATCATCGACGAGGGGGCCAACGCGCGCCTGCTGACCGTCGACGAACTGCAAAAACGCGGCGACCAGCAGATCAAAGAGGCACAGGAGATCACGCGCAAGCACTCGCCTACCGGCCCCGATGCCGACAGGCACTTTTTAACCATCAGAGAGAACATCCAGCGCGCCCTGCATTACCGCGATATCTTGATCTCGAAGCTGCCGCTCGACCGCCACCTCTATGAAGAGGCGGTAGCCGACGCCACAGTGATAGGAGATTTTGAACGCGCCCTGGTCTACCTGGAACCCCTGGCCCGCCGCTTCACCGAGGGCCGGGCCGAAACCCTGCGATACCTGGTCGGCGGCCAGTTAGGGCTGGCAGATGCCTGCTATAACGAAGGGGACGATGAACGCGGCGAACACTTTGAAGCGATGGCAGAAGCCACGCTGCGCGAATCGCTGACGCTGGAAGATCACTATCTGACCCATACATCCCTGGCCGAACTCCTCACGCGGAAAGACTTCGCTTCAGAGGAAGATGAAGATAAGGCGCTGGATGAGGCCGTTGCCCACCTGCACCACGCACTGACATTAGTTACCGATGCAAACATACAGGCCGAGATTGAACACAAACTGGCCGAAATCGCCGGGGAACGCGAGCAGGACGACGAGGCTATCCTGCACTATCGCCGCATGGCCGAACTCCAGCCAGATAATGTCGACCCCTGGATGCACCTGGGCGATACGTACAGGAACATAGACAACTTTGAGGAGGCCGAAGCCTCTTACCGGCGCGCCCTTGAACTGGACCCCCATCTTGTTGATGCGTATGATGGGCTTGTCAGCGTATATACAGCAAACGACGAGAAGACAAGGGCCATCGAACTCTTAGAGGAAGGGATACGCAACAATCCTGACTCCGCCGCAATACACGCACTGGCTGCAGTGACGCTGGCATCAAACGGGCAGTATCAACGAGCAAAAGCCCTGCTGGAGGAAGCGGAACGCATAGACCCGAAATGGGCAATGCTGCCCGTCTACCGCACCCTCGTCGATACTCACAAACCGAAGCCATCGCTACCGGCAGGAAGCGGGCAGCCTGGCCAGCGATTCGGCAAACACAAAGGCAAAAAACACAGGAAACGATGATTTCACAGGAACAGAGCATCACGTATCACACTGTCACGTTAGGAGCCATAACCCGCGAGGGCAATGTACTGGCGGAGATTGTTGAGCGGGACGAGGCCGGGCAGGAACACGCGCGCACGCTGCCCGTCCCCGGCGGCCTGCCCGGTGAGGTCGTCACCATTGCCGTTGAGGAGCCGCCCGCCCAGCGCCCCGGCAAGAAACGCCGCCACCGGAAACCGCGCCCGCCGCGCGTCTGGATTCACAGAATCCATCAAGCCTCGCCCCTGCGTGTTGAGGCTCCCTGCCCCCTCTTCGGCGCCTGCGGCGGATGCCAGCTTCAACACATGCGTTACGACGCGCAACTGGCCTGGAAACGCGACGTGGTACACAGGTTGCTACAGGACATCGGCGGCTTTGCACACCCGCCCGTGCTGCCAACCGGGCCGTGCGACATCCCCTGGCACTATCGCAATCACATGCGCTTCTCCGTGAATCGCGAAGGTCAGCCCGGCCTGACGGCGCGAGGGACGCATCGCGTGCTGCCGCTCACTTTCTGTCCCATCGCCCACGAGCAGATCAACAACGCCCTCTCCATCTTGAGCCAGCAGCCCAACGCGCGACCACAGCTTTTGATCCGCTGCAGCACGCAGAGCAATCAAATACTCATCCAGCCCTATCCAGATGAGGAGACGCGGCAAAAACTGGCCGCAGCCGGGTTAGATGCGCAGGCTGAAACGATGGAAGAGCGGCTTGGCGGAGCAGTCTTCCGCATCCGCCCCAGTTCCTTCTTCCAGACCAATACGCCGCAGGCCGAGAAGATGGCGCGTATGGTGCTGAATGGTCTGCTGGCCCACATCCCGGCAGGCGACTGGCGCGCTTTGACCGTCGTCGATGCCTATTGCGGCGTCGGCACCTTCGCCCTCCTGCTCGCTCGCCACGTCGGCAAGGTCATCGCCATCGAGGAATCGGCCAGCGCCATTCGCGACGCTCAGTGGAACCTGCGCGACACGGAGAACGTGGAAATACTGAAAGGCAAAGTGGAAGAGGTGCTGCCCGCGCTCCCGGCCAGCCTGGATGGGCTGGTGATCGACCCACCGCGCGCTGGCTGCCAGTCGGTTGTACTCGACGCGCTCCTGCGACATCCCGTCAGCCGCGTAGTCTATGTCTCGTGCGACCCCTCGACGCTGGCCCGCGACCTGCACATCCTTTGCCATACGCTGAGCGCAAACGAGCAGCCCGTCTATCGCCTGCTCTCGGTGCAGCCGCTCGATATGTTTCCCCAGACGGCCCATATCGAGTGCGTAGCCACGCTGGAACGCATCAATCGATCGGACGAAACAGCATGAATAATCAGGGCGAGCAACAGGAGCAAAAAAATAACCTTCCCTTAGTGCTTGCCTCGGCCTCACCCAGGCGACGCGAGTTGATCGACCGGCTCGGCCTGCCCTACATCACCTGCGTCGCCCCTGTCGAGGAAGAGGCACTGGAAGCGCGTTACATCGGGCCGGTTGATGAGATGGCACAGTGGCTGGCCGAGCAGAAAGCCCTCGCCACCCACGCGCTGCCCGGCCTCGACGGCCATATCGTTATCACCGCCGACACCACCGTCATCCTGGATGATGTCATCCTCGGCAAGCCGCGCAACGAGGAGCATGCCCGCGAAATACTGCTGGCCCTGCGCGGGCGTAAGCACTACGTCGTTACCGGCGTGGCCGCCAGCAAAATGGAGAACGATCTGCTCAACGTCCACAGCGAGCGCGTCGTCACCCCCGTCTCTATGCGCAATTACAGCGAGGAAGAGATCGCGGCCTACATCGCCAGTGGCGAACCAATGGACAAGGCGGGCGCTTATGGCATCCAGAATCTCTCCTTCCATCCTGTTGCGCGCATCGATGGCTGCTACCTCAACGTCGTGGGCCTGCCGCTGTGCGCCCTCGTCGATGTACTGGCCGAATTCAATGTCTATCCTGTTCTTCATCCGCATACTTCGCTGTGTCCCTGGTCACCACAATGCAGAGTATAGAGATGTCTTCCACCGTCCCCGTGCGCGGGCGTTACGCCCCCAGCCCCACCGGCGATCTTCACCTGGGCAATCTGCGCACAGCCCTGCTGGCCTGGCTGTTCGCCCGTGTTGCCGGGGGCCAGTTCGTACTACGTACAGAAGACCTCGACCGGCCCCGCGTCCGCCCGCACGCCACAGAGCGCATGATCGCCGACCTGCGCTGGCTCGGCCTCGACTGGGATGAAGGCCCCGACATTGGCGGCCCCTGCTCCCCCTACACACAGAGCGAGCGTCTGGACATCTACCGGAGCTGCCTTCAGCGACTGAACGAAGCCGGTCTTGTCTATCCCTGCTACTGCACACGCGCCGAAATCGCCCGCGTCGCCAGCGCGCCGCACGGCAATGAAGGCCCGCGCTATCCCGGCACCTGCCGCCAGCTCACGCGCGCGCAGCGCCGCCAGCACGAAGCCAGCGGTCGCCGCCCATCCCTGCGTTTCCGCGTCGATGATGAACGCATCGTCTCCTTCACCGACCTGCTGGCAGGCCCCGTCCGGCAGCACGTGCAGCAGGACGTGGGCGACTTCATCCTCTGTCGCTCCGACGGCATCTTCGCCTACCAGTTCGCCGTCGTCGTCGATGATGCCCTCATGCGTCTCAACCAGATCGTGCGCGGCGCCGACCTGCTCTCTTCCACCCCGCGTCAGATATTGCTCTACGAAGCCCTCGGCTTCCCCGTTCCCACCTTCGCCCACGTCCCCCTCGTCCTCGACGAGCAGGGCCATCGCCTCTCCAAACGCGCCGAAAGCGCGGGCCTCGCCCCCTTGCGCGCCGCCGGGCTGACCCCCGCACAGGTCACAGGCCAGCTTGCCGCCACCTGCGGCCTTGTAGAGCCGGGCGAAAGCATCACCCCACCCGAACTGGCCCAACAGTTTACCCCACTGCGCCTGAATGATATAATGCGCACGATGAAACAAAGCAATGTATAAACACACCGGAATTGAGATAGAAGGATGTCACTGGAAGCACGAATTGTCTTGAACGTTGTTGACATACTGGTAGCCCTCATCATCGGGCTTATTTTACGCCGCCGCGTTGTGGAACGGCTTAAAGGCAGCGTCCTCGATAAATGGCTGGTGCAAACACTGGGCATTCTCGTCATCGTACCCTTGCTCATTCTTGCCATTGCCATCACCCCCATCATCTGGGATAACAGCATTCTCTTCACCATGTGGGAGAACTTCAAGCATCAGTTCGGCATCGGCAGCGTGACCGATCTGGTGGGGAAACTCATCGAGAGCCTGTTCATCCTGGCCATCGGCATCGGAATCGCCCGCACCCTGCTGCGGCTGGCCATTCGCGGGCTGGGCCAGCACATCGATATCAATATCCGCACGCTGATCGGGCGTGTCTTCTACGTGATCGTCCTGACCTTCTCGGCTTTCTGCATCCTCACCATCTGGCAGGTCTCCATCGGCATCCCGGTCGCCGCGCTGGGCATCATCACCGTCGCCTTCACAGTGGCCGTGCAGGACATCCTCAAAGACCTGGTGGCCGGTTTCTACATCCTGATGGAACGACCCTTCCACATCGGCGACCTCATCACCGTCACCGATATTGCGGGCGCTGCCGGACGCACGGGCCGCGTGGAAGATGTGCAATTGCGCACCACGCGCCTGCGCCTCACCAGCGGCCAGCTGGTCAGCATCCCCAATACCAACGTCTTCAGCGGCGTCGTCATCAACAACAGCTTCTTTCCCGACCGTCGCACTACGCTCACCATCACCTTGCCGCAGGAAACGTTTATCAAGGACGAAACGCCGCAGCAGATCACCAATGCTCTGCTAGAGGTCGATGAAATCTTGCCAAAGCCGGAGCCAGCCATCAGCCTCAGCGGGGCCAGCGCGGGCAAGCTCACGCTGACCGTGCGTTTCTGGGTCGCCAACGGCCATAGCGGAACCGATCTGGGCATCATCTCCGACGCCATCTTCGCCCTGCTCGCCATCCTGCCCACCGCCGATATCACCGTCGCTGAGCCTGCCGGGAACGTGTAATATCATGTCATGGCAGGGGGAATCTTTCTCATGGCAGGGGATTCTGGAGAACTCCCATCCTATTTTGTTTCTCTTTCGGGCAATCATTCGTTGGAAAAGTATCACTTATCAGGAGAGACGGAGACGAAAATGCAGAGACGGCGGCTTGGCCTCATGGGCGGCACATTCGATCCCGTTCATTATGGACATCTGGTTACCGCGGAAGAGGTTTACTATGCCCTCAATCTGGATGAGATGGTCTTCATCCCGACTGGCCAGCCGCCGCATAAGCTTGGGCAGGTTGTCACGCCCGCCCATGACCGGCTGGCAATGCTCGAGCTGGCCATCGCCTCGAACCCGCATTTCTCGATCTCAAAGGTGGATATCGAGCGGCCCGGCCCATCGTACACCGTCGATACCCTGCGTCTGCTGCGCGAGCAATGGGGTGACGCGGTAGCACTTTACTTTGTCATCGGCTGGGACAGTCTGGAAGAACTGGCAAGCTGGTACAACCCGCAGGGCATACTGGAACAGTTAGACCATCTCGTAGCTGTCCACCGGCCCGGACACCGGGAAATGCCCGGCTACCGCGAGCAACTGGAAGCGCGTCTGCCCGGCATCACACGCCGCCTGCTTACAGTTCCCGTGCCGCAACTGGATATCTCGGCCTCGGATCTGCGCCAGCGCGTGGCAACGGGTCGTCCCATTCGTTACCAGACGCCAGATGCGGTCGTCCGCTATATTCGAGACCACAATCTGTATCGTGAACAGAGAGAAGAGAGAAACGCGCATGCCGAGGCCAATGCAATTTGAAATAGGGGATCGATTACAGTTGCGCAAACCCCATCCCTGCGGCGGCTATATCTGGGAAGTTGTGCGGCTGGGAGCCGATATCGGGCTGCGCTGCGAGCAATGTGGGCGCCGCGTCCTCTTGCCGCGCGCCGAGGTCGAGCGCCGCGTCAAGCAGGTGTTGCCCCGCGCACCGCAAACCGCCGAAACCGATGAAGATGATATTTGATCTGGAAGCGCCGCGAGGCGCAAGGGAAGAGTAGAATGGAAGCGCCCGCTCCACGTCAGGGTTTTCTGACCCTGCTCAGGAAAAAAGATTTTTTGTGCCTCTGGCTGGCACAGCTTATCTCTATGACCGTTCTCAATGCATCCAACTATGCGGTTCTCGTCCTCATCGAGGAAGTCACCGGCTCTACAACCCTTGTCGGTCTCGCCATTATCTGCTTCAGCCTGCCCGCTCTGCTACTGGGCGCGCCCGCAGGAGTCTTCGTCGACCGTATGAACCGGCGGCGCGTGCTGTGGATCAGCAACTGCCTGCGCGCCATCGCCAGCTTCGCTTTCGTCATCTCCCTGCTCACCAACCGGCACCAGCTGCTTCCGATCTACCTGCTCACCTTCCTGGTCTCCAGCATCGGCCAGTTTTTCGCGCCCGCCGAAGGCTCAACCATCCCCCTGCTCGTCAGCGACGATGAGTTGATGCCCGCGCTCTCGCTCTTCAACATCACCTTCATGCTCTCCCAGGCCCTGGGCTTCATCCTGCTCGCTCCGCTCGTTCTCAGCCTGATCCCTTCCTTCACCCTCTCCGGCATAGCCATTCACCCGGTCGATACCCTCTACTTCGTCATTGCTCTTCTGTATATCCTGTGCGCTCTCCTCACCGCACTCATCCCCGCCTCGTATTTCAAACAGGCGCGGGCGAAAAAGCGCGACATCGAACAACTCACGGAGCAATCGCTCAGCGCCATCAGCAACGTCTGGCAGGAGATGCGGCAGGGATGGAGCTTCATTCGCCGCAACAGGCGGCTTTTCCTCGCCATCATCCAGCTCTCTTTCGCCGGTATCCTGCTGCTGGTCATCGGCGAGCTTGCCAGCCCGCTCGTGACGAAACTGCTGCTCTTCGCGGCCAACGACATGGCCTTCGTCTTCGCCCCCGCAGGCATCGGCCTCATCCTCGGCTCCATTTTTATGCCGCATATCACAAAACACATCGGCAAATCACGCACCATCCTGATCGGCTGCATCAGCCTCGCCGCCTGCACCCTGCTGCTGCCCCTCGTTACGCTACTCGCGCATAAACTCCTGCCACAGGGCTGGGACACCAACCCGCTCTCTAACCCGCTCCTGCTCTTCACCGTCGCGCTGATTATGTTTTTTGCCGGCATCGCCATCGACTTCATCAACATCCCGGCGCAAACCGCTGTGCAGGAACAAACCCCGGACTGGATCAAGGGTCGCGTGCTTTCCCTGCAACTCACGCTCTACAACGCCGGTTCCATCCCCGTCATCCTTTTCATCGGGGCCATCGCCGACCTTTTCGGCATGAACAACGTCCTCGGCCTCATCACGGCCAGCGCCCTCGCCTTTGGCCTCTGGAGCCTTTTCTATGAACGCAGAACCGCCAGACACTCTCTAATTGAGAAAAGCTCGTCTCCCACAGAACTGGATGAGATCGCCCCATAAGAAAGCGGGAAGAGAACAATCAACAATTGACGAAGCGCACCAGAATGTCTACAATTATCTTGAACAGGGCAAAAACGGAACGCCAGGCATAGTAGTCAGTCCAGTTGGATTTTTGGGGAAGGATAGAGATCATGCATCTGAACACGAGCATCCTCACAGGTGAAGCGCCAATGGATCTGGCAGCGATGAGCATTGCGCTCGGAGGCCAGAGCCACG
>Ga0209810_1005264_pt1 | contig 11822 bp, 8 predicted proteins | sample Coa_R1_7_FD_187159 | JGI IMG/M metagenome (GOLD analysis project Ga0209810, IMG submission 187159) | Surface soil microbial communities from Centralia Pennsylvania, which are recovering from an underground coalmine fire - Coalmine... | ecosystem: Environmental > Terrestrial > Soil > Unclassified ...
CAACTACGGCCAGCTACGCCGCAACACCGACCGCAAGACCGCCCACCGAGCAGCCCAACTCTCCTTCGTGGTCGCCATCCTCCTCACCATCAAGCTCATCGACCGAGGCCACCTCCCCCGACCCTGATGGCGCCTATCCGCTCATCCTCTTAGATGAACTCTGCGGGCCGGCCCGGGCCGCAGTGGTGGTTCCACTGATGGCCCCAAGGGCCCCGCCGAGACCGGTGCCAGCCTCGCTTCCAGAAGAAGAATCCGAACACGAACACCGGCCAGCCCAGGAACCAGAGCTGGGCGAGGACACCGACGACCAGCACCGCGGCCACCACGCCGGCCAACACCCGCAGCACCGGACGGTCGAAGGCCACCCGCTGCCAGACCGGCAGGCGCACGGGCATCGGGGCGGGGGCGGACGGGCGGGGGGCGCCGGGGATGTCAGCGAGCAGGGGGTCCAGATCCTCGAGGTAGCGAGCGGTGAGCACGGCACCGACCCGCTCCTCGAACTCGTCGAGGGTCAGGTACCCCTGCGCCGTCGCCTTGCGGAGGAAGTCGGTGGCCCGGTCGCGGTCCTCGTCCGAAGCCCGATGAGGGCCCCCCTCGGACGGTCTCCGGGAATCCCTCCAGCCGCCGCCTGTCCCATACCGGTGAGGATCCATGGCTACCCCTCCTCTACCCATCATGGCGCGCTCGATGCCACCGCGCCGAGCGGCCCGGGCCGGTCCGGGCTGAGACTTCGGTCACACATGCCCCGGGCGCTGGCCGGGCGGCACCAGCACGCAGTGGGTGCCCCGGTAGATCGTCGGCATGCACTTGTTGCAGTGGATGCAGAGGCTGTCCCCGACGCTTCCGCTCTGCCAGCGCAGCAGGAGATCGGGCTCGCGCAGCAGGGCCCGCCCGAGCGCCACGAACTCGAAGCCCTCGGCCAGGGCGGCTGTCACCGTGGCCAGGCGGTTGATGCCGCCCAGGAGGATCAGTGGCATCTTCAGCGCCTGCCTGAACTGGCGGGCGTAGGGGAGGAAGTAGGCCTCCTCGAACGGGTAGCTGGGCAGGAAGCGCCGGCCGAAGAGGCGGAACCCGGTGCGGATCGGCTGGGGGAAGACTCGGGCCATCTCCTCGATGGGCGCCTCCCCCCGGAACAGGTACATCGGGTTCCGCAATGAGCTTCCCCCGGTCAGCTCCAGGGCGTCGAGGTGGCCGTCGGTCTCCAGCAGTCGAGCCACCTCGACGCTCTCGTCGAGCCAGAGGCCGCCGGGGAAGCCGTCGACCATGTTCAGCTTGGCGATCACGGCCATGTCGGTGCCGGCGGCCCGGCGAACCGCCTCTGCCACCTGGCGGGCGAACGCGGCCCGGGCCGTCACGCTGCCGCCCCAGCGGTCACGACGGCGGTTGAGCGCGGGAGACAGGAAGGCGCTCAGCAGGTAGCTGTGGCCCAGGTGGACCTCCACCGCATCGAAGCCGGCGTCAGCGAGCAGCCGGGCCGCCTCGGCGAAGGCGTTGGTGATCCGCGTGATGTCGCCCTCATCGACTGCCTTGGTGAATCGGAAGGCCATGGCGGTGAAGGTGCGTGACGGTGCCAGTCCTCGACGGCCGGTGCCGGCGGCTACCGGTCCGGCATGGCCCAGCTGGGCGGAGACCGCCGCACCCTCGGCGTGGACGGCCTGAGCCAGACGTCGGAGGCCGGGCACCGCTTCGGGACGGACGACGATCTCTCCGGGGGCGCCCTGTCCGTCTTCCGACACGGCCAGGTAGGCGACGGTGGTCAGTCCCACGCCGCCCGCCGCCATCGACCGGTGGAAGTCGAGGAGCCGATCCGTCACCAAGCCGCCGGACGCCATGCCTTCGAAGGTGGCGGCCTTCACGAACCGGTTGCGGAGATGGACCGGCCCGAGCTGCGCCGGAGCGAAGGGATCGGGCACCGACGGGCACCGTACCGGGCCGGTGGGGCAGGCGCCTCGCTCGCCCCGGTAGAAGAATGTCGACAGGTCGCTGTCGACCCGGCGGAACGTGATCCACCGGCAGGAGGGGGGACAGGGGGACGATGAGCCGGGCCGACCGCGGACGGTCGAAGGGCCACCGCTCGCGGCAGGAGTGGCAGTTCTTCGCCGCCCTGCCCCAAGCTGACCGTCCATTGGCCGCCGCCTGGTGGGCCGTGCTGATCCTGCGCGGCGTCCTACCGGCCGCCTTCGCAGTGGCGATGGGCGTCGTCATCGGGGCCGTCCAGCACCACCGTTCGCTGGTGGCCGGACTGGTGGTCGTCGGCGTCAGCTTCGTGGCGCTGCAGATCTTGGCCCCCGTCCACCAGGCGATCAGCGCCAATCTGGGCAGCCGCATGGCCGCCTGGCTGTACGACCGGCTAACCGAGGCCTGTGTGCGGCCGGCGGGTCTCGGGCACCTGGAGGATCCCACCCTGGTGGGTGACCTCACCGTGGCGCGGGAGTTCGACTTCGGCATGACGGGGCCACCGATGCACCTGAATGTCGATTTCATTGCAAGCGGGCTGGTCGACCTCGCTGGCGGCCTCGCCTCCACCCTGATCCTGTTTGCCTACCGCTGGTGGGCGCCGCTCCTCCTCGGCACCGCTTGGGCCGCCACCCACTGGTTGCTGCGCGAGAGCTCCGTTTGGCGCGAACGCAACACCGAGGAGGTCCGGCAGGCCCAACGCCACGCCGACTACGCCTATCGGCTCGCCGTCGATCCGCCCGCCGCCAAGGAGCTGCGGCTGTTCGGGCTGGCCGGTTGGGCGGTGGAGCGGTTCATCGACCGGCGCCGGACCCTGTTCGAGCTGCAGTACCGGGCGACCCGCCTGCGTGAGCGGTCGGTCCTTTGGAGTCTGCTCCTCGTCACCGGGGCCAACCTCGCCGTCTTCGTGGCCCTGGCCGAGGCGGCCAGCGCCGGCCAGCTGGGCCTCGGTCGGGCGGTCATCTTCTGTCAGGCGGCGGTGGGCGCCAGCCTGATCGCCTTCGGCGGTCTGAACTGGGCCCTCGACGGGGCGGCGGCGCCGGTGGCCGCCGTGCTGCGGTTGGAGCCGGCAATGGCTCCGGCCGGTTCGCTGGCCGTGGGAGCCCTTCCGGCCGACGGGATGCCCGCCCGCCACGTCCGCTTCCGTCAGCTCGGCTTCGCCTACCCCCACGTGGACGCTGCGGTGCTCGAGGGATTCGACCTCACCATCCCGGCCGGATCGTCCCTGGCGGTGGTGGGGCAGAACGGAGCCGGCAAGACGACCTTGGCCAAGTTGCTCTGCCGCCTCTACGAGCCCACGGCCGGCGCCATCGAGATCGACGGCATCGACCTGCGGGACCTCGAGGTCTCCGCCTGGCGGCGGCAGGTCGCCGCCGTGTTCCAGGACTTCATCCGGTTCGAGCTTCCGTTGCGCGACAACGTGGCGCCCTCCGGCGCGCCCGACGAGGTGATCCTCGCCGCTTTGGCCGATGCCGGGGCGGAGGCTCTGGCGTCCCTCGACACGCCCCTGTCCCGCGGCTACGCGGGTGGCATTGAGCTGTCTGGAGGGCAGTGGCAGCGTCTGGCCCTGGCCCGGGCTCTGTGCGGGGTGCGGATGGGTGCCCGCCTCGTCCTGCTCGACGAGCCGACTGCCCAGCTCGACGTGCGCGGCGAAGCGGCCATCTTCGAACGCCTGCTCGAAGCCACTCGCCCGGTCACCACCATCCTGATCTCCCACCGCTTCTCCACTGTCCGTCGGGCCGACCGCATCTGCGTTCTCGAACACGGCCGGGTCGTGGAGCTCGGCACCCACGACGAGCTCATCGCCGCCGGCGGCCGGTACCGGACCATGTTCGATCTGCAGGCCCGTCGGTTCTCCGCCGCCGGCGACGAAGAGGGAAGGCTCTATGACTCCCTCGCCTGACGGGCGGGGTGGACCGGCCGCCGAGGAGATGCCCCGGGGCCTGCCGGCCATGTGGCGGCTGTGCCGGCTCGGATATCAACACGAGCCCCTACTGCTGGTCAGCGCCTTCGTCCTCTCCCTGGTGGCGGCGGTGCCCGACGCCCTGCTGGCCCTCTGGTTGGCGCTGCTCGGCGAAGGCGTCGTCCGCCACCGGCGCGGCCTCGTCCTCGGTGCCGCCGTCGGCCTGGCCTTGTCCTCGGCCGCCACCTGGTTCCTGCGCACCATCAGCGTGCGCATCCAACGGCGCTTCCGCGACAAGGTGACCATCGCCCTCGAGTCCCACGTCGCCGGTCTCCAGGCCTCGGTCTCGACCATCGCCCACCAGGAGCGCCCGGACTACCTCGATCGTCTCGCTGTCCTGCGCGACCAGGTGTTCGTCCTCGACCACATGTACATGTCCCTGTTCACCACTGCCGGCTGGATCCTGCGGCTCGCCCTCACCGTCGCCCTCCTGGCTTCCATCCACCCGGCCCTGGTCCTGCTGGCGTTCTTCGCCGCTCCGACGGTCGTCACTTCCTCGTGGCGGCCGACGGTCGAACGGGCCGTACAGGAGCACCAGGCATCCCACGACCGGCTGGCCCGGCATCTCTTCCTGACCGCTACCACCGCCTCGGCCGGCAAGGAGGTTCGGGTCACCGGCATCGGGGACCAGCTGGTCGAAGGACGCCGTCGGGCCTGGGAGCAGTGGTACGGCCCGGTGGCCGCGGCCCGCTGGGCGACGGCGGCGTGGCACTCGCTGGCGTGGGCTGTCTTCGGGCTGGCCTATGTCGCCGGGGTCGTCTCGGTCGCCTACGCCCTCCACGGCTCGGTGGCCGCCGTGCTCCTCGTCCTGGCCGCCGGGGCCCGGCTTTCCTCCTATATCGGGGGGGCGGTGGGCGAGATCGGCTTCCTGCGGGGCACGTGGCTCGACGGTTCGAAGCGGTTGGTGTGGCTCGAGCGCTACGCCCAGGAAACCGTGGCCCAGGCCGACACCTCTCCACCGTTCCGGTTGACCGACGGGATCCGGCTCGAACACGTGAGCTTTGCCTACCCCGGCACCGACCGCCTCGTGCTCCAGGACGTCAGCCTTCATCTTCCTGCGGGGGCGGTCGTAGCGGTGGTGGGCGAGAACGGCGCCGGCAAGTCCACCCTCGTCAAGCTGCTTTGCCAGATGTACGAGCCCACCGACGGGGAGATCCTGGTGGACGGCACGGCTCTGCGAACCATCATCCCGGAGCAGTGGAGAGCGCGGCTGGCCGGCGCCTTCCAGGACTTCTTCCGCTTCGAGCTCGTCGCCCGCCAGTCGGTCGGGGTCGGCGACGTGGCCCTGGTCGACGACGTGCCGGCCGTCGGCGCGGCCGTGGGCCGCGCCGGTGCCGACGACGTAGTCGCCCGGTTGGTGAAGGGTCTCGACACCCAGCTGGGTCCGACGTGGCCCGAAGGAGTGGACGTCAGCTTCGGCCAGTGGCAGAAGCTCGCCCTCGCCCGCGGCTTCATGCGCCAGGCGCCGCTGCTTCTCGTCCTCGACGAGCCCACCGCCGCTCTCGATGCCGAGACCGAGCACGCCCTCTTCGAGCGCTACGCCGAGGTGGCCCGGGGCGACAACTCCGCCGGCCAAATCACGGTTCTCGTCTCCCACCGCTTCAGCACCGTCCGGATGGCTGACCTCATCGTGGTCCTCGACGGGGCCCGGGTGGTCGAGGCCGGCTCCCACGATGAGCTCGTCGCCAGGGACGGTCCCTACGCCGAGCTGTACGGCATCCAGGCCGCCTCCTACCGCTAGCGCGGGGCGGGCCGCCCCCGCCGACCTGGCAGAAGCTGAATATTGGCGGCCACTGGCCGATACGGCCGTTGGACGCGGGGCGGAGGACCTGACATTCCGGGCAATCAGCACCCATGGCAGGGCGAGGAGTCAGCCCTCTCAGTGAGGGTGACCTGCCGCGTCTCGGCGGCCCTGTATTTCCTCTGCGGTTGCCTGGTGGACGTCGCCGCCGGCTTCATGCCCTTCGCGCCGGGGTCGTCCCGTCCGGCGGTCGCCGCCGTCGGCGGGGTGGCAGCCATCTCCGGAGTGGTCATCTGGTTCCTGCCGTGGGAGCGCTGGGGGAAGCGGTCAAGCCTCTGGCTGGTCCCACTGGCCTTCGCCCTCATCTCTGTGCACAACGTGTTCACCGGGGGGGACGGGTTCCTCTACGGGCTGTTCTTCGTGGTCGCCATGGTCTGGGTCGGCCTTGCCCACCCGCAGGGCACCTCGGTTGCCTTCCTGCCGATGCTGGCCCTGGCGTACCTCCTGCCGCTCCTCCTGGCCCCTCACACCTCGGGTGTGGGGCCCTGGAGCGCGTTCTACCTGGTCCCTGGCTGCGGCCTGGTGGGCGAGACGGTGGCCTGGGTCTCAGGGCAGCTGCGCCGGTCGGAGACGGCCTACCGAAGAGGGGAGGCCCACTTCCGCCAGCTCTTCGCGGCCAACCCCCAGCCGATGTGGCTGTACGACACGGAGACCTTGCGCTTCCTCGAAGTCAACGACGCGGCGGTGGAGCACTACGGGTACAGCCGCGACGAGTTCCTGACCATGAGCATCGCCGATATCCGCCGGCCCGACGACATTCCGGCCCTGCTCGAGAGCGTGGCCCGCCCCCGAGGCGAGACCGACACCAGCGGCCCGTGGACCCATCGGCTGAAGGACGGGCGGATGATCGAGGTGGAGGTGCGGTCGCACCTGCTCGAGTTCCAGGGCCGTCCGGCCTCGCTGGTCAGCGTGAACGACGTGACCGACCGGCTCGCCCTCGAGGACCAGCTGCGACACCAGGCGTTCCACGACCCGCTGACCGACCTGGCCAACCGGGCTCTGTTCGCCGACCGCGTCACCCACGCCCTGAGCCGGAGGGGCCGTTTCAGCAAGGTGACCCTCCTGCTGCTCGACCTCGATGGCTTCAAGACGGTCAACGACAGCCTGGGGCACAGCGCCGGGGATCAAGTGCTCGTCGCCGTGGCCGAACGGCTCCGCGCCTGCCTTCGTCCTGCTGACACCGCCGCCCGACTGGGGGGCGACGAGTTCGCCGTCCTCGTCGACGACGCCACCTCGGTCACCGAGGCCAAGGCCCTCGCCGACCGGGTGATCGCCACTCTCGAGGTGCCGTTTGTCCTCGGGGACAAGCAGGTCTTCGTGCACGCCAGCATCGGCATCGCCATGGCCGCCGGCGGCACCGCCGACGCCGAGGAGCTGCTGCGCAACGCCGACGCCGCCATGTACGCGGCGAAGGCGTCGGGTCGGGCCCGCTACGCCGTCTTCGAGCGGTCGATGCACACGGCGGCCGTGCGCCGGCTGGAGCTCGACGCCGAGCTCCGCGCCGCGGTGGCGTCCGAGCAGTTCCTGCTTCACTACCAACCGGAGCTTCTCCTCGCCGACCGGCGGGTGGTGGGACTCGAGGCGCTGCTGCGCTGGGAGCACCCAGACCGGGGCGTCGTCTCCCCGGCCGAGTTCATGAGCCTGGCCGAGGAGAACGGCCTGATCGTGCCGATCGGCAACGTGGTGCTGCGGGCGGCCTGCGAGCAGCTGGTGGTTTGGTGCCGGCACTTCGCCGTCGCTCCGTTCGTGGCCGTGAACCTCTCCGCTCGACAGCTGGTCCAGCCCGACCTCCTGGCGTGGGTCGAGTCGTGCCTAGCCGACACCGGCGCCGATCCCAGCCGATTGGTCTTCGAGGTGACCGAGAGCGCCATCCTCACCGACAGCGACGCCGCCGGCCGGGCCCTACAGAACCTGCGCTCGCTCGGCGCCCGCGTGGCCCTCGACGATTTCGGCACCGGGTATTCGTCGCTCAGCCATTTGCGCTCATTCCCCATAGACATCGTCAAGATCGACCGCAGCTTCGTCGCCGGCCTTACCCAGTCCCGCAAGGCCCACGTCCGGAGCGAGGACCGCTCGGTGGTGGCTGGCATCGTGGGCCTGGCCCACGCCCTACGCATAGTCACGGTGGCGGAAGGAGTGGAATCCGAGGAGCAGGCGGCCGTACTGACCGAGCTCGGCTGCGACATGGCTCAGGGGTACCTCTTCTCTCCCCCCGCCACCGCCGAGGCCCTGACCGGCGGCGTGCTCCTCGGGGCCCTGCTGTCGCGGAGCTGAACAGCCGCCGCAGAACCACCCCACCGCGGCTTGGGGCCTCGTCCGCAGCACAACTCTTCTCAAGTGGCCGGCACAGACCACCGAGTCCCCCGATGCAGGGCACCTAACGAGTGGCTGGAGGGGACCGATCGACGACTCTCGGGTCCCGCGGGCGGATGGGGCAGCGCACCGGCCCGACCCCGGACCAGTGGTCCGGCTCGCGGCCGAGATCCGGCGAGCCCGGGGACTGCCTGTCGCCGACCCCGAGCACAGCGCCAGCCTCCTGGGGCTGACCGTCGCCGCCCTGGGGTTCATCGCCGGCTTGCCGGTGGACACCATCACCGCCGCCCTCGCCCGCTGGGAGACGGGCATCGCAACGCTGGGAGAGGCCCAGGCGGATCTGTCCGCTCTGCGAACGACCCTCGAGTCGGCATTGGGCGCCGCCGGTGCCACTCCGACCCTGCACCGTCTCGTCGATTCGATCAACGCCAGGGAGCTCGAGCGCTTCACCGACGCCCGGCCGCCCGCCGGCTACCAACGGGTCCTCCCGGGCACCCACCCCGCCCACGGCCGTCGGCGCCGCCCCCGCCATCTCCCGACCCGCCCGGCATGGCCCGACCGGACGTCCTGGACGACCCCGCCCCGTCGCTGGTGGCCGGCGGCCGTCGCCGTGTGGGGCGCCCTGGCGGCCCTGACCGCGTCGATGTCGCTGCCTCCGCCGCCGCAGATCGCCCTGCTTCCGAACGGCAGGGGTCCCCTGCCCACCGTCCCGCCGGTCGCTGGCCCATCGCCGCTCCAGCCGGTGGCCAGCCCGCCGGCGCCCGCCCCTCCGGTCAGCCGCCAGGCCGTGGCGGTCGAGACCGTCGCCGCCGCGGTGGCGGACGACAAGACGGTGGGCGGCAGGGTCGCCCCCCACCGGGCAGCGGAGACGACCCTGTTCCTCGCCCCGGCCCCGTCGGACATGTCGGCCCGGGCAAGACCGGCAGGACGCGGCGTCCGGCGCTCATCCCGGGCAGCGGTGACGGCATCGGCGGCCCAGCCGAGGTTGGTGACCACCAGGGGCAGGCCCGAGGGCCGAGGGTTGTCGGCCGGCCGCAAGTCACCCCGTGCCCACCGACACTGAGGTCGTGGGCCCCGGAGCCGTCGTCGGAACGGTCGTAGGTGTCGAGGTGGTCGTGGTCGTGCCTTGAGTGGTGGTCGTCGTGGCCAGGGTGGTGGTGGTAGTGGTCGCCGCCGTGGTTGACGTGGTCGTCGACGGGATCGTGGTCGAGGACGGCGGAACGGTGGTGGTCGTCCGCGAAGGAGGCGGGTTCTTCTGCGAGGAGAGGGCCAGCACAACGGCGGCGATGAGCAGGGCCAGCAGGAGGATGACCAAGCCGACGATCGCCATCTGACGCCCGGTCATCCCCCGTCGGGGCGGAATCCCCGGGGGAGGGGCCGCGGCCGGCGGCACCATCGCCGTTCGAGCCTCGGTGGCGGCCATGGCCACCGTGGCCGGGGGCAGAGGCGCGGTCATGGCCACGGTGGCGGGCCCGGCGGCGGCCAGCGCCTCCAACATGTCGCCGGCCGAAGGAAAGCGCTCGCCGGGAACCGGCCGCAGAGCCCGCTGCGTCACCCCCTGGACCGCGGGCGAGACGCCGGGGTTGACGTCGCGAAGCGGCTTCATCCGACCCTGCTCGGCCGCGACCGCCGTGGCCACGGCAGTCTCCCCGGCGAACGGCGGCACCCCCGACAGGGCCTCGTAGAGCACGGCTCCCACCGCCCAGATGTCGCTGGCCACGCTGGCGGGTTCGCCGCGCATGCGCTCGGGGGCGATGTAGGAGGGCGTTCCGACGACCAGATTGGCCGTGGTCTGGGCCGTGGAGCCGGCCTCGGGGTCGACCGCCTTGGCGATGCCGAAGTCGGTGACCTTGGCCGTGCCGTCCGCCGCCAGCAGGATGTTGCCCGGCTTGATGTCGCGGTGGAGCAGGCCGGCGGCGTGGGCTGCCGCCAGGGCGGACAGCACGGCGCGGATCACATCGACCGCCTCCGCCTCAGGGAGGGGACCGCGGCGGATGCGGTCGGCCAGGCTGCGCCCGGGCAGCAGCTCCATGACGAGGTAGGCCAACCCGGCGTCCTCGCCCACGTCGTAGACCGACACGATGTTCGGGTGCGACAGGCTGGCGGCGAAGCGGGCCTCTGCCTCGAAGCGCCGACGGATGTCCGGGTCTCGGCCCAGCTCGGACCGCAGGATCTTGAGCGCCACCGGGCGGCCCAAGCGGAGGTCCTCGCCCTCGAACACGTCGGCCATGCCGCCGTGACCCAGCGACGGGCCCACCCGGTATCGGCCGGAGAGGGTCTCGGGGGGCTCCATCCGGCCAGTCTTGCCGTTCCGGCCCCGGCCGTAAGGCCGGTAAGAGGAACCTAGCTTTCCTTAATCGGCCGGGGGTAAACAGGAGTATGCGGTGGTACCACTAGGCCCGTGGACACCGAGCTCGGTCGGCTGCGGCTGCTGGCGGCGGCCAGTGACCTGCTCACCACGGCCTCGGATCCGGGCGAGGCGCTGGGGGAGCTGGCCGCCCTGTTCGTCCCGGCCATGGCCGACTGGGCGGTCGTCGACGTCATCGTGGGCCCTGACCTCGCCACCCGCAAGGCCGTCGTCCACCGCGATCCGTCCCTCGCTCCGCCCGGTCGTTTCGAGCTCGACCTGCCGCGCCTGCCCGCCACCTCGGCCTCGTCCCTGGTCACCGCCCTGCGTGAGGGCACGGTGGTGACGGAGCAGCTCGACTCCCAGGTGACGCCGGACTGCGACCTGCACCGCGAGCAGCTCGAGCTGTTCCGAACCCTGGGCGCTTCCTGCGCGCTGGTCGTCCCTCTCCTGAGCCGGCGCAGTCCCATTGGCGCCCTCACGCTGGTGCGCATCGACGGGCCCGAGTTCGGCGACGAGGAGATTGCCCTGGTGGAGGGGGTGGCACGCCGCACCGCCTTGGCGGTGGACAACTCCCGGCTTTACGCCCACCAGATCGACACGGCCCTCGCCTTCCAGCGCAGCCTGCTGCCGGCTCTTCCCCAGCCGGACCACCTCCAGCTGGCCTCGCGGTACGTGCCCGCCCGCGAGGGCGCCGCCCTCGGCGGAGACTGGTACGACGCCTTCACCGGCCCCGACGGCCAGACCTTCCTGGTCATCGGAGACGTCGTGGGCCACGACCAGCACGCCACCGCCCACATGTCCGAGCTGCGGAACCTGCTACGGGGCTGCGCCTGGCACGCTCCTCCCTCGCCGGCCGCCGTCCTCGAGCGGCTCAACCAGGCGGTGTGCGGACTCCAGCTTCCGGTAGTGGCCAGCGTGATGTGCGCCCGGCTGCAGCCCGTGGGGTCCGAGTACCGGCTCGAGTGGGCGTCGGCCGGCCATCTACCTCCACTGCTGGTCGAGCCCGGCGGCCCGGCTCGGCTCCTGTCGGGTCATTCGGGGGTGCTGCTGGGAGTGACGACGGACCGCCAGGCGGACGACAACCACGTGGTCGTGTCGCCAGGCTCGAAGCTCGTGCTCTACACGGACGGGCTGGTCGAACACCGCGGCGACCTCGCCGTGGGCCTCGAACGGCTCGAAGCCTTCGGCACCGAGTGCGCCTCCGAGCCACTCGAGCGGTTCTGCGATCAGATGCTGCAGCGTTTATCCCTCGCCCACGACGACGACATCGCCGTTCTGGCCGTGCAGTTCTCCGACTCCGCCGACCGCTCTTAGAGGCCGCGCGGATAGGCGCTGAGTGGGCGGGTCGCGACTGAGCGCGAGCTAAGGGAGACCATCCACCGGTCGTCGGGTTGGACCCGGTTTCATCCGGGCTGCGACCCAACCACCGACGACCGAGT
>Ga0209810_1005265_pt1 | contig 11817 bp, 10 predicted proteins | sample Coa_R1_7_FD_187159 | JGI IMG/M metagenome (GOLD analysis project Ga0209810, IMG submission 187159) | Surface soil microbial communities from Centralia Pennsylvania, which are recovering from an underground coalmine fire - Coalmine... | ecosystem: Environmental > Terrestrial > Soil > Unclassified...
CGGATCGTGGAAGTGATCGGCGCCACCGTCACCGTGTTCATCCGTGGCCGGACGAGCTCGCGCGTCAAGACCACCACCGGACGCGACTTATCGAGTCGCGCCAGGTGGATCGGGCGCATCAGTGATCGACCGCAAGGCGGGCGGTGTGCTCGGCCAGGCCCTCCAGCTCGGGATCTGGCCCCGTCGCGGCGAGGATCTCCGCGTCGCGGGCAGCGGCCACCCGGCGCCGCTCCCGTTCGAGCGCGCGCGCGACGACGGCCGCCCGACTGCGCTCTTTGCCGCTCGCGACAATCTCATCGACGAACGCCACCAAGTCGTCGTCAAGCCGAACGGCGATCTGCCTACTCATACCAGGATGATACCAGAATGGGATCCTATGTGGGATTGTACGAAATCACTAACTCGTCGCTTGCGTGCTCGTCCACGAGCTTTCCACGTGCGCACCTTCGCCCAAGGGCGCGTCGGTCGTGGAGATTCGCACACATGTTTCGGTGTCGACGTCGCAAATCGTCGCCCTCGCGAATCTCCCAGACGCTGCCGTCGGTCCAGACGGACCCACGGATACCGCCTTCAGCCGTAGAAATCGGGCTCGAACGGCCAGGAGGCTGATGTTGACCCTGACCGCGACCCTGCGACGGCCTCTGGGTGGCGGCGCGAACGTGTCTCATATTGCAGCGGCTTTAGCGAATGGGCCGGGCAGGGATCGAACCTGCGACCTTGGGATTTAAAAGTGGATGGCGCGGGACTCGGGGTTGCTCGGAGCGCTGTCTGATCCCCATGGTTGAGCCAAACAGGCTCGGACGCGTTCGGGCGATTTCGGGACCTCTTGTGACCCTGTGTTGACCCGGTGCCGGCGTATCGGCTGTGCTGCTCGAGCTCTTGGTTCAGCTGGTTGCCGCAGCTTGAGCCGGCGCCACCGCAGCCGTTCGGAGCGGCTGCGCAAGTCGGTCGATCTCCGCCGCCGAGGTGATCATCCCTTCGTAACCTGCGTAGTCGGGATTCTCCGGAAGGTACGGCTCTCGCCTTTCGGCCGCCGGCATCAGCGCCTCAGCTTCCTCGAGCGTGATGCCCGCGAGCGTCGCGTATCGGTGCTTGTAAAGGCGGTAGCGCAGCTCGCCTGATTGGCTTTCGCTCGGCGTAAACGTGACGATCGACTTCCAGCTGCCGTCGATTTGCGACTGAAACCCGATGCCGCTCGTAGACGTGTAGCTCCTGAGTGCGGAGCCGAAGGCGTCAACAGCATGCTGGTAGAGCTCGGTTACGCCAGCCTCGTCGGCCTGTGCTTCCAGCTCCTGGTAGCTCAGCTTCGGGCGCCGTTTTGAGCTGCCGAGCGTTCGCGTCTTCAACTCGACCTCGGAAGGTTCGATCAGGAAGATCCGCGCCAAGAGCTCCGTCCGGTCCTCGAGTCGAAAGTAGTTGAAGGTCGCGGCGTTGATGTTCATTCCGTGAACGCCCGACAGGTAACGGATGATCCGCTCCGAACTCGCGTCGATGAGCGATCCGACGATGACGACGCGGTGGTCGCCGTTCAGAGTTTCGGGAAGGTCCGTCCCGAACTTGCTCTCGAATGCGGAGCCGAAGTCTGTGCCGAGGTGCCCCTCCGCGATAGATGTCACCCGCTCGTGCGTCAGGTTCACAACCCAGGAGGCGTAGTCAAGCGCCTGCGCGGTGATTTCTCGCGGCGTCTTGTCGCGCTTGAGCTCGACGATGATGAGATCGCCGGCCGCATCGACGCATAGGAGGTCGATGAAGCCGCCGAAGTCCGTCTCGACCTGGCGGCCGATGACGAGCAGCCCCGGATCGAGAATCGATATTTCGACAGCGAGCCATTCCTCGAGCCGAGCCTCGAGATTTAGGCTCGCGCGCGGGATCCGCGATAGGCGGTCGCCGCTGCGAACCTCCCAGAGATGGACTTCGTCACTCACGACAGCAGAGTTTAGGAGCGCGGAACGCGAGCCGAGGCTGGGGTGCTGAGAGAACCCAGCACCCAGACCTGCCGGCTGTGCCCTGTCCGTCCGGCTCGCTCCGTACCCTTCACACGTGGGCGTGGCCGTTGCCATAGACGCTGGCTTTGCTGCGGACCGACTCCGAGCAGTTGATTGGTCCCTGACGGAGGCAGGTCCTCCGCACCCCATTCACGGCCTTCACCCGTATCCGGCGAAGTTCGTTCCCGCTCTTCCGGAGCAGGTGATCGAGCTCTTGTCACGCCCCGGCGAGCTCGTGCTCGACCCGTTCTGCGGCAGCGGAACGGCGCTCGTAGAGGCCCTGAGGCTCGGGCGTCGCGCCGTCGGCGGTGATTTGAACCCGGTCGCGCTCGTGAGCTCACGCGCTAAGACGCGTCGTCTGTCAGCGTCGCAGCTTGCTCGGCTCGACACGCTCGCGATCAACCTTCCGAAGTTGACGCGTGAGGTTCAGCAGACGCAGGAGCTCACCTTGCCGATCGGATGGGAGCCCGCAGCGGGGCAGCGGTTCCGGGGTCTTAAGTTTTGGTTCAGCGAAGAGGTGGCGTTCGAGCTAAGCGCTCTCAGGCATCTGTGCGAATCAGAGGAGGACACCGAGATCCAAAGCGTACTGTTCGCGTGCCTGTCATCGATAGTCGTTAATGTCTCGTGGCAAGACAGCGATACACGCTACGTCAGGCGCAACAAGACGGTCGAGTCGGGCGACGCGACGCGGCTTCTGCAAAGGAAGCTATTAGCTGCGTCCGCAGCCCTCGGAGATCTGGCCGCGTCGATCACGACTGCCGCAGAGGTTCACGACGGCGATGCTCGCGCGTGCCATTACCTGCAGCCCGAGACCGTGTCGCTTGTCGTCACGTCGCCGCCGTACCCCAATGCGTGGAGCTACCACCTCTACCACCAGAACCGAATTCTCTGGCTCGGTGCCGACCCCTGGCTCTTCAAGGCCCAAGAGATCGGCCATCATCGCGCCTATTCAGCTGTTAATGGCAGTGACGGCGGGACGTTTGAGGGCGACATGCGCGCATGCTTCGAGGCAATGCTCCCAGCGTTGAAGCCTCACGCCCACGTGGTCATCATTGTCGGCGATTCCATCGTCCGCGGAACGCTCGTACGAAATGACGAGGTCGTAAGTGCAGCAGCTCAGGCAGCGGGTCTTGAGCACGTGGTGACGCTGAATCGACCGATTGACTCGCGGCGGAAGGCGTTCAATCCCAAGATCGGGAAGATCCGGACGGAACACATTGCTGTCTTCCGCACCTAAGGTCGATCCGCCGGGGTACCCGCTTCAGGAGTTCGAGCGGCGGCTCGCCGCACTCGAGGCCGCGATAGCTGCAGATCCAAAGCAAGCGCACCGCCTCGCATTCGCTTCTTCAGTCGAGGGACGGCCAACGCACCAGTTCTACTTCGATCGGTTCGTGAAGCTGGTTCGGCGATCGGTATCGGATCACGCCGCCTTGCTTGAGCTAGCCGTCGAACTGCGAGACGGTCACCGCGCCGAAGCGCACAACTACCTCACGCACGGCATCCACAGCTACAAGGGCAAGTACTTTCCGCAGATTGTGCGTTCGCTCGTCAACGCGGCTGGGCTTGCGCCGGGGTCTGTCGTAGCAGACCCATTCGTAGGAAGCGGGACGACAACCCTCGAAGCAGCGCTAATTGGAATGCGTGCAGTTGGCCTCGACAGGAATCCGCTTGCGGCGGTAATAGCACGAACGAAGGTCGACGTTCTGAAACTGGAGGTAGAAGCGGTTCGAGCGGGTCACGCGGCGATCGAAGGGAAGCTCCGCAGGAACTACAGAGCCGACCTTCCTAACCGCGCATACCTTGAGCGTTGGTTCCCGAAGGAGACGATCCGGGTCATCGAGCGAATCGTTGGCGCCATCGCGAATGCAGATGCGCACCCAACGTTCAAGGATCTTGCTCGACTGTCGCTGAGTACACACTTTCGCGCGTGGTCGCTCCAGGAGCCGACGCAACTACGCATCTTCAGGCGCAGCACCGCACCTCCCGCAACAGCTCTGCTCGATCGCTTCAAGCAGCAGCTCTCGGAGTACACGGCTTCGGTCGTGGTCGGGTTAAGGCTGCTGAGCGAGCTTGGTGTTGTCTTGCCTCCTGTCGACATTCGGCTTGCAGACAGCCGCGTCTCCCACGCTTGGGGCTGTAGCCGCGGCTCTGTCGACGCGGTGGTGACGTCACCTCCTTATGCAACTGCATTGCCCTATATCGACACCGACCGTCTCTCAATCTTCTGCTTAGGACTTGCCGATGTCGGCGAGCGTTCGGAGCTCGAGTGGGAGATGATCGGCACGCGTGAGATCTTGAAACGTCAAAGGAATGTCCTCGAAGACGCGCTTGAGCGAAACGTCACACAGCTGCCGCAGCCAATCATCAAGCAGATCCGAGCTATCCGAGCGGCGAATAAAAAGACTGAGGTCGGATTCCGCCGGCAGAACCTTCCAGCTCTGCTCTACCGCTACTTCTCTGACATGCAACGGGTCCTCGCGAACACAGCCGCCGTGCTCCGGAAGGAGGGGCTTTGCGGGATCGTGATTGGTGACAGCTATACCGTCGCGGGCGATAACCGCGTCCGGATCCGGACCGCGGACTTCCTAGAGTTTCTTGCGGAGCAGGCCGGCCTCAGGAGAGTTGACCGGATCGCCATGGGCGGGCAGACCGCGTACCTGCCGCACCAGCGAAACGGTATCCCCGCCGAGGACATCCTGCTCTTCACCGCGCCGTAGAGATCAACGGAATCCCCATCGTTTCACGCTCGCGGCTACTTCGTTAGCTGCGATGGCGAGATGCTCGTCGTAAAGCGCGTCAGTCGGCTTGATCACTTGGGCGTGGTATTCGACGCCGAGCCCCGGCTCCGCGAGCTCGAGTCGGAGCAAGTCGCCTTCGTCGGAGTCATGGTGGATCTCAGAGCTGTTCAGACGAAACTCGGCGCGACGCGGGTATTGGTAGAGACGTCGACTGGCAGTATCGATGTCTCCGTTCAGCCGACGGAATTCAATCGCGGGGTAACGCTCGAAGTACTCGTAGCCAGCATCGGTCTCGTGGCGGATGAAGTGCCCCCAGAACTCCGGGTCAGCATGGAAGGCTGCGAGCGGAATGTAGACGTCAGGTGAGAACCCTGGCCTCGTTCCCGCATCGCGATGTCCGAGCCGCATGACGAAGACGCGATACCGCGCCTGTGACGGTGGCTCCGGTGGAGCTTCTCCGACATCTGGCGGGACCGGCGCCGGGTTCGCTTGAACGTCCGCAACCTCCTCCGGGAGGAGGGACGCAGCCGGAGGCGGGGCGGCAGCCGTCGGCGGGAAGAGATCTGGGAGTCCCTCGTGGACAAGGGCTCTACTCGCTGCATCACTTCTGCGCCGGCCGCGGCGGCGCATGCGTGCCTCGCTCGGTAGAAGGCCTACACCCTCCAGGGCGTCGAGGAGCCCTTCGTCTGCGAGCCGAGCGTTCGGGCTTGCGATGGCAGCATCGAATGAACGGCGGAGCTCCTCGAAGGCCTGTTGATCCGCGTCGTCCGTGAGATCGAAGTCGAGGACAACGACATCCTCGTAGTTAACCCAGAGCGCGCTTTCGGTCAGATTGGCCGATCCGACCATGCCGACGCCCTCTTCAGCCGACCTGAACAGGTACGTCTTCGGGTGGAAGAGCGGGCGAGCTGGGTGGCGGAACACCCATAGCTCATCGACGAGACGGAGAAGCGCGCGCAGCCCCGGCGCAGAGGTGATCGTCCCGTCTATCCCGACGAGCAGGCGCATCAATGCACCGCGCGCCCTTGCGGCGACCATATGGTCAGCGACATGACGAACGCCGCTGGCATTCGCGAAGCCGACGGCCGCGGTCATCTCATCGAACGGCGCCGCGAGCGCGGCCAGGAGTTCATCTCCCACTCGCGTGGGGGACCACGGCTGGGTGACTGCATGGCGTAGCTTCGCCACGTCACCGGGGTTCGGAAACTACGAGAGCGATCCTCCCCGGCCGCTTGACGAGGCGAAGCGGTTCCGTGCCAAGGCGACGCTGAACCCGGCGGCGGGGTTCCCCCCGAAGCGGCCCGACCGTCTCGGATTACGCCGAGGAATGGCTGAGCATGCTTTGCCGGCGTGCGGCCGGCAACGGCGATCGAATCCCGTCGCGACCTCGAGAGGTACGTCCTCCGCGCATCGGCGGGGTTGGGGTCAGCGCGATCGACGCAACGCCGGATCAGGAAGCTCCCGTACGACCTGTGCGAAGAGACGGTGAAACGAGCGCCGACGGGTCGCTCGTGGGCGACCGTCCGCCGCATCCTCGCGCCGCTGTCCGTGATGCTGAGCGCGACCGAGGACGGCGTGATCGCGGCGAAGCCGTGGCCACGTCTTCCGACTCCGCAGGATCGTCTCGTGGTTCGGTTCCTCGCCGAGACAGGGCTGCGGATCTCGGAGCTCAAGGCGCTGCGGTGGGGCGATCTCGCGCTCGACGACGAGCTGGTCGTTTCCGTCAGGCGTCGCCATCGTCTGCTCGACGGCGAGCAGCAGACGAAGAGCGAGCGGCGTCGGCGGCGTTCACGCTCGAGACGTACATCCACCTGCTCGACGACCGTGCCGGTGTTGATGCGGTCCATCGAGCGTTGAAAGGCACATCGGGACGACCATGACTCGCCGCGGGCGTGATGCGGCCGAGTCTCATGGCGCGCCGAACCCAACCTCGTTTGTCCGCGTCCGGCGTGTGCGCTAGCGTTAGCGTTGAGTTCGAGGCCACGGGAGAACAGCCGCCGCTCGGAGACTCGTCGCAGCCGATCGAGGAGTCACCGGTTGCGCGCGGCTTCCATGGAACTTCGGTCGTAGCAGCTAGGGCGATTCTCGACAGCGGATTCGTCGCAAGTGCGAACGAGTATGACTGGCTTGGCGACGGCATCTACTTCTTTCAGGACGCACCTGGTCGTGCGCTTGAGTGGGCGTCTGAGCTACACGATGAACCTTGTGTTGTCGCGTGCGAGATATCGCTCGATAACTGTATGGACCTTCTCGATATAAACTGGTTTTCGTTCCTCAACGAAGCGTTCGATAGATATGTCGCGCGCTGCAAGCGCCTTGGGATTGCTCTACCAAGGCAGACTGCAGGCGCCCATCGTCTCGATCGAGCAGTAATCAACTACGCGGCTGACCTTCTTGCTGCCAGCGGCTCGCCAATCCGGAGCGTGCGAGGGGCATTCGCCGAGGGCCGTAGCGTTTTCCCCGAGTCAGCACTCCTGGATCGTTCGCATGTGCAAATTGCGGTGCGCGATCCGACGGTGATTCTGAGCGTTCAAGAAGCCTCAGCACCTTGGCTATTGGAACCTCGAAAGGACGGCGGACGATGACGACACCTGACGAAGCTCGCGATGCTCTCCGGAGGGAACACGAACTTGAGTCGGACGACGCCTTTGGCGCAAGGGTGGATGAAGATCGGAGTAGAGAGATTGAGATTGTCGACGCTGGCGCCGACGAAGATGCTGGTCAGTTGGTCCTGCTTCCGGCTCGGCGCGAAGCTCTTCCGCTCTCCGCTTATCTGGCGTCCGCACTTACTGGACTCAGCGAAGACCAGCGGCGCCTGGTCTTTCATCTATCGGACACGGTCGCTGAAGTGTGCAGAAGGCACGGCATTGACGTCTATGAACCACGCAAGGCGACGGACCCCGTGCACCATGCCGGGGTGCCAGCAGAGACGGTATGGCGTGTCGACCGGGAACGTGTCGTCTCGTCAGATGTGTTGATCCACCTCGGGCATTTCCCCAGCACTGGCGCTGGCGAGGAACTCGACTTCGCATATAGCGCGATGGTCCCGATCGTTCTGATCTCTCACGGAGAAATGCCGCTCAGCCGGATGGTCACCGGTATCCCGGGGTTCAAAGTAGAGATTACTTACGTCGAGCCAGAGGAACTGCGGTTTCGTTTGGAAGAGGCGATCATCGCGATTCGTCCAGCGCTCGAAGAACGAAAGCTCGCGTTCTCAGGCTTCGACAAGAACATCGTGGGAGAGAAGATTCGCACCCTGCGGCAGGAACTCGGAATGACGCGAGAGGAAGTCGCCGCTCAGTCAGACCTTCTCACCGAGGAAATGCTGGCGCGACTTGAGGAATCGACCGATCGCGTGTCGAACCCGAGCTTGTCTCAGCTCCGCATAATCGCTGCGACACTCAAGACCACCGTCGCGGACCTTGTCGAGCCTGATTTGGGCCAGCGGGTTGTCGGTGGCCTCCTCGAATGGATGCACACGCACAAGGCTGCGCGGTTTCCGGGTATGTCTGCTCGCGACAGCAACCGGGTTCTCCGTCGAATCCTGCTTCGCGTGATCGAAGCGATCGAGGAGGATCTCGATGAGGTGGAGAAGACGTGACAGCTGCTCCCGCCGAAGAGGTTGCAGGCGACCTTCTGCGTGCTACGGGGCAGATTGAGCCGCCGGCAAGAATCGACCGTGTTGTGGCGCTGCTGCCGGGACTGAATGTCTCAGTCGAACCGCTGGATAACGACGGCTACATCATCGACGTCCCCGGTGGGGCCGAGATCATCGTGAACGCTCGTGCCAGTCTCGTGCGCCAGCGGTTCACGCTTGCGCATGAGCTCGGCCACTACGCCCTTCAGGTTGGTCTTGGGGACAGCACGCCGTTGTCTCGTCACTCCGACATTGAACGGTGGTGCGACCGGTTCGCTGTGGGGCTCTTGCTGCCGGCTGCGTGGGTGAAACGGTTCGTCGAAGGGGTCCCAACAACGAAACTCGCTTCTCAGATTTCGCGCGGTCCGCGGCTATTCCAGGTGTCACGCCTCGCGTTCTGGTCGCGGGTCCACGAGGTCGCGAGGATCTGGGCCTTCGAGCTGGCAGACGACGGAAGCCTCGCCTCAGACGTAAGGCCGGCACCACCGACCGAGGTTCTCCGTTTGGCTCAAAGCTGTGCGGATCGCGCAAGTTCCCGGTCCAGTTCATCGCTTTCGGCGTATGGTCTACGAGCATCTTGTATCCGCGTGAGCGCTGGCCATCCCGCAGGCGAGCGTTCCTTCGCGGTCGTCGCTCCAGAGACGCCGAGATTCCAGGCATCGCTACGGGCTTAAGGCCGTCTGCCGCTCGTACGGAGCGGCGCGTGCAGCATGCGAATGTGTGGGACTGGTCGGCGTTGTTGACCCGTGGTTGACCCGCCCAAGTTGGGTCGTGCTCGACCCTGAGGATAGTTGCCGATTTGCACGGCTTTTGGAATGGGCCGGGCAGGGATCGAACCTGCGACCTTGGGATTAAAAGTCCCCTGCTCTACCAGCTGAGCTACCGGCCCGGGGGAGTACGCTCCCGTGGTGGGCAAAGGGTACGCAGAAGGTTCGGCGGTCGAGGAGCGGCTCGCCGCGCTCGAGCGCGGCGACGATCCCGACGCACGCCTCGACGCCGGGCGGACGGCCGTCTACGGCTCGACCGGCGACGAGCCGGAACCGCACTTCATCGGCTGGGCCGACGAGGTCGACGCGGACGAGCTCTTCGCGTCGGGCGCTGCGTGGGGGATCCGCCTCGTCCGCCGTCGCGGCCGTTAACCGCCGACAGCGAGCGGCGGGCTCGTCTGCTCGCTGACCGGCCCGGGGTTCACCTGGTTCACCAGCCGGACGTCGATCCGGTACGCGCCCGGCTTCAGCTTCGCGCGCGGCAGCGTCACCGTCGCGGGAGGCATCCCGCCGCGCAGCGCCCCACGGCGGGCGACGACGGGACGTCCGTCGGGGCCGACGAGCGTCGCGAGATACAGGCAGTCGCGCGCGCAGCCGAGGACGAGTGAGGCCGGCGACGCGGACGAGAGTGCCGTCGGGAACTGCAGCGTCGACGCCGCCGCCTGAGTCGCGAGCCCCGGGCAGACGACGATCCCGCGCTGCGCCGACGCGATCGCCGCGCGAACGGCGGCGACCGACGCCTTCGGGGCGCCGCTCGCGGCGTAGAGCCCCGTCGTCGGCGTGTCCTCGCCGTCGACGAGCCGGTCGACGAGCACGGCGGCGATGCGTGGGTCGCACGAGGCCGCCGTGATCGCGGACGCGTACGCGGCGCCCTGGCCCGCGACCGTCGACTCGGCGGCGACGCCGTCGAGCAGCACCGGTGGAACCGAGCCGAGCGCCTGCTGGGCCGCCGCGGCGAGCTGCGACACGTTCGCCGCCGTCCACTCGCCGGACGCCGGAGCCGGGGCCGGCCGCAGCGCGATCGCGTCGACCGGCTGGCCCGCGAGCGCGCGGCCGAGTGCGAGCAACGTCGACCGCGGCGCCTGAGAGCCGTCGACCGACACCCCCACGGCCACCGTCGAGACGGCTGCCTGCACGGCCGCGCGGACGGCCTCGAGCGCCGTCGCATAGTCCGCGGCGGTCGACGCGGACGCCGGCGGCACGAGCACTAGATACCGCAGCGCAGGGAGCTGCTGCGCGAGCGCGGCCGCGTACTGCCCGAGCTCGGCGCGGCCCTCGTCGTCGGTCGGCAGCGGCTCTGCGTCGAGCTCGAGCACGAGCCCGACGCTCGAAGGCAGCGCGCGGAGCGACGCGACCGCGGCCGGATCGGGGGCCGTCTCGCCCGGCGACCAGCCGAGCCCCAGCCGCACGAGACGGAGGCCGAGCGATCGCGCGAGCGGCGCCTGGCTCGGTTCGTCGAGGCCTGCGCCGACCGCGAGCGCCGGCGCGGGCACGGGCGCCGGGCTCGCGGCCGCGGGCGATCGCGTCGCACCGGCGGCGCCGGCGGCAGTCACGCGGACGATCGGCAGCGGCTGGAACGACGCGCGGTTCCCCGCCCAGTCGACCGCCGTCACCTGCACTGGGTACAGACCGACGCGCCTCGGCTCGCTCCAGCCGAGCGTGTGCCAGCCGCCGTCCAGGCTCAGCCGCCGCGACGGCCCCGCGGCGCTCACCATCGTCACCGTCGCGGGCTTCGAGAGCCAGAAGCGGAACGTGCCGAGGCCGCCGTTCGCGACCATGAACGCGGGCGGCTGCCGGCTGTACGCGCCGATCCGCGCGGCCGCGGCAGCGAAGCGCGGGTCGGCCGGCGCCAGCTTCGTCAGGAGCTGCACGACGTACTGCTGGTAGTCGAGCGGCGACGGGACGTGGTCGAGGGAGTAATACGTCCAGTAGCCGGTGTCGAAGCGCGGCAGCGTCGCTGCAGCGGCGCGCTGCATCTGCAGCGCGAGCGCGGCCGCGCCGCTGTCGTGTGCTGCCGCGGCGTACGACTGGAGCGAGATCACCGTCTGTAGCTGCGCGTTCAGCACGGGCGTCCGGTCGAAGGCGTAGAGCCGGATCCAGGGGCCTGCCGCGACGCGCGTCAGCAGGCGACCGGGGATCGCCTGGAAGGCCGCGCGCGCCTGGCCGAGGTACGCGGAGGCACGGTCGGTGACCAGCGCCGACGCGCGCGCGAACGCCTGCGCGGCGACCGCCTGCGCCATCCCCGACGTCCACGGAGGCCGGCCGCTCCCGAACGGGAAGTCGTACTCCCAGACGATCCCGCCGCCCTTCGGATGCACCCCGCGTGCCGCCAGCGCGTCCGCAAGCCGGCGCGCCCCGTCGACGTTCCCGGCCGAGACGAGGGCGTTCAGCGCGCCGAAGTCCGCCAGCGGATGGAACTCGAGGCAGCGGCCGGCGAAGTAGCGGTAGACGATGCCGTCGGCGCCCGTGACGTCGGTGCGGTCGGCGGGCGCCCAGTGCTCCGCGAACCAGTCGTCGTTCGCCTTCAGCTGGCCCACGAGCGTCAGGGCGCGCGGCCCGGTGAGCCGGCCGTCGAACGCCGCCAACTGCTCGAGCGCGATCGCCACGTGCTGGCTGCGGCCGGACGGAAGCACCCGGACGAGATGCACGGCGCGTTCGATCTCCGCCCGATAGTCGGCGGCGCTCGCCGC
>Ga0209810_1005268_pt1 | contig 11811 bp, 11 predicted proteins | sample Coa_R1_7_FD_187159 | JGI IMG/M metagenome (GOLD analysis project Ga0209810, IMG submission 187159) | Surface soil microbial communities from Centralia Pennsylvania, which are recovering from an underground coalmine fire - Coalmine... | ecosystem: Environmental > Terrestrial > Soil > Unclassified...
AGCGCACTGGATGTGGCCTGCGGGCCTGGAGCGTGGGCCTGTGAGCTGGCCTATCAATACCCTGATATGCAGGTGACGGGCATCGATATCAGCCAGACAATGATCCGCTATGCTCAGGAGATGGCGCGAGTGCAGAGATTGGATAATGCCCATTTTCAGGTGATGGATGCGACAAAGCCGCTGGCCTTCTCCGATGGCAGCTTCGATCTGGTCAATGCCCGCTTCATGATCGGGTTCATGGGAAAGAACGATTGGCCGTATGTGGTCAAAGAGTTCGCGCGCGTCACCCGTCCCGGCGGCATTATCCGGCTCATCGAGAACGAGGATGGCGGGGTCTCTAATAGTAGCGCACTGGAGAAGAGCAATCACCTCTTTACGCGTGCCTCTTATCGAACTGGCCGCGCCCTCTCTTCGTATCCTGAGACCGCTCACTTCGGCATCACTCCGATGCTGGAGGTATTCTTACGCGAAGCTGGCTGTGAGGAGATCCAGAGGAAAGCTCACGTTCTCGACTTTTCGGCGGGAGCGCCCGCACACTTCAGCCACTACGAGAACTACAAGGTTGGGGGCAAACTCATTCAGCCATTTCTTATCAAAGCCGGGGTGGCAACACAGGAAGAACTGGACGAACTCTACGAACAACTGCTGGCCGATATGCTCTCCGACTCCTTCAGAGGTCTCTTCTATTTCCTGAGTGTGTGGGGCCGCAAGCCTGCCTGATGCCATGTGTGCTATACTGCAAGGGCAGTCGCTGTTAGATAAGGAGCAAGTTGATATATGGCTGAAGCATTGAAAGTCGTTGCCCATTACCAGTTCACCCCTGAGTCCCTGGCTATGTTGAGCGAGGCGGCGCGGAGCAATGTGGTGCGCGTCAATAGCTACGAGGAGCAACTGCGGGCTATGGCGGAGGCGGAGGTCCTCTGCTCGTTTGATTTCCCCAATAACTGGCGCGAAGTGGCCCCGCACCTGCGCTGGTATCAATCGGTCTCGGCGGGCGTTGACAGGCTGCGCGGCAACTCGGTGCTCGATCCTGATAGCGGCGTGATCGTCACCACGGCGTCGGGCGTGCACTCGGAGATTATCTGCGAATACGTTTTTTGCAGTATTTTGATGTTCAATCGCGGCTGGCATACGATGGTGGACCTCCAGCGTCGCCACATCTGGGCGCACGAATCGCCGAAGTATCCCTTACCGGGTCGCGAGTTGACGGGGCGCACGATGGGCATTGTCGGGCTGGGCAATATCGGGCGTCGTATCGCGCAGGTGGCGCACGCCTTCGGAATGAAGGTGCTGGCGATGCGCTTCTCGACGCGGGGCAGCGAGCCGGATCCCGATGTCGATCAGAGCTATCCGGTAGAGCAGTTGCGCAGCATGCTCGCCCTCTGCGACTATGTAGTGCTGTCGATGCCACTGACCGGGAGGACGGCGAAGATGATCGGCGAGGCCGAGCTGCGGGCAATGCGACCAGACGCCTATCTTGTCAATATTGCGCGCGGGGGCGTGGTGGATGAGCCGGCGCTGATCCGCGCGCTGCAAGAGGGCTGGATCGCGGGCGCTGGCCTGGATGTGACGGATCCGGAGCCGCCACGAAATGATAGCCCTCTGTACGATTTGCCGAACGTGATCCTGACGCCGCACGTTGCCGGGGCAACCGAACATTATGAGCGGCGCCTTGCCGAACTGTTCGCCGACAATCTGCGCCGCTATCGCGCCGGGCAGCCACTGCGCAATCAATACGATGCACGCCGGGGGTACTAACGTCCTTCGCAATGAGCCGGGCGTCTGCAAGGAGCACCCGGCGTCATCTCTTTTGAAGGTCGGCAATATTATCTGGTAGGTGATCGATCCCGCCAGACTCCTTATTGCGGTGCATGAGGATCGTGCCTTGAAGAAAGACCATTATCTTCATATCGCTACCTCGTATGGTTCGGCTACCGGGCTGTAGCTCATAATGGGGGGAGTTACACGCAGGCCGGGGCCATGCTCGTAGAGGACCTGTATCTCGGCGAAGGCTTTGTCGTCGGCCTGCGTCAGGGTTGCAACCCTGTCCAGCAGCGCCTCGTCCTCGTCGCTGATCTCCTGCTTCTCCATCAGGCCCCAGCAGTCCCAGAGCAGAAGTTCCTGCTTGTTGAGCGCGGCCAGGTCCTGCACAAGCTTCTGGCGGATGAACCAGAGGCCCTTGAGGTCTTCCGCCGGGTCGACGCCGAAGTTGTCGGGATCGGCCTTGCCCCGGCGGCAGCGCTGCCAGGCCAGCCCGGCAACAAGGAAGCGCTCGCGGGGCACGTTGAGCGGATCGAAGATTATCATGCGGTTCGTCTGGAGGTGCCGCTGACTCAATTCGGGATCGATCAGGCGCCAGCGATGCTGCCCGGCATCCCAGCATTCGGCGATCTCATGGTCGCAGTTAAAGTATGGCACGAAATACGTTGCGAAGCCAACCCGCACCCTGGTGGGAATGCCCTGATGGCGCGCCATAGAGCAGAAGAGCGTCGCGAAATCGCGGCAGCAGCCGACCAGACACTTATCGGGCGAGCGCGCGGCGGTCAAAGGGCGCGCGTCAAGCTCCTGAATGCGCGCCAGCATCTTCTCCACGCTGCGCGTATTGATTTCGGGCAGCCGCTCATCGGGTATAACGTGATCGAAGAGGTCGGCATCACGATAGTGGATAATCAAGCCCTGCACAACTTTGCAGAGGCCAGCGATGTCGCACGGCAAATCTTCATACAGACCAGCATACGCGCCCGGATCTGTCATCGCGCTCTGCTCTGTGTAGTATTCCAGCAAATCCATCACTCATGCTCCTTATTCGTCGTTATAAATCGCTGCCGATAGTATAGCCGACGATTCCTGTCACCTTGTGTCAACATTGCGCGATTCTGGAGGTAGTTTTGTTGGATAGAAAATGCGCGCAGGACATTTTCTATCCAACAAAACTACCTCCTTCATGCGGCGAAGCCGCATGAACTCCTGCAAGATAGCGAGAATCCTGAGTATCGGACTTACTCTCAGAAATGGGTTTGACAAATTGTCTGGCAGGGAATACCATTACTTTGTAATGGTTAATACCACGTAGAAGTGTTACAGCTATGGAGAATATCTGCTTTGAATTTTTGAATAGCCGACGGCGTGAGTATCCGAGCGGCAGGTTGATAGAAGACCTGCTGGAGCAGCCGCAATGGGTTGAGCAGTTTCTAGCGAAGTGGGATCTACGGGTCGATCAGCCGCCCGATGCAGACCACCTGGCGGCTTTACGTTCACTGCGTTCCAGACTCGGCCATGTCGTAGAAGCAGTGGTTGACGGGCAGACTCTTTCTGTAAAGGAGCTGGAGCCTGTAAATGAATATCTGGATCGCGTTCCCTTCATCCAGCGCCTGACGCAAAGCGCTGGTGGCTATCGACTCGAACTCGTTCCCCAGCAAAAAGACTGGCACTGGGTGCAGGGAGAAATTGTGGCTGCTTTCGTGGAGCTGTTGACGCAGCATGATCCTTCTCGCCTCAAGATATGTAGCAATCCTGCCTGTCGCTATGTCTATTATGATGAGTGCAAGAATCGCAGCCGCCAGTGGTGCAGCGATGCCTGTGCGAATCGCATGCGGGTGCGCCGGTTTCGCGCGCGCCACAAAGCCGCGTCGCAACAAGAAGAGCTTGCGGAGGATAGCGCCCGGTAAGCGGCCCGTCCCTGGCCTTGAGCGACAACTTCGATAATCTGTTTCTCCTGTTGAGAATCCCTTGACAATCTTCCCCGCGGTCAGGTATACTCACCGGTGTAATGGATAATAGAGATTTAGACCATTACAGCTATGCTCCACTGTCAGAGGTGTTCAATCTTATAGGGATGTCTTGTGCTGGCGTTCTTACTTTCTCGCGCCGGGCGTTCGCGCGGCTTCGCCGCACAGGGGAGAGGTAGTGTGTGGTCCAGGCGCGTAGCGCCTGGACCACACACTACCTCTCAAGCGCCGCAGGCGCAAGCACACGAGTCTGTCTGAAGCCTGGCACTCCCTGAGAGGTTAGCGCTGTTGGAAACTGAGAGACGGTAGACCTGACGAAAGGACTACATGATGTCAAGCAATACGTATGAAAAAACTCTACATGAATGTGAGCCGTTCTTTGAAGGAGGTTCTCCCTCGCGATCTCCTTTCCAGAAGGCTGCCAGTCCGCTAACGTGGTGGGCTGCCGGTTCCTTTGCGACTATCCTGGGCTTTTCGCGCCTCTCCTATGGCCTCTTGATGCCCGCTTTACATACCGATCTGGCGGCGTCGTATAGCGTCCTGGGCCTCGTCCAGACCTTCAATTACATGGGTTATTTGCTGGGAACGCTGGGGCTGCCATTGCTGCTGGCGCGGATGCGCAATCGCATCCTGCTCAACGTCGTTGCTATGCTGGCGATGGGAATAACCATGCTCGCCTCGGCGCTAAGCTTCACGCTCTGGCAACTGGCGCTCTGGCGTTTCCTGATCGGCCTCTTTTCTGCCCTGGCGACAGTCCTGACCATGACGCTGACGCTCGAATGCATCTATCCCAGGGAACGCGGGCAGGCGTCGGGAATTGCCTGGATCGGCGGTATGATCGGGATTATCATCTCCGGGCTGATCGCACCACCGATTCTGTCTGCCGGATCAACCTCTGGCTGGCGGCTTGTCTGGCTCGTCATGGCCGCCGTAGGAATAGTCTCTGCTCTCGGCTTCTACCTGACCAGGCGGCACATCACGCCCGCCATTGTTGCGGGACAAAGCGGGCAGATTCAGGGACAGTCCGCAGCGGAGCAGTCGTGGTGGCAGAGCATCTGGCACCTTTTCCAGCCCCGGCAACTGCTCTTCCTCACGCTGTCATATGCTCTGGCTGGTGGCGGTTATATCGTCTACCTTACCTTTTTCATCCCTTTGCTGGAGCAGCAAGGCGTCTCCGCGCTCAACGAGGGCTTTGTCTGGGCCGCTATTGGCGGCGCGGGAGCGCTGGGCGGCTGGCTCTGGGGCAAGGCGATAGATCGCTGGTCAACCGGCTATACGGTGGCACTGTCCCTGGGGTTTGGGGCAATCGGAGTGCTCTCCGCCCTGGCAGGCAATGCGGGGCTAGAGTTTGCCGGGGCCGCTCTCTTTGGCCTGACAGGGACCATCGGCCCGTCGCTGATGGTCACGACATTGCTCAAACGGGCAGTCTCGGATGAACAGTATGCTGTCAATTTCAGCATGATCACGACGCTCTTTGCTACCGGTCAGATTATCGGCCCGCTGGCGGGCAGCATCGTAGTCGCGCATTGGGGGTTAGATATCGGTCTGACGCTGGCGCCGGCGATACTCGGTCTCTCTGCACTCAGCGCCTGTGGGTACGGTATAATGCAGCAAAAGGGGAGATAGTTATGGATACTTTTACACTATCCGGGCTGATGGCGGCGCGCGAGCAGGCCGGGACGCGCTATCACGAGTTTTTGCGCGTCCCGGCCATGAGCGCGGGTATATATTACCTGGCGGCGGGGGCCAGCGATCCGCAGCAGCCGCATGCCGAGGATGAACTGTATTATATTGTGCAGGGCCGTGCGCTCTTACGGAGGGGCGATGAGGATATCCCCGTCGAGGCCGGCTCGCTGGTCTTCGTCGCGGCCAACGTCGAACATCGCTTTCACACGATCAGCGCGGATCTGACCGTGCTGGTCTTCTTTGCGCCCGCCGAATACTCCCGCCGGGCCGATCAAACGCCGGAAGAGTGATCGCTTGCTACGGTGCGATCTCTACTTCCGCGGCGATAGTGACCGTGTTGTTGAGCGGCAGCGTTGCCATACCTACCGCGATGCGAGCATGCTGGCCTATCTCTGGCCCGTACAGTTCGAGGATCAGGTCCGAGAAGCCGTTGATCGCGTTTGTTGTCTGCGCATAGCCTGGCTCCGCGTTCACCATGCCATAGACCATGAGCCAGGCTGTCACGCGATCCAGGTCCCCCAGTTCTCGCTTGAGACTCGCCAGCATAGAGAGCGCTGTGTTGCGCGCCGCCTCCTGCGCGGCTTCCAGAGAGACCTCCGTTGGAACCTTGCCAAAGGGGCCGGGGAATGAGCCATCGGGTGCCTGCGGGCCATGACCAGAAATATAGATCCGGTTTCCGTGCCTGCGTACCCAGGAAAAGGAAATTTTGAGGCTCGGCGGAATTTTGGGCGCCTCCGGCAATACGAGTCCGAGTGCCTGGAGTTTAGCTTCGACTTGCATAGAACTGTCTCCTTTCCCTTGCTAAGTGTGCCGGGTTGCTTGCCGGCATAGTCTTTTTACAGGGTATACGTCTGAGATGCCACTTTTTGGGCGGTATGATGTCATGCTGTCTACCGGTTTAGCCATGTCATCCTGAGCGGCAGCGAAGGATGACATGCCTGATGACTTTTAAATGGACCTGTGGTCCAGCGCTTTGAGTGCCGGGTTGACCAGCAGCGAGAGTGTTGCCGCCATGTAAATTGCTCCCATCACCAGGAGGCTCAGGCGCAGGCCGATCCATGCCGCGAGGTAGCCGCTCGCGAAGGTGCCGATGGGCACGCCGACCAGCACGCCCGCGCTGAGCGTGCCGAAGACGCGTGCCCGCATCTCTACGGGCGCGCGCTGCTGAATCACGGTGTCGAGCAGCGGGTTAATCGCGCCAATCGCCAGGCCAGCGATGATGTTCCAGCCGATGAGCACCGGCAGAATGGGTATCAGCAGTACCCAGAAGCGCAGCGCGCCGCCGATGGTGTAGGTAATGCCCAGCGTCGAGCGGCGCGGCAGGCGGTGGCCGACGGCGCTGTAGATGAGTGTACCCATAAATCCCGCGCCGCCCAGCGAGGCGACGAGCAGACCGAGCGGGATAGCGCTGTGAAAGACGGCTTTGATGTACGCTGGCTGTATGACCGAAAAGAGCGCGGCATCCAGCAGGTTCGTAACCAGTACTACCACGATTATGCTCATAATGAGGGCATCGCGGCGAATGAAGCGTACCCCTTCCCACAATTGCGCAAGGTAGCTCTCGGCATGCTCTCCGATTTTGACCAGCGGCGGTGTTGCCGGCACCGCCAGACCGATGAGCAGGGCGGAGAGCGCGAAGGAGAGCGCATCGAACCAGAGCAGGTTGCTCGTCCCGATCACAGCGATCAGAACGCCGGCCAGCGGCGCCCCGATAAAGCGCGAGACGCGGCTCAGCCCATCGGAGAGCGCGTTGGCTCGCTCCAGTGGCATGCGCGCCATCTCTGCGAGATCGGGCGTCATCGAAGCACGCGCGGTAATGCCCGGCGACTTGAGCAGTCCACCCAGGAAGACCAGCGCTAAAAGTTGCCAGAAGGCCAGGCCCATCGTGTCGTAGAGCAAGGGGATGAGGGCAACCGCGATACAACTCGCGATATCGCCAATTACGCTGGTGCGCTTGTAGCCCAGGTGGTCAACCAGCGCGCTGCCGAAGAAGGCGGAGAGGATCATGGGCAGCGTCGAGAAGAAAGCGGTTATACCGGTCCGAGTCACACTTCCGGTTGTCTGGAGGACGAACCAGGGAATAGCAAGCAAGGTAAGGACATCACCAACGTATGAAATTACGCTGCCGGTAAAAAAGGCGTAGAGGGGCAGGCGGCGAGGCGCAACCTGCCGTCGAGCTGATGCGACGGTTTGTTGTGCGCTGTTCATTGCTCGCCTCCGTAAATGCGCAGCACCTGGTAGGTCGCGTAGTCGGAAATGACGGTGAGCATCGCAGTATCGTTGACGCTCTCGAAGCGCGTGACGAGGGCCGGGCGCCCCTCGGCCTCGATCTCCTGCATAGGCAGCGTGCGTATTCTGGGGTGATCGTTCTGGAACTGCCGGGCCTCTGGCAGCGATAGAGCCATGCCATCGAGCGTAGTAGTGCATGAATTTCGGCAGGAAGGGCATCTAATGCTGACCAGGCGTTTACCCTCGCCAAGATTGCGCCAGGCCCATCTCGGCCTGCTTTGATCGTAATCGTCTAGCACCCAGTCCGGCAGATCCTGCGGCAGGCTGATAGATATATCTTGCATGCGTCCGCACTCTTCGCAGGCTATCGTCCCCTCGCGCAAGCCAGTTCGATAATAATGATGGGACCATATTCTGAGCCGGGAAAGCATCGGTTTATAACCCTTTACGTCTTTTATTGTTGAGAGACAATGACTCGTGCTGAGTGCCTCATCTATCTCTGGAATACATGCCGGGCATCTAAGGAACAGCGCACCCTTGAGCGGATCGCGTATGCCCAGCAGGCGATGCTGACCACAGAGCGTACACCAGAGCGGCGTCGTCTCCCACGTATTGGACGATGAGGAGAGGCCGTAGGACACAAGTTCGTGCTGTAAATCGGACATGAGCAGGCGGCGCAGCGCGAGTTTGCCGCGTTGCAGGCGCATGGCTACTGCGCTCGCGTTGGTGCCGAGCTGTTCCGCGACTTCTGAGAGCGGCGATTCCTCGATATAGCGCTTGACGAGGACGAGGCGAGTTTCGGGAGGCAGCAGCGCCAGGGCGCGGTCCAACAATTGCGCCAGTTCTTTGCGCTCAAGCTCGACCTCGATATCGAAATCGTCGGCCAGCGTGTCTTCGAGATCGGCAAACGGATCATCCTGGGCTGGCAAGATGATATGCGGCTTGCTGTGATGGGCAGCGTCGCGCCCACGCTGGCGCTGCCAGCGCAGGCAGATGTTGCGCGCGATACCGGCGAGCCACTGCGGGCGCCGTGCCGGATCGCGCAGCGTATTCCTGGAGCGCCATGCTTCGAACAGCGCCTCCTGGGCAAGATCCTCGGCTGCCTCTCTATCAGCGGTGAGCGCGGCGCAGAGCCGCACCAGTTGCGTTCGTTCCTGTGGCGATATAAACTGGCTGCTTGCCTCTATGATGTTCTTTTCCATGATCTTTTCCTTCTGGAAACATGACGGGGACGACAACGAGATAGGAAGCAGTCCCATCCCCTGCTACTTGTCGCCACCGTCGGGAGCCTGGACCCCTTGTCTTGTCTCCAGATATATGTCGCCATTGGATCACGAAACATAACGCAAAAATTGTTAAACTTATTATTGTCAAAGATCATATCACAGAACATAGAAGGAGAAAGCCAATGGCACAGCCATCATCTCTTAGCGTGGGAATGCTGCTTTTCCCTGACATGACCATCCTCGATCTCACAGGACCCTACGATGTCTTTACGCGCATGCCAGGAGCACGTGTTCATCTCGTCGCTGCCAGCGTGGATCCGATTCGCACGGAAAAGGGATTGACCATCACCGCTGATACCACCTTCAATGCCGCGCCACCCTTTGATCTCCTCTTCGTCCCCGGTGGCCCGGGCCAGCAGGAGGTGATGGAGGACGAGCCAACGCTTGCCTTTCTGCGCGAGCAGGGACAGAGCGCCAGGCTCGTTACTTCGGTGTGTACAGGATCGCTCATTCTGGGAGCAGCCGGGTTGCTGCAAGGTTATCATGCCACAACACACTGGCGCTATCTTGACCTGCTATCTTTGCTCGGCGCGCATCCCGTCGCAGAACGCGTCGTCGTTGACCGCCGCCGCATTACAGGGGCCGGAGTCTCGGCGGGCATTGACCTGGCGCTGGTGATCGCGTCAGCACTCTATGGCGAGCACGTCGCACAAACGATCCAGCTTGGCATTGAGTATGATCCGCAGCCGCCCTTTCACAGCGGCTCGCCCAGGAGCGCCGATCCTGCCCTGCTAAAGAGCGTCGCGGCCTCGCTTGATGAGCGTTATGAGCAGCGACGCCAGCAGATCGAACGAATTATTTATCGTGCAGGAACTCAAGCACAAGACGATTGAACTGTTCCGGCTGCTCCATGCTGACCATGTGCGCGACGCCCGGGATGACCACATGCTGCGCGCCGGGGATAGCGGCAGCGAGTTCTGCGCTGCGCTCGATCATTTCCGGTAGATCGTGGTCGCCAACGATGATGAGCGTCGGCACACGGATCTCGGCGAGACGCGAGATGGCGGGCGGTTGCAGGGCGATCTCTTCTACGCTGGAGGGCGCAGGAATGGTGAAGGCGTGGTATTGCATATCATGCACACGCTGCCGAACCTGTGGATTTACCTGGTCGGGGGAGCGGCGTGGCCCATCGACCCACATGCGCAGATTCAATTCCGTCGCGCCTTCCAGGTCGCCGCGAGAGAGGAACTCATCCTCTTCTTCGCCAAAGCGCAGCAGCCGTTCGGATGGCTGCATGCCGCCGACGCCGGGGGCGACAAGTACGAGAGCCGTAACCATTTCGGGGTGAGCCAGCGCGAAATCGAGGGCGATCTTTCCCCCGAACGATATGCCGATGACGTGCGCTTGCTGGATGCCCAGAAATTGGAATAACGCTACTGGATCTTCGTAGTCGGCGAATTGACGGGAAGGAAACCTGGACCGACCATAGCCGCGCAGATCGTAGCGAATGGTGCGGTACTGCTGCGCAAAGACAGGGAATTGCTCATCCCACATGCTGCTATCGGCGATGCCGGCGTGCAGCAGCAGGAGTGGATGGCCCTGGCCCGCGACTTCATAATACAGTGGAGCGCCCTGCGCCTCCAACGAACCGGTTTTTGATGATAGTTCTGCCACAAAACATCTCCTTGTAATCTACGCCGTAATATATCATAGAAGTGCAGTTGAAAACATCCTCCCGGTTCTGATACTCTTTTATCAAAGAAGATAGCCGATGCTCGGCGTCCTCACTCTCACCGGGCGTTCGCGCGGCGGATCTCGCATTATATTGTTGTGTGGTGGCTGGTCCACCACACAACAATATAATGCGAGATCCGCAGGTGTGAGCATGCGATGATGATACAAATCAGGCATATTATAAAATGGAAGCGCTATGAGCAAATTCGAGCGGCAGGAATTTCAGGATGACGATGAGATCCTGATAGAAGATCTGGACCCGCCCGCTGTGCGGCAAGAGGGGAGGGCGCAGCATGCCCTGCGAAGCCTCCACCTGCCACAGCGGATGCGCTGGTGGATGGCCGGAGGGACGTTGCTGGGCCTGGCCCTCCTGCTATTTCTTCTCCTGCGCACAGCGCTGCCAGAACTGACGGCAAAGCCTGCTCAGTCCGCCGCGGCTGTAGCGAGTCCCTACCTGATGGTCTTTGGGCTGAGCGGCCAGAGGATCTATGTATTCGATAGCGTGGATGGCAGCATCGATGCATTGCAAACAGGCAATGGGGCTGTTCTCTGGCACTCCAGGTTTTCCGCTCACACGCAAGGAATGACGCTTGTTGACAATGTGATTTATTTCCTCGCCGACGATGGGCAAGAAGGCGCCGTTTATGCGCTGAATGCGCGCAACGGGGGCCGGCTCTGGCGTACCTCTCTGCAATCCTCCCATCCCCTCTGGCTCTCGGTGATAGGCGACGCGCTTTATGTCACGACGCGCGATGGCGTTGTCTACGCGCTGCGCGCCGCCGACGGCTCCCTGCTCTGGCGCTATCATGCCTATGAGGGAATGAATCCGCCCAACGACCTGTTTATCACAGCCATAGATGGAATAGCCTATTTTGATGTGCAACTCAATGGCGATGAGCTTCAGGCGCGCCGCGCCGACGATAACACGTTTCTCTGGCAGCGAACGGCGGATCAGAAACAGGATCTGCTGACTGCTATCGATGGTAAAACTTATGTAAGGGACGAAAATGGCATGATCTATGCGCTGCGCTCAGACAATGGCTCCGTGCTCTGGCAATATCGCGGCTTAACTGAGGGCAATTTTACACCGCCAATTGCTCAAGGAGTGGGCTATTTCGTCTCACCTGACGGTGAGATAGACGCCCTGCGCCTGAGCGATGGGGCAACGCTCTGGCATTATAAGAAGAACGTGCCGCTGCTGGGAACGT
>Ga0209810_1005270_pt1 | contig 11808 bp, 7 predicted proteins | sample Coa_R1_7_FD_187159 | JGI IMG/M metagenome (GOLD analysis project Ga0209810, IMG submission 187159) | Surface soil microbial communities from Centralia Pennsylvania, which are recovering from an underground coalmine fire - Coalmine... | ecosystem: Environmental > Terrestrial > Soil > Unclassified ...
CACCGGCAAGGGCCGTAGTGCCGTTGATCTGCTTGATAATGATCTGACGTATCCGGGCCAGTTACCGACAGGCCACCCGCAAGGGGTGGCCCTACTATACACGACGGCTTCCCAGGCTGCACGACTGCCTCGCATATAGTAGGGCCACCCCCATAGGCGTTCACTTAAGCCAGTGCGAGCGCCAGGCAGGCCACCCGCAAGGGGTGGCCCTACTATAGACGCGGCGGTCGTGCCGCCTGTGGAGGGGTCGTATATAGTAGGGCCACCCCTTACGGGTGGCCTGCGGCGGCCTGAAGTTAACGCCTATGAGGGCCACCCCTTGCGGGCTTACACGGGGAGGTTTTTGGACGGATCGGCCTGGGAAGCCGATGGAGAAGCGTGACCAATGCCACCCTTTCCGTCTGCCTCTCAAGCGACTTTACAACAAATTTTCCCAAAAACCTCCCCGTGTAAGCCCCTTGCGGGGGCCTGCGGTCGTGTGGCCTGGGGGCGGATGGCCCCTTGCGGGTGGCCTGTTCGTAACCGGTCTGTCTGCGCCCTTTCTACAGGCTAAAGGCGTAGAGTTTGCCGTCAGAGGAGCCGCAGTAGAGCCAGCCGTTGACGACAACGGGCGAAGAGAAGGAAGCTCCGCCGGTGGTGTAGCTCCAGAGCAGCGCGCCGGTGCTGGCATCCAGAGCATAAATCTTCTGGTCGAACGAGGCGAAGTAGACGACGCCGTTCGCTATGGCCGGGGTACTCATGATTGTGCGCCCGGTTGTATAGCGCCACAACAGCGCGCCTGTGGTAGAGTTAAAGGCGTAGAGGGATTTATCGATAGACCCCACGTACAGGATGCCCGCGTTCGAGACGACCTCTGAGGAGATATTACCATCGCTTTGCGGCCCTGCCGGTGATGACCAGACGATGGCCCCGGTATTCTCCTTCAGTCCGTAGACGAAGCCGTTTTTGCTGCTGGTGTAGACCAGGCCGTTATCGACGGCGATGCTGGAGCCGACGTCATCATCGGGGCCAAACTGGGGAATGGAGGTATTCCAGATGACCGCGCCGGTCAGGGCGTTCAGGGCGACGACCGAAGACGAGGGGTTGCCAATGCCGGTGAAGACCCACTGTTTCGCGATATCCACGCCAACGGCTCCCCATACACCTGAATCGGTATTGTATTGCCAGTTGATGTGTCCGGTCAATTCGTCGAAGGCATAGAGCGCGCAGTTCCCATGATCGAGGTGAGAAGACCCCATATAGATGGTGTTGAAGGCCAGTGTGGGGAAGCCGACGCTGTGCCAGGGGAGAACCATCGACCACTTCAAATTCCCGGTCTGTGTATCCAGTGCGTAGATGGGTGAAGGGATGCCTTCATCGGCATAGCCATCGGTGTCAAAGAAAACCATGTTGTTGGCAGCATCGACCAGGGGCGATGAGAAATTGCGGAAGATGCACTGGCAATTGAACTGCCATTTCAGCGCGCCCGTTGTCGCGTCATAGGCGTTCAGCGTACCATCCATACCCCCTATGTAGACAACGCCGTTTGCGTAGACGGGCGAGCTTTTCAGCCCGTTTGCGGTGGTTGCTGTCCACTTCAGCTTGAGCTGACCGGCGTTGCTGGCGCTGAGCGTATTTTCGTAGAAATTCTGGCGGCGATGGGCGGGATCGAAGCCGAAGTCGCCCCAGTCTGTGTTGACCGTGACCTGGATGGAGAACAAAGTTCCGCTCGCGCTGCCTACCGCAATCACGTTATGGGCGCCAGGGGTGGCGCTGGCAGGAATGGTGATATTCTTGCTGACGTTACCGTTGCCATCGGCGCTGTTCTGGCCGAGTTGGGTGCCAGAGGTGCTATCCCAGTAGTAAGTGACCGTCTCGTTAGCCTGAAAGCCGGTGGCGGAGATGGTGGTCTTCAGTCCTGGCGAATTACTGGCCGGGCTGGCGGCGAGGCCCTGCGCAAGCGTGAACTGCTGCTGGCTCGTGCGACTGCTGCTCGCGCCAACGGCTGCTACTGTATATGCGGCTATCGCGGCGGCAGGGACAGAGAAGCTGGCCTGGAACAGACCCGAATACCCGGCGGTGATATCGGCAACATCCGTGCCTGTGCCGGGGCCGGTGTAATTCCAGAGGATATGTACCGTCTCGCCGGGTGTGTATCCCTGGCCGTTCAGCGTGACCTGCGTTCCCACCGGCCCGGTTGTGGAGCTAAGGGTGATACCGGGCGCGACAATGGTAAAAGTGCTTTTGACGGTGATATGGCTGCTTTCCCCTACCACTTTGACGTTGTACGTTCCCGGCGTGGCGCGACCGGGAACGGTAATGGAGGTTGGCGGCAGGTAACCAAACTCTGTGGTAGCGGCGGTAGTCAGGGGGGTGGTTTTGCCGCCCCAGAAAATCTGAACGTTTTCGGAGCCGGTAAAGCCGTAGGCGCTGACCGTCAGATTGGTTTTCGGCGCGCCGCTTACGGGCGCAAGCATGAGTGTGGGCGTGTAGACGATGAAAAAATACTTCGCTTTCAGATTGCTGCTCTGGCCCACTGCCCCGATAGGGTACGTGCCGGGGGTGACATTGGCGGGAATATTCGCGGTTGCCGTGAAGGAGCCGGTCGAATCGCCGATGGCCGTTGTCAGCAACGTTCCTGTGCCGGGGCCGCGATAGTTCCAGTAGATCTTGACCTGCTCATTGGCGGCAAAGGCGAAGCCGGAGAAAACGGTACTTGAAGACGGCCCGCCCGCCTGCGGTCGCTCGTAGAGGTCGGGATAGAGCGTGAACTGGGCAGTCGCGACATCACCCGAGGTCTGGCCGACGCCCGCAATGGTGTAGGTACCGGCAGCCCCTAACTGGTAGAGGAAGTTGGTCGTGAAGTTGCCCTTGCTATTTGCCGTCACGGTGTCTACCAGCGTTCCCGTGTTGGGACCCGTATAGTTCCAGTAGACCTTGACAGTCTCGTTGGCCCCGTAATGGGAGCCATAGACGTTGATAGGTGCCTGGTCGTCGCGGTTGGTGTAAGGGCCGGATGTGGGACCGACCGTCAGCGTTGCTCCGGCTGCCTGCGCGGCATGGGGGTGGGGCAGCGCAAAGACGCCTCCGATACCCGCCGCGACCATAACCAGCAACGCCAGCAGTGAAATGACCCGCCTGTTTCTTAACAGAAGAGGGATCGATAGCGTCTGTCGATCTGTCTGCTTACCCATGCAATTTCTCTTTCTACAATCTTTCAACAGGCGATTCCATTGCGAGCGCCTGTATCGCCTGTCAAAAACCTGTTGCCTTTGTATCTGGTTTTTTCGTATTTGATGATATACTTCTCTCAGGGAAAGCGGCTAAAACCAGGTTCTTTCGCAAACCCCCGTTCGAGATTCAAGCTGGCGCAAAGGCATAGAGTTTGCCGTCGGTGTTCCCCTGATAGAGAACGCCATTGACAATACTGCCCGGCCCCTCAAAGTTTGATCGTTTCCCGTTATCCTGGTAGCTGAAGAGCTGATTTCCGTTCGAGGCGTCGATGATGACAAAGGTTGTGCCGGTTGGCACTTCGATCAGCCCCGGCACAACGACGATGCCGCCGCGCGCATCGAAGCTCAGACAGGCATGCCAGAGGGCTGTGCCGTTGGCAGGGTTCAATTTCCACAGGTTGCCGGGACACGTTGTATCATTGGCCGTAATCGGACCGGCGGCAACGTAGAGATACTGGCCATCCCAGGCGCTGGAAGCCGTACTCGGTCCCGGCGCAGTTGCCAGGCGCACCTGCCAGAGCGGCCCCGCCGAAACGTTACTCTGATCGAAGGCATAATAGATGCCGCTCTTATTTGAGAGGCCGACCATCTGATGCACAATGCCGCCTATGGTTGCCTGAAACAGCGTCGGTGAAGCGCCGAAATCGCCGTCGGCGATCTGCTGCTTTTTAGGAACCTGCCACGAACCTATCAGCGAAAGGTCGGCGGCATGTACGGCGATGAGTGAGGTAGCCATTGTCTCGGCTTGCGAGCAGGTAGACTTTTCCGCCGTCGAGAAGTACAGGATGCCGGTGCTTTCATTGATTGTCGGTGATGTCCAGACGCTACCCCCCACGCAGCCCGTCGGCACGACATCGAAGGTGTGCTGCACGGCTCCGGTGCTGGCATCGACCTGCACCAGTTGTCCCTGTGTGCGCGAACAATCGTCGTTTCCAGATACGCCAATATAGACGCTGCCGTTATAAACGGTGGGCGAACTATAGAGGAAGGAAGCTGGCGGCGCGCCAAGCTGCGTTTGCCAGAGAACCGCGCCGGAACTGGCATTGAGCGCGTAGAGGTTGTTATTGCCCCCACCCACGAAATCAACCGGCTGCGATGTGCCGCCGATAGAAACAGTGGCGATGGTGGCCGTGCTGAGGACGCCCAGATTGCCGCCCCGGCAGTCTGGCGTCTGGCCCAGATTGGCCGTCCAGACATCGGCGCCGTCAGAGAGGCGAGAGGCGTGTTCCCGGCCATCCCACGATCCCCAGTACACCATACCGTTGGCAATGATGGGCTGAGTCGTGATTCTATTGGTGTAGCTTTTCAATGCATGCACCCACAGCAGTTTCAAACCGGGGGCCGTCGTGGGATTGATGGCCGTTTCTGCTCCATTAAAGGATGTATGCGCGTTATTTGCCAGATAGGTCGGCCAGGTGGTTGTGGTCGTCCCTGCAGCGGGCGCGTTACGCAGGGGACCGAGGGCGAGAATAGCTATCAGCAGTAGCACTAATCCCCCCGTCACCGGTATTGCGCGCCTGCCATACCGTTTCAGGCCAGAAACCTGCCTGCTCTGTTCTTCTCTCTGCTCCATTCCCTGTCTTCTCCCTTCTCTTGAAAAGGATGCTATCCATCAATTATTATCGATATACATCATGTCCGTGTTGTGAAACAGTTATGATCTGGTTATGAAATGCTGTAAATTGAACAAGTTTCGTAACCGCTTGCCGGTGAAGTCGGGGCAGCAGTGCATCAGTGTGAAAACTACAACCATAGATGTCGATTTATTCTGCTTTCTTAACCGGAGCGTAACCAGAAAACGCAGAGAAACGGGTAGAATAAGGGGTAAGTGGCAAGAATTGTGCTATACGAACTGCATCTCGACACGTAAGAGCGCGTAACATGCGTTGTTTTTGATCGATAGAGTATTTTCAGTGAGGCGAGGTTCTATGGAAAAAGACGAATTCACGATCCCGCAGATGGTGGACGCGGTACGGTCGGGTAAGTTCTCCCGCCGCCGTTTAATCAAGGCACTGGGCGCGCTGGGAGTCTCCGCAGGTGGCGTTGGCGCAATTATCGCCGCCACGCATCGCGCCGCGCCGCCCGTGAAGCCTGCGACGCACACGCCAGCTTCGCAGTCCGAGAATGAGCAGATGCAGTTGCACGATCAGCACCTGGCGAACCAGCAATCAGGCGATATCAACGCCCTGCACCACGATTATGCCGACCACGCGATTGTTGAGGATAGCATGTACTCCGCGCCTTTTGTCGGGCGCGCCGCGATTATGCAGCGCAAGCAGCACGGGATGATGGCTATTCCCGATGTGCAGATCGCCGTGACCAATCGCATCGTCCATGACAACCAGTTGACGGTCGAATGGACGGCCACAGGGACGCATAAAGGCGATTTCCCCGGCCTGCCCGCCAGCGGTCGCCCCTTCTCCATTCACGGCGTAACCGTCGTGGTGCGCGAAAACGGCAAGATTGTGCGCGAATCTATCTATTATGATATGGCCGAGGTTCATCGCCAGCTAGGCGCGCGCTAAGCGTTGTTGCGTTCCCTCTATGGCGCGAATGTGGTACACTAGCATGGGAAAATTGCTTATGTGGAAGGAACACATTCGCTATCATGATCGAACGCTATACGTTGCCGGAGATGGCTGCCATCTGGTCGGCTGCCCATAAAACGGATATCTGGTTGCAGGTGGAACTGCTGGTCTGCGAGGGGTGGGCGCGTGAGGGAGTGATCGCGCAGGAGGCGATGCAGAAGATTCGCCGCGCGCGCTACGACTCGCGGCGCATGCAGGAGATCGAGCAGGAGACGCATCACGATGTCATCTCCTTCCTGCGCTCGGTGCAGGAGCAGCTTGGCCCGGAAGGCCGTTTCATCCATCTCGGCCTCACCTCATCTGATGTCCTGGATACCGCGCTGGCGGTGCAGTTGAAAGAGGCAGGTACCCTGCTGAGCCAGTCCCTGCACGAATTGATCAATACCGTCGCCGCGCTGGCCGTGCAGCACAAATATACATTGATGGTGGGGCGCACGCATGGCATCCACGCCGAGCCGATGACCTTTGGCCTCAAACTGGCGCTGTGGGTCGATGAACTGCGCCGGGGCCAGCAGCGGCTGGCGGCGGCGCTGGAGCAGGTGACGGTGGGCAAGATCTCCGGTGCGGTCGGCACGCACGCGACAGTGCCGCCGCAGATTGAGGAGTTTGTCTGCGAGCAGCTGGGTATCGGCGTTGCTCCCGTTTCCAGCCAGATCGTGCAGCGTGACCGCCACGCGCATTTTATGACCACCCTGGCCCTGATCGGCAGCTCGCTGGAGAAGATGGCGCAGGAGATTCGCCATTTGCAGCGCACCGAGGTCGGCGAGGCGTTTGAGCCGTTTGGCAGCGGCCAGCAAGGCTCGTCGGCCATGCCGCACAAGCGCAACCCGGAACTGTGCGAGCGTATCTGCGGTCTCGCGCGCGTCCTGCGCGGCTTCGCCGTCACCTCAATGGAAGACGTGGCCCTCTGGCACGAACGCGACATCAGCCACTCCTCCGCCGAACGCATTATCATCCCGGATGGCTGTACTCTGCTACACTACATGCTCCATATCTTTACCGATGTCATCCGGGGCTTGCAGGTCGATGCCGAGCGCATGCTGGCAAACCTGAACATGACCGGTGGCCTCATCTTCTCGCAGCGCGTCCTGCTCGCGCTCATCGACAAAGGCGTGGCGCGGCAGGATGCCTATAAGATGGTGCAGCGCAACGCGAAAAAGGTATGGAGTATGGCCAGCAAAGGCCCGGTTACTGGCCCCGCCCTGCTCGAAGCCCTGAGCAAGGACCCGGAAGTGATGGAATACCTCACCGCCGACGAACTGGCTGAACTGACCCGCACGGAGTATTATACGCGCTACATCGATACCGCCTTTTCGCGGATTGGCTTATGAAAACGCATGGTCCTGATACTCATAATACTCCTGAAACGGCCCTAACATCTCGCCAGGCCGGGGCAGATCATCGTCGGCGCCCCTCTACCAAACCTGACGGATCACAGGCGCCGCACGGGTTGATACGCTGGCGACGCCCTCTCGCCAATCTGTTGCGGGCAAGGAGCGCGCTTCACTGGCCGGTATGGGTGATACTTTTCGCCGGCATTGCGCTGGAGTTGCTCTTCCTGCTGCTCTTCGCGCTGGTGCCGCTGCTGCGCCTGCGCCTGTTTGATACGCCCCTGCCGGATACGTGGCCGTGGACGCTCGCGCTCTCGCACTGGCTTTTTCCCGCGGCGTGGTCGAATGCGGCTCCCGACTATAATCTCCCCTTTCCCGTACTGTTAGCAGGGACCTTGCTGGCTCTTATAGGGACGTATGCGTTGACCATCGTTGTTGTCCGCCGGGTGAAGCTGAGAGGAGATACTGCTGAGCGCGGCTGGCTGGCTCTGCTGCTGGCGGGGGCGCTCGTTTTCGGCATAACGCTGCTCTTCCTGCCCAGGCTCTTTTCTGATGATGTGTTCACCTATATCTTTTCGGGGCGTATTCTTTCCATCTATCACCTCGATCCGCTCAATACCGCGCCGTTCCAGTTTCCCGGCGATCCATACCTGCGCTGGGTCATTTCCGGTCGCCGCGCGCCAAATATTTACGGCCCGCTCTGGCTCTGCATCACCTCGCTACTGGTTGGCACGAGCGCCAGCCTGAATGCAGACCCGGTTGCTACCCTGCTGCTGTTCAAGAGCGTGATGCTGCTCTCACACCTGTGCAACTGCCTGCTGCTCTGGCTCATTCTCGGGCGCGTGGCCCCGGCGCGGCGCCTGCAAGGAACGTTGCTCTACGCCTGGAATCCGCTGGCCCTGCTCGAACTGGCGGGCATGGGCCACTACGAGGGAATTTTGCTCACCCTCTTCCTGCTGGCCGTCTTTGTCTATATTCTCGGCCACGAGCGGCCCGGCAGGCGCGGCTACGGACTGCTCGTGCTGGCAATCTTTGGCCTCGCGGCCAGCGCCAACCTGGTCGCTTTGCTTATCACGCCGATCTTCGTCTGGTTCACGCTGCGCGCGGAACGCAATATCACGCGCGCGGTCTGGAGCTTTTGTCGGCGCATGAGCCTTGTACTGGTCTGTATGGCTCTGGTCTACCTGCCCTTCTGGCGCGGCTGGACGACCTTCTTTGCCATCACCTCGGCCATCGATATGGCTCACTTTGTGCATTCGCCCCTCGGCGTGCTGGTCGATCCTATGCGCGGTTTCTTCAGCGATGTCGCGCACTGGGCGCACTTCCCGCCAATCATGCAGCCGGTTGCCGCCGCCGACCTGACCCTGCGCGGCTCTGCGACGGTGATTTTCGCCCTGATCTACCTGCATCTCTTTGGTCGCGTGCGCCTCGCTCCGCTTGCTCCAGAGGCCCCGGCTGGAAGCGAGAGCGTGGGCATGAAAATGCGCCTGCCTGGCTTTGACGTGCTGCTCTCTAGCTGGTGCGGGGCGATCCTCGCCTACCTGTTCCTCGTCTCTGGCTGGTTCTGGCCCTGGTTTGTCCTCTGGGTGCTGTGGATTGTCGTCATGCGCCGGTTAGATATCCTTACCATCACCGTCCTGCTGCTCTCCGGCACCGCGCTTTTCGTCTATCCGCTCATGGATGTGACTCGGCGCTCACTTGCCAGCTATTTCCCGGTACTCATTTTCGGTCTCCCGCTCCTCTATTTTTTGATCGGCTCGCTGGTCACGCACTCTAGCAGAGAACGAACAGCAGAAAGGAATGCTTATGACGGACGAAGTCAGGCAGCGCAAGATTGAGCATGTGAGCGTGGCGCTGGGGCAGGATGTCTCGGTGGCGCAGCGTGCGAGCTGGAACGATATTCAATTTGTTCACCAGGCGCTGCCGGAAGTTGATCTGGACACCATCGACACCTCAGTCACGTTTCTCGGCCACCGCCTGCGCTACCCCATTGTCATGTCCTCGCTGACCGGCGGTCATCCCGACGTGACCTCGATCAACCGCAACCTGGCGCGCGCTGCCGAACGTTACGGTCTCGTGCTGGGGGTGGGCAGCCAGCGCGCCGCCATCCTCAATCCAGACCTTGCCGCCAGCTACGCCGTCACCCGGCAGTACGCGCCGACCGCGTTTCTCTTCGCCAACATCGGCGCGCCGCAATTAATCGAACAGAGCCGTCATCCCGCCTTTACGCTGGAGCAGGCGCGGCAGGCCATTGACATGATCGGGGCCAACGCGCTGGCCGTCCACATGAACAGCCTGCAAGAGGCCGCGCAGCCGGAAGGTGACCGCCGCGCAGCCGGGGAAGAGATCGCCCTGCGTCGTCTCTGCGAGCAACTCTCTCTTCCGGTCATCGCCAAAGAGACGGGCGCGGGCATTTGCCGCGAGCAGGCGTTGCTGCTGCGTTCCTGCGGCGTCTCCGCCATCGACGTGGGTGGCGCGGGCGGCAGCAGCATGTCGGCGATGGAGGCGGCGCGCTCAAAGGCGCGGGGCGACGAGCGCACCATGCAGATCGGCCTGCTCTACCGCGACTGGGGCATCGCCACTCCCATCAGCGTTGTCGAGGCCAGTGTGGCGCGCCTGCCCCTCATCGCGACCGGCGGCGTGCGCAACGGGCTGGACATCGCGCGCGCTCTCGCCCTCGGCGCCACCCTCGTCGGCATGGGCTTCCCTTTCCTCAAAGCCGCCAGCGAAAGCTACGAAAGCGTCTGCGAACTGCTGGAAACCGTCATTGTCCAGCTCAAGGTCGCCATGCAGCTCAGCGGGGCTGCCAGTATCGCCCGGCTCCGTGAAGTTGATATCGTCGTTACCGGCGAGACCCGCACCTGGCTCACCCTGCGCGGCTTCGAAGATGACCTGAAAGCTATGGCTCAACGCCGCTGGCGCAAGATCAATCAGGAATAGGACGGTGGAATAAAGAGGGCAAATACCGTCACAGGTCAGCGGGCAAGCCAGCGGGCAGGCCGACGGGCAGGTCAGCGGGCAGGCCGACGGGCAGGTCAGCGGGCAGGCCAGCCGCAAGGGGTGGCCCCAGAAGCGTGAACTTAAGTCGGCGCGAGCGCGCCGCAGGCCACCCGCAAGGGGTGGCCCTACTATATACGACCGTGTCGTAGGCCTTGTGGAGCGGTCGTATATAGTAGGGCCACCCCCATAGGCGTGAACTTAAGTCGGCGCGAGCGCGCCGCAGGCCACCCGCAAGGGGTGGCCCTACTATACACGACCGTGTCGTAGGCCTTGTGGAGCGGTCGTATATAGTAGGGCCACCCCCATAAGCGTGAACTTAAGTCGGCGCGAGCGCGCCGCAGGCCACCCGCAAGGGGTGGCCCTACTATACACGACCGTGTCGTAGGCCTTGTGGAGCGGTCGTATATAGTAGGGCCACCCCTTGCGGGTGGCCTGCGGCGGCCTGAAGTTGACGCCTAAGAGGGCCACCCCTTGCGGCTGGCCTGCCCGCTGGCCTGCCTGTCGGCCTGCCCGCTGGCCTGCCTGTCGGCCTGCCTGTCGGCCTGCCCGCTGACTTGCGGCGGCGTACGGTGGTCTGTGTGCTTTTACAGCCCCGTCAAATCTTCCGGCGTGTTCATATTAATGAACGAGCGCAAATCCGGGTCAACCTGCCGTAATTGCGCCTCTTCGATATAGCGTACCGGAGCCACCGCGAGCAGGCTGCGCGGATCGCGTCTGCCCTCGTGCAGGCGCGCTTCGATGAGCGGGAGTATGGAGCGGGGGTAAACGGCCAGCAGAACCTGGGGCATGCCGTCGACTACGGGAATCAGCAGCGTCTCTTCAGCGATATTTTCGCAGGTAAGGGGTTGTGAGAGCAGGAACGCGGCCAGTTCCGGCTGCACACAGGGCATATCGATGGCGACCACCAGCGCGCGCGCCGACTGCATGGCGCTCAAGCCGCTATAGAGTCCCATCAGCGGCCCGACATCCTGTTCTCTGTCCATCACCAGCCGCGCGGCTGGTTGCCCCTGCCATGCATCGACGATGGCCGCGTAATCTGCTGCCTGCGCGGCATCGCGCACCACCAGCAGCGTTTCGCGGCACAATGGGGAGAGCGTTGCCAGCAAATGCCCGGCGAAACTCATCCACTCTCTGCCAGAGCGGTTTTCCCCGGTGACTGTCGGCAGCGGAAGCAGGCCCTTGTCTGTTCCCATGCGCCTGCTGCGCCCACCGGCGAGCAGGATGCAGGCCGCGTCAAACACAGATCCCACCCTCTCTGTTCCAGCAAAAGAGAGCGTTTAACGTGAGGTGGCGGCTTTGCGCCGGTTCGATTTCGGGATATACTTCTGCTGTTTCTGGTATGCCAGGTAGTTTGCGCGTTCCTGTGGATACTTGCGCACGAGGTAGAGAATCCAGAGGACAGCCCATACGACCAGCGAGAGCAGCCAGAGGTAGCGCCAGACACGCCAGGCGAAGAAGTAATCATACAGGTAGGCGCGCGAGAAAATCAGCGGATAGCCGAGAATGCAGATCACCGCCAGCCAGCCCAGGTAGCGATCAAGCATATATTTGATGAGCGGCTTGTTCTTAACGAAGCGTTTGCGTCCCTCAACGCTATAATAGAACGCGATCAAGACGCCGACGCTGCAAAAGACGAGCCAGGGGATATAAAAATGAAACGGCTCCGGCCCGCCTAGC
>Ga0209810_1005273_pt1 | contig 11804 bp, 15 predicted proteins | sample Coa_R1_7_FD_187159 | JGI IMG/M metagenome (GOLD analysis project Ga0209810, IMG submission 187159) | Surface soil microbial communities from Centralia Pennsylvania, which are recovering from an underground coalmine fire - Coalmine... | ecosystem: Environmental > Terrestrial > Soil > Unclassified...
TCTCTCGGCGTGCTCTACATCTTTCCCGTGGTCCTTGTTTCCGCTGTCCTGGGAAGGGTGGGGGCCTTCGTCGTCTCCGCAATCTGTGCCTGTCTGAAGGCCATCTTCGATATTCCGGGACCGCCGCTCGATGTCATGCTGCGGCCGGTCTTCGCTTTTGCCGCGTATGTCGGAACGGGGTTGTTCATCACCGCTCTGATGCGGAACCGGAGGTTAATGGCGGAGCATCTGGATGCAATCGGCAAAGAGAGGGACCTGCGTCGCGCAGTGGAGGAACAGTTATCGCTGCTGGTTGAGAGCAGCCCGGCCGCAATCATTACCCTCGATGCCACAGGCGCCGTTATTGCCGCGAATAAAGCCGCGGCAAACCTGTTTCGTATCCCGTCCGGCCAGCAGCTTTCCGGACGTCGGATCCGAAGGTATCTGCCCATGCTCGCGGACGCCCTTCAGGTTTCCGGTCCGGACGGTTTCTGCACGGATGCGCACTGTCAGGGCCGCCGCGATGATGGCGAGATCTTTTCCGCGCACGCATGGTTCTCATCCTGGTCCGCGCCGGACGGCGTCCGCCTCGCCGCCATCGTCGCTGACGCCTCAGAGGAGATGCGGGATCGTGAGCAGGAGGCGTTTCGGCAACTCAACCGCGGCAATCGGATCGCCGCCGGCGCCGTATTTCACGAGGTGCGGAATCTTTGCGCCGCGATCGGACTTCTATCCGCTGGATTCGATGACGCCGCGCCCGAGCGGTTCGCGGACGGCCTGCGGCGCATGAGAACGCTGGTCAGCGGACTGGAGCGAATCACCTCTGTCGAGCTTTCCTGGACGGAGAACGACGCGCTCGAGGACGTTGCGCTGCCGCCGCTGTTAGATGATTTGCGGATTATTATTGAACCCGCCTGGCGGGATGTCGACGCCACAGTACATTGGGAGATACCCGACGCGGTCCCGGAAGTTGTCGGCGAAAGGAACGGACTGCTGCAGGTATTTCTTAACCTCGCTCAAAACAGCTACCGCGCTGTGCAGCACAGCGCCGCGAAGATGATGACTGTTTCCGTCCTGCCGGAGGGGAGGCGAGTGAAGGTGCGGTTCAGCGACACAGGAACGGGTGTAGACGATCCGGCCAGTTTGTTCCAGCCCTTCCGGTCAGGATCCGGCGGAACGGGACTGGGTCTGTATATCTCGAGGGCGATGGTGCGAAGTTACGGCGGCGACCTGCGGTTCACACCACAGCAACAGCCGGGGGCGGCGTTTACCATCGAGTTACAGGCCGCCGAATGAGTACGGTTACTCCATCGCATACAAACCCGATCGAGCTCATTCTCGTTGACGACCACGCGATGTTTCGCGAAGGACTCGCGCAGATGATCGAAAAGGAGCCGGACCTCGCGCTTGTCGGCCAGTGTTCATCCTGCGACGAGGCGCTGCAGCTGATTCAGGAGAACCCATCGGCGTTCGTGCTGCTGGACGTGGATCTGGGCCCCACGCGCGCTCTCGACTTCATCACCGCCGCCCGGAGCACGTCATTTGCAGGGCGTATTCTGATCCTGACCGCCGGCATCAGTGAGCAGGAAGGCATCCAACTGGTGGAGGTGGGCGTCTCCGGGATTCTGCACAAAGAGCACTCCACCGATGCTCTGTTCAAAACCATTCGCAACATCGCCGCCGGAGATGTAGCGCTGGAGCAGAGATATCTCAGGGCGCTGTTTCAGGCCGCCAGCCGTCCGCGGAAATCGCGATCGAAAGCGCTCACCGAGCGTGATAAGGCAGTACTCCGCCTGGTCTTTAACGGCTTGACGAATCGCGAAATGGCCGAGCGCCTCGGCATCTCGGAGGCTGCCGTAAAGGCCTCGCTGCGGCTGGTCTCGGATAAGCTGGGCGCGAGAACCCGCGCGCAGCTCGTAAAGGTCGCGCTGGAGCAGTATCGAGATCAATTCAGGCAGTGAGGCCTTTGCGGACGCGGATCATCTCGATATCCGACATGGCGATTACGCCAGTCGTAATCATCCCCTCGAACACGGGAATGCAGTTTCGCACCCTCTCGTCGGTGTCGACGACCACAACGACGACGGGCCGATCGCTGCCGGCCAGGTGACGCTCGTGCATCTCGCCGGTTTCGCCGTAGCCTTCGAGGCCGCGGAAAACGGTCACCCCGGAGATATTCATCTCACGGCATTTCTGCACGATGGCTTCGTGCAGCGGCTGGCCCTGCCAGCGGTCCCGCTCGGAGAAATGCAGCCGCAGGATCTTACCCTGAGTGCGCGCCGGCATTTGCGCCTCCTTCCGGCCGACTCCGCACCAGACGCGTCATCTCCACGTCCGAGACGACAATCAGGCCGTCGCCGAGCATCTCCTCAATCGCCGCGGTGACCTGCTCCACTTTGTCCGCGGCCTCCACGATCGAGATCATAATGGGCAGATCGCGGCTGATGTGCAGGAGCCCGCTCTTGTGAGTGTGTCCCTTGTGGCCGTACCCCAGGATGCCGCGATACACGGTCGCGCCACAGACGTCCATCATCCGCAGCCTTTTCACGATGGCCTCGTGGAGCGGCTCGCCATTCCAGCGGTCGGCTTCGCCAAAGAACACGCGGATCAGCTTCGCCGGCCCGGATTTCCTGTCGTGAGCGGGGTTGGGCTGGGGTTGATTCCGTTCCTTTCGCGCCACCTTCACAATGGTCGTGTCCTGAACTTCAATCAGCCCGTCCGAAACCATGTCATACAGGGTCGGCAGAACTTCTTCCACCTTCGCCGCGGTTTCAACAAACTCGATTACCACCGGCAGATGCTCGGCCAGGACCTCGACTTTCGGCGTGTGCAGTACACGGTGGGAGCCGAACCCTGACATGGCGCGCGTGGCGGTGGCCCCGGTGACGCCCTTGTGCATGAGGAAGGTCATAACGGCGTCGTGCAGCGCGCCGGCATGATGGCGCGTGTCCTCGTTGAGGTAGATGGTGACCTTCTTTGCCGGCCCTTGCGTCAGCACTGGAGACCTCCTTAGCAGCTTACGCCCGATCGCCAATCAGCATTCCCAGCCAGACCGCCGCGTAGCCCGCAACCACGCTCAGCACGATGTTCAGGAGGGCTGTCCCCGGCGCGCCCTGACGGAAGGCCTGCGCCGTTTCGTACTCGAAACTGGAAAAGGTCGTGTAGCCACCGAGGAAGCCGATCACGAGGAGAAATCGCCAGTTCGGACTGAGATGCAGCCGCTGCGTGAGGAACGTCATCAGGACCCCGATCAGGAACGAGCCGCTGACGTTGATGACCAGCGTGCCCAGCGGGAAGATGCCGCCGAATCGCTGCATGATCGCGGTCCCGGCGATGTAGCGGACCAGTGCGCCCGCTCCGCCGCCGACAAAAACCAGAAGGTGTTTCATCACCACGGCTCCTCGCGGAATTGTACAGAATTTCAGGGATTTGCCAGGGGAACCGGGGACGGCCAAACCCCTGGGTCAATCCACCAGGAGTCATTGGCCACTGAGAACTGCGTGAGTGGCGTTAAGCGAACTCCACCGCTGGTTCAAGAATACACAACCGCCGCCTGGGCGAGCAAGCGGGATTCTCACCGGAGGCCAGAAGCAGGCACGTGACAGCAGCGATAATCGCTGCAGGTCGATGCTCGCTCAGCCGCGGGGGTAAGCCGATCCACACTATCGTTTATGTCGGTGGCTCTGCGCGCGCTTCGAGCAGGGCCTGCTGGAGATCGAGTTCCTTTTCGATACGACGCAAAACAAGCTCCGGGATCTCGCCATTCTGGTGCATTTCGATGACGCGTCGCCGTTCGGCGCTGATCGCCTTTTCCCGCAGCGTGGCTTCCGTCTCAACCTGATCCCCGGATCCGGCGGGCTCTCCGGCGCCTGCGACACTCCGATAGTGATCTCTGATCTGATCGGCCAACGGACCGTGTTCGCCCTGAAGCGCTTGCAGCGCGGCGGCGGCCGCTGCCCGTCGCGCCTGCGCCTCGCACTTCTGCAATCGATGTTTCTCCGCGCGCGCGTCCTGGTCCAGGTGCAGCAGACGGATCAGCAGCGGCAATGTCGCTCCCTGCACCATGAGAGTCAAAGCGATGACGAACGCGGTGATGAATATGATCGGCTGGCGCGCTGGTATCGCTGCGGAAAATGAGAGCGCCGCGGCAAGCGAGATGCTGCCGCGCATGCCAGACCACGCGATGAATGCCAGGTGTCGCGACGGAGGCATTTCTTCGGATCGCCGCCACAGACTGAGGATGAGCCGCCGGACCCAGGCGGCGGCCCATGTCCAGCATATTCGGAGGATAATGACCGCACCCGCCACGGCGGCGCCGTACAGCAGGAAGCGGCCGCTGCCGGCTCGTGCTCCATACCAGATGGATCGAAACTGAAGTCCGGTGAGCAGAAACAGAACGCCATTCAGGGCGTAAACGATCACCTGCCAGACGCTGGCCAGGTGCAGGCGCGTGCCGTACGGAACCAGTTCAGGACGCTTCTCTCCGATATACATTCCGGCCGCTACGGTCGCAAGCACGCCGGAGCCACCCAAGGCCTCCGGTACGAGGTAAGCAGCGAAAGGGGTCAGCAGGCTGACGATGATTTCGGTGCTCGACTCTTCGACACGCTTGCGTATCCTGGCTACGAGCCAGCCGAGCAACACGCCCCAGGCGATCTCACCGACTACGATCGCAGCGAATCGGGCCACGGCCCCGCTTGTAGAGGCGTGTCCCGCAACCAGCGCGGCGACAGCGATCGTTTTTACTGTCAGCGCCACCGCATCGTTGACCAGTCCCTCGCCTTCGACAATTGCGACCAGGCGCTCAGGCACGCCGATCCGCGAGGCAACGGCGGTGGTGGCCACTGGATCGGTGGGCGATACGATCGCGCCGAGGATCAGCGCCGCTGCCCATGGCCAGGACGGAATCAGGAAATGCGCGACTCCGGCAACTGCACCCACGCTGGCGATCACCAGCCCGAAGGCTAGTGTGGCGATGGGCCCGAGGTTCCGGCGGAACTCGTCCCAGGGGAGTTCCACCGCGGCCGCGTACACCAGGACGGGGAGAACCACCTTCAGAACAAACTCAGGATTCAACTGAACCGCGGGTATTCCGGGAACGAACGCGAGCAGCATGCCAACCGCTGTTTGCACTACTGCCGCCGGAATCGCGATGCGCGACGCGAGCAGTTCAGAGCCGGCCGCCAGAGCAAGAGCAGCGATGGCGATGACGAGGCTGTACTCCACCCGTGTTGGATCGGCGCACGGCGAGACTTGTTTCGCACGCGCGCGCGCAGGATCTTCTTCCGCTTCCTTCTAGTGCGAGCCCCGCGCCCCGGCAGCCGCCTTTTCGAGCTCGGAATTTACTTCGCCGCCGATAAGGATCGCCGCCGCGGTGAGATAAAACCACAGCAGCAGGATGATCGCGCCGCCGAGCGAACCGTAAGTTGCTGAATAAGTGTTGAAGAAGTGGAGATAGACCCTCAGCCCAATTGATACGAGCACCCATGCGATGGTAGCCACGATCGAGCCGGGGAGAGTTCTGCCCCAGCCCTGATCGGAGAGATTAGGGCCATAGCGATAAATGATCATAAAGGCGAACAGCACGATCCCGATCGATACCGGGACCTGCGCTATGCGCCAGACTGCAACCCAGACTTCCCGGACTCCGATTTGACCGGCAATGAATCCCAGCAGCTGACCACCGTAGGAAAGAAGCAGGAGCGCCACGGTGAAGAAAGCTCCCAGCACAACGGTGAGTGCGATCGCAAGTAGTTGGAGCCGCCACCATGGGCGTGTCTCGTCGATCTCATACGCGGTATTAAGCGTGTCGATGCTTGCGCTGACGGCCATTGAAGCCGCCCACACCGTTCCGACGATTCCGAACGACAGTTTATCGGCGCCCGCGCCGGCCGCAGTGCTCCGAACGGTCTTCAGGACCAAATCGTAAGCACTCGGCGGGGCCACTTGACCGATGTGCGCGAGGGCCTGATTCAGAACCGTGGCGCCGGCATCAGCCATGAAGCCGAGCACGGTTGCGAGCACAAGAAAGAACGGAAAAACAGCGAGCAGGAAATAATACGCCATCTGCGCGGCGCGTCCGAGCACGTCGTCTTCGGCCGACTCGGAAACAATCCGCCGCAACACTTCGCGTACTGTAATGCCCTCGGGCAGATGGAAGACCACTCACAAGCTGGGACGTCCTCGTGGAGGCCGTTGCAGCGGGATGGGATTCACTGTGATGTTGGTCGATGAACGCTGGCTCGCCGGGAAGAATGAGCGTAGTGCCCATCCGGTAGCGGATGTTCGTGCGTGAACATCCGAACCACGCGGATCCGTCAGCACATACGCTGACTCGCGTCCAGGAGAAAGACGAATTCATGAGCACAGCGGCAGTACAGGAGCGGCTGACCGAATTATGGGAGACGCCGAAGACTCTTCGCGGCTTTCTCTCTACCGTGGATCACAAAACACTGGGCAAGCGCTATCTGGCAACAGCGTTTCTCTTCCTTGTAATTGGGGGCCTGAAGCGCTGGCGATGAGGCTGCAGCTTTCCGGACCTAACCGCGGCCTCATGGACCCGGAAACATACGACCAGCTGTTCACAATGCATGGCATCACCATGATCTTCTGGTATGCGCAGCCGATCCTGACCGGGTTCGCGGTCTACCTCATCCCGCTGATGAGCGGCGCCCGCGATCTGCCATTCCCGCGCCTGAACGCCTTCACTTACTGGGTCTTTTTGTTTTCCGGCCTGTATGTGTATGGCAGCACGCTGCTATATCATTTTTCATGGCTGCATACCGGCGGCCGCGTGAAATCAACTGGACCATCGGGGTGACGCTTCTGGCGCTGGCAATAGCCAATGGCTTCATTGGCTATTCGATCGTCGACGACCTGTTGTCCGGAGCCGGCCTGCGCATCGCCTACGCGATCCTGATGTCCATTCCGGTTATTGGCGAGTGGCTGGCCTTTCTGTGCCTTGGGGGCGTGTATCCGTCGCCGGTCGCCATTCCGCGGCTGTACAGCCTGCACATCTTCCTTGTGCCGGCGGCCATTGCGTTCCTGATCGCGGTACACGTCGGGCTGATCTGGCGGCAGCTTCATACCAACTATCCGGGGCCACGGCGAACGGACCGCACCATCGTCGGCTCGCGGCTGTGGCCGTCGTATGCCGTCAAATCCCTCGGCCTGTTCGGCCTGCTGTTCGCGACCGTGGCCGCCCTTGGCGGACTGGTGCAAATCGATCCGGTCTGGATCTACGGCCCATACGACCCCACAGCGATCCTGCCCGGCGCGCAGCCGGACTGGTATCTGGGCTGGGTTGAGGGAGCAATGCGCCTGTTTCCCTCGCTCAATCTGCGCGGGCGCTATTTCGTTCCGGATGTCTTCTTCCCGGGCATGCTCCTCCCGGCGATCGTTTTCCTCGGTTTGTATCTGTACCCGTGGTTCGACAAGCTGGTCTACTTCCGTGATGCGGGCCGCCAGCACAACGTGCTGCGGCTTCCTTACGAGCAGCCGTTCCACACCGCGCTGGGATGCGGCGTATTCACGTTTCTGCTGGTGCTGCTGTTTGCCGGCGGGGACGATGTTATCGCCGTTGCCGCGGGGGCGTCCGTTGCGCATATTCGCGTGGTGTTGCAGGCGTTGTCGCTGGTGCTCCCGCCGCTTGTTTTCGCGGGCGTTTATGCGTTGTGCAGGCGCGCGTTGCGGCTCCGCACGGCTGTGCCCGGGCCTGTGCCGGCGGAAGAAGCGGCTGTCACCAGGTAGTCTAAGCGATCAGGCGGCCAGCAACACCCGTCGACTCGACGCCGCCGCAGCGGTATGTATCACATCGGAGCCGTGTTACACACGCGCATGCGATCAGGTTCGATTCGCGTACGGCGCGCTCGGCCGCGCCACAGCGAAGAATCCCGAGATCCCCATGACGAAGACCAGGACGCCAACGCAGAGGCTGTTGACGAACCGGCCGGTATTGCCGACGTAGCCGTAAATCCACGGCGAGAAGAAGACATAGACTCCGAGGGCCATATTGATCCAGGAGAAGATCCGGAGTCCACCCGGATTCGTCAGCCGTATGGCTGCAAAGATCGCGATCACGGCTCCTATGATCCAGCTGTTCCAGGCATCCTGGTTGGTGTAAGCTCCATACACCCAGGGTGAGACGAACAGCCAGATTCCGGCCAGCAGGTTGATGGTGCCGGTTATCGCGGCCGAACTCGCGTGCTGAGTTGTCTGATTCGGCGTCATAATTTCGGTACCTCCCAATATTCCGCAAATGCGGTTCTCAATAATTCGACGCGCGAACGCGCGACATATTACTCTGTGCGCGTTAACGAGATGACAACCTAAAGCTGTAATACAGGTCGAACGTGATTGCCGCATATTCCTGAATCGGTGCATCATGCAAACAGGGAGGAACACGATCCTGCGGTCCAGCTCGATCGTTATTGCGGGCCTCTGCGCATGTGTCCTGGCCACCGCAGGCGCCGTGAGCGCCTCGCACAGCTTAAACGCGCAGGACAAGAATTTTTTGCGGTTCGCCGCCACCACCGACATGACCGAGGCCCATGAAGGACAGCTCGCGCAAACGAGTGCGTCGTCGCAGAACGTGAAAGACTTCGGACACAAGCTCGCTCAGGACTTCTCGAATTCCTACGGCCGACTGCTTCAGATCGCGCAGACCGCCGGAGAGGCTATCCCGCGCGGGATCGATGTCCGGCAGGATCGCAACATCTCCAGGCTCGATCACCTGCGCGGGCGGGCTTTCGACGCGCAGTTCGTTCGCGACCAAATCCGTGAAGACCAGGCGACAATTCCCGTCTTTCGCCGAGAAGCAGAACACGGCCAGGACCCCGCCCTGCGGACTTGGGCGCAGCAGGCGCTTGCCACTGTAGAAAATGACCTCATGCAGGCGCGTCAGCTGGCCAGGGCTGAAAATTCCAGAACCTGACGCCCTGCGTCGATGCGTTCATTGGATGCCGAGCACCGCGTCATCCTGCGTTGCAGGCCGATTACCGTTACGCTCCCCATAAATCGCGGCCTCTGATGTCTAACCATTAATGCAGCATCTGGCGTCCAACACTGGGTTCAGACCCGAGCTCCTGCCCAGTGATGGTTCGCTGGGCCGCATCCGTACCTACCGCAGAGGAGCGGTTCTGTGGAGCCGCGCGTCCCCAATCTCGTCCGTTTTCGTAGTCCGTCGCGGCGAAGTCGAGGTCACGGTTCCTGGATTTAGTACAGGAACTGTCGTCCGACGCGTCAGGACCGGCGAGGTGTGTGGCCTGTTCTCCTTCTGCGAAGCCCGGCAGCAGACCCCGCACAGTACGGGACGCGCTTCTGTACGGTGTGAGGTTCTCGAGATACCTCACGCAGACTTTGTGGCGTTCCTGACCCGCAGAGCGGACGTCCTCCTCGCTGTACTGGTTAGCGCCTGTGAACGGCTTGCATACGCCGAGGACCGAATCCACGTGCTGAGCTGCCGCGGCGCCGAGGATCGACTCCTCACGCTCCTGCTTCAACTTGCGAACCGAAATGGACACCACTCCAGGACGGATGCGAACGTCATGGTGCTTCATTACACTCATGCCGAACTGGCGCGTTCCGCCGCCATGACCCGCTCGCATGTTTCCACAGTGCTGGCGCGTTTGCGTGAAAGCCGCGTGGTGCAATACGGCCGCGGAACAGCGCTGCACCTCGATGTCCGTGCAGCGCTGGCCCGCCTGCGTAACAAGGAAACAGTGGTCGCGGCCTGAACTCAGGTTACAGTCTTGCCCACCAGGAGACCTGCGAGCATCGCCGCAGCGAGCATGCCCACCGTGTGTTGCGCATACTGACCCCGCCAGTCTAAAGCGCTTTGCATTCGCTCCCTGAGATCCTTCATGTCTGCGGCGATGCGCTGCCCTGCATCCAGCATCTCTTTGCCGGCATCCGTGAGTTCGCTGATGGTATCCGCCGCCGACCTCGAATTCTCATCCTTCATGGCTGCTTGCACTCCTCACCGTCCGCCGAGCTTAGCCCCTGCGTTTTGCAGGTCGCTAACGAGCTTGTCACTGAAACCTTCGATGTTACGGACATCATCCCAGTTTCTGAGTGGCCGATTTTCGACCAGGCGGTGCGCGCGTTCGCGTCCCAGGCCGCCAACTTTCTCCAGATCGCGTTCGCTCGCACTGTTCAGATCAACGCCGTCTGCATCACCGATTGCACTGGACATATATTTGCCTCCTCGCCGCTGGGATAGCGGCAATATTGTGACGCGCCGCACGAGCGCTGGTATCCCGGCGCCTGGCGCCGCAGGTTCACGCGCAGACATCTCGGCGCGACGGGCGTTTCAGTGGCGCCGCCCTTGCGCGTCCTGTATTTATGGACATTAACAAAGCCACTGCTGAGCAACTCGAGAAGGCCTTCGAGGTTGACGGAACCCGCGCCAGGTACATCGTCGACTATCGCGAGAAGCAGGGTCCGTTCAGGAGCTGGGAAGAGGTGAAGCAGGTTCCTGGATTCGAGGACCGCATGGTCGAAAACCTGCGCGCCGCCGGCCTGACACTCGGCTCCGGCGACGTCGAATCGCATCCTGAGCACCAACGCGGGACTGGGAGCAGCACCCGCAGGTCAGGCGGTCTGGACATCAACTCCGCCTCCGCGCAAGAACTGCAGCGCGTGTTCCAGATGGATGGGACCCGCGCGGGATATCTCATCGATGCCCGGAACCGAATCGGTGGATTCCGGTCGTGGGACGACGTAAAGCGCGAAGCGCCGAGCTTCGATGACGGAATGATCGAGAACCTGCGCAGAGCGGGAGGCCGGCTCGGCGGCCAACGCGCCTGATCTAAGCGGGCGATGTCCGATCGAGGATGTTCCGCACCAGAAGGGCGTTCGGGTCCACCGGCGCGAGCACGATTGGACGCTTCAGTTTCGGCCAGACTCCGCCGCTCACCCAACCCGGAATAACTCCCCCCAATCTGTAAACAGGTGATTCATGACCATTGGACCGCGCTCGACCGGCACGCATGCCACCGTACGGCCGGAGGTTCATGCGTCAGCAGACAAACCTTTTTCGGGACGGCGATTCTCGCCAGTGTCGGTCCAGCGCGGCCCGGCTGTACCCTATGCGGCTCCGGTCTTTGTAAGTTGCGATTGCAACCGCGCCGGGGCTTTCGCGGGCTGCGTGCGTCGCCGGAGTTCGCCCTCCGCACGAAACCAGTCGTCATCGGCGGAGCCGTTCTCGCCCCCGCGCCCTCCCAGTACATGTAAGCCAAACGTGCGGTTTCGTCGTGATCGGTGGCGGGAGGCTCAGCTGGTCCCGGAACATTGGCATCCATCTGCTTTTGGTCAGAGTTGATTCGCATTGTATGTCTCCAGTGATTGTCTTATCGAAACGGCCGACTCAGTTGCGGCCGCAGTTCGTCCTGGTCTTGATGATCCCGTAAAACGACGACTTCAGGAAGTGGTTATTGCACCGGGACGTTCCCGCGTCAACGCCTTACCGTAACGCTCGCGCGCGCTCTTTTCCGCGCGGTTCGACTCGACGGGTTTGCAAAAAAGCGGCGCGAACGGCGAAGTTCATTCGTGAACAGGGTTGTCACGCCAGCCGGACACTTCCGCTTAGCGGTCCGCATCCACGGAATGTCCGAAAACAAACAGGAGATATTCGCGTGAGCGAAACAGAACAACGAATCAGGCTTGGGATCGGTTCGGCGGCCGCCGCGGCGGCCATTTTCGCGCCGCTCAGCTACAAATGGAAAGGCGTACTGACTGCCGTAGCGGCGGACGCGATTCTAACGGCGATCTATGAAATCTCGCCGTTCCGACGGCTGGCTCGCGCCTGACGGCGAATCAGCGGCAGG
>Ga0209810_1005275_pt1 | contig 11803 bp, 8 predicted proteins | sample Coa_R1_7_FD_187159 | JGI IMG/M metagenome (GOLD analysis project Ga0209810, IMG submission 187159) | Surface soil microbial communities from Centralia Pennsylvania, which are recovering from an underground coalmine fire - Coalmine... | ecosystem: Environmental > Terrestrial > Soil > Unclassified ...
TGCCGACGCAGACACCGAGGCCGATCCACTCGAGGACGGCGTCGCCGCCACCATCAAGTCCAGCGGGCTCGAACTATCCGTCGGCGACGCGGTCGAACTCGACAGTCCGCCCGTCGAGTTCGCGGCCGGACTGGTTGCCGGCGCGTGCGTGCCCAGCATCACGTACAGCAGCACGCCGACCGCGGCCGCAGCCGCCGCGAAGCCCGCCGGGAGCACCCACTTGCGCCCCGAACTCCCCCCGCCTCGCTTGCCTCCCGTCGGGAAGCCGTTCTCGTCGAAGCGGCCCGCACGCTCCGCGATCCGCGTCGCGAAGGCCGCGCCGGCCGGGTCGCGCAGGCTCTCCAGCACCCGCGACCGGACGCCCGGCGGCATGAACGAGTGCGACAACTCCTCGAACAGGCGCAGCGGCCTGCGGTTCCTCACCGTGGCGTTGCAGATCGTGCACTTCTCGATGTGCTTCGTCGCCGACTGCACCCAGGCGTCGACCCCGCGACCGTCGAGCTGGTCGAACCTGCGGCCCAGTTCCGCCGCGTCCGGGCACTTCGGGTCGCCAGTGCGCGCCGCGAGCACGACGAGCAGCGCGTGTTCCAAGTCCGCCTGTGCCGCGCCGACCAACTCCGACGCATGCTCCTCGGTCACCCCGAGGACCCGCGCGAGGTCCGCGTCGACAAGACGATGCCGGAACGCGAGATCGAGAACCTCACGCGTCTCCGGCGCCAGCATCGCGTAGCAGTCGAGCGTCAGGCGGGCCAGCCGATCCCCGCGCGCGGCGTCGCCGGCGTCGGACGGGATCTCCTCGCTGATGCCGACACGCTCACACTCGGCGCGCGTCAAGGCGTAGAGCCAGGCGCCAAGCTCGTCGGGTTGGCGCAGCTCACGGATGCGGTTGACCGCGACGATGAACGCGTCGCGCAGCGCGTCCCCAGCCGCCTTGTGATCGCCCAAAAGTTCGTGACAGTACGCGTACAGTCGCGTTCCGTATATGTCGTAGATCTGGCCGGCCGCGAGCCGGTCGCCAGCCCGCAGTGCGGTAACCAATTCGCGGTCAGTCACGGAAGGCAAGGTAAGCCATCGGGTGATATGACTTCCACTGAGACGCCGAAACTCCGTGCGAAGACACCGGATAAAACGGATAAATCCCCTCTCCAGCCCCTCCTTTCCCAAGTTATCCACAGCTTTGCCGTCTCAGCAGCCGTACTGTCCCCCCGACCCGCTACCGTCGTTGCCCATGGGGACCACCACAAGATCTGCTCGCTCCGCCGCGCCGCGCGACGGTTTCCGCTGCGGCGAGTGCGGCGCGACGACCGTCAAGTGGGTCGGCCGCTGCCCCGAATGCCAGGCCTGGGGCACGGTCGAGGAGATCGGCGTCCCCAAGCCGCGCACCGTGAAGGCCGGGCCGGTCACCGCGCCGGCGCGGCCCATCGACCAGGTCAACGCCGCCACCGCCAAGGCCCGCTCCACCGGTGTGCCGGAGCTTGACCGGGTGCTCGGCGGCGGCATCGTGCCCGGCGCCGTGATCCTGCTGGCGGGTGAGCCGGGGGTCGGCAAGTCCACGCTGCTGCTTGAGGTCGCCGCCGCCGGAGCCACGGCCGAGCGGCCGGTGCTCGTCGTCACCGGGGAGGAGTCGACGGCCCAGGTGCGGCTACGGGCGGACCGGATCGGCGCCCTCGCCCCGGACCTGTACCTCGCCGCCGAGACCGACCTGGCCGCCGTCCTCGGCCACATCGAGCAGGTGCAGCCGAGCCTGCTCGTCCTCGACTCGGTGCAGACGGTGGCGTCGGCCGAGGTCGACGGCGTGCCCGGCGGCGTGACGCAGGTTCGCGAGGTCAGTGCGGCCCTGATCCGGGTCGCGAAGGAACGCGACCTCGCCGTGATCCTCGTCGGGCACGTCACCAAGGACGGCTCGATCGCCGGCCCCCGGGTGCTCGAGCACCTGGTCGACGTGGTCCTCCAGTTCGAGGGCGACCGGCACTCGCCGCTTCGGCTGGTGCGGGCCGTGAAGAACCGGTACGGCCCGACCGACGAGATCGGCTGCTTTGAGATGCACGACTCCGGTATCAGGGGCCTGGCCGACCCCTCCGGCCTGTTCCTCTCCCGGCGCTCCGAGCCGGTGCCCGGAACCTGCGTGACCGTGACGCTGGAAGGCCGGCGCCCGCTGGTGTGCGAGGTCCAGGCGCTGGTCGCCCCGTCGAATCTGCCGCAGCCGCGCCGCGCCACCTCCGGCCTCGACTCCTCGCGGGTCTCGATGGTGATGGCGGTGCTCGAACGCCGCGGGCGCGTCCCGCTCGGCAAGCACGACGTGTTCGCGGCGACGGTCGGCGGCGTGCGCCTGATCGACCCGGCCGCGGACCTCGCCGTCGCGCTGGCCATGACCACCGGAACGGTGGACAGTCCGCTGCCGGCCACCGTCGTCGCGTTCGGCGAGGTCGGGCTGGCCGGCGAGGTGCGGCCGGTCACCGGGCTGGGCCGGCGGCTGTCCGAGGCCGCGCGGCTCGGTTTCCGTACCGCGCTGGTTCCCCGGGTCGCCGACGGCGAAGAGGCGCCGAAGGTACCCGGCGGAATGCGGATCGTCGAGGTCGCAGACATCGCGGACGCGCTCGCGACCCTTCATCAAATGATCAACCGGTAAACTTGACCATAACCGACTGCAAGTCCTACCACCGCCCACCGAGCACCGACCCCGTGACGACCGTCCCCGCAGCAGACTGACCCTCGACCAGGAGCGCCATGGCTGTCCCCGAACGCGCCGCGGACCAGGCGCAGCGCGCCACCTTGGCTGCGCTCGCCCCCGGAACGCCGCTGCGTGACGGCCTCGAGCGGATTCTGCGCGGCAACACCGGCGCCCTGATCGTGCTCGGCTTCGACAAGACGGTCGAGAGCATCTGCACCGGCGGCTTCGTGCTCGACGTGGAGTTCTCCGCGACCAGGCTGCGCGAGCTGTGCAAGATGGACGGCGGCGTGGTCCTGGACCGCGACTGCGCGCGCATCGTGCGTGCCGGAGTCCAGTTCGTGCCGGACCCGGCCATCCCGACCGTGGAGACCGGTACCCGTCACCGCACCGCCGAACGGGTCAACCGGCAGACCGGCTTCCCGGTCGTCTCGGTAAGTCAGTCGATGCGCCTCATCGCGCTCTACCACGATGAGAAGCGGACGGTCCTGGAGGACTCCGGGGTCATCCTGTCCAAGGCGAACCAGGCCCTGGCCACCCTTGAGCGCTACAAGCTGCGGCTCGACGAGGTGGCCGGCACGCTCTCCGCGCTGGAGATCGAGGACCTGGTCACCGCACGCGACGTGGCCCAGGTCGCGCAGCGGCTTGAGATGGTCCGCCGGATCGCCGTCGAGATCGAGGGTTACGTCGTTCAGCTCGGGGTCGACGGCCGGCTGCTGGAACTGCAACTCGACGAGCTGGTCGCCGGGGTCGAGCCGGAGCGGGAGCTGGTCGCGCGGGACTATCTGCCCGAGCGCGGCGGCCGCCGCAGCCGGACGGTCGAGGACACGCTGCACGACCTCGACGCGCTCAGCCGCGCGGAGTTGCTGGAGCTGGCCACGGTAGCCAAGGCCCTCGGCTTCACCGGCGGCGCGGAGAGCCTAGACGCGGCCGCTTCGCCGCGTGGATACCGGCTGCTCGCGAAGGTCCCACGGCTGCCCGGCACGGTGATCGACCGGCTCGTTGAGCACTTCGGCGGTCTGCAGAAGCTGCTCGCGGCGTCCGTCGCAGACCTGCAGGCTGTTGAGGGCGTCGGCGAGACCAGGGCGCGTACCGTCCGCGAGGGCCTCTCCCGCCTCGCCGAGTCGTCGATCCTGGAGCGCTACGTCTAGCGCTGCCCAGCGCTTAACAGGTGGTGCTGGTGCTTGCGGCCGCTACTACTGAAGCCCGAACTGCACTGACGCCGCGTTGACGCCGCTCACCATCGCTGTCACCGCGTACGAGCCCGAGCCGACCGCCGGCGGATTGGCCGGGCAGCCCGTGACCGACTTCTCGCGGTCCCACTTCACCGGCTCGGTGAAGCCATCACCCGGCCCCAGCACGCGCAAGTCCTGGTTGCCCGCGCAGGTGGCACTCGTCCAGGCCGTCGAACTGTCCGCCACCGACGACACCGTGACGACAACACCCTTGCCCGACACGTCGATGCGACAGTTCCCCGAGCCGGTGTTTCGCAGTATCACGTTGAAGACCGGATTCTGCCCGGCCGAGTAAACCGGCGGTCCGCTCGACGACGTCTTGTCCAGCTGCACCTGAACGGACAACACGCAGCCGGTCGAGCCCACGGGCACGCCGCCGACCGAGCTGCCCGCCCCACCATTGCCGTTGCTGCCACTGCCGCTGTCGCCGGTTGTACCGCCGCCACCGACCCCGCCCACTCCACCGTTGACTCCGCCTGCCGTCGAAGTCGGCGCGCCCGAGCCGGTCGGACCGGTAACAGGATACGAATTAATGGGCGGCAGCGATCCGGTCGGCACCGGACCAGGTGTGATTATCGCGGAGCTGCTACTCGGGCTGGCGCCCGCGCCGTTCTTCCCGCCGTTGCCACCGCCGGACCCGGAACACGCATACGCGGTGAACCCGATCAAGACCAGAGGAATCCCGAGCACCAGAATCCGACGCCGCCAGTACACCGCGGGCGGCTGGGGGCCGACAGGGCGGAGGAAGGATCCCACGGGACGCCACCTTATGGCATGCGAGACACCGTCAGTCGCATTGGCACCAGCGCGTGTTTGACAATGCGACCATAGGACCGATGCCCAGTCAGCCAGCCACTGCCGCCGTCTCAGCGCCCACGCTCGTTGCCGTGTCGGCCCCTTCGGCCAAGCCCGACGCCCAAGCCGCGCCCGACGCGGACTCCAACATCGACGTGGGCGCCGGGGTCCAGGCCGTGACCAGCACCAGTGCCGAGGTCAGCCCGGCTACCAGCGCTAGTGCCGGTCCGAGCGCCCGCCCCGGCGCTGTCACCGCCACAGCGGACTCCGCCGCCACCGACCCCAGCCCCGCCACCGCGGCGACCTTCGACGCTGCCATTGCCGATGAGGTTACCGAGCGCACCCGTGCCTGGTTCGCGATTCATCGCAGGGACTTGCCGTGGCGCGCCAAGGAAGCCGGGCCCTGGGCGGTCATGGTCAGCGAGTTTATGCTCCAGCAGACGCCGGTCTCCCGCGTGCTCCCGGTGTACGAGTCCTGGATCGCGCGGTGGCCCGTCCCGTCCGCGCTCGCCGCCGAGGAGCCCGGCGAGGCCGTGCGAGCCTGGGGTCGCCTCGGCTATCCGCGCCGCGCCCTGCGCCTGCACGCCGCCGCCACCGCGATCGTCGAACGCCACGGCGGCGACGTACCGGATGACTACAACGCCTTACGCGCGTTGCCGGGCGTCGGCGAATACACCGCTGGGGCCATCGCATCATTCGCATTCGGGCGCCGTGCTGCGGTACTCGACACGAACGTGCGCCGCGTTCTCGCCCGCGCCTTCTCAGGCGTCGAGTTCCCAGCCGACTCGCTTACCGCCGCCGAGCGTGCGTTAGCTGAGATGGTGCTTCCCCAGGCAGAGCAGGACGCTGCGAGTTGGGCCGCCGCATCGATGGAACTCGGGGCTTTGGTCTGCACCGCGAAGGCGCCCAAGTGCAGCCAGTGCCCGCTTGTCGAACTCTGCGTCTGGCGCGCGCTCGGCCAGCCCCCGCACGATGGCCCGCCGCGCCGCGGGCAGACGTACGCAGGCACCGACCGTCAGGCGCGCGGAAGGCTACTCGCCGTGCTGCGTGACGCGACCGTTCCCGTCGACAAGTCAGCGTTCGAACCGGTATGGCATATGGCTGAGCAACGCGAACGCGCACTCGCCGGTCTGCTCGCGGACGGCCTCGCGGTCAGGCTGCCTGATGGACGGTATCGGCTGCCCTAACCTCACCCTCGCGTCGACCGCCAAGGACCGCGTGCGCACCGAGCGCCGCCACGCCCATCATCGCCACCACCAGCGCCATCGGCAGCGTCTCGGCCATCAGCGAAGCACCGCGTGGCCCGGTCAGCGGGGCTACGACTCCGCCGATGAGGAACTGAGTGACGCCGAGGAACGCCGACGCCGTTCCGGCGTTGCCGCCGTGGTCGGCCAAGGCCAGCGCCGTCGCGTTCGGCGTGACGAGGCCGATCGAGGCGACCACGAACCACAGGCACACCGCGGTCGGCCAGAAACCCAGCCCCAGCAAGGTCACCACCAGCAGAGCGGCGCCTCCGGCCGCGCACTGGATCAGCCCGGCGCGCAAAAGCACGATCGTGCGCACCCGCCCGACGAGCCGGCCGTTGAGCTGGCCGAACAGGATCAAGCCGAGCGCGTTCGCGCCGAACATGAACGAAAACTCCTGCGGGCTGAGCCGGTAGACCTGCTCGACCACGAACGGCGAGCCCGAGATGTAGGCGAACATCGCCGCAAAGCTCAGCCCGGCGGCAAGCGCGTAGCCGACGAAGCGTCGGTCGGCCGCCAGCCGCCGGAAGGTGCGCAACGTGTCGCCGAGGCTCGCGGCGCGGCGCGCACTCGCCGGAAGGGACTCCGGCAGGCCGAAGAACACCGCGGCCAGCAGCACCGCTCCGATCGCCGCCAGCACGCCGAACAGCCCCTGCCACGCCGTCACCTTCAGCAGTTGCCCGCCGACGATCGGAGCGAGCACCGGCGCCAGGCCGTTGACCAGCATGAGTGCCGAGAAGAACCGGACCATGGCGGTGCCCGAGTAGAGGTCGCGCACTACGGCGCGGGCGATCACTATGCCCGCAGCGCCTGCGAAGCCCTGAATAAGCCGCCCGGCCGTTAGCGCACCGACCGACGGTGCAAACGCACACAGCAACGACGCCAGGGCGTACGCCGCGACACCGATCAGCAGCGGCTTGCGTCGTCCGAGCGAATCTGAGAGCGGCCCGGCGAGCGCCTGCCCGACCGCGAGCCCGACCAAGCAGGCGGTCAGCGTGAGCTGCACGTTGTCCGCGGCGGCGTGGAAATGCGACTGGAGAGAGGGCAGCGCAGGCAGGTAGAGGTCGATCGACAGTGGTCCGAACGCCGACAGCGCACCGAGGATGAGCAGCGACTTCACCCGCGCGGAACCGGTCGTCAGCGCGTGATTCGACGAGTCGGCTGTGGCATCGATCGGCGCGGCATGCGGCATCGGCGCTCCTGCGAGTGGTGAGGGCAGACGTTCGGCTCAGGTCCCGCAAGGCGCACTGCTGCGGGAAGTTTCCTGACTAGGCAACCAATTCCCGGCGGCGGGCATTCCCGGACCGGGCCGTCTGCGGCTTTGCCGCGAAGTTATCCACAGCCGCTTGAATCGGGAACGTAGAGATCTACCCAAACCGCTAACCTGGTATACGTGAGCATTCGACTGTACGACACCGCCACACGCAGCGTGCGTGACTTTGTCCCGACTCATCCGGGCAAGGTCTCGATGTACCTGTGTGGCGCTACCGTGCAGTCCCCGCCGCACATCGGCCACATCCGGTCCGGGGTGAACTTCGACATCCTCAGCCGCTGGCTGACGTATCGCGGCTTCGAGGTCACTTTCGTCCGCAACGTCACCGACATCGACGACAAGATCCTTAAGAAGGCCGCCGAGCAGGGCGTCGAGTTCTGGCGGGTGGCGCAGGCCAACGAGCGCGCGTTCACCGCCGCCTACGACGGCCTCGGCTGCCTTCCGCCGACGGTCGAGCCGCGGGCCACCGGCCACATCCCCGAGATGATCGAGCTCATGCAGGACCTGATCCTCGACGGTCACGCCTACGCGGCCGGCGGCGACGTCTACTTCGACGTGCGCAGCTTCCCCGGATACGGCGCGCTGTCGAACCAGCGGGTCGAGGACATGCTGAGCGCGGACGACGCCGACCCGAAGAACGCCAAGCGCGACCCGCAGGACTTCACGCTGTGGAAGGGCGCCAAGGCGGGCGAGCCGTACTGGAACACGCCCTGGGGCCCCGGCCGGCCCGGCTGGCACCTGGAGTGCTCCGCGATGGCGCGCAAGTACCTCGGCGAGCGCTTCGACATCCACGGCGGCGGCATCGATCTGATCTTCCCGCACCACGAGAACGAGATCGCCCAGTCCAAGGCCCGCGGCGACGCGTTCGCCCAGTACTGGATGCACAACGCCTGGGTGACCATGGCGGACGAGAAGATGTCGAAGTCCCTCGGCAACTCGGTACTCGTCGCGGACATGGTGCGGCGCTACCGGCCGATCGTGCTGCGGTACTACCTCGGCACGCCGCACTACCGCTCGATGATCGAGTACTCCGAGGCGGCGCTCGAAGAGTCCGCGGCCGCGTTCGGCCGCATCGAGCAGTTCATCACCCGCGCGATGGAGCTGGTCGGCACGACCGAGCCGACGACGGTGCCGGACGACTTCGCCGCGGCGCTGGATGACGACCTCGGCGTGCCCGGAGCCGTCGCCGTGCTGCACCAGACCGTGCGCGCCGGCAACACCGCGCTCGCCGCGAGCGATAAGGAAAGCGCCAAGACCCGGCTCGGCGAGGTGCGCGCGATGCTCGGCGTGCTGGGCATGGACCCGCTGGCCGAGCCGTGGGCCGGCTCCGGCGGCGGGGATGCGGCAGGCCTGCGCGGAGTCGTGGACAGCCTCGTCGCGGTGGCGCTCGAGCAGCGGCAGGCGGCCCGCGCGCGTAAGGACTACGCCGCGGCCGACGAGATCCGCGACCGGCTGACCGCGATCGGCATCGCCGTCGAGGACACCCCGGCCGGTCCACGCTGGACCCTGGCCTGAGCCGACGCACCAGACCCCATCCGCACCCACCGACCCGAACCGAAGCGAATCGATCTGACCGCCTGACGGCGCGTCACGCAAGCACCCCGCGCCCCGGCACCGACAGCCGGGGCGCGGATAAGACTCGAACACTCTGGAGCGATCAACCATGGCAGGCGGCAAGGGCGGCGGAGTGGGCGGGCGCGGTAACAAGCCGGGGTCCTCGCGCAAGGGCGCGCAGATGGGCTCGGGCGGTCAGCGGCGTAAGTCGCTGGAGGGCAAGGGCCCGACTCCCCGCGCCGAGATGCGCAAGGGGCATCCGGCTCAGCGCCGTGCCGAGGCCGCCGCGAAGCGCGCGCAGGGCCCGCGCGCCGGGTCGGGAAATCAGCGCACGCCCGCGAAGGTTCCGTACAAGGCGAACCGCCAGATCTCCGAGCTGATCGCCGGCCGCAATTCGGTCGTCGAAGCTCTGCGTGGCGACGTGCCGGGCACGGCGCTCTTCATCGCGCAGAACATCGACGCGGACGACCGGGTGCGTGAAGCCGTCACGCTGGCGAACAACCGCGGTATCCCGCTCATGGAGGTCACTCGTCAGGAGGTCGACCGGCTGACCGACGGCGCGATCCACCAGGGCATCGCGCTGCAGATCCCGCCGTACGAGTACGCGCACCCGGACGACCTGCTCACGCGAGCGCTCGACGCGTCCGAGACCCCGCTGATCGTGGCGCTCGACGGCGTGACCGATCCCCGCAACCTCGGCGCGATCATCCGTTCCGCCGCGGCTTTCGGCGCACACGGCGTCGTGGTCCCGGAGCGTCGCTCGGCCGGGATGACCGCAGGCGCCTGGAAGACCTCTGCCGGCGCCGCCGCGCGTCTCCCTGTCGCACAGGCCGGCAACCTCGCCCGCACGTTGGAGGCGTACCGCAAGCAAGGCCTTATCGTCGCCGGGCTGAGCGCGCGCGGCACCATGGATCTGTCCGACTTGGAAGCGGCGGCCGACCCGCTCGTGCTGGTCGTCGGCTCGGAGGGCAAGGGCCTGGGCAGGCTGGTGGAGCAGACCTGCGACGTGACGGTGCGCATTCCGATCGCGGCCGCGACCGAGTCGCTTAACGCCGGCGTCGCGACGAGCATCGCGCTGTACCAGGTCGCCCAGCGCCGCTCTAAGTCCACCCGCCTCTAGCTCCCCAGCGCGCCCCGCCTTACCCGAACCTGTCCCTACCCCTCCTTCTGCATTCGCCGCTCCCTAACCGGAGCCTGCCTCCCCATGGGCGTAAGCTACCCACATCCAACGGCTCGTCTGACGTGGAGTGCAGAGTGCGCATCGGATACACCATCGCTCGCTTCGACTGGCCGGGCGGCCCCGCCGCGATCCGGCCCAACCTGCTCAAGCTGGCGCGGACCGCGGAGGACGGCGGTCTGTACAGCCTCTGGGTGATGGACCACTTCTGGCAGATCTCGGTCAACGGTCCGGCCGAGGACCCCATGCTCGAGGGCTACACCGCCCTCGGCTTCCTCGCCGCCGCCACCGAGCGCGTGACGCTCGGCACGATGGTCACCGGCGTGACGTACCGCAACCCGGCCATTCTCGCCAAGACCGCGACGACCCTCGACGTGCTGTCCGGCGGCCGAGCGTACTTCGGCATCGGGGCGGCCTGGTTCCAGGAGGAGCACGAAGGCTTCGGCGTGCCCTTCCCGCCGGTCAAGGAGCGCTTCGAGCGGCTCGAAGAGGCGATTCAGATCGCCAACGGCATGTGGTCCGACTCCGACGCCGGCTACCAGGGCAAGTACTACACCCCAGGACGCCTGCTCAACGTCCCCGCCGCCATCTCCTCCCCCCGCCCCAAGCTGCTCATCGGCGGCGGTGGCGAGCAGAAGACCCTCCGGTTCGTCGCCCGTTACGCCGATGCCTGCAACCTGTTCGACGGGGGCGACGAGTTCGTCGCGCACAAGCTCGACGTCCTGCGCGGGCACTGCGAGGCCGAGGGCCGCGACTTCGACACGATCGAGAAGACGATCATCTCCCGCCTCGGCCCGGACAGCACCGTGAAGGATGTCGTCAGCCGCATCGAGCGGCTGCGCGAGCTGGGCTTGACGCACGTGATCTTCGGCGCGCCCGAGGCCGCGAACGACCGCTACCTCGGCTTGGTAACAGAAATCGCCTCCCAAACCGCCGACCTCTAACCCCGCCCCACACCCTCCATACCGCCCCACCCCACACAACACAACGGTCCCGCCCCCGGAACCCTCCGGGTGCGGGACCGCCGCTTAACGCCTATCTGCTAGACCTATCGTCGACCTACTCCGACAGCCGCTCGCCGCTCACCGTCGAGAAGATGTGCGTCTCGCCCGGCTTCGGCAGGAAGTGCAGGGTCTCGCCCTTGGCCGGCGTGTTGCGGGCGTCCACGCGGACGATGATGTCCACGTCGTTCCCGTCGACCTTCGCGGTGCCGTACGCGAACGCGTCGGCGCCCAGCTCCTCGACGACGTTCACGATGACTGCGATGCCGGTGCCGTCGGCCGAGAGGTCGAAGGACTCGGGCCGCACGCCCAGCGTGACGCTGCGCTCGCCGCGGCCGGTCGCCTTCGCCAGCGAGTCGCGGTCCACCGGAACTACGGCGCCGTCGAACGCCACGCCGCCGTCGGTGATCGGGGCCTCGATGAGGTTCATCGCCGGCGAGCCGATGAAGCCCGCGACGAAGACGTTGGCCGGCTTCTCGTACATCCGGCGCGGGGTGTCGCACTGCTGCAGCAGGCCGTCCTTGAGCACCGCGACGCGGTCACCCATCGTCATGGCCTCGACCTGGTCGTGCGTCACGTACACGGTCGTGATGCCCAGGCGGCGCTGGAGCGAGGCGATCTGCGTACGGGTCTGCACACGCAGCTTCGCGTCGAGGTTCGACAGCGGCTCGTCCATGAGGAAGACCTTCGGCTCGCGCACGATCGCGCGACCCATCGCGACACGCTGACGCTGACCACCGGACAGCGCCTTCGGCTTACGCCCGAGGTACTCGGTCAGCTCGAGCAGCTTCGCGGCGTCCTCGACCTTCTGCCGGATCTCCGGCTTCGGCACGCCGGCGATCTTCAGGGCGAAGCC
>Ga0209810_1005277_pt1 | contig 11802 bp, 8 predicted proteins | sample Coa_R1_7_FD_187159 | JGI IMG/M metagenome (GOLD analysis project Ga0209810, IMG submission 187159) | Surface soil microbial communities from Centralia Pennsylvania, which are recovering from an underground coalmine fire - Coalmine... | ecosystem: Environmental > Terrestrial > Soil > Unclassified ...
GCCCCTTCGAAGGCAGCATGCCGCAGTTTAGTATCAGTGGATTTGCCGTTCTGGGGACGCAGCATAACTTCATGCCCTACTACAGGAATGACCCACAGTTCTCCTGGAGCACGAATGCCAGTTGGATTCACGGAAATCATTCGCTCCGTTTCGGCGGCGCCATAGAAATCCAGCACCTCAACCAGCAGCAGCCGGAATGGAATGCAGGCGGAACGACCTGGCCGGCAGCAGGAGGGTTCGGATTTAGCGGGGGCGTTACGCAATGCGGTAATTGCAGCAGTACTGGAAAAACGAGTTCTGCTAATAACTACAACAATTTTGCAAGCTTCCTTCTTGGTGTGGATAACGCCTGGGGCAGGAATATCCAGATTCCTGACTTTTTCCACACTGTGACGCATATGTACGCGCTCTACGTCGGCGACACCTACCAGGTCACCAATAAGTTGACCGCTACGTACGGCGTCCGCTGGGAATACTACCCGTTCCCAACTCGCTCGGGCACACCGGCCGGCGTCGAGAGATATGACTTCAGCACGGGCCTGATGCTCAATTGCGGTGAGGGCGGTAACCCGATTGATTGCGGAACAACTGTCGGCCATAAGTATTTTTCGCCGCGCATCGGCTTGGCTTATAGAATGACGAACAATTTTGTTGTCCGTGCCGGATACGGCATGAGTTATGAACCCTTCAACCTGATTGACGATCTGCGCACGAATTACCCGATTCTGATCCCCTTGAATGAAGGCACACCCAACTCCCTGACCGCGGCCGGCGTCCTGGATTCAGCCAGCTTGCAGAACACGCCGGCTGGCGAATGCGCGGCTTTCCCTTCTTATTGCTTCGGTTCGGGGGGAACCTTGCCGGTAGGAATCCTGGCGCCGCCGCTGCCCAGCTTAACGAGCGCTTCAAACCCGATTCCCGGCAACGTCAACCTTGTGACTGCGACGGACCACGTGACACGCGGTTACATTCAATCCTGGAACTTCATGCTTGAGCGGCAGTTGCCCGGAGGGTGGCTCGCTTCAGCAGGATACGTCGCAACACGAATTGTGAACCAATTGGGAATCGAAAATCTCAACGTTCAAAGCCCAATAGCACCCGCAGGCTGCACGCCCGGTGTGAACTGCGGCGGGACAGCCAGCGAGCCATTCAACTTTAACGGCAGCAACAAAACCATTTGTCCCAGCGCTGCAAGCACGAACCTCGGCTGCCGTACCGGCGGAACCTCGATCGTCACGCCCATAGCCAGCGGCCATTACGACTCTTTGCAAGCGACGCTGAGGCACCATTGGGCGAACGGATTTGATGTGGGTTTGGCTTACACCTGGTCAAAGACGATTGGAGAAGCAGGAGGCGCCGGGGGAACTGTAGGTTTCGACGAAAAAAGCCAACTCTATATCCCCGCCCCAGCGTTTTACAGCCTCAACCATGGGCTGGCCCCGTCCGACCGTCCTCAGAATCTTGAGGCAACTTTCATTGTTGAGTCACCCTTCGGGGCCGGTCATCGTTTCGCCAAGACAGGGTTCGCGGGCAAGGTCTTAGGCGGTTGGCAGGCAAGTGGGCTTCTGACGTCCGTTTCGGGAACCCCGTTTCAGATGACTGCAAGTGGAACTTCATTGAACGCGTCAGGCAACTCTCAGCGTCCTGACCGCTTGTGCAGCGACATTGGAACGCCGAAGAATATCGGCGCCGGTGAACAATGGTTCGATCCGACGTGCTTCAGCGGAGTGGATACACAACGCTTTGGCACTTCAGCCTTTTATGTGTTGCATGGGCCGCACTTGTTCAATCTGGATGCTGCGCTCACTCGAAAGTTCAGGCTTTCGGAGCGTTTCCAACTCCAGTTCCGCGCCCAGGCGCTGAACTTCACAAATACCCCCCACTTCAATAACCCGGCCGCAAACTGCGGCAGCATTCCTTCGGGTGCAACCAGCGGGTGCAGTTCCGCAAACTTCGGCCAGATTACGAGCGGCCAGGGAACAGTCAATTTTGCTCGTGAGGGAATCGACGCCAGGCAGTTCGAGTTCAGCGCAAGGCTGAGCTTCTAGGGTTGCGGGAGCAGAAATGATGCATCACGGTCAGCGCCGGTCCCAGGCGCTGGCCACAACCTGAAGGGACCGCTTCATCGGCGGTCCCTTTTCTCTTTTGGAGGGGCGTTCAGTTGGAAGCAGGACCTGGCTCTATGGGAGGCGACTTCGAATCGGAATTTCAAAGGGAGAAGCAGTTCAGAGGCTCCTTTCGGCGGCGAGGATTTCTTCCGGGGAGGCGGTGCCGGTTCCCTTTTTCATAATCGTGACGGATGCCGCGAGATTGCCCACGCGCGCGGCGGCAACGGGATCGCCGGTGACCGCCATCGCCAGCGCGCACGCAGCGGCAAAACTGTCTCCCGCGCCGCAGATGTCCACGGGCCTTTCCACACCGCGCGTTTCCGCCCAGGTTTCTTTTTCTTCCTGAACTACCAGAGCGCCCCTGGGCCCGTGAGTCACGATCAGGACGCTGGCTTCCAGCTTGCGCCGCAGGGCGAGGTAATCGACCGTCCCGAGCAAGGCGCGGCTTGCTGCTTCCGCTTCGTCGCGGTTGGGCTTCAGCATGACTTTTCGGAACAGATGCACTCGCTTGCGCGAGTCGGCCAGGAAAATCTTCTTCGGGTATTTTTCCGCGAGGTGAATGATGGATTCCCGCACGGCGGGCGTGACGACTCCGCCGGCGCTGGTCTCAGCCTGGTCGGCGACGATGATGGCGTCAAAGTGCGGAACTGCAGACTGAAGATTCGCAATCACCTGCTCCTCAGCTTCTTTGGGAAGCGGCCGCGTAGAAATGAAATCGACGCGCGGCTGGTCTTCCTCGCCGGTTTCGAGGTTCAGCAGTTTTGTGTAAGTGAAAGTTTGCCATCCCTTAACTTTCACCATCCGTTCCGTATCAACTCCGCGGTTGATGAGCGCCTGGTCCAATTCGTAACCAAACCCGTCGTCGCCGCGCACGCCGAGAGTGGCCACGCGGCCGGCGCCCATCGCAGCCAGATTATTGGCTACGGTGCCGCCGGCGCCGGGAGTCACCTGCGTTGAAACCACTCCCAGGCGCGGAATGCCGGTCTCACGCGATGGTTCGGAAATCGTCGGATCGTAGGTGCACCAGCGATCAAGACAGATGTCGCCTGCGACCAGGGCCTTGAGATCGCCAAACGCGGCCAGAATTTCCGCCGTCTTCACGCCGCCTCCAACAGAGCGCGCCGCAGCGCCGGTACTGTCGCGCGATGGTCGCCGCAGAAATAAAAACTTTCGCCGCCGTCCGCAACGGTGCGCACCAGGATCGTCTTGTGCGGACGGAAATAGTAACCGGGGTCGGTCTTCGGCAGTTCATGATGAATGTCGCCCTGGATCGGCACCAGATCGAAAACGGCGGTGGTGAAATGTTTGATGGATCGCCCTTGCTGCCGCGCCACATTGCGTGCCATCGAGAGCGCCTTCAGATAAACCTCCGGTCCCATGATCGCTGAGCCGAAATCCAGCATGACGCCGCCTTCAAGATTTTCCACGGTCCGTGTGAAGATCAGAAAGTCGCGATAGCTCGCAGCGCCGAAGGCCGCGCCATCGCAGTTGGGGTGCTCATGAATGATGTCGTAGCCGATTCCCACGTGCACCGTTGCGGGAACAGAAAGCCGGTAGGCCGCGGCGAAAATGCTCACGTCCTTGTGGGGGAAGTTGCCGGCTTCAATGTGCCTGCCGACGTTCTCGCCAAGTCCAAGGGAAAGCTCAGCGGCCTCTCGAATGACGTCATTCAAATCGCCGCTCTCTTTCCAGAGGCCGAACTCACCTGTCTGGATGTAGCGCGCTACGCTTTCTGTGGTTGCTCCGATGCGGGCCAGTTCGTAATCGTGAATCGCGCAGGCGCCGTTCACGGCGATGTGGTTGAAATAGCCGCGTTCAATGAGATCGATAATGTAGCGGCTCATTCCCATTTTGATGACGTGGGCTCCCATCATCAGGATGCGCGCTGCACGTTTGTTTTGGGCATCGATCACCCGGCGCGCAAGTTCAGGCAGATGCGGGTGCGAGTATTCCGGCGCAGGCCCATCAAGTCCAAGGACGTAATCAAGCTGCATGTCGTGCTTGCGCTCGCTCAGCGGTTTGATCAGAAGGTTCGATCGGTCAAAAAGCGGGTATTTTGATTTCATGTTCGCGCCGTCACTGAGGAAATAAAGTCTGCAATAGCTGCTTGCGGCAGAGGTAGTTGGGAATGATGTAATCGGCGCCCACTTGGACGAGGCGGTTGCGCTTCCACTCATCGACCTTTTGGCATTCGGGTTCGTCGGTGGCGACGCCCACCGCGACGCCGCCCGCCTCTTTCACGTTCTTGATTTCAACGTATCCATCGCCGAATCCCAGAATTTCATCGCCACGGCATTCCATTGAGTTGATGATCTTTTGAATCAGGATTGCCTTTGAGAAGCTCTTGTAGTCATCCTGCGCACCGTAGATGCCGCCGTCAAAATAGTCCGTGATCTGAAGCATCTCCGCTTCTTCGACAGTGTAGGCGTGGTCCGTGCCGCTGGCGCAATAGAGTCTGAGGCCGCGCTCTTTCAGCACCTTCAGCAATTCGCGCGCGCCGGGGACAAGATATTTGTCCGGAGGTTCTTTGCCTTGCCGCAGCGCCTCGCGCCGGTGCCGGATCCTTTCCATCAGACGGTCGTGATAGATTTTCTTATAGGCGAGCGGTTCAAGCGGTTTGCCGCCGCGCAATTCAACCTGCCGCGCCAGTTCGATCATCTGGTAGATGGTCTGCTTTCCGGTGAGGCGCGCCACGTAGTCGTCAACAATCGATCTCAGTTCCGCCTCAGATTCGCCGGTCTTGAGATCCGCGAGAACTTCAACCATCATCGGGACCATCACATCCACCCAGCCGGAGCGCAGCAGCGAAAGTGTGCCATCAAAATCAAAAAGAACTACTTTCACCCCCTTTGCAGGGGAGGGATGAAGACACTCAATCATGAAGCCGGACCTCGAAATCTGCGGTTCATGCAGGAGCAAGCTTATGAAACTTCAAAAACACAAATGCTTATATTAGGCGGCAACCCATTTGTGTGTAAACAGCAGCAGATTCATTCGTCTGGGTCACCTTTCTGCCGGATGACCGGCAGTGGGGGAATCGAGCTTGACTGCGGGCAATTTGAACGAAGATGTTCCCGCCACCGTTGAAGCTGGAACAACAGGCCGGCAACATCCACGCCTTCAGCCGCCGGGTTGAACTTTACCAGTCTTGTGCAGCCTTTTTCGAGCAACGAGCGAAATCCCTCAATGTTGCCCCTTGCTTGGTGATGAAACGCCGCCGCCACCTGAATGAGGCCGTGCAGGAAAGTCTTGCGGTCTCCGGAAGCCGTCAGCCACACCGCTTCCATCGCTTCGTGCGCTTCGAAATACTTCTGCGCATTAAACAAACGAATTCCCTCGGATAGATCAGGTTCGATTGCCATGCAGACTCCCGGGCAAAACACTTGCCCCGCAACATTGTAAGCCGGTTTGTTTGCAGACGGTCCTTCAGTTCCGCGCCCGAAAACAGCAGGAATTTCAACCAACGTACCGGCGATGCAGAAGGAAAGGAACTTCAGCGAATGTTTGAACCGGATGATGCGCGCGCTTTTCAAAAACAGGGCGAACCCAAGGCAGGCATTGGAAGTGAAGCACAGCGCCGGTCTTATGACCCTGCGCTGGACGCTGTGGATTTAAGACAAAGGCCGGGACATTGATAGGATGATATTACGGTACAGCACGTGTCTGGCCTGGCGGGTTTTACAAATTATATTGACGACATCTTCTTCTGCAGCAACGCTCTCCTCGGCACCGGAATCCACCGGTGGAGGCACCGCCGCTACAGTAAAAGAAGTCAATATAACCTGTAATATTCAATAATGGACCGCAGCGAGTAAGCTCTTGAATGTGTGCGTTATATCGGCCATCGTCAATGAGTGCGGGCCGATGAAGAGCACCCCACCCACAAAGAGAACCAGAGCCAGCCAAAGCCCCACGGTGGCATATTTGTTCACCGGCGGCTCCGGAGCATCCGGAGTGCCCTTAATGAAGATCAATCCACCTGACCTTTCTAATCGTATCCCCATTTTCCCCTCCCATTCAGCAACGATTTCAGGTCCCCGCTGCATGAGCTTTAATATGAGGCATGCCGCCGGTGGGGCTGATGCCGCCGGCCCGTTTTTGTCCGCGCGACAGTGGCTTTATGCCTACACTTGTTGTGCCCAGCAGTAGGAAGTTCCGGTTGGCATGCCCCGAGGAACTGCCTGCGTTCCCCTTCCTGAGAACCGCAAAAGCGTCCCTTCCTCGGGAACCGCCTCTCCCCCTGGAAGAATTCAATATAAAGACCAGCGGGGAAACAGTCACTCAGGAAAGACTGGGAATTTAAAAGGGAAAATACCTGATGGCACCTGGACAATTTCTGGATTTTCGATCTCGTCGCGGGGATCCTGCTTCAACGGCGTGCCGAGCAACGTGGACAATGCAGCGTTGCGGGGAGAGTTCCCGGGCTTCTGACCCCCACGACATGCCATCAGCCCCACAGAGAAGGAGGGCTGCCCAAGGACCGCTGGTGTGAAATACGAGTCGGACCAGGAAATGGCTATACTGCTACGTATCCGTGGAAAATCGCGGGAGGAAAGGTCCCTCCCGCGTAATCCCACCCTCAGGGCTTGGCAAACTTTGTTCCATTCCAGACCCAATTCAGCGAATTGGCGAAGACGCTGGAATTGATGTCAGACAGGTTGTACAGCAGGCTCAGTTCGTCGCCGAGTTTGGTGACGCCGGTAACGAGACCTGTCACATTGGTTAAGTGGTTCCAGCCGGTTGACGTGATTGAACTGGGCTGTGGCGGTGGCGATGCCTGATAAAAACCAGCGGCCGCAAGTACGGGTCCGATGGGCACGTAGCTTGAATTGTTGAGCGTCACGGGCGTGCACTTGGTTGCGTCACATTTAAGCGCTTCCCAGTTGGCAGGGGTAACGGCGACGGAGCCGGGGTTGATCACTCGCGCAACCGGAACGTACGGATCGGAACTTCCAGCGGCCCTCGCCAGGGCGACAGGGTCGGTTGTGGGATCGTTGAGCGCGGCAGCCGGGACGATGTCGAGCGCGCGGCCGAGATACGGCAGGGCGTCATCGGGTGGCTGCGCGTTCGGTGCCGAAGGCGGCAATGGATAGATGTTCGACATTAGCGGGAGCATGCATCCCTGCGCGTGCAGGTTGTTGAGCGCCGACTGAAGGGGGTTCGAGAAGTCGCTGCGAACAGCGAAAGTCAGCGGGATGGCGGCCTGGAATGTTCCGGCCGGGCGGTCATTCGGCAAGGGCACCAGTGAAAGTGGTGCCGCGGTCGAAAGCCATCCAAGCGGGGGATTGGGTCCTGCAACGCCCAGAATGCCTGCCAGCATCTGCTCTCGCATGGCCGGCTCGGAGAGTGTGTTGAGCAGGTTGATATAGCCGCCGATTTCGGATATGTTTCGCGGCGCGGGAACGCGCGACGGTATGATGTTGCCCTCGAGGGCCAGCCGTCGCAGGATCATCACTTGCGCTTTGAAAATATCGGGCGAACTCGCCGACTGCACCATGTTCAGCAAAGCGCTGGTCAGGGCATCGCTTGGGGCCGGTGTCGGTGTAGTGGGATCGTCTGCCATCGTCTTTTCCTCCTTTTCAGTCCGGCCGCGAAGGAGTTTCCCACGGGCGGACGCTCATGTGTACTGAAAATCTCAGCGATTGATATCGGCAACGAAGTCTTGCAGGGGCCATTCATGTCCGGTATTCAGATTCCGCATACCGGGGAATTGCCCCTGCCTGTTCTGACGGCCTTTGACGCTATGTACCTCCACCGCTTCCGCCGGAGCCGGAGTCACCGCCTCCTCCGCTGGAGCCTCCGGAGCCTGAACCAGACCCGTCGTTTCCGCCGGACCCGGAAGAGGCTGAGCCTCCGCTACCCGCTGAGCCGGAACTGCTGCCGCTTGAAGCTGAGGACCCGGATTTGGAGCCGGAAGAACTCTTGCCGGAGGAACTGCTCGTGTCCTTGGGGGCCTGGCCCTGTTGTGCAGCCAGCGCGCTCGAACCGGCGTTGGGGTTGCCACCATAGATGCCGCCGACGATGTTGCCGACCGTCGCGATGGCCTGAGCCTGAAGGTCCTTCGTCGTCTTCAGCGCATCGGCGCGGGCGCTTTCTGCGGTTTTCTGACTGTTCAGAATCAGCGGAGCCAGTTGCGAAGCACCAGTAATGTCTGTGCTGAAGTCTTTCTGACTGGCTGCCGCCTGGACCATGGCGCTCAAAAGGCTCGTGTCGGGGGCGGTTGCGCCGCCGCTGGTGAAGTTGTTGTTGATCAGCGGCTGCATGCCGGTAAGGGCGCTCGGCCCGCTGAGGCCTGCCGCGATGGACGGCTGCGTCGTTGGAAGTGTGACGGGAGAAATCTGCGGTGCCGTATCGGCGGGCGAATCCTGCCAGTTCCAGAAGCGTGTCAGGTCGATCTTTTCCGCTGAAGAGCAATGGCCAAGCACCGCTTCGCCCAGCACGCCACGCGTAGGCAGCGCAATCGTGGACTTCGGCGGGTCAAAGGCCGTCTTGTGGAACTGCGTCAGCATTTCCTGCACCTGGCTGGACGTTATGCTCATGCTCTCCGCCACAGACGCCGGAATGATGAAGGGCATGATCATCGAATTGCCATAGAAGCCCAGCACCTGGTTCTGCACGCAATTGAGCAGCGGAACCATCTGCGACTCATCGGTGATGCCGCCGGATGGCACGCCGATCGTGTAGCCTTCAAGCATGATGGCGCGCTCTTCAGGCGTCAGCGACCACCACACGGCTTTTGAATAAACCATCGTGTTGTGCACAACGTGCTGAAGCATCTTCTCGATTTCGAGCAGTTGCGAGTATTTCAGCACGGGAGCGAGTTGCACCGCCGGAACAGGGTAAACTACCGGCGGCAATTCGACGCCGCTCAGGTCGTCATTGGCGTAGGTCTCTTTGGGATCGGGATTCGCGCTGCCTCCCCCCGTCACCGCCAGGAGCGAGGCAGTGAAATTGCCGAGGATGGGTCCGCCCAGTTCATTTTCAAGCTCCTGCGGCGAGAAGTGGATCGTCGAGCTTACATACTGCGTGTCTGACGTGATCTGAAGCGGAATGCCCATGATCACTGAAGTCTGGACTTCCGGACTGATCAGATCATAGTCCCAGGGCTGGAACCGCCGCGTCAGCTCGAAGCCGATGATGTCATTCCGTGCGAGGGAAGGCGGGAGGGCCAGGCTGCCGCCGAGCGGATACGACTTTCCGCCGATCTGGAAAAGACCTAAAATCGTGCCGCCGTTCCGCCGTGCGCGCAGATAGCCGAGCAAAGAATCTTTGGTGGCGAAGGAATTTTTCGTGTCGGTGTGGACGTCCGGCACAGGATCGATTGATCCTGCAAGCCGCGTCGGACCGATCCTCGTCCCGCGCCGCGTGACGGCGCTGACGTAGATTTCCTCGAATGGCAGGAAGGTTCCCTCCAGGCGGAAATTAATGACGTCTTCGGCAGCCGACGCGGCCTGCTGAACGTCGGCCGTAGGATCGGAAGCAAACTGACGAAGCAGCGTGAGCCCGTATTGGAACTGCCGCGGCAGGCTGCGCGCGAGCACGTCGGCATGCTTCAGAATCAGAGAATAGCGCTTCAGTACATCAGTGCGGTTTTGGGGGACGTTGTTTGAATCGAGCAAAAGCGCCTGGCCTGGCGGAAGGAAGCGTACGACTTCGAGCGGAACCAGGCAAACAAGCTGTGCCCCTTCAATATCCGTTGTGATGTCAAACAGTCGCAGCACCTCCCAGTATTGCAGGGTGAGGGCGCGCGTGTGATTGTGATTGGTAATGGTCTTGGTGGTGACGGTTTCAGATTCCGTGGCTGAGGCCAGCCGCATGCTGGTGCGGAAGGCGTCGCGTCGCGCGGCCGCCTGGCGCGCCACCGCAGAATGAGAATCTTCCGCAGCCTGCTGGACCAGGTCGCGCTGGCCGCTCATCCACTCGGAACTCGTGCCGCTCGAGGATGATGAGCCCCCACCGCCTGAGACCAGCAGAATACTTGCGCCCCAGGAACTCGAACTGGAGTCAGTCTGGAACCGGCTGCCGCCCTGCGCCATTTCATTAAAGGCGGAAGTGAAAGTCGCATGCGTGGAGGCGTCGTTTGTGGCGAACAGCGTCTGCTGCTCCTGCTCGCTTAGGAGTTCACTTTCGCGCACGGCGGAAGTGTCCACGCGTTCGAAGATCGCAACTTCTTCCTGCTCGCCCGGCGCAAGTGGAAGGGAGTAAACCAGGTTGCCGAGTGCATAACCCTTGGGGGTCCACAACTGGGCCATCCGCAAGATGTAGCCCAGTCCCAGCGTGCCGGCCATGGGAACGGTTTCCGATATGCCGACCGTTGTTCCTCCGTCCACACCGACAATCTGATCCCGGAAGCCGTCCACGCTGATGGGCTGCTCGACGGGCGTGCGGTCAACATAGCTCGTTTGCGCGGTGCCCGGAATTGGAAATGGTAACCGCCACTTGGTCAGCAGATTGAATCTTGGGCCTTCAACCTGCGGGATGCGGAAGACCTCGGTGACGATGCTGGTGCGCGGCTCGACTAGGCGAAAGAAAACAGAGTAGGGGAATCGGTCCACGGAATAATCGGTGCGGAAAGAAAGCTGACATTGCCCCTGGTCTCCCAGCGTTACCGCCGGCAACTGTGGAGGCTGCGGCGCGGGCTGGCCCGCCTGGGCCGTTCCATCCTTGGGGAGGAGAGCCTGAAGGCTGGCGATGATGCTGACCGGAAGCGGATCCACCTGCGCATCCAGCGTGAGGATGCCCACCAGACCGTTGGCTGCGATCTGATTGGCGTTGAGAGTGATCGTCGGATTGGCGTTCGCGCCGTGCACAACGATCGAAAGGCTGTTTGAACTCGGGAATGCTCTGCCTGCGGGCAGGGGCAGTGTGAAAGCACCCTGATCGTCTGTCAAGGCCACCTGATGACCGCCGCCGGGAACGCCAAACTGCGCCAGGTCGATCTGCATTTGGACCCGTGCGGCCGCCCTGCCGTCCGGCTCATGCAGCGTGCCGATCAGGTATTCGGGCAATGGCCGCTGGGCCAGAATCTGCTTCAACAGATCGACGTGCTTGGCCGCCTCGTTGAGCGTCAGGTAGAAATGACTGACTGCCTGAAGGCGGTTTTGCTGGAAGGCTGCCGCCTGCTGTTCAGTCGGTGCCAGAATGTCGTCTGAAAGCGGGATCCGCCGCAAAGCCGTAACCGGCTGCACGGCAAGGGCTGTTGCGTCCGCTGTTAAATGAGGTCCGCTCACTGCGCCGGCGGCTGCTCCGCCTGCCGGATCAGGAGTCGGGGGTTGCTGCGCCATAGACACACCTCCATCGTCTGAGTTCCCTGCAAGACTCGAATGTCCCCACGCGCACAGCCGGCCGGCGGCGCGCGCAATCACGGAATTACCAGGATTTCCCCCAGGTGACTAATGACGCGATCATACACCAGGTTTGGGTGTTGTCAAGAAAAAAAATTTATTCATAGTTATTGTATGTCTAATCAACAGATTGCAGCTTGAGCCGGGTGGGCAATTTAAATCCGGACTTCTGAAGTCTCAGTCACGTGCGCTGCGAAAATCGCTTGAGCGGCGCGGTCCGGGCGAATATTCAACCGTCGGCTGATGTCGAACGGGTTGGGGATAGAGGTTCATCAAGGCAAGAAACTCCGGCGGAATATCGGAGCGCACGGGAAGCCCGAAACTCTTCGCCGTTTCGAATGTAATCGGAT
>Ga0209810_1005279_pt1 | contig 11800 bp, 23 predicted proteins | sample Coa_R1_7_FD_187159 | JGI IMG/M metagenome (GOLD analysis project Ga0209810, IMG submission 187159) | Surface soil microbial communities from Centralia Pennsylvania, which are recovering from an underground coalmine fire - Coalmine... | ecosystem: Environmental > Terrestrial > Soil > Unclassified...
ACTGGCGTGATCGATGAACTGCGGGACCGCTTTCCTGCTTTGTCGCGCGGCATCATCGCGGAAATTCTCAAATGCGGTGTTCGCGGCACCTCACTCGAGGTGCTCGAGAAGGCCGACACACTGGCCGCAATCGACAAAGCGGAGAACAACTGAATGGCTGCTGCTTACCGCGATTACGAGATGACGCTCGATGAGATCAGCGAGCGCACCGGCATGTCGGCGAAGCACGTCGAAGTCACGCTGAAGAGGGCGCTGAAAAAAATCCAGGCGCGGCCGGAGCTGCTCGAGCGCTATCGCAACACCGTCGAGCTGCGCAACTGGATCCGCGACAACGGAGGGGCTCTGTGAGAGACGAACTATTGAGTGCGCTGTACGAGCTGATCGGCGCCGCCGAGGACACCATCCCGGTATTCGATGGCATGAGCGGCTATGCCTGGTCTGCGATGCATGCAGTGAATCGCCGCGAGCGCCTGAAGCGCGCGATCGAGCACACGCGCAAAGTCCTGCACGAGGGCGGAATGAAACGGCCGCAGCCGAAACAGCTCCAACTAGCCGAAGGCACGCCGCTCGACAAAGGGGTGCTCTATTGATTCCCCCACTGCGAAGAGTTCTGTACGTGGTCCTGCCTTCGCCTGATGGCAAGCACGCGCCGACGGTGATGTTCGAGTGTCACCACACCGGGAAGGCCTTCGGCCCGAACGGTCGCTGCGTGGAGTGCGGCAAGGGCATGCAGAAGCTGTTCGGCCGCGTCGGTCAAAGAATTCCGGTCCGCCGGTGAATCGGAGTGAATGCGTTGCGAGACGCAAATCCATTGAGGGAAGGAGGTCGCGGAGAACCGCATGAGCCAGAGTTGCCGAAGGTGCGGTCTGGACCGGCGCCAGATCGCGCCACTCGGCGCAGACGTAAGGAGAAGTACCGGGACCGGAAAGCCTGGGCGCGCGAGTACTACCAGCGAAACAAGGCGCGTATCCGCGAGCGGGTACGCAGAGACAAGGAACTGCATAAGGCACTAGGTCTTTGCGTGAACTGCAAGCAACCCATCGATCCACGCTCGACAAGCCGCTGCGCGCGTCATCTCGAGCTCAATCGCAAGCACGTTAAACAGTCTCACCTTCGGAAGGCCGCGTGATGCCGTGTCGTGTAATCCCGTTCAAGCACGAAGAGCGCGTGCGCGCGATCGACGAGCGCCTCGCGCAATTGCGTCAGGTGGCATGCAAGTTCTGCCTGGCCAACGGACGCGGCCGACATCCGGCGACGAAGCTCTGCGACGCCATCGTCGAGGTTGGACTCACTGGTCCAATTCGTACCTGTGATGCGCCGATCTGCGATCAACACGCAACCCGGATCGAACCGGGCCTGGATGTCTGTCCGGTTCACAAACTCAATCGCAGCACAACCAATCACGGAGGCCGCTATGGCGCATAAGTCGCGGCTGAGTCGCATGCTCAGCCAGCCAAAGCAGGAAGAATTGCGTGTTTGCTGTGTTTGTCGCTGCACGGAAGAAACGCCGTGTGTGACCGAGGACGGACCCTGCTCTTGGGTGCTCCCCGACCTGTGTTCCAACCCGGATTGCATCGCCGCGGTAGCGACGAGTGTGTTTCCGGGCGAAGTGGTCTACGAGCTCTGAAGGGTAGGAATGGGGCAGGAGCAGAGAGCGTTTTTAATTCGAGCGGAGATCGTCGACCTGATCGTAGCAACCCTGGGAGTACAGGCATTGGGCGTCTACACGATCGTTTGCCGGCTGACCGACGGCCGGACCGGGATTGGCACAGCCACGCAATACAGGCTGGCGTCCACTCTTGGCTTTACCGATCGATACGTTCGTGACCTACTCAACGACCTGGAGCGGGAAGGATGTGTCGGGCACATCGTCGTGAATCGCGAAAAGCTGTATCACGACATGGCGATTCGACGCCTAACCACGCCAGGCTTAGGGTTGGACACCGGAACTATAGTTCCGGAGAGGAACTATAGTTCCGGAGACGACGCTTCTATTTCAGCAGTGAAACCGGAACAGGAGTTCCACAGAGGAACTATAGTTCCGGAGATCTTCGGAACAGGAGTTCCTCTCCGGAACTATAGTTCCGAAGACGAAGCCGCAAGAATTAAGGAATACAAGTTACAAGAGTGCAAAACCTCTCTCCCCTGTAGTCCCCTCATTGCGCAAAAACGAACCAGCGCGCGAGCGCACCCGGATTCCAGGTACAAGGCCTTTAAAGCGCATGTGATCGATGCGTACCGCATACGCAACCAGAAACGGCTGGCCTGGTCCGAGGATCTGGAGACGAAGCTGAACGCGGTGTTGCTTCGGCTGGCTGCCGATGACTGGCCGGTCGAAACGCTGTGCCAGTGTGTCGACAACGCCCTGAATTCGCCGAAATATCACGCTCTGCGTTATCCGGGGAAATGGCTGGATTTCCTGGAAGAGTACGGCGCCGGGCCTTTGGGAGTGCCACATGGAACCAGTAGAGCTGATTCAGTTCAACAGCAACAACTCGACACAGTTAGAGACGTGCTCGAGCGCCGACGAGCTCGACGCGGAAATAGCGAGCCGCTTCGCCGCAGTGCGAGCGTTTAACAAGCGCGTTACGTTCACGGCCGAGGAGATCGACGCGCTGCTCACGAAGTGGGGCGAGATCGCGAACCGCTTCGGCCTGGAGAAGTTCGACCAGGCGCTACAGCGCTGCGTGGATGAGATCCCAGGCTGGCCAGATGTGCCGGAGATCCTGGAGCGGATCCCGCGGGCGCCTTTTGTTGGCGACTGGACGAACGAATACCGCGAGCAGTTGCGAGCGAATCGCCGCGCCGCGCGGGCCTGGGAACAGACTGCGGAATATCGCGAATGGCACGCGCGTGCAGTCCAGCCGTTGGAAGAGAAACTGAAAGCTCGTGTCATTGAAGCGCCGCGGATCGAGATCTCCCCGGCGGCGGCGACGATCGAGCCGGAGCTCGAGCGCGCGTACATCGCTGAGCGGGCGCGGGCGTTTGAAGCAGCGCATCCCGAGCTCGCCGCAAAGTTGCGCGAGCGGTTTGGAGGTCAACTGTGAAGCGCAAGCCCCGACTCACCGAGGAAGAGCTTGAGCTCACGAAGGACATGATCCGGCCAACGGTTGCGGTAATGCGACGCGTCCTCCTGGCGAAGATTGGTTCAGAGAAAGCTCGCCACTGGAAAATGCGCGGTACTCACCGGCTCGGAAAGCACTTCGAACGCGGCTTTTTTCGCGGGCTAAAGCATGCCGATGGGATTATTCGAGATCTTCTCGACCCGAAGCGTTATCAGGCCAAGATCAGGCAGGCGAGGTGAAGTTATGCCGATTGAAACCGTGTTACTCCGCCAAGCTCCACTACCACTGCAGTTCTGCCCGAAGTGTCGGCGCCGATTCGAACCGTTCATGCGAGGGGAAGTTCAGAGCTTCTGGCGAAGACTGTTCGGGAGACCTTACTGCTGCGTGATCTGTCGCATGTGCAAAGAGATCGTGGGGTACGAGAAACCGTGAATATCACGATCGGAAAAACCGAGACCGGCGCGGCATTCGTTCTTCCTCCGGACCTGGTCACTTCCACAGTGATCGTGTACGGCGGAAAGGGAATGGGCAAGACGAATCTAGGCTCCGTGCTGGTTGAGGAATTGACTGCCGCTCACTTGCGCTGGTCAGTGCTTGATCCGATGGGCGTGTGGTGGGGGCTGCGTCACTCGAAAGACGGCAAAGGCCCTGGTATCGAGTGCCTGATCTTGGGAGGACCGCACGGCGATATTCCGATCGAGCCAACCGGGGGCGCTGTCGCCGCGGATCTGGTGGTCGACGAGGACGCGAACGTCATCATCGACTTCTCACGCAAGCCGAATGGCGAAACCTGGGGCGTGGGCGAAAAGATCCGCTTCGTTAGCGAATATGGGCGCCGGCTGTTTCAGCGCCAAGGCTCAACAGTGGATGGTCGCCGCCGAGATCCGATTTTCCAGGTCCTAGACGAGGCGGCGCGATACGTCCCGCAGATGATTCGCGCGGGGCAACCGGAAATCGCGATGTGCGCGAGCGTGTGGGCGCAGATCGTGGAAGAGGGTCGCAACAATGGGATCGGCGTCGGCCTACTCACACAACGAAGCGCACGGCTGAATAAAGACGTCGCGGAACTGGCAGATGTAATGGTCGCGTTCCGCACAGTCGGGCCGAATTCCATCGACGCCCTTATGGATTGGCTCGGTGAGCATGTTCCGAAAGAGCAAATTCGAAAACAAGTCGAGATTATTCGCTCGGTGCCGCGTGGGACGGCGCTGGTGGTTTCGCCTGGATGGCTGCAATTTGAAGGCATTGTTCAGATTCGTGAGCGCGAGACATTCGACTCGAGCGCTACACCGAAGCCCGGAGAACGCGCACGCAAAGTTAGTGGACAGGCAGCGAAGCCGGACCTTTCAAAGTACGCAGAGCGCATGCGCGACACCATCGAGCGCGCCAAGGAAAGCGATCCACAAGAGCTAAAGCGGCGCATTGCGGATCTCACGCGCGAGCTCGCGACTGCCCGCAGAGTTCAGCCCCCTAGCGGAATCACTGATGAAGTACTTCGCGACATCGTTGCTGAAAGCGTTGCGAAGTCGCTCAGTATGCGCGATGAAGAGTGGAGACGCTCGCTACAGGAATTCCGGCTGCGAATTCGCGAACAAGTGAAGAGTGCGATCGCGGAGGCCTTGATCGCCGCAATCGACACTTGCGAGTTCAAACAGCCGGCTATGCCGAAAGTGTCGGCCGAAGTGGAAGTGAAGCGCTCAGGTTCGCCCAAAACAGCGGGCACTTTAAGGAAGGAGGTCGCTGAATCGCCAGTGCAACGCGGGGCTGTGCCGCACACAGCTCCGCGTCAACTCGCCGAGAGCAATGGCAACGTTACCGAATCACAGCGCAAGATTCTGGCCGCGCTCGCTACGTTTGAGGCAATCGGGCGCTTCGGCGTGTCGAAGAAGTGGATCGCCGCGCTCGCCGGCGCGAGCCATACCTCGAGCACCTACGGCAACAATCTCGGAGCTCTGCGCACCGCGGGACTGATCGAGTATCCGCAGCCTGGCGCAGTCGGCCTGACGGTCGCGGGGCGGGCTTTGGCTCCTGCAGTCGACGTGCCGTCCACGAGCGACGAAATGTTGCAGCGCTGCAAGCAGATCGTTACCGCGCCTCAGGCGGCGATTCTGGAAGAGCTCCATCGTGCCTATCCCGACAGCCTGGACAAAAGTGTCATCGCGGAACGCGTGTCGGCCTCTGCGACGTCGAGCTCGTATGGAAACAACCTCGGCGCGCTGCGATCGGCGGGGATGATTGACTATCCGGCGCCTGGAAAGGTAAAGGCCGCTGACTGGCTGTTCCTCGAGTGATGGTCAAAGGGCACAAATACGCGACCGTAGACGTGGAGTGCACGAAGTGCAACGCGGTGGCGTCACTCCCGGTTGAGCCGGATACGACGGTGTTCGACATGATGGACCACATCCGGCGAGTGCATCAGAGGAACCGTCCTGAGTGCGCCAAAGTGAACGGCGCCGCATACCTTCGCGTCACGCATCCAGACGGCACCTCGCCGCTGTTCGCGAGGGCGCGTGCGTGAGGACGATTGCGATCGGGTTCTGTCCCCTGTGCAAGCGATCGGTCGAGATATGGCAGGAGCTGGAAGAGTGCGAGTGGGGTCCTCCGAAGATGAACTGCACATGCGGCGCGACGATCACGGAAGTCGAGTTCCCCCTCGAGCAGGGAAAGTGGCAGTTCCTGCTGGCTAAACCTGGACGAGTGCGAGCGGAGCGGATCCGCAAAGGACGGCAATTAACGTTGTTTGAGGCTGCGCAATGATCGATACGTCGCAATTCGCGTTTGCGAAACCTGGCCACAGATCCGGCCGCGTGGTGCTCACTGGGAAGAAGTACTCCGACAACAAACGCCGGCAGTGGGAGCACCAGGCGCGCTGCTGCGCTCGCTGTCCGCGTGTGATTGTGGATCCGCGGGAAGCGCATTTTCACCACACACACGGCCGCGGCATGGGTGGCGGCAAGCGTGACGATCGGAAGGGAGAAGTGGTCTGTGTCGAATGTCATGACAAAGCGAAGACCGAGAGGAGTTACGACAATGAGCGTGCCACAGTGGGATCACCCGAAACGGCCGTTGCAAGATGAGCAGCCTCCTAAAAGGTTGTCAACGCGCGACACGTGGTCCTGTCACTGGATCCTGGACGAACACGGCGAGCCTATCGAAGTGGAGGATGTGATCGAGTGGGCCCGCTGGTTCGAATCGGCCAATCGGCATCTCGCGCGCGATGTCATCGGGGACGTGTTGGTTTCGACGATATTCCTGGGAATTGATCACAACCTGGTAGGTGCAGGTCCGCCCCTATTGTGGGAAACCATGATCTTCGGCGGGCCGCACGACCAGTACCAGGAGCGATATTCATCGCGAGCGTCGGCGCTCGCTGGACACCGCCAAGCGGTCGAGATGGTGCTGCAGAAGGCGTCAAAATCGCGCCGCCTTATTTTTTGGCTGAGAGGGAGGATCGCACATGGGAACACCACGCATTAAGAAGCGCGACGCGCAAGCTGATCGCTCGAAGAAGAAGCTGGCTGCGCAGAAGAAACTCACCGCGGCGGAAGTCAATCGGGCGCTGCTCGAGGCGAGCGCCGCAATCGATCGCCAAGGCGCGGAAATCGCGGCGCTGAAGCGCATCATCGTGAGCGAACGCGCTCAGCTGATCTATTTCATGGAACTGACAGTGAAGTATGCCAAACGCGAGATCCTCGACATCTCGCCGGTTAGCTTCCATGACCTCGCAGAGGAAGTTCGCGAAGAGTACGTGAAGCGCGCGATCAAAGAGCTCGAGCAGGACGAAGGACCGGCGCCGCGCGAGCAAGAGAAGCCGAAAGGGAAGATCGAGATCGTGAATTAAGGAGGGACGTTGATGGCCGGGGATGTGAACAGTATTACCGAGTCGATCGATGTGATCGTGTCGAGCATGGAAAAGCAGATTCATATGCTCTATTCCGACTGCCGAAATCTCGCCGACTCACTGGCAGGACAACGAGCGGAACAGAGAGGTTCGGGCGCACAGCCCGCAGACACTCGGCCACAAAGCCTGGTATCGCGGCTGTTGTCTCTGCGCGAAGAGCTTCATGATCTCGCCAACGAGGTGGAGCGCTCGCGAGTTGCGCTCAACGGGAAAACGGCGCCGGTTAAGCATCCGGAGCAGTGGCAACCACGAACTACCAACGACTACTCATGAGTGACGGTGCAAAGAAATGGCGACAAACAGCGACTGGACGGGAGCCGCTCGATCCGAGGATGCAGATGATCTGCGAGCGCTTGCGGGCTGGACTTACTTACAAAGCGATCGGACAAGAGTTCGGGATATCGCCGCAGCGAGTGAAAGCGATCCGGGAATATGCGGGAATCGAGCGGCGCCAGCGCCCCCGCGCTTCAGCAACCGGTTCTCCCCTCCCGAGCACAGGGACTGCATAGATCCGCTGTGCCTGGTCTGCATAGAGGCGGAAGTGTTCGGCAGCGAGTGGTGGAACCTGAAACGGCCAGGGCCATTCCTGTTAACCGCCGAAGAGTACGCCACGCGAGAGGGCAAATTTCAAATGCTGTTGAAGTCGTTCGGCGATAACGCTGGATCGCTATTGTCGACGGCGAAGGTGCTGAAGCCGCAGAACGGTCGGCAGGTGATCGAGTGCGGCTCGTGCAAGCTGATCCAGTTCGAGGCGTGCACGCATGAGTGTCGGAGGTGTCGGAGATCCTTTTGGAGGGTAGCTGCGTGAAGGTAAAAGTAGAATACGCCGAATGTCGCGTGCAACTGATCGGCTTGCAGATGAATTGCCCGCTCTGCGGGCTCCTGGTGAAGGATGGCGAGGAACACATGTGCCGGAAAGAGTTGGCGCCGGCGAAGAAGAAAGGGAAGAAGGCGGCATGAGCTTTATGAGCGACCAGGACCGCATCAGCAGTTTCATCGGCTCGAAGGAGATCCAGACAGTCGAGATCGCCGGCCGCTGGATCGCGGCGCACAAGCTGATCTGTCCGGAGTGCCAGCGCCTGGATCTCTGCAGCGATATCGCTACGAGCTCGATGCCCTGGCGCGCGACCTGTTCATTCGGTCATTCCTGGGACGTGGATCCGCGCCCTGATGCCTGAGCTCGTCGAGCTCGCGTTTCAATTCTCGAATAGTGGAAAGCGCTCGAGAGATTAGGCACTGTGGGCACACCGGCTGGGTAGGGTTCCCACAGGAGAAGCAGAACACGGTTTCTCGACGTCCTACGGCCAATGCTGCAGGCCTTTCTAGGTTGTTCGTTGTATCAATCCGGTCCACCGTCGCAACTTACTGTTTAATCCTGTGACTTACCTCTTGCCACACTAGCCTACCGGCTGAGATATTCCCACTCGCACTTTTTCACAATTCATCTTCCGGAACGCTCGGAACGCGAGAGCCAACCAGCTCTCCCGCTGTGCGAAATCGGCCGCTGTACTGGACGTTACAGGTACGCCCAGTCAGCGGCCATTCTCTTTTTCAGGGGCATTCATGGCTCGTCACGCTTATCGCGCAAAGGTTCTGAACGTAAATGGTGAGCGCATTAAGAGCGTCGGTTACTCCGAAGCGAACGCGCTCGTGGACAGTGGTGCAGCGCGCCGCATATCGCGGCCGAAGGCGCCGCTGGTAATTCAGCTGACCTCGCGCGATACGACCTACCGCACCGAATCATCGATCTCGTTGCAAGAGATGGAAGCGAACGCGGAAGGCGCAGTGCACTCGCACATGCGGATACGCGGCCGGCGCCCGGAACGGATCGGCAACTTCGTCGATCGCTCGATGACAAAGATTGAGCTGTGGCCTGATATTGGGGACACGAAGGCGGTGCGAGTTGGCCCTCGCCATTCGTAAAACACATGACTGCCCAACCTGCAAACGGACCTACGACTGCACCTTCCCGCAGGTGTGTCGGCGCGGCCCGACGGTGGTCTGCTCACGGTGCTGTTTGCAGCCCGGCTGGCACAAAAAAGACGCCGACAAATCCGGATCCGACTGAAGCCAGCGGATGAGAACATCTAAGCAGTAAAAGTCGCACAAACAGTCGCAGAAAAGAGGAACCATGGATCAGATAAACGTGATCGAGGTTTCCGACGTGCGTGCGGCTATCAAAGCGTGCAGCGAGGCGTCGGAGAAACGCAAAGCTGCAGACGCTGCCGATGAAGCCAGGAAACGGGCAGCGATGAAGGTCTTCGAGGCTCTGCTCGAGGTAAAGAGCGAGAGCCAGCTGCAGTCGTACTCGCCGGACGAGTTACGACGGGCAGCGCGCCGGCGGATCCAGGCCGGCAAGGTGAAGCTCGAGGGGATCGACGTCGACGTCTTCCTGGACCAGGTGATTCAGAAGAGCTGGTCCGGCCGAAGCATTTCCTGGAAGAACGAGTTCGTTGCCGAGCTCGGGGAATCGAAAGCGGCCGAAGTGATGCAGCAGGCCGCGGAATGCTTCTCTTACAAGTTCGTAGAAGCCGCCGGGCTGGTTCCGACGCCTTCTACCAGTGCCGAACCGCCACGGAAGCCCGCCAAGGGCGTTTCTGCGGCAGGGCAGGGGACTGTAAAGAGGGCTGGGCAGGTAACAAAATGAAGTTTTGTTACGGTTTTTGATTTTGGAAGGCTTATCAGAGGGCGAGTTGCTCGCCCTGCTGGCCGAAGCGAAGGCGCATCGAGTGCGCGACTGGCTGATGATCCTGGTGGGTTATCGCCACGGCTTGAGAGCGTCGGAAGTCGTTAGTTTGACTCCGGATAACCTTCGCGATGGCTACCTGACAATCCAGCGGCTGAAGGGTTCGTTGCGGACCACTCAGCCGCTTTTTGCTGACCCGAATCCGCTGCTCGACGAGCGGAGCGGGCTGAATGATTTCACGGTGGGAATGCTGTGGAATCAAAGACTGTTCCCGATCACTCGAGTGCAGTTCTTCCGGCTGTTTCAGAAGTACGCCGAGGCAGTTGGGATCCCGGCGCACCGCCGGCATCCGCACGTGTTGAAACACACGATTGCGCTGCAAACCATTCCAACAGCAGGAATTGAGAACGTCCGACAATTTCTCGGACACAAATCAATTTCATCAACCGGGGCTTACGTCCGGGTGTCCGATGCGGCCGCTAGTGCCGCCATTCAGGACGCCCTGAGGCGTGTCTGACGGATTGATTGTTTGATTATTTGTGGAGTTTTCAGATGGCTGGCAGAGGCGGACCTCGGAAGGGTGCTGGGCGCCCGAAGACGAAGATCGCGAAGGAAGTAAAGGACACCGGCTTCGCTGCGCGCGTCCTGGCGCGGATCGGCGAGCTGGGCTTGCCGAACATTCAGAGCGCTGAGGATTACGCTCTGGACCTGCTGCGCTCGCGCGATGAACGCGTCCGCAAGGAAACGTTCCAGGACCTGATGAACCGGACTTACGGCCGCGCGCCGATCGGCGTGAGCGTCGGCAAAGGCGGCGAGGATTCCGAAGGCGACGGTGGCGTGAGAGTCACGGTCGAATTCATCGGTGCTTCGGCCTAACGCTGGACCGATTCACCTCCGGATTCGGTTACAGCCCAAACAACAGAAATTCTGGCGCTATGTAAGCAGCGCTGAGCCTGGCTGTCCGACGAAGATCGGATACGGCGGAGCGCGCGGCGGTGGGAAGTCGAAAGCCGGCCGCGACGTAATGATTCTGCTCTGTCTGCAGAACGCGGGAATCGACGCGTTGATTCTGCGGCGGACGTGGAAAGAGGTTTACGCGAACCACGTGGTACCGATGTTTCGCGAGTTCCCAGGCCTGCGGGTTTGGTGGAACGAGTCGAAGCATGCGTTGCAGTTTCCGAACGGATCGAACCTGATCTTCGGATACGCGCAGCACAAGGAAGACATTTATGACTTCCAGGGCCATGAGTATGCGTACATCCTGGCTGAGGAAGCGACGCACTTCAGCGAAGAGGAACTGACGTTCCTCGAGACGTGCAATCGCTGGACTAAGAATCCGGCGATTGTGCCCAAGATGCTGTACACGACGAACCCTGGCAAAGCCGGCCACGAGTTCATCAAGCGCATCTTCGTCGACAAGGATTACAAGGACAACGAAGTCCCGAGCGATTACGCCTTCATCCAGGCGTACGGCTGGGACAACGTAGAGTGGGCGACGCCGGTATTCATCCGCACTGCTGGAGTGACTCCGCTGCAGTGGAAGAGCTGGACCGGCGATCAGCAGCAGGCGTTCCTTGCGCCGTATGTTGCCGAGTACTACAGCTGGACAGACGATCAGCGATTCCAGTTCTTCGTCGGCCGAACCGATTACGGCCGGAAGCTGAATGCGCTCTCCGGTCAGCTGCGTGAAGCGCACCTGTTCGGATCTTGGGAAGCATTCGTCGGTCAGTTCTTCGTTGAATGGAACCGGCGGATCCACGTATGCAAGCCGTTCAACATTCCCACCTGGTGGGAGCGGTTCACTGCATTCGATTGGGGCTTCAGCTCGCCGGCGTGCACGCTGTGGTTTGCGGTATCTCCGGAAGGTCGAGTCTTCGCCTATCGCGAGGCGTACATCACGAAGCGTGATACGACCTGGTTGGCGAAGCACAACGTCAAGCTGAGCGCGCTCGAGAAGCTGCGCTACAACGTTTCTGATCCGGCCTGTATGAATCCGGACCGCGGTCCGTCGATCGCGGAAGTGATGGGCCTGAACGGCTGGCAGATGGTGGCCGGCGACAATGATCGCGTGAACGGCTGGTCACGTGTTCGTGAGTATCTGGCGTGGGAAGCGGACACGAACGGCGTGATGACGCGCTCGCCGATGCT
>Ga0209810_1005281_pt1 | contig 11799 bp, 11 predicted proteins | sample Coa_R1_7_FD_187159 | JGI IMG/M metagenome (GOLD analysis project Ga0209810, IMG submission 187159) | Surface soil microbial communities from Centralia Pennsylvania, which are recovering from an underground coalmine fire - Coalmine... | ecosystem: Environmental > Terrestrial > Soil > Unclassified...
GGCAGGCGGTGGACACGGCGACCGTAATCCTGATTGCGTTCTGGGGTACTCCATGGCGGACGATTGGCAGCGTCATTTTCTGGTCGTATGTCACGAAAGTGATTTATGAAACGCTGGCGACTCCGGCAACCTATCTGGTTGTGGCGTGGCTCAAGCGGTCTGAGGGCGTAGATGCGTTCGATACCAGAACGAACTTCAATCCATTCGCGTTCAGCAGCAGCAGAGCACTGGAAGAAGTCTGAAAATGCAGATTGGTGGACGCGGTAGGAATCGAACCTACAACCTGTCGATTAAGAGTCGAGCGGCGGGAGACTTTGTTGCGTTCCTCGAGGAGGTTGTGGCTCACTGCCCAGCCAGAAATCAGATTCACATCATTCTCGATAATCTGTCGGCGTACAAGACCCGCTTGGTCGACGAATTCCTCGAGAACAATCCTCGGGTACAGTTTCACTTCACCCCGACGTACTCTTCCTGGCTCAATCAGGTGGAGCTTTGGTTCGGCAAGATCGAGCGCGACCTCATGGCTCGTGGCGTCTTCACCTCGGTTCCTGACCGGACGCGCAAGATCAAACGATATATCAAGGCTTACTCGGCCAATGCCAAGCCGATTCTGTGGAAATACTCAGACCCCAAACGTCGCATCCGTAGTAACGAACTCACTGCGACAGGCCACTAGTGTGTTATCGAGCAGTTTCCCCTTCTCAAGGTGCCATGTCGTGCGGGCGTACTTTGAAGCATGTAGATCATGTGTCACCATGACGATAGTTTTTCCAAATTTCACGTTAAGGGTAGTAAGGAGATCGAGCACTTCGTTCGCCGAAGCCGCATCCAGGTTGCCCGTCGGCTCGTCAGCAAGCAGGACATCAGGGTCTGTTACGATTGCGCGGGCGATGGCAACCCGCTGTTCCTGACCGCCCGACATCTGGCGTGGGAGATGCCTCTCGCGGTTGCTAAGGCCGACGAGTTTCAATGCAGTACGGGCATGCTCGCGCCGATCCTCTCGCCTCAGCGAAGTCAGTTGCAACGGTAACTCGACATTCTCAAGAGCGGAGAGAACTGGGATGAGGTTAAATGACTGGAATACAAATCCGATGTGTCGGTTTCGCCAGCGTGCTACTTCCCGGTCGGAAAGCGACCCAAGATCGTTTCCCAGCACCCGAATCTCGCCACTGGTGGGGCGGTCCATCGCCGCTATCAGGTGGAGCAAGGTGGATTTCCCCGACCCCGATGGTCCCATCAGCGCTACAAAATCACCTTTATGAATGGTGACGCTCACGTCCTTAAGAGCAGTCACGCGGAACTCATCGCGTACGAATTCCTTGGAAAGGTTTTTGGTTTCGATGATGGCTTCCATTTCAATCCTTTCGAATTCGAACTCTGTCTCCATTGCTGAGATTGGAAGGCGGGTCGGTAATCAAGAGATCCCCGTCTTGAAGGCCACTTTGGATCTCAACTTGCGTTCCGAACGAGTGTCCGATAGCTATATTTCGCTTCGTGGCCAAACCATTGATGACAACAAACACGGAATCCTGCCGGATGGCAGAGGATGGAATGGTCAGAGAGGCCCTTGAAGGGGGCTGTAAGACTTGATCGTGCGTGCGAGCGACAAATGCGACTGACGCGTTCATTTCCGGACGCAGATATGAATCCGGATGAAGGATGCGTACTTTTACTTGCACCGTCCCCTTCTGTCGATTTGCCTCGGGAGAGATCTCTGCGATCTTTGCCTCATACTTTCGATCGGGATAGGCGTCGGTCGTGACCCAAGCTATATCCGTGGGCTGAATCTTCGCAAAGTCGCTCTGGTTGATATCCAGTTCTACTTCGAGGTCGTTGAGATCGGCCAACGATACTACGTAACCTTTTGCGCCCTTATCGCCAACAAACCCATTCGTGACGAATTCGCCGGTCTCTACATTCCTGTCCAATACGGTTCCAGCAACCGGCGCTCGAATCACCGTGTTTTGAAGCTCTTCCTGTGCATAGTCGTAGGAGCCTTGCGCCTGAACAACCTGCGCACGAGCAGCATCGATCTCCTCCTGTCGCGGACCTAGCTTGGCAAGATCGTATGTGCGCTGGAGAGATGCTTCATTATTGGCAGCAGAGTCATACTTGGCCTGGGCATCATCGAGCGTCTGACGCGAAACCACGCCGTCCTGTGCCAGTTGCCGCATGCGGTCGAGGGTCAACTTGGCATTTAAGGCGCTCGCGTGCGCCCCATCGAGGTCAGCTCTGGCTCGCTGTATTTCCTGCGGCCTGGATCCGTGCTCCAATTCCGCAAGGTGCGCCTTTAAATTGTCTAGCTGGCCCTTTGCCTGGAGTGCTTGCGCCTGATATTCCTGGCTCTCTAAACGCACGAGCTCCTGCCCCTTCTGTACTCTGTCTCCTTTATCGACGCCAATCCAAGCCACTCGTCCGACTACCTTTGAGGCGAGTTCAATCGTATGAGCGGCGACGATATAGCCCGTCGCATTGAGCACTATACCCTCCGGCTGGACTCCATTTCCCGAAGCCAGGTGTACCGTCTGGACTCTCACCTCTTTAGGAGTATGCGCGGATAACTGAAGAAAATTAACTACGGCGATCAGGGCAGCCACAATACCGAGGCATACTAAGAAGATTCGAATCTTGCCGCCTTTGCCCGAAGAAGGAGGCCCGGCACTGGGCCGCTCGATCTTAAGTCTGCGCAAATCCGTTTCCAGCACCGGCATCATGCCCCCTTGAGTGCGGTCAAAATTTCTTTTCCAGCCGCAGCCCTGGCCGGCAGCATTCCACCGAGCACACCAATCATCAACGCAAAAACTATGCCCGCCGCCATCACTCCGAAGCCGACTTGGAAACGAAATGCGGTTTCAGTGAAGGTTTTCAGGTTTCCTATTGCGGTGGTTACGAAATTAAGGGGAAAAACGACTACGCATGCCGCCAGACCGGCAATTGCCCCCACTAAGAGTGATTCAAGAAGGAAGCTGAGCAGTATAGAGGTTCGCGAGAAACCCAGCGTACGAAGAGTGCCGATCTCCGCCGAACGCCTGGCCACGCTCGCGTACATCGTATTCATTGCGGCAAATATGCTCCCAAATGCCATGATGATCGCGATCAAAGAGCCAAGGAACTGAAGTGGTGCTCCTGAGACCGACTGAGACGCATAGTAGTCCCGCTCAGACGATGCGGTGATATTGACCCGCCTGTTCTGTTGAAGAGCGCTGATCAGAGCGGGGACCGCGGACTCGCTCTGCGCACGTATCAGAACAGAAGTCAGCTCGTCCTGCCGGCTGAATGCGGAAGCGACCTGATTGAGATCTGCAAAAATCTCGCCATTAGCCGCCGACCTGCCACCATCCATGACACCAACCACCTGCCAATCGTATGGTCCAAGGTGCACTGTCGATCCGACCCGGAACTCCGGATGACGATGAGTGACGGCACTCCCGACGACAACTTCACGTTCGCCGCTCGCAAACCACCTTCCTTCTTTGAGGGTTACGTCATGTAGAGCTGCATTCTCGGAGAGAAGACCACGTAGGTTCACGTTCGCACCGCCCTTTAGGCCATCGCCGCCGAGATTGACCACCGAGACAATTTCAAGAGATGCGAGCGGACGCTTGCCGCCATCGTCCATGGCGATTCCGGGCGTGTACAGGAGATCTTGAAACGTCTGGCGGGACAGATTGCTGGCCATTTCGGCGCCGGACCCCTTTCGCAAAACCAAGACATTGCGGGGATCTCCTGTGCCCGAAAGTGCAGCGTGCAAGCCATTCACGAGAGCCAGAACAGTCATTAAGACTGCGGTGGTCAACGCAACACCCAGTGCGGTCATTGCCGTGGTGGTTTTGCGCTCAACGAGATTTCGCAGATTGTAAGAGATCGGTAAAGCCATAAAACCTCTCAGTCGACAAATCGAAGCGCTTCAAGAATCGGAGTTCGGCAGGCTTTCCAGGCAGGAAGCCACGCGCTTCCCAGGGCGATCACTGCCGCGAGGGCCAGCGATGAAAGCAAGACCCCCGAGGTAATACTCAATTTCTGTAGAGCATCGATGAAGCCGGGGCCATTCTGCTGCACTATCCGACATAGTCCGCCAGCGAACAGTACCCCGGCTACACCGCCCGTGACACCTATGAACAGAGCCTCTCCAAGGATGATGGTGAGAATCGCGCCCTGATCAAATCCCAAGGTCTTCAGGATTCCCACCTCGCGCGTTCGTTCTCGGACTGACATCGCAATTGTGTTCGCGGATACCAGCAAAATTGTGAAACTGACGGCTCCTGCGATGGCGACTAGAAATAACTTGAGATTCCCGAGAAACGACACAAATCCAAGCGCATATGCGCTCTCGGTCTCTGTCTTCGTTGGGAATGCAGAATTTGCAAATAGCTGATCGGATTCCTCAATTACCCTGTCGACATCTTCTTTGCTGTTGGCCTGGACAAGGAAGGCGCCAGCCTGGTCTGCCATATTGGTGCCGCGTATAGACTCTCTGAGATAGTCATCGTTGAAGAGTAAGGCCTCGCTCTGATCCGGATCGTCATAAATTCCTACCAATGTCAGATCGAGAGTGACAGGAAAGATATCTCCCACCAGAGTTACCCGGTCGCCAATCTTCATCCCCAACCGGGACGCGAGCTTATGATCAACGATGCAAGCGGTGCGGAGCTTTTGGAACGATTGCCTCTCGGCGACTGGCAAACGCATTTCGCTTCGAATATCGAAAAGCCGGGCAGGATCCACTCCATACCGCGCAAAGAAATACTTCTGATCATTCGGATCTTTATAGCTGCCACCGAACCACTGCCAAATCGTTATATTTCTGACGCCAGGCAAATCAGCCAATTTCTGCCCATAAGAAACGGGAATAGCTTGGGCGAGCGACACCTTGTTGTGAACATAGAGACGAAGCGCTTGCGCATCACCTGAATTGCCGGCCAGAAACATCGCTCGATAAAGGGCGATCACGACGCCGAGAAGGCAAAACGAGACTCCGATGCTGAGAAAGGTCAAGATGGTCCGGCGACGAGTTCTCCAGCAGTTCTTAAGGATGAGCAAGACCATATCCACAATGCCTCCAAGATCAGGTCAACTCGCAAGTCGAGTCTTAAACGCCGTAGCTCCTACGGTGCAATGGAGACAATCCTCGGAGGCAATCTGTGACATTCGAAGGGCGTTTTTCCCTTTTACGCGAAGCACAGTGTCACAAGATCTGCCTCAAATTTGTCCAATGTACAGATCTTGTGAGGATCGAGGAGTACATGTTCTTACTGAAGAGTTATCGCGCAATTCTCGTCTTGAATGTCCTCATCATCTTTCTGCAATTCGTGCTCGCGGGACAGATGATCGGCGGCAGCGACGTCGCGGTCAATCTCCACAGTGCAACAGGATTGCTGCTTATTCTCGTCGGGCTTGTTCAGATGTCGCTGGCAATTGCCATGATGAGAAGAGGTATCGGTCCGGGTTGGCTGATTCTGGCGAACGTTGGAATCGTTCTCGCGGAAGCGATTGAAGCGGTCTGCGGGCACTTTCGGCTGGTGAGTGTGCATGTTCCGCTTGCCCTCGCGATCTTTGGCGGGGTCTTGCGGCAACTCTTCTGGTCCGTGCGTGAAGCGTCTGCCGATCGGGAGCAGCGTGCATGAGATTGAGCCGTCGCAATCTGCTCAAAGGGTGGGCGAGCCTTGCCGCAACACGAATCGTCCTGCCCGTTGGGCTGACTGGTTGTTCGTCAGCCAGGCCCCTGGCAGCATTGTTGCGCAGCGAGGTGCCGCTTCCTCCGGAATTCCAGGTCGAGTTACCAATCCTTCCCGTATTGAAGGCGCACTCCAACGCGGGAGATGCTGACCGATATGAGTTGAGCGCAAAAGAGACGAAGATCGAAATCTTGCCCGGCTTGAAGACGACGATCTGGGGTTACGATGGTCGCTTCCCTGGGCCTACTATTGAGGCGTGGAGCGGACGCAAAACTGTAGTCACGCTACACAATGAATTACCAGTGCCGATCGTGAACCATTTGCATGGTGGAAGGACTCCTTGCGATAGTGACGGCTATCCCACGGATATAGTTCATCCGAAAGAGAACTGGACCCCAGTTCACATGCACGATCCTCGTGCAAAGACGGCTGCAGTGGTGCGCGACTACGTCTACCCCAATCAGCAGCGAGCAGCCACACTCTGGTATCACGATCACCGAATGGATTTTACGGGTCCCCAAATGTGGCGTGGCTTGGCCGGTATGTACATCTTGCGCGACGATGAGGACGATCGTCTGCCGCTCCCTAAGGGCGATAAAGATGTCTCATTGATGATCTGTGATCGTTCCTTTGGCAAAGACGGTTCATTTCTTTATCCATCGCTCGATCCCTCGCTACGTCAGGTTCCTGGAGTGAGCCATTCATACATGGGAGGAGTCTTAGGGGATGTGATTCTGGTCAATGGAGCTCCGTGGCCTCGGTTTGAAGTAGCGACGACTGCTTATCGTGTGCGGATTCTCAACGCTTGTAATGCGCGCCATTTGGAACTGTCTCTTGATCCGGCCCCGAAAGATGGGCCAGCCTTTGTGCAGATTGGCAGCGACGGAGGTCTCCTGGCATCGCCTGTTCAACACAAGACCTTACCCATTGCTCCGGCAGAAAGATTTGATCTGATACTGGATTTTTCGAGATATCCTCTGGGCTCGAAGGTAGTTCTTCGCAATAAGGAATCGGATGGTCCCGCAGGTGCGGTCATGCGATTCGATGTTGCACGGCAGGAGAAGAGCGAAAGTAACATCCCAAAGCGATTGGCACAGTTTAACCGGCTTGATCGTCGAGACGCCGTGATCACCCGGTTCTTCGATTTCAGCTACGAAGGAATGAAGCGGGGATGGCTCATCAACGGCCGGCCTTTTGATCCTGCGCGGATGGACGCCCAGCCAAAGTTGGGCAGCACGGAGATATGGCGGCTGCGTTCAGATATGCACCACCCACTCCATATCCATCTGGCCCACTTTCAGGTTTTGACGCATGCAGGGCACCCTCGCTCTTACGATTCCGGGTGGAAAGACACCATAGATATGGTGGCCGGTGAAACTGCCGAGGTTCTGGTCCGATTCGAAGGATACCGCGGGCGGTATGTTTTCCATTGCCACAATCTGGAACACGAAGACATGGCAATGATGGGCAACTTTGAGGTGGTCTGAAATTTGCGAATATCGGGGCCTCAGTGGGCACTCTTCTCGTTTCGGCCGATAATGCCTCGGCATTCGGTCGCAGCCACGTCGCAGCAAATTGGGATACCCATACTAGTCTCCTGAGTCATTGATCTCTTGCATTATTGGTATCGAGGATTTGGGTAGCGAATCTGGCAACGGAAGCCAGGATTCGGACGTCCACGACGAGGCTCCATACCTCAACTTGGATCGTCCCTCACATATATGTAAATTACTTATGACTCAGGAGACTAGCGACCGCCACAATTTGGTAAATCCTCAGATCTTCGTCTGCTCCGAGCAAAGAGGTGCAATCGCCCACATCCAAATTATTTTCGGCGGTTAGCAAGCCGAGTCGCGCGTTTCTCGCCTCGCGCCCAGGGTCGGAAAAGCCCGATACCAGCTCGGAGCCTGAAGGAACTCTGCCGGGTAACTCAGAGAGCCATCTCCAGCAACAAGACACTCTCGTGGAATGCGAAGGCTAGCCGTTTACAGTGATTGCTGATCCGTTGCCAACGGCTAGTCCCTTCTGCCGCAACGCTGTTCGACAGAAATACGAACTCTGCTAAGACGCCCGAAGGAACGATGCATCCAGGTCTTTGGCATCAGGCAGAGGCGTGCAAAGCTCCACCGTGTGACCCGCAGGATCCTTTGTGTAGGCGTGCCGCCATCTCCAGGGCATGTCCTTTGGGGGCTCCTGAAACTCGATCCCTTGCTTGACCAGGCGCTCGTACTCTGCGTCGACATCCGGTACGGCAAAGTGAATCTGAAGCCGATCCGGTTGTTCGATTCCCTCACCAGGCAGGAGAACCAAGATGCGCCCACGGGCCTTCGTGCCGATGACAACAGAGCCGACATCTGGCCTCGACCCCACCACTTCAAAGCCTAGCTGCTCGTACCATGCACCAACTGCCTTCGGATCTTCGACGCGTAATGAAAGCCACCCATCAATCATGCTCAGTCTCCATTCTGTCGCGAGATTTGTCCCTGTTCGTGAAGTCCTGATCTCGGGCTCATCTAAAAGCTCGGACATATCTCGTGCAAACGAGAAGACAATGCGGTCGAGCGATCTGTGACAACGAGGATTCAGTGGAACATTGACTCATCCAGGATTACCAAAGCATCGCCAAAACGGGACATGACGTTGGGAAGCTGAACGGAAATGGAACTCAATGGCAGTCTTGGGATGGCGTTGAGACGATACTTCCAACAAAACAGGCGGCGATGGCCATTTCAATGATGATCGGCCCGAGCGTGAAATATCGGAAGGAGAGTATCGCCATGACTGCGAAGTTGAGTGCGAATATCCACAATATTGGACGCAGTTGAGAGGATGGGGCCTTGGCTAAAGATGCAAAATACCAGAAAGCGATTCCTTGTGAAGCAAGCTGAACGGTGAGAAACCACCCGAATCCGCGGTAGAAGTCCCAGTAGCTGTGGCGAAATCCTGCAAAATTGAACACATAGGACCGCATCGTTTGTATCACTATCGTTTGCGACGTTCCGCTCTCTGGTTGGCTCAGCATGGTGCGTGCTGTATGACCTAAACAGTGAACGAAGGTCAGCACCGCGGCGATTCTGAGATAAGTAGGCGATCTCACCTATCAATTCCTTCAGTCAAATTGCCATGCCTGGCTGTCTCGTTGGGACAGCCTACGGGCGGGTTTGCTTGATAGACAACTCAGGACAGCCCTCTGTGACATCTTCACATCTGAACCGTTCTTGCTCGTTCGAACCTGCTCGGCGAGAATCCGAAAACCTCCCCAAATCGTTGAGAGCAGAGCGCTGTCAGGTGCAATCGTGAAGATTTTCCTGGTTCTCACGCATCCGTATACCAGACTCGTTGCTTTTGCCGAAGCCTTGTGATTCTTATGTTTAAAGAGGGTTCACAGATGTTTGTCACAACACAGACAGTTTGTTTGTCTGAAAGTGTGCTGAGGTAGCCGCTTCGTCGCGGTACCTCCGCTGCGACTCTTTGCGGATCTGGCATCACCGCGATGAGAGGGATCCCTGAAAGTGGCTGGCAAATGGAAAATAAAGATTTTCACTTGAAATCCGATGAATCGCTCGTGCAAAGCGCCGACCAAGCGGCCCGACTAGCGGCCTTCGATCAATATCGCGGCCTGTTGTTCTCAATCTCCTATCGCATGCTCGGGAGCGTCGCGGATGCGGAAGACATTGTTCAGGACACGTTTGTTTGCTGGCAGTCTGCCAGCGATGAGGAAATCCGCTCGCCACGCGCGTACCTTGTAACGATTGCCAGCCGATTGAGTATCAACCACATGAAGTCGGCCAGAGTGCAGCGTGAGCAGTATGTGGGGCAATGGCTTCCGGAGCCGATCGTCACGGGCATTGGGAGTGATCCATTGGCCTTGGTACGAATCGATGAATCCATCTCGATGGCCTTTCTTGTGCTGCTTGAAAGACTGAACCCAGTTGAGCGGGCCGTATTCCTGCTTCACGAGGTTTTTGAATATGACTATCCGGAGATTGCCAAGGTATTGGAACAAACAGAAGCAAACTGCCGACAGATTCTGCATCGCGCTCGCAAGCATGTAGCAGCGATGCGTCCCCGCTTCAAGGCATCTCCGGAAGAGCAGAATAAGCTCCTGCAAGGGTTTCTGAAAGCTACAGGAAGCGGCGATATTGATGGACTCGTGGCTCTGCTTGCCGAAGATGCAGTAATGCGCACAGATGGAGGCGGCAAGGCGTTTGCGGTACCCAACCTTGTTCAGGGACCGTCGAACATTGCGCGGGCGATTATATTAGGCCGTGACAAGTTTCGACCGAAAGGAGAGGTGGAGTATAGAGTTGCGTTGGTGAACGGCGCACCGGGCATTGTAAGTTACTTTCAGCGAAGGCCTTCCTTTGTATTCACGCTTGATACGGATGGAGGTCGCATCAGCTCAATTTATTTCATTACGAATCCAGATAAATTGGCGCACATCCCAGACTTAGCTCGATAACACACAAGTGGCCTGTCGCAGTGAGTTCGTTACTACGGATGCGACGTTTGGGGTGTGAGTATTTCCACTGAATCGGCTTGGCATTGGCCAAGTAAGCCTTGATATATCGTTTGATCTTGCGGGCCAGGTCAGGAACCGAGGTGAAGACGCCACGAGCCATGAGGTCGCGCGGCATCCTTGCTGATGCCCAGAGCCGTAGCCAGTTTGCGGCAACTCCAGTGGGTCGCGATCCATCCTTGAGGGCTTGCGCGTGGTAGCCGGAATCCGCGAACGCAGCCTTGCTGCCAGTACGGAAGGCTTCTGTCCGGGGGCCGTATCCAATCCTTCAAGTCCGGCGGCCAGGAAACGCTGCTTCCAGCGGCTGATTGTCGGAGTGGATTCCATGGAGCATGTGGATGTTCAGTTGATGAAGCCCTATCAGCATCATCGGTTTGACCCTCTGCGTGAAGTCATTGATCACCGCAATGAAGCAAATGGCTTATGTCACGTTTATGTCACGGGAGCGAAAACACAGGCGAAAGGCCCAGCGCCTGATTTTTCTATGCAATTGATCTGGGGTGAGTTAGATTGGTGGACGCGGTAGGAATCGAACCTACAACCTGTCGATTAAGAGTCGAATGCTCTGCCAATTGAGCTACGCGTCCACTTGGGTGGCGAGAAAAAGCCGGATGGATTTCTCTTTGAAGAAGGCGTTCGGCCTGAACGCTCTATCAAGAATATAACACATACGGCATTTTCACAGATTCACTGTGCAGTGTCGCCGGCCCCCTGTTGGTCGCGGCGACTGTAGTTTCGTGTCATGGTCAAGAGTATCTGTGAAAATGCTATAGAATCTGCAAAGCGATTCACAGAAAGGTACGCGTCAGAAGTTGAATGCCAGCCCGCCCTGCAGGCTGCGCTCAGCCTGCGCAAAATAGAGCGTGCTGCCGTCGCGCGTGACAAACGGGCGGTATCCCTGCGCAAGAAGATTGCGTACATCTATCAGCGCTTCCATGCGATAGGGGAGCACCCGGCAGTGAATGGGCTGGCGAAAATACAGACCCAGATAAGGCGAGGGCAATGTGGAATCGAAGGGCGCAACCACGGTGACCGTATCCGTTGGCTGCCAACGGTAGGACGCGCGCCACTGCGTGCCTGTGCGCTTCATCTTGCCGGTCATGCTGGCAGAAACCATTTCCGCGCTGCGCGGGCGCAGATTGGCAATCCCGTCCTGAAGAGATGCTGGAGCAGACATTGCGTCCATGGCCAGGGAATTGCCCAGAGCAAAGGCAAAGCTGAGCTGGAGATCATCATTGATCTGGCTGCTCATCTCGGCCAGCATTCCATTCGATGAATAATTCTGTCCCACCACTTTCAGCAGGTCAGCGTTCGGATCATAGAGAAGGTTTCCGCTGTTCCAGTCGGCAGCAGAAAGTGTGCCCCCGCCATTGATGGCAGGATTATTGATCCGGTCGTGGTAGAGGGTCATCCGCACACTGGTGTTGCCTTCGCGGTGCGCGACAGAAAGCTCCTGATGCAGGCCGTGCTCCAGCAGCAGCTTGCCGTTTCTTTCCCCAAGAGCGGGCGCCAAAGTGTTTTCGCGATCAATTTCGTTCGCGCGCTGCGCGCCCGGAGACGTGGCCACGTGATACGACACCTCGTTGTTGTCCGTATGTACGGTCA
>Ga0209810_1005283_pt1 | contig 11797 bp, 8 predicted proteins | sample Coa_R1_7_FD_187159 | JGI IMG/M metagenome (GOLD analysis project Ga0209810, IMG submission 187159) | Surface soil microbial communities from Centralia Pennsylvania, which are recovering from an underground coalmine fire - Coalmine... | ecosystem: Environmental > Terrestrial > Soil > Unclassified ...
AGACGGAAAAGCAGGACGTGATCGCAGGCCTGGAAGCGGGCGCCGACGATTATCTCAGTAAGCCCTTCGACTCCAATGAACTGCGTGCCCGGCTGCGCGTGGGCCAGCGCATTCTCGACCTGCAGGACCAACTGATCACGGCGCAAGATGCTCTGCGCTTTCAGGCTACGCACGATTCTTTAACCGGCGTCTTGAACCATGGCGCGATTCTTGACGCCCTGCATCGTGAACTGGAACGGGCAAGGAGGATGCAAACACCCCTGGGCTTGATCATGGTGGACCTGGACCATTTCAAAAACGTGAACGACACCCTGGGCCATCTCGCCGGCGACGAAGTATTGCACGTAGTGGGACAACGGCTGGTGAGCGCCGTGCGAGCCTACGATTCGGTGGGCCGCTCCGGTGGAGAAGAGTTCGTCATTCTCGCGCCAGGGTGCACGCCCCCGGAACTGGTCACCCAGGCGGAACGAATGAGGGCGATGATCGCGGGTGATCCATTCAGCACGTCGGCCGGGCAGATTCAGCTGACCGCAAGCTTCGGCGTGGTGGGAGCGAATGTCACGGCCGGAGACAACATGGATCGCGACGCCCTGTTGCGTGCTGCCGACGCTGCCTTGTATCAGGCGAAAGCCAAGGGACGAAATCGAGTAGAAAGCACCATCGTTGTGCTGGCGGCACGATAAGCATCCAGCGAGACCGCCGCGCGACATTCCTGGCTCCCCACCCTCCCGAAAAGGGGGAAAGTGGGAGCCGTCTCATTTTCGGACGCAACAACCAAATCAATCGGCGGTAGCGAATTCCGACGCAGACACCGCGTGGGATGCTTCCTGCGCGTCCACCACGGCGAGCGCCGTAATATTAACGACGTCCTCTTCCTCACTCCCGCGCGGCAAAACATAAACCGGCTTGGACATACCCATGAGCATGGGCCCAATCGCCTCGGCACCACCCACCTTCATCAACAGCTTGTAAGCGATGTTGGCGGCGTTGAGGTCGGGGAAGATAAGAATGTTGGCTCCGCCACGCAGAGTGGAGAACGGGTAGGTCTTCTGAAGAACTTCCGGGGTAACAGCGATGTCGGCCATGATCTCGCCGTCAATGTTGAGGTCGGGATCGGCCTGTTTCACCAGTTCAGTGGCGAGGCGCATCTTCTCGCACTGCGGATGGCGCGTGCTGCCGAAATTCGAGAAGGAAAGCATTGCGATACGAGGCTCCACGTCGAAACGACGCGCCGCCTCAGCTGCGCATAGAGCGATTTCGGCCAGTTCTTCAGCAGTAGGCTCGATATTCACGCTGCAGTCGCCCAGGAACAACAAGTCGCCCTTGCGTGTGACGAGAGCGTAGAGTCCGGCAACCTTGTGAACACCGGGACGAACCTTTATGACCTGGAGTGCCGGGCGGATCGTGTCCGGGAAGTGCTGGTTCACGCCGGAAACGAGCGCGTCGGCGTCACCCATGTGCACCATCATGGAGGCGAAGAGATTACGGTTCAGCATCAGATCGCTCGCTTCCAGAAGCGTCACGCCGCGACGCTTGCGCAACTCATAAAATTCTTTCGTGTAGGAGTCGCGCAGGTTCGAAGTGCGCAGGTCGATGATCTTGATGCCTTCCAGGGAAATCTCTAGTTCGGCGGCGCGAGCGCAGATCGTGTACTCGTCACCGAGCAGGATCGGTTGGGCGATCTTTTCGTCCACCAGGATGTGGCAGGCGCGAAGAATCTTATCGTTGTCTCCTTCGGGAAAGACCACGCGCTTGGGCTTCGCTTGCGCTTTGTGGATGACGGTGCGCATGATCTCGTGCGCTTTGCCGAGCCGCCGTTCGAGTTGCTCGCGGTACTCGCCAATGTCAATCGGCTCCAGGGCGACGCCGGTGTCCATGGCAGCCTTGGCGACCGCGGACGCGACCCACACGAGGGCACGGCGATCGAACGGCTTGGGGATGATGTAGTCAGGTCCGAAATGCAGGCGCTCGACGGCGTAGGCGCGGCAGACTGAATCGGGCACATCTTCTTTGGCGAGATCAGCGAGAGCGCGCGTTGCGGCCAGTTCCATTTCATGATTAATCGTGGTGGCGCGAACGTCGAGCGCACCACGGAAAATAAAAGGAAATCCCAGAACGTTGTTCACCTGGTTGGGATAATCGGACCGGCCGGTCGCGACAAGCGCATCCGGGCGGGCAGCACGGGCTTCTTCGTAGGTGATTTCAGGATCGGGATTCGCCATCGCGAAAATAATCGGACGCGGAGCCATGGTGCGCAGCATGTCGGGCGTGAACACCCCTTTCGCCGATAAGCCGAGGAGCACGTCACAACCGCGAACCACTTCGGCCAGCGTGCGCATCGGCGTGTCCTGGGCGAAGCGCGCCTTGTACTCGTCCATGCTTTTTTCGCGCCCGCGATAAACTACCCCATCAATATCCACCAGGGTGATGTTTTCGCGTTTGACCCCAAGGTGCACGTAGTGCTCAGCGGAAGCGAGTCCCGCCGCGCCGGCGCCGCAAACCACCATTCGAATCTCATGAATGTTTTTGTGCACTAGCTCGAGCGCATTGAGAAGCGCTGCCCCGGAGATGATCGCGGTCCCGTGCTGGTCGTCATGAAAAACGGGGATGCGCATCGTCTTGCGCAGAGTCTCCTCGATGTAAAAACACTCGGGGGACTTGATATCTTCGAGGTTGATGCCGCCGAATGTGGGCTCGAGGAGCTGGCACGTGCGGATGATTTCTTCAGGATTTTCGCTATTGATTTCGAGATCGAAAACATCAATATCAGCGAAACGTTTGAAGAGGACACCTTTGCCTTCCATGACCGGCTTGCTGGCAAGCGCGCCGAGATTGCCAAGCCCGAGCACCGCTGTCCCGTTGCTGACCACCGCGACCAGGTTGCCGCGGGTCGTGTACTTGAACGCGTCGTGCGGATTCTTTTTGATGGCGAGGCAAGGCTCGGCCACGCCCGGCGTATAGGCCAGGCTCAGGTCGCGTTGCGTGCGGCAGGGCTTGGTGGGTGTAATTTCGATTTTGCCGCGCCGCCCTGAGGAATGGTAGTCGAGCGCTTCCTGCTTTCCGATTGGCATACGAGTCCTCCCCCGATGAGCACACCGGGCAATAACCAAGGTTTTGGTCAATGCCTATTCTCAAGCGATAGGAGGAAGAGGTCTGTGACCGGTGTCCGCCTGTGTTGGTGACTGTGTCACAAAACAGCAGACGCCGGCGAGCGCGGAACACCATTACTAGAACCACGTCACTTGCGCTGGTAACGGCCCATCAACTCAGTGTGGCCGATGACGTGACCCTTCATGGCGCTCTCCAGTTCATTGCGGGTCGCACCGGGCTTCAGATTTAAATCGGCATTCAAGGCGTACAGCTTGAAGAAGTAACGATGGGGGCGGCCAGGAGGGGGGCACGGGCCGCCATAACCGGTGCGGCCAAATCCATTGCGGCCCTGCCGCCCGAAGTTGGTCTGCTCGTCGGGAGGAACCCCTTCCGCAATCTGCTGCATATTCGCGGGGATCGCGTACAGCACCCAATGGGTGAACGTGCCCCTGGGTGCGTCTGGATCATCCATGATCAGAGCGAGGCTTTTGGTGTCGTTGGGCGCCTCTTTCCAGGAGAGTGCCGGGGACACATCGTTGCCGTCGCACGTGTATTTCACAGGAATGTCACCGCCGGTGGAAAACGCAGTAGTGGAGAGTTGCAATGCCATGTTTCTTGCTCCTGATGTAGAGGCGGTTGAAGGCGATGAGTCGGTTTGGGCTGCGGAAAAGTGGCAAACCAGCAGAGCCATGAAGCTTAAAACCAATTTCGTCGGCCAATGTTGATGACGTTGCATAGGCGGTTCCTCAAATGCTCCCGAAACAGGGATGCGACAAAGACTGCGGAAGTGGCGTGGGCGCTGAATTTCTTGTGATGAACATCACAATTCCGAGTGCGCCCGGTCACAGCGCGTTGTTCGCCCGGGGACGGACACTGAGCCCGTGACTTATGTCACAGCCCGACCCATCAAGCCGGGCGCGGTAGTCCAAAAATAACTGGGCTGCCCCGCCGTGCGAGCGGCCAGGATGTATCGCGGCAAATTATCGGGGGTGCATCATGCTCTCACCGTATGGCCTCGACATCATCGAAAGCTGCATGACTTGCAAAGTGCGCGCGGAGCGGCTGTTCTGCGAGATCTCCACTCCATCTTTGCAGGCCTTTGAACAAATCAAGTATGCCACCGCCTATCCCAAGGGCGCAGTCCTGTTTGTCGAAGGACAGGCGCCGCGCGGGATTTTCGTGCTCTGCAAGGGCCGGGTGAAACTCTCCATCTGCTCGACGGACGGCAAAACGCTGATTTTGAAGATCGCCGAGCCCGGCGAGGTTCTGGGTTTGAGCGCCACCGTTGCCGGTAAACCATACGAATTGACCGCCGAAACCATCGATCCGTGCCAGGTCAATTTCGTGAAGCGTGAAGACTTTCAGCGCTATCTGCGGGAGCACGGCGATGCCTGCCTGCGTGTGGCGGAACAGCTCAGCGAGAAATACAACAACGCGTGCCACGAAGTGCGGTCACTTGGGCTGTCGCATTCGGCGGGCGAGAAACTCGCCAAACTGCTGCTGGAGTGGACCTCGCGCAACGGAGAAGCGGCGAAGCAGGAACCGCGGCTGAAGCTGGCGCTGACGCATGAAGAGATCGCGCAAATGATCGGCACGTCACGCGAGACGGTGACGCGTTTGTTTGCCGATTTGAAACGGCGGCAGATCGTGCAGTCCAAAGGCTCCACGCTCCTGATTCGGAACAAGGCCGCGCTCAAGGCTATGGCGACCAACTGACGAGATCACTTGTGCCCACAGTCACGATTCTGGGTGACTGCAGTCACTGTATTCCCCACGCGCTCGGACTAAAAACGCAGTATGGAGAGCGCAAATCAACAGAGCTGCTTCGACTGCATTCTGCGCCCGGACCGCGTGTTCTGCGATCTGCCCTCCGAAGCTCTGGAAGCTTTCGATCACATCAAGGAAGTGTGCCCGTCGCCCCGCGGGACGGTGCTCTTCGAAGAAGGCAGGCCGGTGCGGGGCATTTATGTTTTGTGCGATGGTCGGGCGAAACTCTCGGTGTGTTCGGAGAAAGGCAAGCGACTGATCATGCGGGTCGCAGGGCCGGGTGAAGTTCTCGGCCTGAGCGCGTGTCTTTCGGGTACTCCGTACGAGGTTACCGCCGAAACGCTGGATAACGCGCGCGTTACATTCGTCCGCCGCAAAGAATTGCTGAAATTCCTGCGCGAGCACCGCGAGGCATGCATGCAGGTAGTGCATCTTCTGAGCGAGGACTTGCATACTGCATACACACGGGTGCGCGCGGTAGGAATGGTGAGAACGCGGCGGCCCTCGTTAGCCACGGCGCACTGATCGAACAAAGTCCCCTCGAAATATTTCCACGAGCCCCAGGTCTGCCAAGCCGCTGCGGACCGGGGCTTTTTCGTTCTTCTCTCCAATTACAACACCGCGAGTGGCGAACACCATCGTGAGGTACTCAAATTCCCCGGGTATTCCCTTTTTGAGTCAGCCTCCCTCTGCGGGACACCGAATCGGTTTCCCGCAAACCCACCAAAAATGGTGTTGTCACGAAATTGAGGTGAAGTCGTCACACGCGATCAGCGCGAGCGGAGATACTCTCGCATCGTGCTCTGCAGAGGCAACAAATGCGTGGCGGCCAACGCTGGCGGTGACACGCATTTCATTTATGGCGTCGTTAATTCAACCAACTTAACTAGCCATAGCCCCGCTCGGTCGGGCGACCGGGCGGGCAAATTTCTCCTTGGGACAGAGCAAGGCAGGGGAACTGCCAAATAGAGTGAACTCCGACTGGTCTCGGCTTGGGGCGGCTCCGGCCGCCCCGATTTTTTCTTGCTGCGAGTAGCTTTTATCCCCTCGCTTCTGGTTCGACCCCTGGTGGTCCTAAGTCCATCGATTGCCCCCCGTCTCGCGCCTCGTAACACGCAACCATTGACCTCGTGACTCAGGTCACCGCCCGAGGTGAGTCGTCTCACTGCGGGTATGTACAAGGGTCTGCGCACAATAGCGGCAGCTTTGGATCACAGGGTCGTGTGACCGGATGTGGAACCGTGCTCCGGAAGACCCCGCGTCCGGGCTGCGAGTAAGCGGAGGTCATCCCCGTGAAGCGCATCGGAAAACTGCTCTTCGCGCTGGTGCTGATTGCATCGGTCGCGCAGGCCGCAAACAAGCCCGGCAAAGATTCCGTCAAGAAGTTCACCAACGCAGACTGCCTCGCCTGCCACAACGATCCCACGCTCACCGGAGAGGTGAACGGGAAGCAGGTCAGCCTGTACGTCAGCGAGGACAAGTACAAGGCCTCGATGCATGGCGGGATGTTCAATTGCACCAATTGTCACGAAGGCGTGAAAGACCTGCCGCACGAGCCCGGGCTGGCTTCGCCCAACTGCGGCAAGTGCCACGCGGAAGCGCAGGCCACCTACGACAAGGGCTATCACGCGCTGGCAATCGCGAAGGGCGATACGCGAGCCGCCAGGTGCATCGACTGCCACGGCGGGCCTCACGAATTACTGGCCGTCAGCGATCCGCAATCGAAAGTTTCGCACGCCAACATTCCAACCACCTGCGGAGCGTGCCACGGGCAAAAGTTCGTGATGGAAGGCAGCGGGCACAGCGCCCAGCCATTCTTCTCCTACCAGGAAAGCGTGCACGGGCGCGCGGTGGCAAAGGGATCGGAAAAGGCGGCGGTCTGCACCGACTGTCACGGCTCGCATGAAATCTTGTCTGCGAGCGACCCAAAGTCGCCGATTTTCAAGTTTAACGTACCCGCAACCTGTGCTAAGTGCCACGACTCCATCAAGCAGGAATTCGCGCGCAGCATTCACGGACAGGCAATCGCGCGAGGAAATTGGCAGGCGCCGGTCTGCACCGATTGCCACGGCATCCACCTGATCAAGGCGCACATTGACCCGACCTCCTCAGTAGCGGCGCAGGCGCTGGCCCGAACCACCTGCGCGCGGTGCCATGAAGGCGTGCGCTTATCGCAAGAGTTAGGCGTTCCAGGAAACCGGGCAACCACCTACATGGAGAGCTACCACGGTCTGGCTTCCAAGCTCGGCTCCACGGTCGTGGCGAACTGCGCCAGCTGCCACGGCGTGCATAACATTCTGCCGCCGAGCGACCCGAATTCCATGGTCAGCCGGCAAAATTTGGTGAAGACCTGCGGCCAGTGTCACCCGGGTGTGACCGAAAAGTTCGCGCTCAGCAAAGTTCACATCGACACCCCGCTTTCCGCGGACATCGGCAGCGTGGCCGTGCGGTGGGTGCGCAAGTTTTACGTGTGGATGATCACGCTGGTGATCGGCGGTATGCTGCTGCACAACTTCATCATCTGGCGAAAAAAAGCGGTGACGCGGCGCAACGGCGAGCACCGCATAGTCACGCGCATGACCTTGAGCCAGCGCTCGCAGCACCTCACGTTGCTGGTGAGCTTCTTCGTGCTTGTGATCACCGGATTCGCGCTGAAGTATCCCGACTCCTGGTTTGCCGAGCTGCTTCACATGGGCGAAAAGGTGCGCGGCATCACGCATCGTGTGGCTGCCGTGGTGCTGATTGCAGCCGGCGTGTATCACCTGGTTTACGTGGTGATCACGCGAGACGGCCGGCGTCTCTTGAAAGATTTTCTCCCCGTGCCTAAGGACATTCGCGACGTTCGCGACGTGCTTGCCTACTACTTCGGCGTCACGGCCGAGCGGCCTGCCTTCAAGCGATTCAATTACGCGGAAAAGGCAGAGTACTGGGCGCTGGTGTGGGGCATGATCGTCATGGCATCCACGGGCTTGATGCTATGGGCCAAAGTTTCCGTGGGCCATCTACTGCCACGCTGGTCTCTGGACGTGGCGACTGCGGTTCACTTCTACGAAGCGGTACTGGCGACGCTTGCGATTGTGGTGTGGCACTTCTACCAGATCTTCCTCGATCCCGATACCTATCCGATGAACTGGGCGTGGTGGGACGGCAAGATGTCGCACGAGCACTATGCCGAGGAGCATGGGTTGGATACTCCGACCTTGCTCGCCGCAGCTGAACTGGATTCGGCCGAGCGAGGGGACGAGGAACCTGCACCGGTCGAGGTCGAGGTGGCGGCGCCGAGCAACGGCAACAAGCCCGGTAAAAGATCAAAAACACCGGAAGAGGAAGAAGTTTCGACGCGCCGTTGACGGCGGAGCGTCATGACCAGGAGACAACATGGTGGACGAGAACAAGGTCGCGGAGAATGACCCTTCTCGCGACGGCATTCAAAGACTACTAAAGAACTCTGTAAGCCTGATCGGCGCGGCCCTCGCGCTAGTTAGCCTGGCGAACATCGGGTTTCTATTCCTGATTGACGTCTTCTCGAGACAGCCGAGCCCGTACGTCGGGATTCTCGCCTACATGGTGGTGCCCGCATTTTTCGTTCTCGGCCTGTTGCTGATTGGTGTCGGCATGCTCCTCGAGCGCCGCCAACTCCGAAAACTCAGGCCGGGCGAGGTCCCTCCGTATCCGCGCATCGATCTGAATAAAGCCACCCAACGTGGCGCAGTCGCATTCTTTCTGAGTTTTGTCGTGGTGTTCGTGGTGCTTAGCGCGCTCGGAAGCTATCGCGCATACGAGTTCACCGACTCGGTTCAGTTTTGTGGACAGCTTTGTCACTCGGTCATGAATCCCGAGTACACCGCGTACCAGGGATCACCGCACGCGCGGGTGCGCTGCGTGGATTGCCACGTGGGACCGGGAGCGACGTGGTATGTGCGATCCAAATTATCGGGCGCGCGCCAGGTGTATGCCACCGTGTTCCATACATTTCCCCGACCAATTCCCTCTCCCGTTGAAAACTTGCGTCCTGCGCAGGAAACATGCGAGCAATGCCACTGGCCGAAAAAATTTCACGGCGCACAGTTGAAAGTCTTTACGCACTATGCCAGCGATGAAGCCAACACACCGCGGCAGATTCGAATGCTGATCAGGACCGGCGGCGGCGACGGCACAAATGGGCCGCCGACAGGGATTCACTGGCATATGAATATCTCCAACGAGATCACCTACATTGCCGGCGATGAAAAGCATCAGGTGATTCCCTACATTCGCGTGAAGGATCTTCAGGGCAGGATCACGGAATATCGCGCCCAGGATTCGAAGCTGACCCCGGAACAGATTGCCGCCGCGACGAAGCGCAAGATGGATTGTGTGGATTGTCATAACCGGCCCACGCACGTTTACATTCCCCCGGACCGCGCGGTAGATCAGTCGCTCACCGCGCATCGCATGGACATTACGCTGCCCTATTTGAAACAGCAGGCCGTGGCCGTCTTGACGGCAACCTATCCCACCACGGACGCCGCCATGCAGGGCATCGCGACGGGAATGCACAATTTCTATTCCACCAAATATCCTGACCTGGAGAAAAGCAAACAAGAGCAGATTCAGACTGCGATTGCCGAAGTGCAGCGGATTTATCGGGTCACCACATTTCCGGAGATGAAACTCGACTGGAAGACGCACCCCGACAATGTCGGTCACTTCTACTCCCCCGGATGCTTCCGCTGTCACGACGGGCAGCACGTAAGCGCTGACGGCAAGGTCGTCCCCAAAGCTTGCGACACGTGTCACGAGATGCTGGGACAGGACAACGGTTCGACCATGGCTTCGGCAAAAGGTGGCACTCCCTTCCAACATCCCGTCGATCTGGGCGATTTGACGGCTGTGACATGCAATGACTGCCACACCGGCGGCGTGAGCCCATAATCCCGTCAAAGCGCCCGTGTGACGCCCATCACAACTTCTCGTGATGTCAGTCACGGCCCGGATGTACATGCTTTTCTATCGTAAAGCAGGGGGTTAATACCCCTCGTTGGAGAAGGAGACCTGCGATGCAAACGGGCAACGGCCACGGTCAACCGCACGCAGACGGCGCACCCCGTCCGCGCCTGATTTTCTGGGAACTCACCAAAGGTTGTAATCTTCGCTGCATTCACTGCCGGGCCAGCGCAACCGAACTCAGCTCTCCTCAGGATTTATCCACAAAAAAGGCCAAGGAAATTATCGACCAGATAGCTGCGGTCGCGAACCCGATCCTTGTGCTCAGCGGCGGCGAACCGCTCTACCGGTCCGATATTTTTGAGCTGGCGCGCTATGCGACCGAGAAAGGCCTGCGAGTCGCGCTGGCGACGAACGGCACACTGGTTACCAAACACGTCGCACAGATGATTGTGGATGCGGGCGTGAAACGAGTGGCGATCAGCCTCGACGGCGCTGATGCCCTCACACACGACACGTTTCGCGGCATTCCCGGGGCATTCGAGGCGGCTATCTACGGATTCCGCAATCTGAAGGCATTGGGCATGCAGGTGCAGATCAACACCACCATCGCGCGCCACAACGCCAAGCAACTGCCGAAAGTTTTTGAGCTGGCTCGCGCCTTGGGCGCTGACGCTCTGCACACGTTCCTGCTTGTTCCAGTAGGCTGCGGGGTGAATATTGCCGCGGAGCAAATGGTTCCGCCCGAAGAATACGAGCAGATGCTGAACTGGTTCTACGATCGCTCGCAGGAAGGCGGCATCGAGTTAAAGGCGACCTGCGCACCGCATTATTTCCGCGTCGTCCGGCAACGGAAAGCGGCAGAACGCAAGGCGGCGGGGTTCGGCGCGAACCCGGTGACGCAAGCGCCCGCGATCGCCAACGACATTGGACCGACAGACATGACGATGCCCGGCTCCACCGGAATTTCGTTCACTGCGCAGCAGCATGGACATCCCGGTGGTCACCCCGGCGGTCCTGAAGCAATGAACGCGATGACGAAAGGCTGCCTGGCCGGTACCGGCGTGTGTTTCATCTCGCATCAGGGCGAGGTTTATCCCTGCGGATATCTTCCTGCGCTCGCGGGCGACTTGCGCAAGCAGACGTTCGCAGATGTTTGGGACAATTCGGTAGTGTTTGCGCAGCTCCGCGACACCGATGGCTTGAAAGGTAAATGCGGCTGCTGCGAATTTCGCAACGTGTGCATGGGCTGTCGCGCTCGCGCTTACGCCGCGACTGGCGATTTCATGGATGAAGAGCCATTCTGCGTCTATCAGCCGAAAGCTGCGGTCGCAGGCAAATGCGAGCATGAAGAACATCCGCCGCGAGTAGAGGCTTCAGCAGATTAGAAACGCGATCACCCCGTGCGAAACCGCACGTTACGGGTCGTTGACGAAAAGTATATTATGCAGGTAATCATTGGGGGCCGCCGAGATTCGAGTGCCAAGGCAGTCGGTCGGTCAAGCGACAGTCCGGTGCGAATTTCGAGCGGCAGCCCAGTTCGGCGGTCGAGCGGAACTTCAATGCGCAGGGCGCAGAGTTGGGAGGGTAGAGCTATTAGCAGCGTAGCGATTCCGCAAAAATCGAGGATGCGCGCACTAACGTTTCCGCGCGAACATGGGGCATGGGGGATTCTGCTGGTCCCGCTCATTGCCGGTGCCGCCGTGGGTATCGCTGCCGGAGGCCACGGGCTCTCGCTGATTCCGTTGACGGTGTTGACTCTATCCCTGTTCTGCTTGCGCACTCCAGTCGAGAGTCTGCTGGGAACGACACCGATGAAAGTTCAGAACGCCGAAGAGCGCAGATCGGTGATGAAGTTCATCGTCGCGCTGAGCGTAGTGTCCGCGTCTGCGCTATTCGCGTTGTTGTGGCGGGGGCGCAATCTCGAATTGTTCCTGTTCGGTGTGATCGCCGGCGCGGCGTTTGGCGGGCAGGCTATCCTGAAAAAGATCAACCGTAATTTCCGCATGGCTGC
>Ga0209810_1005290_pt1 | contig 11789 bp, 8 predicted proteins | sample Coa_R1_7_FD_187159 | JGI IMG/M metagenome (GOLD analysis project Ga0209810, IMG submission 187159) | Surface soil microbial communities from Centralia Pennsylvania, which are recovering from an underground coalmine fire - Coalmine... | ecosystem: Environmental > Terrestrial > Soil > Unclassified ...
CGATCCGCTCCCGCCGGCACTTCGATCGTTCCCGTGGCGCTCCGCCCCTCTGGCGCGGAAGCGCTGCCGACCGTGAGGGTTGCCGCCGAAACGCAGGCAACGGCGAAAGGCAGAAGAAGGAAACGCATGGCGCTATGTTAGCGAAACGGAGATGCGGGTGTAAGGGAGCGCCGGCATTACTGCCCCCGCTTGGTCCCGCCGTCCGCCGCTGCATTCCCCTGAAACTGCCGCATGAGTATCTGCATCTGTTGCGACAACCCTTCCGGATGCCGCTCCGCCTGGAGCGTCCATGCGCGGTAATCGACGGGCATGCCCCATGGGTTGCGGTATTCCGAGGGCAGCGGCGGCCCGCCCGGTTCGCCCGCCCGCGGCAGCCGCGGCGGCAGGCGGAATACGTAGAACGAGCCCCCCGCCAGCGCCTGGTGCGGGTATTGCTGCAGGTAGCCGCAGTCGTGCGTCTCCAGAATCGCCACTGCCGATACCGCGACCCACTTGCCGCCGTCACTCTCCGCGGGCGCTTCGCAACTCCACGGCCGCGCTTCGGGCACGACCAGCGCCGGGTCGGAGAACGCGAACCAGTCGAGCGCGATCTCCCGCATCCCGTGCTCGCGCGCGAACCGCCCGACCTCCGGCAGCGCTTCGTTCCAGCTCACGTTGGAATCGTTCACCACTTGGTAGGCCGGGCGCCCCAGCGCCAGGCTGTTCACGTACGGAAAGAAGTACGGATACGCGCGCGCCACCGGCACGAAGCAGCCCGCCGCCAGCGCCGCACACGCCGCCTGCCAGAGCCGCGGACGCGGCAGGCGCGCGAGCATCCGCGGCAGCGGCGCGAGCATCACGGTCCCGAGCGCCATCGGCGCCATGAAGTGCCGGATGCTGATGTCCAGCCGGCTCAGCAGACAGGCGGCGAGAAAGGTAAACAGGGCGATGCTGAGTGCGCGCCAGTGCGGGCGCACCGCCTCCGGAATCACCGGCCCCAGCCCGCGCCCCGCAAGCCAAGCCGTGCCCGCCAAAACAAGGAGTAGCAGGAATCCCTCAGTCGATTTCAGCGCGAACACCACCGGGAAATAATACGGCACGCCATGCGAAATCGTGTGGCCGAAAAGGAAGGTCGGCCGCGACGCCATAACCAGCATGAGCAGCACTCCCCGCAGATAAATCCACGGCGGCATCAGCGGCCGGCGCGCCAGGTGCGCCCACCAGCCGCTACCCACCCGGTCGAGCGCGCTATCCGGCTGGTTCCAGGAGAAGAGGAAGTAAACAAGATAAGTGAAAACCGCCGCCCACAGGAAGCCCCGCGCCATGCATCTGACTCGCTGCTTGCGCCACTCGCGCCGCTCGAAGTCCTTCGCCGGTTGGCCCGCGCCGGTCCGGAAGCGAGCATCGAGGTACAGCGCGACCGCCACCGGCAAGAGCAGCGCGCCGGTGAATTTCGAAAGCAGCGCCGCCGCTGCGGCCGCGCCGGACCGCAGCGCACTCGCGCGCGAGGGCGCCGCCCAGATCTCTCCAAACTGCCATACCGCGATCAGCGTAAACAGCGTCACCGGCACGTCCGTAATCACCAGCGGACCGAACGTCAGGAACGCCGGCGTAGTGCAATACGCCGCCAGCGCGAGCAGCCCGCCCGCCGCGCCGCCCAGCCGCGTCCCGTAGCTGTAAATCACCCAACCCAGCACGAGCGTGAGCAGCAGCATCGGCAGCCGCGCCCACAGCAGCGTCGCGCGCCAGCCATTCCATCGCCCCAGGACGGCGTCGCCGAAGATCCACTGCGCAGCGAATGCCTGGAAAAACTCGGTCGAGAGCCGCCACTCGGGCGAGCTGTAATCCGCGCGCGTGCCGCGAATCGCGAGCGGCAAGGCCGCCAGCGCTTTCCCCAGCGGCGGATGCTCCGGATTCAGCCGCATGTCAAGCCGCTGCCAGTAGCTCAGCCCCGCGCCGATATGCGCCACTTCATCGAAGGTGGCGGATTCCCGCAGCGCCGCTCCGCCGCTCCAGAACGCCATCAGAGCCAGCAGCGCGCCCGCCGCCCAATGCGGAGCGATTCGTGTCATGGACTCCCATCGTAGCGGAAAGCGTCTCCGCGGTGAGGCCTTGGCGTCGTCTACCGGTAAAGGAGGTACTTTTCGCGAACCTGCGTGAAGGACTGCAGCGCGTCCTGGAAGCTCTGCTGGATGACGCGGGGGTCCTCGCCGGCGGCGAGGCGGCGCACGACGTCGTCGCTGCCGATCAGCGTGCGGCTCGCGGCGAAATCGATCTTGCCGGGATAGAGATGCTGCAGCGCTCCGGCGAGCTCAAGACCGAGCCGCGTGGAGTCGAACACATCGCGGTTGGTGATCACGAAGCGCACGCCCTCGATTTTGACCCCTTTGAAGTTCGACGCCGTGGGGGTGAAGCTGGTGGGATACACACGAACTCCTGGAATGTGGCGGCTGTTGAGATAGGCTGCCAGATCGCGGCCCACGATGAAGTCCGCGCCCACCTGCTCGAAGGGGGCATCGGTGCCGCGGCCCACGGAGAGGTTGCGCGAGTACTCGATCATGCCCAGGCCGGGATACAGCGTGGCCGCATTGAGGCTGCGCATGTTGGGCGAGGGATCGACCCAGGGCAGGCCGGTGGCGTCGAACCAGTCGCCGCGGTTCCAGTTCTGCATCGGGACCACATTCAGCGCCGCCTCGATCTTCATTTCTCTGTTGAACATGCGCGCCAGTTCGCCCATGGTCATGCCATGCCGCACGGGCTCGCCTGTCATGTAGCCGATAAACGCCCGATTGCCGGCATCGAGCAGCGGGCCTTCCACGTGCACGCCGGTGACAGGATTGGGCCGGTCGAGCACATAATACGGAATCCCGGCCTTGGCCGCTGCTTCCATGGCATAGGCCATGGTCGTCTCGTAGGTGTAGAAATGGACGCCGACATCGGCGATATCGAATACCAGCGCGTCCAGGCCTTTGAGCATCTCGGGCGTCGGCCGGTTGGTCGCGCCGTAGAGGCTGAACACCTTGATTCCGGTCGAGGGGTCGACGGTGTCCTGGATGCCCGGATGGTCTTCGCTGCCGAAGATGCCGTGCTCGGGAGAGAAGAGCGCCACGATGTTGATGCCGGCCTGCCGCATCAGATCGACATTGCGCTTCCCGTTGCGGTCGATACCGGTATGGTTCGTGATGAGGCCGATGCGCTTACCCTGAAGCGGGCCGAACTTTTCGTCCTCGAGCACGTCGAGGCCGCTTTTGGTGGGGGTGTTGGCGGCGACCTGCCGGCGAAGGCCCGGTCCGGCGAGCGTTTCGTTATAGCCGGTCAGGATCACGTTCGGCGCCTTGATGCCGACCGCGGCCGCGGCGATGGTCGCCACCTTGCCCCGCAGCGGCGTGAGCGCCGGCCGGACGAACGGATGCACGCTGTTCGCCAGCAGGATGACATAGGTCTTGCTGGAGGGGTCGATCCAGATGGACGTTCCCGTAAAGCCGGTGTGGCCGAAGGAGCCGATGGGGAACAGCTCGCCCCGGTTTCCGGAGTTCGGCGAATCGATGTCCCAGCCGAGGCCGCGCAGCACGGCCTGGTCTGGCGGGCTCTGCGGCTCGGTGAACTTCGCGACGGTCGAAGGGCTGAAGATGCGGACGCCGTTCAATTCGCCGCCGTTGAGCAGCATCTGGGCGAAGCGCGCCAGGTCGTCGGCAGTCGAAAACATTCCGGCATCGCCTGCCACGCCGCCCATGTAGCGTGCCGTGGGGTCGTGAACCACGCCGCGCAGCGGAGCGCCGCCATTGAGGGCCTCGGTCGGGGCGATGCGCGGGATCAGGCTCGCGGGCGGATTGAACATCGTGTCGTACATGCCGAGCGGCTCGAAGATGTGCTGCCGCGCGTAATCGGAAACGAGCTGCCCGCTGAGCCGGTGGACCAGCTCGCCGAGCAGGTTGAAATTGATGTCGCTATAAACGAAGCGGGCGCCGGGAGGCCCGGCCGGCGGAGTTTTCTCGGCGAGCTCGATGCCGTGCTGATAGCCGCTCCACTCCGGCTTGAGCGGCACATCCGGCTGAAGGCCGGAGAAGTGCGTCATCAGGTTGCGGATCGTGATGTCGCTCTTGCCGCCTTGAAATTCGGGGATGTACTGCGTGATGCGGTCGTTAAGCCGGAACTTGCCCTGCTCGAACAGCTTCATCAACGATGACGTCGTCGAGACGACCTTGGTGAGGGACGCGCAATCGAAAATGGTATCGGCCGTCATCGGCTCGGTCTGAGGGACGAGCGCGCGGTTGCCGTAGGCCTTGCGGTAAACGACGTGGCCATCGTGACCGATGACCAGGACGGCGCCGGGGAGGCGGCCATCCTGAATGGCCTGCTGGATCGCCGCGTCGATCTCGGCCGCGCCGGAAAATGTCTGGGCAGACAGAGCGGTAGCGCACAGAAGGGCGCACCAGAGAAACTTCATATAGTTCCATGATACCGCGCTGGCCTGTTCGGACCGGCGGCAAAGTCGTAGGGGGATCAAGGGGTTAGGGATCGGAGAACGCCGCGCGCGGTGGGGTCTGCGGATGGCGGGTTTAGAATCAAGGTGTATGCGCATTCTGTTGTTCAGCGGTAAAGGCGGCGTCGGAAAAACCAGTCTGGCTGCCGCGACGGGCCTGCAACTGGCGAGCCTCGGATACCGCACCCTGGTCATGAGCGTCGACCCGGCGCACAGCCTGGCCGACTCCTTCGACCTGGAAACCTCCCTGTTTCACGGCAAGACCGGCGATCCTCTGCCCATCGGCGACCGCCTGGCGATCCACGAGGTCAACATCCAGAAGGAGATCAAGCGCCATTGGCGGGAAATTTCCTCCTACGTCATTTCGGTCCTGCGCACGACCGGAATCAGCGACGTGGAGGCGGAGGAACTCGCCATTCTCCCGGGCATGGAAGAGCTGAGCGCGATGATGTACGTCAATCAGTTCCGCCGCGAGGCGCGCTACGATGTCATCGTTCTCGACTGCGCGCCGACTGCGGAATCGATGCGGTTTGTCAGCATGCCGACCACGCTCGAATGGTACATGAAGCATATTTTCCCGTTCCAGCGCGGCATTCTGAAAGCGGTGCGGCCGCTGGCCAACCGGGTGTCGCCGCTGGAGCTGCCGACGGACAGTTACTTCGCCAATATTCAGGACCTGTTCGGGAAGCTGGAAGGCATCGACACGCTGCTCGAAGACCCGCGCACGACGAGCGTGCGCTTGGTGACCAACGCGGAGAAAATGGTTCTCCGGGAGACGCAGCGGGCATTCGTTTACTTCTCGCTGCACGGGCTGACGGTGGACGGAGTGATTGTCAACCGTGTGCTGCCGCAACAGGTGACCGATGCGTTCTTCGAGGAGTGGCGCTCCTCGCAGGCGCGCATCCTGAGCGAGATCGAATCCTATTTCGCTCCGGTGCCGGTCAAGCGCGTCCCGCTGTTCACCCACGAGGTGCTGGGCCGGGAGCGGCTGGAGGAACTGGCGCGCGCGCTCTACGGTCCCAAGGAAGACCCCGCGGCGGTAGTACGCACCGAAGCGCCGTACACCTTCGCGAAGCGCAATAATCATTACGAGGTGACCCTGCAATTGCCATTTGCGGCCAAGGGCGAGGTGGGACTGTTCAAGAAAGGCGACGAACTGGTAGTCGAGATCGGCACGCTCCGGCGGCATATCGGGCTGCCGGTTTCGATGGCGGCCCTTTCCCCCGGACGAGCCCGGCTGGAAAACAAGGTCCTGACGGTAGAGATGAAGGAGAACTGACATGGAAGAAACGACTTCTGCCCGGCCGGAAGCGCAATCCCGGCAGGCCGGCTGCCTTCTCTGCAACCTGGCGATCCCGCTTTTCGAGAACATGTGGTCCGACGCGACACGCGGCCACTTCCGCAACTCGCGCATCGAGTTCCTGAAGGGCATCCGCAGCATCATCGACGATCGCATCGCGCACCTCTCGCGCGAGGAGGCGAAAGGCCGGCGGGTGGTGGTAGAGTAGGCCGCGCGTTCGCCCCATTGTGCGAACCGTCACGGAATTGCAATCGCTTTGAAATAGCCCTCGGATAAACTGGCTGCGTCTATGCGTACACGCCAGTCAACCCGGCTGCTCGCCGGTTTCCTGCTCGCTGTGTGTCCACTCCTGGCGCAATTTGACGCCGCCGAGGTCCTCGGTACCGTGCGCGACGCCTCGGGCTCGGTGGTGCCGAAGGCGACCGTTACGCTGCTGCACCAGGAGACGGGCATCGCCAGCAAGACCCTCACGGATGAAAACGGCAACTACGACTTTTTCAACGTAAAGGTCGGGCACTATACGGTGTCCGTCGAGGCCGCGGGGTTCCAGAAGGCGTCCAATGCCGATGTCAGCGTGGTGGTCAATGCCCGTCAACGGGTGGATTTCTCCCTGCAAGTCGGCGAGGTGACGCAGACCGTGGACGTCAGCGGCACGGCTTCCACCGTCGATACGGATTCGAGCGAGCGCGGGCAGGTGATCGGGACGCAGGCCATCGCCGAACTGCCGCTCAACGGGCGGAATTTTTCGGACCTCGCGCTGCTCTCGGTGAATATTCACCGCTCCGTCTATGCGTATGCCACGCCGCCGCGGGAAGGCGCGTTCAACGCCAACGGCATGCGCAGCACGTACAACAATTTCATGCTGGACGGCGTGGACAACAATCCCTACTCGACGAGCAACCAGGGTTATTCCAACCAGGTGGCGCAGCCTTCGCCGGACGCCGTCCAGGAATTCAAGGTAATTACCGGAAATTACTCCGCGGAATACGGGCGCGTCGGCGGCGCGATCGTCAATGTCGTGATGCGCTCCGGCACCAACGAGCTGCACGGCACGGCCTACGAGTTCCTGCGCAACACCGACCTCAACGCCATCGGCTACATCTTCGGTGCGCGCCCCGCAACGTTTCAAAAGCCCAGCCTGCAGCGCAACCAGTTCGGCATCACCATCGGCGGGCCGATCGTCAAAAATAAGATCTTCTATTTTGCCGATTACGAGGGGCTGCGCAGCCTGCAGAAGGCCCTGAACTTCGATTCGATTCCCAACCTGACGGACCGCTCCGGCATCCTGCCCGTCACGGTAGTCAACCCGCTCAACGGCACTGTGTACCCGGCCGGCACACCGGTTCCGATGATCCCTTTCGCGCAGACGGTGCTGAGCCAGCTTCCCGCGCCCAACGGACCGGGCCGCTCCAACGACTATCAGGCGCTGCTGCTCACGCGCGACTACGGCGATAAGTACGACGCCAAGATCGACGCGCAGATCAACGGCCGCATGTCGGCGTTCCTGCGCTTCAGCCAGCGCAAGGACAACCAGTTCTACCAGCCCACCATCGCCGGCCCTTCCGGCGGCGACGGCAACGGCAACGTCCGCGTGCTGGACCAGAACGCGGCGGCTTCCTACACCTGGAGCATCACATCCACTTCGCTGCTCGATCTGCGGATGGGATTCAGCCACGTTACGGGCGGCAAGTTTCCGGTGTTCCTCGGCGGCCCGAGCGCGCAGCAGCTCTACGGGCTGAGCGGCCTTTCCACCGCGCCCTTCCTCACCGGCGGCCTCAACACGCAGAACATCAGCGGCTTCAGCGGCATGGGACGGCAGGCGACCAATCCGCAGTTTCAGAACCCGACCAACTGGGATCCCAAAGCCAATTACTCCTGGATGAAGGGCCGCCATGCGCTCAAATTCGGCGTCGAAGGCGGCATTATCCACACCGAAGTGATGGACATCAATCCGGTCTACGGCCTGCAGGCCTACGCCGGCCAGTTCAGCAAGCCGACGTGCGCGCAGCTCGGGCAGGCGGCCGGCTGCACGATTGCCGCCGACCCCACCAGCTACAACCTCGCCGACTTCATGTTCGGCCTGCCGAGCCAGATCCAGCTTGCCAATTACCTGGTGGGCAGCTACCGGCAGCGGCAGTTCTTCTGGTACGTGCAGGACGATTTCCGCGTGAGCAGCAAGCTGACGCTGAACATCGGACTGCGCTGGGAATTCGCGACGCCGCGGTGGGAGCGCGACAACGTCCTCAGCAACTTCGATCCGGCGACCAATTCGATCCTCACCGCGAAAAACGGCAGCCTCTACGACCGCGCGCTGGTCAACCCGGATTACAAGGATTGGGCGCCGCGCTTCGGCCTGGCGTATTCGGTCGATCCCAAGACGGTGGTGCGCGGCGGCTACGGGATCAGCTATGTCCACCTGAACCGGCTGGGCAGCGCCGATGAGCTTGGCATCAACGGCCCGCAGGTGAATATCGTCACCATCAATCAGTCTTCACCGGTGAACAATCCGGCATTCATCACGACCATGAACTCGTTTCCGCCGGGACTTACCAGCCCGGCCAACTTCAACCCGGTGAACGCGAATATCTCTTATATTCCCAAGGACACGCGGTGGCCGTACATCCAGACGTGGTTCCTCGCGGTCGAGCGCGAAGTGGCGAAGGACTGGGTGGTGGAGCTGACCTACTCGGGCAACCACAGCTCTCGGCTGCCGATTGTCGCCGATTACAACCAGGCGCTGCCGAACCAGCCGGGGCAGACGCTCGGCATCCAGCCGCGGCGGCCGGATCAGTCGTTCGGAGCGATCACGTGGGTCGACCCGGCCGGCATTTCGACGTACAACGGCCTGGCGGCGCGCGTGGAGCACCGCTTTGGCCACGGCCTGTATTTCCTGAATTCGTTCACGTGGTCGAAAGCGCTGGGCGATTCCGAGCAGGCTCTCGAGACCGCGTCCGGCCAGGCTCTGGCGAATCCACAGAACATCTATAACCTCAAGGCGGAGCGCGGACCCTCGAGCTTCGATGTGAAGCTCATCAACACCACCAGCTTCGTCTACCAACTGCCCTTCGGCAAAGGCCGGAAGTGGGGCGCAAACTGGGGGCCGGTCTTCGATGGCGCGATCGGCGGCTGGGAGCTGAATACGATCAACATCTCCAATACCGGCCTGCCGGTCAACATCGTGTACGCGCCGGCCGCGGCCAACGACGTCACCGGCCGCATTCCGGACTACCGCGGCGAAGCGGTCATGCGTCCGAACGTGATCGGCAACCCGACGGACCTGCGCGCCTCGAACATGCTCGACCACTACTTCGACGGCGCCGCGTTCCAGGTGCCTTCGCCTTCGTCGCCGTTCGGAAATTCGGGCCGCAACGCCTACCGCACGCCGGGCTTCAATCAATGGGACCTCGGCATCGACAAGAAGTTTGCGATCCGGGAGCGGGCCGCGCTGCAATTCCGCGGCGAGTTCTTCAACGCCGTCAACCACACCAACTTCGGCTTCCCCGACGCGACCATCACGGACGCGGCGTTCGGTACCATCCGCTCGACTTATCCCGCGCGGCAGATCCAATTCGCGCTGAAGCTGATGTACTGAAGTTCTTCTCGCAGCCCTGCGCCGGCTGCCGGAAACCGTGCCGCGACCCGGTAGCCGGCTTTTTTGTTCGTTCCCGCACTTGCGGGGCATAGGATAATGGCAGCGAGACTCCGGAGGCAATCGCCTATGCTGCACATGATCGGACACGCGATTTTCGGGCTCATCATCGGCCTGCTGGCCCGCGCGCTGATGCCGGGACGCCAGCACATGGGCCTTATCGCCACCATGTTGCTGGGCCTCGCGGGCGCGTGGCTCGGAGGGCGGATCGGCCGCTGGATCGGCCTCTACCGCGAGGGCCATCCGGCCGGCTGGTTCATGGCGCTGGTCGGCGCCGTGATTGTGCTGTTCATTTACTCGCATGTTGTCGGGTAGCCATGCGTCCGCAGCCTCTGATTGCCGTTTCTGATGTCGAAGCCAGCAGCCGGTGGTATCAGCGGCTGCTCGGAATGCGGAGCGCTCACGGCGGGTCCGCGTACGAGCAACTGGTCGCCAACGGCCAGCTTGTCCTGCAACTGCACAGCTTCGAAGTGGAACACCATCACGGGCGCATCGGAGATCCGCAGGACCGGCCGTACGGCAACGGCGTACTGCTCTGGTTCGAAGTGGAGGACTTCGATGCCGTCATGGAGCGGGCGGCGGAAATGGGCGTCGAGATCGTGCTGCCGAAGCACAAGAATCCGCCCGAAGGCGATGGCGGCCCGAACCACTGGGAGTGCTGGATGCGCGATCCGGACGGCTATACGGTCGTGGTCGCGAGCCCGTACGGGACGGCCGGCGGGACGTGGCGTCCGGGGCCGTGGTAGGCTACTGGATCACGGGTCCGGCGGCCGGGTCCGCGATCATCACACCCATCACGAGCGTGCGCAGCACCTCGTCCCACACCGGCTCGAGCTCGGCGGCGCGGTCCGCCCAGTAGTTCATCGAGATGAGGCACAACTCCGGCCCGCGCGCCAGCGCCACGCGGAAGCGGGCATCGCGCTCGCGCTCCGGGTCCGTGTATTTCTGCTCCAGCCACGCAATTTCGAGATCGGGGCGGTCGATGCGCCGGATTTCCGATTGCTCGTACGCCTTCCGCTCTCCCAGCGCGTGGAGCAGCGTGTCGTCGAGAGACAGTTCGCGGGCGACCTCGAGCGGCACCGCGAAGATCGAGACACCGAGGTCGCAGCTTTCGATGGAAGGCGGCCGGTCGTGCAGGTGCACCGCGCCCTCGCCCGGTTCGACGATCCAGTGCCCCGGATAATCGAAGCGCACGCGGCCGCGGTCGATTACGCAAATCGAGTATCCGGGACGGCACTTCCACGTGTGCCGTGCCTTGAGCTGGAGCTTCCTGGCGTCGTCCACGAATCTATCCTAACGGGATTCGGTCAGCGGAAAAAGCTCAAAAGGGAGGGCGGATCGGCCTGCCTGTCATCCTGGAGACCGAGCCGCCGCGCCTGCGCCTGGGCTGCCTCGGCGGCGGCACGATCTCCGGCGCCGAGCGCGGCTCGGGCCAGCGCCGCGTACACTTCGGCGCCGCCGGCGCCCAGCGCAATCGCGGTTTCGAGCGCGCTGCGCGCTGCGGCGAAATCGCCGTGCTTCGCCAGAATCATCCCGCGAGCGGCCCAGGCCGGGTGCCATTCCGGCCAGCGGTTCTGTACCGCATCGAGGCCGCTTTGGGCAGCCGAGCGATCGCCGGCCAGCTCGGCTGCAATCGCGGCGAGCAGGAGAATGCCGCGGTCATCCGGCAGCGCTTTGGCGCCGCGATCCAGCACCTCGCGGGCATCCCCGGGGCGGCCCTTCTGCTCCAGAAACAACGCCGCCTGGCGGTAGAGATCGGGGCGGCCGGGCGCGGCGCCGATGGCCTGCTCGAATTCGCCGAGCGCGGCCGCTGGCTCGCCCGACTCGGCGCGGGAGAAGTGCGCGGCGATCGCGAGATCCGTTTCCGTGCCCGCGGGCGCTCCCGCGGATTTCGCCTGCTCGAGGAACTCGCAGGCGGCGGTGAAATCCCCGCCGGCGGAGAGCGCGCGGCCCATGTCCGCCAGCACGGCGCCGCCTGGATGCGCGGCCGCGATGGTGCGCGCCTGCGCCACGGCATCGGCTTCCCGGCCGTCGCGGATCAGCAGCTTCAGGTATTCGATCTTCACGTCCACCGCTTCGGGGTGCTCGCGCAGGGCCTTTTCCACGTTGGCGCGGTACGCGGTGTGGCGTTGCGCATCGCTCAGGCTCAGGTAATCGAGGAATCCCGCGGGCACCCCGATCTTCTTCTCCGGACCCAACTGGCGGAAGCGCTCCATCAGAGCCTTCGATTCCCTGGTATCGCCGGAATCGGCCAGCGCGCGGGCGCAGTGCAGCAGGATCTTGGAATCGTCCGGCGCGAGCTCGGCGGCGCGGCGCAGGACGCGGACGGCGTCGGCCGTGCGGTCGAGCGTCTGGTAGGTTTGGCCGAGCCGGTCGAG